>Ga0307489_10001752_pt1 | contig 14401 bp, 26 predicted proteins | sample SB12metaG_FD_202247 | JGI IMG/M metagenome (GOLD analysis project Ga0307489, IMG submission 202247) | Sea-ice brine microbial communities from Beaufort Sea near Barrow, Alaska, United States - SB 1.2 | ecosystem: Environmental > Aquatic > Marine > Coastal | place: USA: Alaska | collected... | reverse complement strand
ACGCGCATTGTGAAGCCCTCATTTAATGTCTCGTGTCCTCGTGCCTTCGGCCCTTGTCACGGACCAGCTGCCCGCCGGGGCGCGGACCAGGGCGACGCACGCGTGTTGTTATTCCGTGACGGATCCGAAGTTCCAGTCCCTCATGGTTGCGACTGAGGCGTTCGTGCCGGCGTGGTCTAGTCTGGATGTTTAATTCAACAGGGAAAGAATTTTAAAAATTTCGGGCGCGGGCTTGGGGCTTCAGGACATCCCGAGGAGGCGGTCGAAGACGCCCGGCGGGACAGTCGCCGGCGGTTCGGGAGCGACGCCTGCGGATCGCGTGCCGTCGTGAAGGGCGCTGGCGGCGGCGACAGAGGCTTGAAAGCGGAAGCGACGGGGTATCGTCAACAAGTGGAGGAACGACTTTTACCGAAAGTACCGGTTTCTATCCAATCTCATTGTGTGCGACGTGGTATTAATCAAATTCGTTGGAGATGGCGGGAAAGAGCTTCGCACTTCCCTCATCCCACGGGCAGTGGTGATCCCGCACCCAATGCAACGCCTCCAGGTGCCCGCCAGCAACGCCGTACTCACAGGTCAAAGTAATATATATCCCTCTCACCTCCACGTGCCCACCGCAACGCCGCCAGGTGCCCTCCCTCAAGGGCGAAAGTCCGCCCATTCCACGGGCACCCGTTGTCCTTCTCCCAAGCCCACAGCTCGACCTTAAGCCTGATCGGCTCCTCCTTGATTCGGTTGAACATAAAAACCGGTGTGATTGTTGGGAATTTGTCGTCACGTTCGACCGGGCGAGCTGCGATCGATCGGATGGTCCTGGACAAGCTCTCGCGGGGGCGTGGACTTAGACCGGTGCGCTTGCGTTCCCGTCCGTCAAGGATGCGAAGTACCACTCCTCCTAGTATCCTGAGTGTGCGGTGCTCACGCGACAGCTCGGTGCGCACGCGCCGAAGCATACTTCGTCTCGAAATGTTCGGTCCAAGGGTCCATCGGTCGGTCCACGTGCCAGCTGCCCGCGGGGGCGCGGCCTCGGGCTGGGAAGGGCGGCCGCTCGCATGCTCTTCATGCCATGGATCCGAAGTGCCAATTCATCATGGTTGCGGCTGAGGCGTTCGTGGCGGCGAGGAGTCTGCTGGAGGAAGCCGAGAGTGAATTCTAAATTCAGTAGTGGAACGATTTTTTCGGGTGCAGGCTTGCGGGAAGGAAGCGGTGGGCAGACGCCCGGCGGGACAGTCGCCGGCGGCTCACGGGGCGACGCCCGCGGGTCGCATGCTTCCGCGAAGGGCGGCGACAGAGGCTGGACAGCGGAAGCGACGGGGCAACGTGAAGGCGGCGTGGGAGAACGAACGTCTCCCTTTGATGGTGCCGACGTGGCATACAGCAAATCCGGTGGGGGGATTTGGCGCGCGAAAACGTCCTCTCGGTCGCGTCCACAGATTCGTTTGCGGTCTCTCGATTCTCCAGAGCACACTTCTCCGTGCACGTGTCAAGCGGTGCTCCGGCGACGCAGCGTCACACGCCGGCCACGCACATGTCGCCCGCCAGCTCAGAGAGCAGGCAAGTGCCCTTGGGACCGCTACCGCCTGGAACGGCCCGCACTTTCACGCCACCAAGGCAACACTTTTCACGCCTTGTAAATCTCGCCCAATAATCCCATTCGTGACGCGGCACCTCGCTTCGGCACCTGGCTTCGGCACCTCCCCCTGACCTGCCGCCCTTTGCTCCGGCCCAGCCCCCCAGAGGAACCAGCTCTCAAAGTATCCTACCTCGCTCCGATTACCATGCTCCCTCTCGCCTCCCTCCCGCCCGCCCTCCCCCCGCCCTCTCACCGCCCCCATTCATAACGCCCTTTCATAACGCCACTCTTGAAATCTCGTTGCCACTCACCCAAGCATGTTCGCCCGAACCAACCGCCAACGTTCCCGCTGACCCCTTCCGATATCATGAGGGAGAGGACGTAAAGATGAGCGCGTCTGGGCACGCGCAGTATGTAGCATAGACGCGCGGACAACGCCTAGACTCGCTCTCTCTACTAGCTCTATCTCTTTGACAGACGTTCTCACCAAGGAAAAGTCCTGGTTCACACCAACAATTGTAAGCACCTACGTACCGGTCCTCCCCCCGCCCGCTCCTCACCCTCCCTGCCTCGCCCTCCATGCCCCCGCCCGCGCTCCCACAGCTATGTTGCTCCTGACCCGAGCCTGGAGGCGGTGGCGGGCGCGGGCGGCGCCTTACTCGCGCTGCTCACCACGTTCCCGCTCATGACCCTCAACACGAGGCAGGGCGGGCTTATACCTTACACTCGTCCACTTCTCAGCTCAACCTGAGACTTGTTTCGTCACTGACGCGCTGACAACAGCCAGCGTATGCCACAATAAGTGCTTACGTTCAGGGGCGCACACTCGTCCTCGATTCAGCTCAACGTGAGCCGTTTTTGCCCATAAAAGACTGACGTCAACCAGAGTATCCCACAGAGAGTGCTTACGGTGAGCTAAAACAGTGGACGAGTGTAAGCCCCTGCTTACGTTGAGCTCACATGTGGACGAGTGTTAAGTCCCTAACACGCGGCAGCAGACACAGCAGAAGCTCAAGGCCAAGGCGCGCTCCTCGAAGAGCAAGAACATGAGCTACGCCGCCGCCGCCGACCCCGCCGCCGCCTCCGACGCTGACGCCGAGGCTGACGCCGCCGACGACGACGACGCCGCCGCAGACCCCGCGGGCGGTGGCGGCGATGCGCCCAAGAAGCGGGCGCCGCGGACCATCGCCGGGGACCTCCAGGCGAGGGCCGTTCTACTCAAGCATCTACAGCTGGCATCTACAGCTGGCATCTACCGCTGGCATCTACAGCTGGCGTCTACACACGCGTCTACAGCTGGCACGAGGCACTGTGAGCCGTTTGTCTTCCGCTGGCATACCTCAGTTATACTTAAGTTGAGCCGCAAAAATGTAATATGGGATATGTGAGGCCCTGGCTGCAGGAGCTGGTGGCCAAGGAGGGCGTGGGCGCGCTGTACCGGGGCATCGAGCCCGCCATCATCGGCACCGTCACCTCCCAGGCAGGGGGGGTTATTAGGAATAAGCACTCCACCGACGTTGACTCTCCTCCCTCCTCCTCCTCCTCCTCTTCTTCGTCCGTATACCCCGCGTGTCTGTGTGAGTATTCACACTCAAGGTAAGTCATGCTTCGATCTCGGTTCCAGTGCTTTTTCTCAATGACCCTCCTCCCAGGCCGTGTACTACTACTTCTACTCCACCCTGCGCTCCGCATACATCAAACGGCGGGGACCCACCTAGTGTCCCGGTTTCAGCTCAGCTGCCAGCCGCCACAGCTTTGATAGCTGTGGTTACAGGGCCTCACACGGGTCCCGTTCTGATGCCCATTAGCCTGCCTTAATAGTTGCGGATTGGTCCTGAAACCATGCAAGTTATTACAAACGGCTGTGAGATTGTCCTTGAGCCCACTCAAGTTATCTCAACTTATTGCATCGAAGATGCTCAAAGGTAGCGAACTAGTGTGGGGCCCTGAGCAGCGGTGCCGCGAGAACCCGGGCGCGCTGTCGAGCCTGGGCATCGCCAGCGTCGCGGGGTCCATCAACGTGTGCCTGACCATTCCCATCTGGACTGTGGTCACGCGCATGCAGGCGGCAGGGCCCAGCAAATACTGCTTGCCACGCCATAGGATGCCATTCAACTCAAGGAACGCGGGTTCTAAACGCGTGTCGATGGCGTGGCGCGCAAATTATGCCATGCCTGTAGGTGGGTTGGCCTGGCAGATATTGCTCGCCACTTCATAGGATGCCATTCAATTCAAGAAACGAGGGTTCAGAACGCGCGTGGATGGCATGGCGGGCCCTAGCAGGCGGCACGGAACAAAGCGGTGGCTAAGACGGGCAGGGGGGTTAAAGGAATTCGACAAGGGGGAGTGACAGAGGGTGGAGGGGAGCTGGTTGTGGCCGAGAAATCCAAGGGGTTTCTGGCCACCACCGCACAGGCAGGGGGGTAATTTAGAACAAGCATTCGACCGACGTTGCATCTCCTCCTCCTCCTCTGTACGTCTGTATGAGCACTCAACCTGAAGGTCATTTATGCTACGATATCGGTTGAGTGCTTGTTCTCAATGACCCTCATGATAGGTGTGGGAAGATAACGGGCTGAAGGGCTTCTACCAAGGCGTGGTGCCGAGTCTGGCAGGGGGTCATTGAGAAGCAGCACTCGACCCAAGGTAAATCTCCTCCTCCTCCTCCCCGTGTCTGTATGAGAGGGGTATTGAGAAGAAGCATTCGACCGACGTTGAATCTCCTCCTCCTCCTCCGCGCGTCTGTATGAATATTCACGTTGAAGGGAAGTCATGCTCCGATGTCTGTTCGAGTGCTTGTTCTCAATAACCCTCCTGCCCTGCTCCGCGTGTACGTGTGAGCATTCACCCCAAAGGTAAGTCACGATCCGATCCCGTTTTAGTGCTTGTTCTCAATGACCTTCCTGCCCGGTGATGGTGAGCAACCCGGCGCTGCAATACATGTTCTACGAAAACTTCGTCGACCGCCTCAAGGCCACCAAAAGGCGGCAGCGGAGGCTGGCGGGGAAGGGCGGGGGCGGGGGCGGGGCGGCGGCTCTGGGCGGGGCGTCGGCGGCGGCGGGAGGACAGGCTGGGGCGATAGCGCTCACCGCGGCTGAGGTGTTCCTCGTGGGGTGAGGCCCTGGCAGAAAATGCTCAAAATGTCCCTCAAAAGCATTTGCCAACCCTCGATTCTTGAGTCATTACGTTCCGTTCGCTACAATGCAACACTGACAGGCCTAGACTCTGTCCGCTTGGTATGGTGGATGAGGTTGGTCAATGTTAACCATGCGAGTGCCATGGGGCTCAATGAACGCTCAAAAAGACAAGTGCTGTTCACCTCTGATGTTTTGAGCTGTTTCTGCCGGGCCCTATTGGCGGTGCGCTGGCCAAGCTGTTTGCCACGGTGATCACCTACCCCATCCTGCTGGTCAAGTCGCGGTTACAGGTAAGGGCCTCCACTCATCCACTTTTCAGCTCAACGCTATCACCGTTTTAAAAGTAATATACCAAGGGGGTTCCAGTAACAAAAACGGCTCAGGTTGAGCTGAGAAGTGGACGAGCACCAGGGGCTTACATTCTTCCGTTTTTCAGCTCAACGCTGGAACGAGTGATATATCGGGGGGGTTCAGTGATCCAAATGGCTCAGGTTGATGAGTGGACGAGTTTACGCCCCTGGTTACAGTCGATGGGCAAGAACACTGATGCGTCGATGCAGTACACGGGCACCCTGGACGCGCTGTGCCGCATCGTGAAGGTAGGACGGTGCAGGTTGAAACGTTGACACCCGTGGAGATACGTCCGCGTGTATACGGAGGCACCATCCTTTCGCCCTGCCCCCCGAAAAGTGTTTGGAACTCAGCGCTGTTAACTAAAACATGCGAAAATACTTTCAAGTGCTGGTTACAATGTCTACTTGCGGCGCTACATACAGGAAGAGGGGATGGCAGCGTTCTACCGTGGCATGGGGACCAAGGTGACGCAGACAGTGTTTGCGGCGGCGCTGATGTTCGCGGCCAAGGAGGAGATCTCTAAAGCGGTCGGCGCCGCACACGCCAAGCTCGTGCTCAAGCGGAAGTTGGCTTAGGTGGCACTGTTTGATTGGGCGGGCGGCTTAGGTGGCGGCGTTTGGTTTGGCGGGGGGCTTAGGTGGCGGCGCTGGATTGGGCGACGGCGGGGGGTGCCTGCTTTGGTGGCGGCGCTGTATTGGACGACGGGGTTGGAGAAGATCTCTAAGGCGGACGGCGTCGCGCACGCCAAGCTCGTGCTCAATCGGAAGTTGGCTTAGGTGGCGGTGTTTGATTGGGCGGGTGGCTTAGGTGGCGGCGTTGGATTGGACGGCGGCCGGGGTGGGTGATTACGTGTCGGCATGGGATTGGGTTGCGGGAATTGAGGAGATATCCAAGGATTGGGTTGCGGGAATTCAGGAGATATCCAAGGGGGTCGGCGCCGCGCACGCCAAACTCGTGCTCAACCGGAAGTTGGCTTAGGTGGCGGTGTTTGATTGGACGGGCGGCTGAGGTGGCGGCGTTGTATTGGGCTGCGGCGGGGGTGGGTGCTTATGTGGCGGCATTGGATTGGGTTGGCGGGGGTTGAGGAGATATTCAAGGCGGTCGGTGCCGCGCACGCCAAGCTCGTGCTCAAGCGCGCGTTGGCGAAGGTGGCGGCGTTTGATTGGTTGATTGGAAAGGTGGGGCATGGAATCGAGGGGAGGCGGCATGGGCGCTGGCGCGGGCGCATGGATACACCCCGGTGTCACGGGCGTAGGTGGTGTTCGGCATTGGGAGGGCCCTGCCGGCCACGTCGTTGGAATGGGCGGGAGCGGGGGTGGCGGTCTGTGTGTCGCACGCCAAACTGATTATGAGGCACGTGACGGTATGCTGGTGTCATCTTCAGGCTGGAGTGGGTTTTTGATTTTGTTTACCGGTGGTCGGCGATTAATCTGATTACTTTTCTCGTCTAAATGCAGGCTGTACTATTCGTACTGCCGATGTGGACTCTATTTAGAGTGCGATGAATGCTCTGGGAGTTGGGGAGACTTATGAATGGCCTTCCGGGTCGGCGAGGGGGAAGACGCGCGGCTGTACTGGACTGGAGTGATGTGTGTATGTGTGTGTAAAACAGAGTGAAAACATTTTATTTCGTACAAAATACAAACCGCGACAAGCAGAGTTAGATAATGCCAACAACAGTGGCGCAAATCGCGGGAGCGGGTGCATATTCACACAGTCACACAACACAAAGAATAATCACAAAGCCACAAACTTACAGGACCATTCCGGTGGAGGCTTCAAACTCCATACGCAGCTCGCACACCGGGTTGTAGGGGCGCAAGATGAGCTTGAAAGCAACGTTCAAAAGCGGGTCATCATGTTGAAGCTTCCGTCGCCGATACCAAGCGCGGTCAGCCCGGGGTCAATCTAGGTTATGGGGTCAACCTGGGGTCCATCAGGGTCAAGCCGGGGTCAACCTGCAGTCAAGGCTGGGTCAACCTGGGGTCAACCTGCGCCGCCCTACCGGGCACTTGTCGCTGCGCTCATACCACTCGTAGATACACCCCGGGTGGAAGTGTCGTTGAGAACAAGCAATGGACCGAGGTTGGAGCATGACATACCTTGAGTGCGAATTTTCATACAAACGCGTGGACTCGGTTGGTCGATTCAATGTCGGTCGAGTGCTTGTTGACAATGAATGACCCCCCAAGAGGTGAAGGAGGAGAAGGAGGAGAAGATGCAACGTCGGCCGAGTGCTTGTTCTTTTAATAACGACCCAGGAGGAGGAGGAGGAAATTGAAGGTCGGTGGAGTGCCTGTTCGCAGTAGCCCCCCTGCCAGGTGGAAGTGGTGGCCGCACACCAGCGGCATCTTGGGGTTCTCTCCCGAGTACTCCTCGAAACACGTGGGGCAGCAGTCCTCGTCGGCGAGCGACACAAAACTCGCGGAGCGGTGGTGCATGTGGTTGACTGCCACCACCTTGGCCAGCTCTGGGTGAGAGGGTTTGCGGGCTATCTGCTGCAGTTGAAACGCAGCTGCGTCCCGGCTCAACTCCCTGCTGTGGCCGGGGCCGCCGCCGCCGCCGCCGCTGCCGGAAGCTGATTCCCGGCCGGGGCCGGGGCCAGGGCCTGGAGCTGACTCCCGGCCGTGGCCAGGGCCGGAGCTGGGGGTAGCGCCGCTGCCGCCGCTGGGCCGCCGCGTGAGCCCCCCCGCGGCCCTCGGCCCCGCCACTCCCATTCCGCCCGCCCGCTCCGTCCCCGCCGTTCCACCCGCCCCTTCCTCGTCCCCGCCCCCCCACGCCACCTCCACCAGGCCTGACGCCGCCGCCAACCAGGGGCTTACACTCGTCCACTTTTTAGCTCAACTTGAGCGCTGTGTATGGGATAGGGGGTAGGCGTAGGGGTTGTGAAGCCCGTGTCAAGAGGGTGTTAGGAGGTGTTTGGGTTGTGTAGGGTGGTTTTGTGTGTCAGACACGGCTCAAGTTGAGCTGAAAAGTGAACGAGTGTAAGCCCCTGCCGCCAACCCAAACGCCCCCGCCCCCGCGGCCGCCAACCCGAGCGGCTCGGACCCCGCGGTCAACAGCTGCGAGCGCTCCGCGTCCGGCGCGCCCGTCCGACCGTAGCTGCCCACCCACGGTGGCTCGGAACCCATGCGGTAGCGCCTTTCCTATGTCATTGATTGATTAACCAACTTTCGTCGAGCCCCAAGGCACTCACATGGTGAGCATTAGCCAATCTCTCCGCCATGCCATTTCAAGTGAACAAACCATAGGTCTGTCAGGGTTTGGGCCTATCAAGGGGCACAGTGCGTATCCTGAGTTTCTTCCATATTCAGCTCAACTTGAGCGTCTTTGAGGTACGAAGTGGGATGACTTGAGTGGTTTCAGGGACAAGCGGCTCAACTTCCCTGAGTTGTTTTGTATTCTTCTCAACTTCAGCATCTTTGAGGTAGGAAGTGGGATGACTCGGGTGGGAGGAAATGGAATGACTGGAATGGTTTCAAAGACAAGCGTCTCAACGTGCCAGCTGAATCATATGACGTAGGTCAAAGGTGCTACGCAGATCGGCTGGGAAGGTTAAACGGGAATGGCGCGTGTCGCAGTATGGTCACGATCGTTGAGTTAACAGACCCTCGCCCATACAAAATCAGCCTCTCGGATCTCGGATGCTGATTTACACCGTAATTTATATGAGCGACAGTCTATTGAGTCAAGACATGTCCAAATCCTCGTTTGACACCCCCTAAATCCCCTGTAGACCCCCCCTGCCGATCTGCGTAGTGAAGGCCCTGCCGTGCGGTGGTGGCCGTGGCTGCCCCACGACCCGCCGCTGCCCGTGTCGAAACTGCGCCGCATCCCAAACCCGTCCTCGCCCCCGCCGCCACCCAGGGTCTTACACTCGTCAAAAATTGCAACTCAATGTAAGCAATTCGTGTGGCATACGCTGGTTGGCGTCAAACTACAGTCAGAAACCGGCTCAGGTTGAGCTGCAAAGCGGCTTACACAACGCTGGTTGGAATCAGTCTGGCAGTGACGGAAACCGCTGAGGGTGGACTGGAAAGTGGACGAGTGGAAGCCCCTGCCCCCGCCACCGCCGCCGTCCACACCGTCAAATCCACTGTCGCCGTCGTCGCTATCGCCTTTGAGTTTCTTGAGCAGCCTCTGGCGCTCGCGGCTCGGGGAGTCGCTCGCCTCGGATTCGTTCTCGAATTTGTGCTCCCCACCGCCGCTGGTCCCGCCCCCGCCGTTATTCCCGCCTCCGCCTCCGCCACCGCACTCGCTGAGCTCGTTGAGCGGGGTCGGCATGGGCGGCGCGCGGTACCCCCGGGGGAACGTCCTGACCGCTCCGGGCGTGCGTTCGCTCAGCAGCGCCGTCGTGGAGGCGAAGTTGTTGCTGCGCTCCCGCTCTCGCGCGCCCATTCCCATTCCCATCCCCCCGCCGCCGGGGTCCAGGGCCATCGCAGACGTTCCGATAGCTCGTCATAGCATGCTATCTAAAGCAAGAAACGAGGGCTCAAGCGAAAACTTGGTGCCTCATTATACACAAAGGCAGCTCTCCCTGACGGGGCCCAGGGCGACTGCCTAGTGACTCCTTATCCACGCGGAAGCGTCCCTCCCTCACTGGGGACAGGGCGGAAGCCTGACTCACAAACCCGTTCCTCCTGGGGCTTCATCAACAGAATGCATCTAGTTTACATCCTGACGACTAGAGGTGGTGGATAGTATCAGGCAGGCCCTGCCGTGGCTGTCCGGGCTGTCGCCGCCGCCGTGGCCGTCCGCGCGCGGTGGCGCTAGGCAGCAGAACATCGCCATCTGCGATGAGGCAACGGAGAGAACGAGTTGTCAGGACGCAAACATATGATGTATGAACCCCCAGTGAAACGGGAATATGCGAGTCATGCTCTTGTCTCGGCCTCCGTGAGGGGAACACACTTCAGCGTGTATAAGTATACTTGTCGCCCCTAAACTAGCCTACTAAGCACTAGCCCCTAAACTAGCTTAAACTAGCTTAGTTTAAGCCCCCCTGATTGACTAACCCACTGTAGTCCCCCATACTAAGACACTATGCCACTAACCACTGGCCCCTAAACTAGCTCAAACTAGCTTAGTTTCACCCCCCCAGTCGCTAGCACTAGCTTAGTTCGACAAGCATATGTATAAGGAGCCACCAGGCGAGTGAGGGAGACTTCAAGTCATCAAGTCTCGTTCGAGATCTTCGGACGTGGGCCAAAGACGCGGACGGCGGCGGCGGTCCCCGGCGGCTCGCGAGATGGATACGGCGACACCTTGACGCAGCTTGGAAAGGGGCAGCCCGGAGCCCGCGCAGTGACCTGGCAAGTGAAAGGTCGGCTGACGCTATAGCGACCCGGACACTAGATGTGTCTCATCGGCTTTTGGGTGGGTTTGCTTCGTAGACTAAAAAGTCCGCTGCTCTAAACTAGAAGCATGCCTTGAGGGGCTTACACTCGTTCACGTTTCAGCTCAACGTGAGCCGTGTCTGACGCACAAAAACACCCTACACACGCTAAACGCCCCCATCACCCCCTTAACACGAGCTACGCAACCCTTGCGCGCACCCCCCATCCCGTAAAAAGCGCTCAAGTTGAGCTGAGAAGTGAGCGAGTGTAAGCCCCTGGATGCCTTCACCTCAAGAAGCAAGGGTTCGAGCCGTGGTGTATGACGTGGCGAGCACCGCGCGCATCGGTACACACGTAGTCAGCCCCCCAGGTGGACGACGCTCGTCGCGTCTTAGGATGCTGTTTAAAGCAAGAAGGGAGGGCTCAAAACGCGTGTCGGTGCCGTTGCGGGCGTTCACTTCGTAACGTTGGGGACGTAACCAACGCGTTGGAGAGGACGAGCGTGCTACGGAGTGGCGTCGACGGCGACGACAGCGAGGCGTTTCGAGTGCTGAGCAACGCCGTCTCGCGCGTGGCGCACCAGATGTCACCGCACAAGGTGGTCGACTCTACGAGTACGCTACAGCTCACACGTATCTTTTGCTACAAAGCCTTGGGGGTCCAGCCGTAGATGGGGGAGACAAGGGAAGTGGGGGAGGGATGGGACGCTGCGGGGCGGGTGGCAGGAAGCGGGCAGGGGGGGTTGTGCACGGCGAGGGCGGGGCGCGAGAGTGTGTGTGTGTGTGAAGAGAGCGCGTAAACACCCTCCTGCCACGTCACGCGGTCCGAACCACACGCCTGCATGGCGCCCAAAACGTCAAAAACTAACCACCGCCAAGCGCGGCTGCGCAGTCGCACCAACCTTCGCCGCCGAACGGCGGCGCGCCGCAAGTTGCCAGTTTACACGCCGCGGCCAGCACGAGCCATCACTACATGTGTCGGGGGCGGGCAGGGGTGGGGGTGGGGGGGGCTCTCACCATTGTATCACAGCAAGTGGGCTGCTCGAGCCCGTGCCCGCCGGCCCCCCCACGCGGCCGCACCTCCATGTCTCGCACGAACGAACGGCGCGTCACGCGGTCCGCCGCCAGAGGGCTAGACAGTTCGCAGACCCCCTCGCCGGACCGCAGCAGGGCTTGAACAAGAGTGCGTTGTGGTCACTCCTCACTCCCGAGGCGACGCGTGCGAATGACTCGATGACTCTTCGCTGTCTTCTCGCCGCGTGTCGAACACTTGCTCAGCTTTTCTGGACTTTTCGTTTTTCCCAACAAGATATTCGTGCAAATCCGCTTCGGTAGATACGACGAGTCAATAGACCGTCGATTCGATGTACCTCGGCCGGTCCCACCATGTCCCACTGAAAAATCCGCGCGGAAAGTTCAATGAGATTCTGCTCGCACTCGTCTTGGAAAAGCCGTTTTGTCCACGGCTGTCTTCGTAGCGCGCGCTGAGATCGACGGCGCGGGCACGGCTCGGGTGCGGGGGGACTCCGGCTCTGACATTCATCCCGGCGTCACTCCGATGGGGTTCGTGGCACGCGCGCGGGCGGCGCAGTGCGTTGCGCGGGCGCTGCTGCCCCGTCCTCCCTCGCAGGGATGGGAGTGGGGATGGGGGCGGTGTGCATTTCTGGGCGCCGTGGGACCTGCTCTCCTCTCGCGGTAGGGTCCACCTTCTCCTCTCTTCCTCTCTCTCCTCTCTATCCTCTCTCTCCGGTCTTTCCTCTCTCCATCCTCTCCCTTATCCTCTTTCTCCTCACTCTCCTCCATCTCCTGTCCCTTCTCGGTCTGGCGGATGTTGCTCGCCACGTCACAGGGTGCCAATTATTCCAAGAGACGAGGGTGCAATGTCCGCCGGGCCCTCTCTCGCGGGGCGTCGGCGACAAGCTCCACGCGCCCGGCGGGGCGGTCGAGGGAGCCGGGGCGGGCGACGCCACCGATGTCCTCCGGTTCCTGGCGGACGAGGCGGGGCTGGGGCGGGCGGGGGCGGTGAAGGCCATGGACGGGTATCCCCCGCTGCGTAACTACAGCGTGGAGGGAAAGCTCGCGCCCAGGTTCACATATCTGGTGGGTGAGGCGGGGCTCGGGCGGGCGGGGGCGGCGACGGCTATCACCAGGAATCCCATGGTGCTGGGTTACAGCGTGACGACGAATATTGCGCCCAAGGTGAGGTACCTTGATGAGGAGCTGGGGTTGGGGAAGGAGGGGGCGGCGAAGGTCATCACCAAGTTTCCCAGCGTGCTGGGCTTAAACGTGGAAGATAACATCGCGCCCAAGGTGAGGTACCTGGCGGAGGAGTTGGGACTGGGGAAGGCTGGGGCGGTGAAGGTCATCACTGGGTGCCCCACGGTGCTGGGCATGAGCGTCGAGGATAATATCGCGCCCAAGGTGAGGTACCTGGCGGAGGAGGTGGGGCTGGGACGGGCAGGGGCGGTGAAGGTCATCACCAAGTTTCCCCAAGTGCTGAACTTGAACGTGGAGAATAACATCGCGCCCAAGGTGAGGTACCTGGCAGAGGAGTTGGGGCTTGGGAAGGGCGGGGCGGAGCAGGTCATCACCAAGTTTCCCAGCGTGCTGGGCATGAACGTGGACGATAACATCGCGCCCAAGGTGAAATACCTGGCGGAGGAGGTGGGGCTGGGGCGGGCGGGGGCGATGAAGGTCATCACTGGGTGCCCCACGGTGCTGGGCATGAGCGTGGACGAGAACATCGCGCCCAAGCTGAGGTACCTGGCGGAGGAGGTAGGGGCCGGGCGCGAGGGCGCCGCGCACATCATCTTGAAGCACCCGACGATGTTGAGTTTGAGCATCGAGCACAAGTTGCGGCCCACGCTGCACTTCCTGTCGGAGCACTTCCCGGACACCATCGCAGCTAACATGGTGCACCTCGCTCGGTACAGCCTCGCCGGCAGACTGATGCCGCGGGTGCGGTTGCTGCGGAGGCACGGCAAGGCGGCGCGATTCGCCGCCTCAAGCATGGCGGTGCTTACGCCGGCGAAGTTCTGCGACAAGGTGGGCATCACGATGGAGGATTACGACGCTGAGGTGGCGGCGTGCGTGAGGGAGCACGCGGATATGAAACACCCAGGCTCTGAGGCCGGGGCTGGAGGCGGGGGCGAGGCCGGGGAAGCGGGTGCGGGTGCGTGTGAAACAATTGGATAGAGGATAATGAGAGGGGCTCGACGGTGCGGTGACGGTGCGGTGCCGGCGGAGGCGGCCCTGATGGCGGTTGGAAAGTAAAACGAATATCATCGCGTGTAATTAGACTAGTTCGGGAGTGCGGTGACTGCTGAATAACCATTTGGCAGCTGTTCATATAAAAGCTGTTGACACATTCTTGCATCCAAGCTGACGTGATTATGGGCAGCGCCACGCCTCGCCGTTCTTGGTAAGCATCCGCGATGCCATCGGTTTCTTCCAGCTGTCTGCGCAGATCCGATTGCCGGTGCCGCTGCCGAGTTCTGACAATCGAGGTGCCGAGTTCTTGGCATCAAAACCCGCCCCGCCATTCTCTGCGCGGCGCTCCCGCGACCTCGAGCCGTTTGTGCTGGCGCGGGACGGGTCGGGTGCCGCCTGGTGGGTGGACACAGGGGGCGGGGCCAGGGGCGGCGGCGGCGGGGACGGGGGCGGAGGCAGGGTTTGGTGGGTGCGTGACGCGGCGCGGGGACGGGCGCGTAATCGCCGGATAGCGCTCGCGCGATGGGCGGAGTCGGAGCCGCGTGGGCGGTGAAACGCTGCTTTGTCACAAACCCATCGTCGCGGCCGCTCGGTTTAAGGGCGCGGCCAGGGCCGGGGACGGGGACGGAGGCGGGGTAAGGCCTGGCGGATATTGCTCGCCGCGTCGTAAGGTGCCATTTCCTGAAGAGACGAGGGTTGATATTGCTCGCCACGGAAAGTGCGTTGGTTGGATGACGTGGCGAGCGTTATCCGCCAGACCCTAGGGCGGGGGCGGGGCCGGGGGCGGGGCCA
>Ga0307489_10001751_pt1 | contig 14407 bp, 30 predicted proteins | sample SB12metaG_FD_202247 | JGI IMG/M metagenome (GOLD analysis project Ga0307489, IMG submission 202247) | Sea-ice brine microbial communities from Beaufort Sea near Barrow, Alaska, United States - SB 1.2 | ecosystem: Environmental > Aquatic > Marine > Coastal | place: USA: Alaska | collected... | reverse complement strand
TTGTGGGATGCGCCCGGTGGTTTCAGCGTTTCAGAGACAAAAAACATCTCAGGTTGAGCAGAAAAGTGTGTTTCAGAGACCAAAACAGTCTCAGATCGAGCCAGAAAGTGGACAAGTGTAAGACCCTGCCGCCACCGCCAGTGTTGTTACCGTTGTTGTATCCATTGTTGTTGCCGAAGCTGTTGCCGGCGAGGCCGCAAGCCAGGGTCTGACACGAGTCCAGCTCTGCGCCGTTTACAGCTGGCACAGTGCGCCGGATGTCCCTGAATGAAGAAAGCACTTCACAGTCATCCAACTTCAGTCACTTCAACGATGCTCAGGTGCCAGCTGGGAAACATACTGAGGTAAGGCCTGCTGCCAGCTGTGTATACAGCTGGCTACACAGCTGGCAGTATGCGCCGTTTGTCTGGCGCTTGAAACCACCTCTGTCATCCAACATAATACCTCAAATATGCTCTGATGCCAGCTGGAAAGAATACTTGGGTGCCAGCTGTCGGTAACACTTGTTTCCACTTAAGTTACTCCCAGATAGGTTCTTTCAACAGCTGGCACCTGAGTGTTCGTTCCGCCCTGCCTCCATCCGTGTTCTGGCGCGCGGTGGCGGCTTCGAGCTTGCGCTGCATCGCCTCGGAGTCACGCTCCTTCTCCTCCAGGCGGCTGCGCAGCATCTTATTGTGTGGCCTGGCAGATGTTGGGTTCACTGCGTCAAAGTATGCCAGCTGTTGCCAGATGACGTTCTTGAGTAACAGCATATGTATGGCCGAGTTGAAAACATTATGTGTGGCCATAATAAGGCATCCACATAACGTCATAGTTGCCAGCTGTATTGCCTGCATCGCCTGTAACGCAAAAAACGAGGGTTCAAATTGCGTCGGATGAGGTGGCGGTCGATGTCAGCCCTACCTTCAGGTGGGCGTCCTTCTGTGACAGCGCCTCGTCCTTCGCGCGCAGCATGGACTCTAGGTTCTCGCCGCCCCCGCCGCCGCCACCGCCTCGCAGAGTCTGGTGCATTAGGAAGCAGCAGTCAGAGAAGGAGTGGCCAGACCAAAGGAAAGGATGCGACGAGTTTGTGCAGCTGCACTAAGACAACCAGGCAGAGAACGAGTATCCAGGCCCTGCCGCCGCCGCCGGCACCACCGCCACCGATGCTGCCACGCCCGCCGCCGTTCATTCCGCCTCCGCCATTCGTTCCGCCGCCGCCATTCATTCCGCCGCTGTTACCCTGACCCCACTGCCCGCCGTTGGCTGCGGGGGGCGCGCTGGGATAAACCGGGGGGCGCGAATACGGCCCGCCGCCCCCGCCCCCGCCCCCGCCGCCACCGCCGCCACTGCCGCCGCCGCTGCCTCCGCCGCCGAAGGCCGGGCCGCCGGAGCTCGCGCGGAGATGCGCGTTCAACGGCCCGCCGACGCCCACTGACATCCGCTGTGGCTCCTGCTGTTGCTGCTGCTGTTGCTGCAGGGTTCACATTGACAGGATGTTAGTACAGTTGCCAGGTACGAGTGAGCTCTCATATGATGAGATGTAAGGTTCTGTTGGATGAGTTCTCACCTGCTGCTGCTGGTGCGTGTGCTGCTGTTGCTGTTGATGTTGCTGCTGCGACGGCCGCATAGACGGGGAATCAGCGCTGACGAACGAGCAGCAGGGCCTGGCGGATATTGCTCGCCACGTCATAAGACGGCATTCTTTTTCTCAAAAAAGGAGGGCTCAAAGTTCAAAGTGCGTAGGTGGCGTGGCAGGCAATAAGTGCCAGGCCCCACCGAGCCGCCGGAACCTTCCGGAGCTCCGGCGCCGGAACCCGCGCCGCCGCCGCCGCCGCCGCTGCCTAGGGACTGGTGCACACTTGCAAACAGTCAGGGAACGAATGGCCAGGCTGGCCAGGATGGAGGACGCCGCCTATGTGTAGCTGTGTACACAGCTGTAGTAGGAGGAGCAAAGAGGCAGGGAACGAGTGACCAGGAACCCGCCGGAACCCGCGCCGCCGACGCCGCCGCCGAGGTCCATCGCGCCGTAGCCCCCGCCGCCCCCGCCACCCGGCTGTTGCTGCGACAGCGCCTGCGTCGTACCCTTCTTCACCGCCTCCTCGGCACCCATCAGGAGGTTATCGAGCGCCCTGCGAATCAATAAAGAACAATAACGATGGAATACGTCGGTGAGATCTCGGCCCGGGGAGCAAAAGGTTGGGCAAGTCTGACGTCGGAGGCGGGCGCAGATCCCGCGGTGGATGTGTACCAACACGCGCGTTGCGACGACGTCTCAATCCATGCACCATAAGAAACGAGGGTTCAAACTGTCGATGCACGTGGTAGTTTTGCTCGCGTGGCAAAGGATGCCATCACACTCAGGACACGAGGGTTCAAATGCGCGTCGATGTCATGGCGGGCAGCATGTGTGAGGCCTTCAGGCGCTCGGCGCCAGGAGCAGCACGCACGGCACTCACCGCGGGGCATGGGGGGACATCAACAGATTTTCCAAAGTCCAAGGGGTGCCCACAAGTGGAACAGGAAAAACATGGACGATGCTCCGGTGAAAAGTGGGAAGGGTAGGAGCGTGTGTGTGCGCGCACCCGAGCGCGGTGGCATCGCCCCAGAAGTCATCGCCGTCGTCGTCCAGTTCAAACCCCATGGCGGCCCAAACCCGGCGGGGTAGCCGGCGCCGTGCGGTTTGAACGGCGCGTGTCGCCCACTCGTGCCACGAGCTTTGAAACGAGTGGGGTTGTTGAGAATTACGAGTCGACTGAGTCAAATCGATTAAAAAGTCGGCACGTCTGTATGAGCGTTTTTCTCAATGACCCCCCTGCCAGGAGACTTGCGCCCGTCCGTCGGCCGTCGCATTCGTGAGCGTGCCTCCCGCGCACACTCCCCCCGGCATCGTTCCCGCTCTCGGAGGTCGGCAGGATGGCCAGCTGTATGGGCGTGGCTGCCCCCCGGCTCAATGGACAAGAAGCTGGCGCACGCAGTCCCAACAAAAATAGACAACGACCTCTTCCTCGATGCCAGCTGTCGCTGTCGTTCGCACGGGGACGCCATGGCGCGGCGGCGCCGGTCACCGTCGCCGCGGCTCAACGCGACACGACACCAGCGGAGGCGTTCTCATCGGGGCCCTCGCGCTCCCGCGTTCAGCAACAGCAGCGGAGGCAGCAGCAGCGGGCTCGTTCCGGGAGAACCACCACCGTCGTTGCTGCATCCAACCTTTTCTTCTCGGACGACCCCTGTGAAGCTCGTGCACCCATCGCGCCCTCGCCCGAGCTCATCAACGAGGACCTGGCGCCCGTCACCGCGGCGCAACGCACGTTCACCACCTACGACATCGCCGCGCTATGGTAGGGCCTCCCGATATTGCTCGCCGTGTCGAAGATGCCATTTTACAGCTGTGTGGGCACCCCCGTGGACCCCTCGCCCTTCCCATGTTATGGTCAGGCAATGGAAGAGGAAGAGGAGGCGGCGAGTGTGCGCGGGTAAAGCGGTACACTGCGAGTAAGCAGGCAGGGAGTGAGTGGTTAGGTCTGGTAGAAGGACGCGGCGAGTGGGTACGGGCACGTCGGTACGCAACGAGGTTCCAGAATGTGTCAGTTGACGCATCGAGCAATATCTGCCAGGCCCTACACTGTGGATTGGCCTCGTGGTGTGTGTCCCCGCGTACACACTGGCAGGCAGCGTGATCGACCTGGGGATGTCAGCGATGCAAGGCATCCTGTGCATCCTCATCGCCAACGTCATCGTGCTTGTGCCTATGGTGCTCAACGGCAGGGGCTTACACTCGTCCACTTCTCAGCTCAATCTGATCCGCTCTTGTCGCTGAAACCACCCAATGTGTCCCTCAAAAAGTGCTCACGTCAAGCCGAAGAGTGGACGAGTGTGCAGGGGCTTATAATCGTCCACTTCTCAGCTCAACCTCACCCATTCTTGTCACGAAAGCCTCCCAATTTGTCAGTCATGAAGTGCTCACGTCAAGCTACAATGTGGACGGGTGTAAGACTCTGCTCAACGGCCACGCGGGCACGAAGTACGGGGTTCCGTTTCCGGTACTTGCGCGCTCAGCCTTCGGCATCCGCGGCGCCAACGTCCCGAGTGTCATGCGCGCCCTAGTCGGATGCGGGTGGTAGGGCCTGGCATATATTGCCCGCCACGACATAGGCAGATACTGCTCGCCACGACATCGGATGGAGTTTCGATCGAGGGACAAGGTTTCAAATTCGTTTCTGTGGTGGGGCCCGGTAGATATTACTCGCCACGACATCGGATGGAACTGATGTCAAGGAACGAGGGCTTAGATGTGTTGGATGACTTGCCGACGCCTGCTAGACCCTAGTGATTGGTTCGGCATTCAGACACACGTGGGTGGAATGGCGATCCACGCCATCCTAATGGCGACGACAGCGACCAAGGCCGCCGCTGCTATTCCGTTCCTCGGCATCTCGTCGCCGGAGCTTGCGTGCTACATGCTGTTTTGGTCCGTGCAGGTGTACATCGTGTGCAAGGTAGGATACGCATGCCCTCTCCGACTCCCCCTCCGATCCCGGTCCCCCAATTATCCCTCCGCTGCCTCGCCCTGTTCGTCGGCATAGCTGGCCCCTGTGTTGTGGCGGCTGCTTCCCTCGTACCTGTCACGAATGCCGTTTAACTCGAGATATGCGGGTTCAAGACGCGTCTCGATGACGTGGGCAACATATGCCAGTTCCTACTACAAGGGAATCGAGAGCATCCGGGTCGTGGAGCAATACGCTGCACCGCTCCTGATCGTCATGTGCGTGGCGCTGTTCTGCTGGGCGTACGCCGCGGCGGGGGGTATGGGAGCCATGCTCTCGGCACCGTCGGCGTTTGTGGTGGGCGGCGCACAGGAGGCAGGGTATGACACTCGTCCGCTTTCCAGCCTATGCCATTACAACCCATGCCGTTTCAACCTATGCCGTTTCACCTATGCCGTCTTTGTCACTCTAAACCTGCGACCACGTACGAGGCAGGGTCACCCACGAACTGCCCTATGTATATCTGACCAGCCCGTGGGCCGATTTTGGCGTTTCCCTCGTAGCGTATCCCTCGCAGCGTATCCATCAAAAAATGCTTGAGTTGAGCTGGATAATTGGACGAGTATAAGGCCCTGACCGGAGGGCAAATTCCTCTCCGTGTTCCTTCCCATGATTACAGCTGTGGTGGGCTTCTGGCGGGGTCTGACACTGGTTCCGTTGTCAGCTCAGCCTGACTGTTTGCTCCAGGTGTGCCCGTACGTTCTCACCGCATCCTCACCCCTGTCCTGGCCGGCCACTCATCCTTTTCCATCCTAGTCTCACGGTGTGAAACGGTCGGGGGAGGTACTGTCAGACAATAGCGACGGAGCGACGCTGTCATTGAACATCTCGGACTTCACCCGGTACGCCACGTCTCAGAAGGCGCAGATCGGCGGGCAGGCCATCGGGCTTCCGTTCGTTCTGCTCGTTCTGAGACGTGACTCACCGAGCGAAGTCGGAGATGTTCAGTGACAGCGTGGCCCCGTCGCCAGTGCCTTACAATCGCCCTCCCCACTGGCCGTGTTCTCCTGCCTGGCCTGGCTACTCGTTTTCTGAACAGAAAGGGGGACGATTGTGAGGCACTAGCGACGGGGCGACACTGTCATTGAACATCTCGGACTTCACCCGGTACGCCACGTCGCAGAAGGCGCAGATCGGCGGGCAGGCCATCGGGCTCCCGTTCTTCATGGCGGGGTGTGGGGTGCAAATTGAAGACTTGCGACCCGTGTTCAAAGCTTGTGCTTCCAGCGCTTCAAACCATCATATGATACACTTCTTTCAAGTTTTTGTTTCTCTCAATTTCAACTTGCGCCCCTTTGGGTGTTGAAAGCAAATGGTTGTAGTGCTTGAAACTAAATATAGTGAATTGCTTCTGAATTTTGCTTTCTATTTCGACTCGCAACCCTACTTTATGGCGGCGTTTTCATTCATGTCCATCGCAATCACCTCCTGCTCGGTCGTCATCTTCGGTGTGGGCATCTCAGATCCCATCGCGCTATTGGTGGGGCCTGGCAGATCTTGTTCGCCGCGTCTCGGGTTAATTTCTATTTTGTTTTACCAACGTGCATCGCTCCACAAGGCGCTCACATGATCTTCGTTACCCAACCCCCTCCGCAATTTCAAGCACACCAACCCTGGGGTATGTCGGTGCTAAGGTTGTTCCGGGAAACCTGTTCTAGGCTACTGTTATAAATCAAATTTAGAAACGAGTGAGCAAAATGTGTTGGATGACGTGGCAAGCGATGTCCGCCAGGCCATAGCTATTGGCCAAGATGAACAACGGGCCCATCACCACGTTCCTGGCCATGGCAGGCCTACTCGTGGCCACGCTGAGCACCAATATCGCCGCCAACATTGTGGCCCCCGCCAATGCCTTCGTCAATTTGGCGCCCAACAAGCTCTCCTTCAAGGCGGGTGGCATAGTCACTGCGGTCCTCGGCACCGTCATCCTCCCGTGGAGGTTGATGGGCGACGCGTCGGGTAGGGCGCGGCGTTAAATGGGTTCAGAGAGATAAACTTCCGCATGTGTGAGGAGGCGCCAGGCTTACGCCCTTGCCCCCGTATAAATTGGGTTCAAACATCAGGCGGGTGGCATGTAATTACAATTACGAGAGTTGGAGCGTCGTGTTTGAGGACGTGTAGTATGTCCTGCAAGGCCCTAGCTGTTGGGTACATCTTCGTGTGGCTGATTGGGTATAGCGCGCTGCTCGGGCCTATTGCCGGAATCATGATCGCTGACTACTACCTGGCGGGGGGGTCATTGAGAACAAGCACTCGACCGACGTTGAATCAGTCGATTACGAATCAGTCGAGTTTCAATCAGTCGAGTATGTATCAGTCGAGAGGCTGTACGAGCATCAGTTAAGCGTCTCTGCAATGATGAGTATCAGTCGAGCGTCTGTATGAGCATTCACCCTGAAGGGTTTCATGCTTCGATCTCAGTTCGAGCGCTTGTTTGCGATGACCCTATTGCCCGGTGCGGGGGCGGGTGCTGAGCCTGGACGGGCTGTACACCCAGGGCCCGGCGAGCCCCTACTGGTACTCCGGCGGTTTCAATCCGGCCGCGGTGGTCGCGTTCACTGTGGGTGTTGCGCCCAACGTCCCCGGGTTCCTCAAGACTGTAGGGCCTGGCAGATTGCTCCTTACTTCTGATCGCTCCCCTTGCAGGCAAACATTGTTTAGAAATTGCTTCAGACCGCAACACATTTGCCAACCCTTGCAATTTGAGTCAACGTCACCCGCACTCAGTCTCTGCGGGCCCCTACAAGACGGCCGGTGTCATCGCGTCGTGTCCGGCCATTCTTGAAGCTGTGTACGGCTACGCGTGGTTCTTCGGGTTCTTCATAGGCGCGGGGCTCTACTTGGCAGGGGGGTCGTTGAGAACGGGGCTCGCCTCATGTTGTGTTGTATTCCACAACACTGAGTTGGCGCGTCTGTATGCGCGTCACTGTGAGCATTTCCCCTGGATGTACGTCATGCGGGCACGTCACATCTCGGTTCGAGTACTTGTTCTCAATGTCCCTCCTACTTGGCCATGATGAAGAGCACGGGCGCGGAAATCACTGGGACCACCGCCGCTGCCGCGGCGTAAGAGGCTGTCACGGCATCTACGGGATGTCCGGGGTGTTCAGGTTGTGCAGGGTTTATGCGGGGTGTACGCGGGGTGTACGCGGGGTGTACGGGGTGTTGAACTTAGCATAATGGCGGATGGGGTTGGTTGACGCTCACCATGTCAGCGCCCTGGAGATCGATGAATTTTAGTAGCAATCGGAATAGCATAGCATAGTCACCTGGATCGGTACATGCCGGCAATCGCGACGCTCGTAAGCATCTGTAAATAAACAATACAGCCATCGGAGCTAGCTAGACGTTTCATTGAGATGCAGGTTTGAATGATTCAAGGCTCCTCACTCTGGTTTCCGCGCTTGGACAGAAACAGTCCCACATCACGCAGCGCCACGAGAGACTCGCTCACAGCAATCAATACACAAGCATGCCCACTACATCAATTACGACGCAAGCCAGCCGCTGGTATTGCCGCTTCGCTTCGCTCAGTGAGTGGTATGTGTGTGAGTGTGTATTCTGAAGCAATTGCTCGCAGGGTGAAGGATCCAACCAACACAGAGCAGAGCACAAATGTAATGCCAATTATGGTGCAACAGTTCGCTCGTCGAGGCGTATTTACGCGCGCATTGCCAACTAGCCGCTAGGTCTCCACTTGCATTCACGTACTCGCAAAGTAACACGTCCCAACCCTACTCAGTGGAAGTGAAGGATTTGCTCGACGTCCCTTGTTGATTGAATGTGCCACACTTGTCCTTGTGCCCACCCGTAGTCCAGTCCTGTTTCTGACACACAGCTCCACAGTACCGGACGGTCTTGCACTGTGGGCAAACTTTAAAGTCCTTCAACTGGCCCAGAACTTCACACGTTTCGTTGTGGCAAAACTTTGCCCCCTCCAGCACTAACCGACGTATGTCATTGAGGGTGGCAACTGAATGCCCCCCCTTCTTCAACCAGTATACCACGCCGATCAAGACTTCGGGGGGAACGTCGTGCCCCTCCGTGCCCCCAGCCGACGTGGGCCTCCATACCCCAGCGGCCTCCTCCACGTGCCCAACCTCGCGGGCGTAAGGCTGGTCTACGTACATGCGACTGGCCAGTCGCAAACACGACATGGTGTGGCCCTTCTCAGCGGCCTTGCGCAACCATTGGGTTGCCCTCCGCTTGCTGCGCGTGACGCCGCGATCCAGGGTCTGGCAGATGTCGCTCGCCACGTCATGTGACGCCAAGTAACTGCATAAACCCCAGTCTACAATGTGGAGAATGATCTGCCCCTGAAGTCAGACAATTAACGCAAGAGACGAGGCATTATATGATCCGTCAGGCCCCACCACGGCCGACAAGACACATGTCGCTGAGGTTTCCCGCCGCCTGCACGCTGCCAGCGTCTGCCGCGCGCCTGTACCAGTCTGCCGCCGCCGGGTAGTCCGGCACCGCCCATCCCCGCCCCTCGTCGAGGCTCACCCCGAGGTTGAACATCGCTTCCGGCAACCCGGCCTCAGCGCCCTTTGTGAACCACGCCACGGCGAAGCGGCGCAAGTTGAATTTGAAAGCAAAAGTTGAAGGCGGTTCATCATGTTATAGTGTGAAGCGCTTAGTTCCAGGCGCTTTCACCATGGGTTTCATAGGGTCAACCTGCACCGCCCTACCACGGCTTGCTCGTATTCCTCTCGCATGTGGTGAACACATCCCAACGTTTCCATAGCATACGCGTGCCCTTGCCCCGCCGCCTTCGCTAGAAGCGCCATGCCCTCCTCCGCCCAGGGTGGGCACCCACAAATAATGACAATAATTCAATGGGATGAATTGAGTTAAACTGACCGCCCGTGTGCGTGACTGATATGTATTTATTGATACCTGTAATTCAATCGGTCGTCTTGACCCATCCAACACATCTCGGTCTGGTGAGCGACTGGAAATTGTGCGATGCACATTACCAACCTTACATCCGCTTTCGGCGATTTGCCTGACGCGCCCAGGTTCGACGCCCCCGCAGCCAGGGGCTTACACTCTTTCACTTCTCCGCTCAACTTGAGAGATGTGTATGGGATAGGGGGTGCGCGTGGGGGTTGCGTAGCCCGTGTTAAGGGGGTGTTAGGGGGTGTCAGGGGTGTGTAGGGTGTCTTTATGTGTCAGACACGGCTCAAGTTGAGCTGAAAAGTGAACGAGTGTAAACCTCTGCCCGCAGCCTCATCCGCTTGGCTCACTAACCAATAGCCAAAGCTGAACTGCGCCTCCCTGTCACCTGGGGCTTACACTCGTCCACTTTTCAGCTCAACCTGAGCCGTTACTGACACAAAATGCACCCTGAACACTGCCTCATACCCCGAAGACCTCACAACGACCCCCTGAATATCCCCTACCTGCACCCCCTATCGCACAGAAAGCGCTTACGTTGAGCCGAAAAGTGAACGAGTGTAAGCCCCTGCCTGTCACCCTCGCGGGCCCTCTGTTTCACGATCCTGTCTCCTAGCGCATCGAACAGCGCCGAGGGGTCGGGCCAGGCAGATTCGCTCGCCACGTCATTCACCTTTCTTAGAACCTTCGTCTCTTGCGTTAAACGACATCCTGTGACGTCACTCACCTCTCTTACAACCCTCGTTTCTTGAGTCAAACGACATGCTACGACGTCATTCATCTCTCTTAGAAGCCTCGTCTCTTGAGTTAAACGGCACCCTATGACGTCATTCACCTCTCTTAGAACCCTCATCTCTTGAGTTAAACGAGATCCTATGACATGGCAATAGCTGTCGAGCCCCACGTTTGGGTCTTCCGCTTGCGTGGTCCAATCGCCGAGCGGGTTCACTTTCACGTCCGCGCGAGAGGCGGCAGTGCCCCCGCCTCCCCCTCCCCCTCTTCCTTCTGCTCCTCCTTCGCCACAGCCTTCCCCTCGTCTGCCTCCTGCTCCTCCACCCCCTGCGCCTTGCCCTTCGCCCCCGGCTCCCGCGGCTCCCGCGGCTCCCGTCTTGGTCGACGGGCGCTTGGCGGCGTCGCGTTCCGCTTTGCGCCGTTCCTGACGTGACGGCGCCATTTGAAGGACGGAAGGCAACCGAGCGGCTGAAGTTGAGGAGTTGAGGAGAGTGAGTCCAGAGGTGTGCGAGATTCGTTCTCCGGCAGATCCAACCTACCCTTCTTGTCAACGAACGGGCGACCGGCGAACCGTCACGCTGAGTGTTTCCCCACGCCGGGGACTCCAGCGATAAGGGCACGTGTGTCGTTGCGCGCACGCGGGGCGTCGCGCGATGTGCTGGGGCTGGCAATGGGGGAGCTCGACCCTAAACCTACCTTGGACCCTTTGACGATGACGAACCGTCAACCCTAAACCGAAAACCTCAAACATGCTGGATTTGCTCAGCAAGGCCAGAGGATGTAAGGATCGGGGCAGGATTTGATGAGAATTGGGGGTGCATGATGAAACACCCCTGCTGGTTCGTCCCCTGACTGTTTGCTCATACGACCCCACATTTTCGAACACCCTGTCAAGTCGCCGTGGCCAAAATATTTTACCCTGTCGCCGCCGATCGGGGCCGCCACAACGCCCACGCTCCAGCGGGCGGCGCCCGTCTCGATCGGACCGTAAATCGTCGCGAGGTTGGTCGCCGGGGGGGGAAGTAACGCCAGGCATGGCGACGCGAGAGGACGCTCCCTTGCTGGCGACCGCTGAGGGTGAGTCGTGAAGATTGCAGTCTTTTGGCCCCGTGGGATGCACGCCCCCACCTCGCCCCCCCCGCCCCCTCGCCCCCCTGGGCTGCCCTCTGCGCTCCTCCGCCCTCATGCGCCCTCCTCACCCGCCCCTATCCCCCGCCACACTTCCGTCATCCTCCTCCGCCCTCCTCCACAGCCCCCCTTCCGCCCTCCTCCGCCCTCCTTCCCAAGCACCCAACCCTCTCCGCCCGGATTCGCCCTCCCCTCCGTCTCCAACCTCGTCCCCTCGGCCCCCCGTTGCGTCTTACGCGGGATCACGTCATGCAACGGGCAGGGAAGGGGCGGGGTGGTTGAGATCCTTGGGTGCATTTCGACGTACCCGCGGGCTCGGTACGCGACGCCGCGAGCGAGCGCACGCGCGACAGTGCATTAGATTCAGAGGGCCCCACTCACATGCTTCCAAAACCCAGATATCGCTTGCCTAAGACGGACACATATATATTTGTTGGGGGCTGTGCGAATAGAACGATCTCGGTGTCCGTCCGCGGGGTGTTCGGCTCGTGCTCGCCGAGGCGGTGCGGCGGGCGCGTACTACCCGCGCTACTCGCTGACTCCCTTCACCCCCCCTCCGGTTGTCTCGCAGCGGAAGCCAAGCAGCGGCGGCCGTACACGAGGGTCGTGGCATACGGTGGGTTTTTATTGCCAAATTCACTGCTGAGCTGCACATGAGCTACCGAGCGGGGGGGATGGCGCGGGGGTGTATCGCGCGCGCGATCGTCGGTAGTTTCTTCGTCACGTTTACCCGCGCGGCGCAGGGCTGGTTGGGAGCGTCCATTGACGCCAGCTCCGCTCGTGTTCCCCTCCACTGACGACTAACGTTCATCTCCCTATTGTAACCTCTCTCGTTTTACAGGCCTCGCGGTGGCGCTAGGGTGTTTGCTGGTGGCGGGCGTGGCAGCGCCCTGGAATGGCGCAGGGGTTGGATACAACGGCGCGGCGCTGGGTGGTGTTAAGTTCAGCCGCGTGGCCGACAGGTTGGGCAGTGCAGATTGACAGTGTCCCAACCCGTTTTGAAAGCGCTTATGGTTTTAACGCTTGAAGCTACGAGTACAATATGATGAAACGCTTTCAAACTTTGCTTTCAATGTCAACTTGCGCCGCTACCGAGAGGGTGAGCGCGCGCGCGGAGGCGAACACGGGGGGCAAGGGCGTGGCGGGCAGCCTTGGCCTTGGCGCTCCCGCTTCCGCGCCCGAGGCGTCGCCTGCACCCGGTGCAGCACCCGTGCCTGAGGCGACGCCAGCGCCTGGGGCGACGCCAGCGCCTGAGGCGACGCCGGCGCCTGCTCCCGGGGCGGCGCCGGTGACGCAGCCTAGCCGCACGCCCACACCCGTGCCCGCGACGAGCCCCGCGGCCGCGCCCGCGGCGGCGCCCACGCCGGTACCAGCAGCATCACCCGCGCCGACGCCAGTGCCCGCAGCGACCCAGGCGCCGGCACCGGCGGCGGCCCCGGTGTCGCAGCCTAGCCCCACCCCCGCGCCCGCAGCGACGCCCGCGGCAACGCCCGCGACAACGCCGGCACCGGCGCCGATGGCGGCACCCGTGGCGCAGCCTAGCCCGACGCCCGCAGCCACCCCTGCGGCCAAGGCTAACACGACAGCGACGCCCACAGCCAACGCAGCAGCAGCGCCGGCGGCAGCAGTGAAGCCCGCAGCAACAAAGGCCAAGCCCGCGGCGGCCAAGCCAGCGGTGGTCAAATTCACGGCGTCGGCGCCGGCACCGGCACCGGTTAAGTCCCCGGGGGCGGCAGCCCAGGCGTTCAAGGCGGCGGCGGCGGCAGGGGTTGATACTCGTCCACTTCTCACCTCAACCTAAGCCGTCTTGGTCAGCGAGCCGTTTTGTGTCCAGTTTGTGACGAGTTGTGACCCATCGATATTGTGACGCACTACTGAAAGCACCCAACGCGTCGCTCAAGAAGGGCTGACGTTAAGCTGAGAAGTGGACGGGTATACGCCCCTGTTCGGCGGCGGCCAGCATGAACTCGGCGGCGGCGGCGGCGGTGAAGCCCGTCATTGTGAAGCCTGTCGCCGCCAAGCCTGCGGTCCCCGGCGTCATGCACTCCAAGGAGGAGGCGGCGCTCTTCAGCGCAGAGGAGGCTCTGCGCGCGGCTTCCAACAAGAAGGCTTCGTTCGAGGTCGGGTCTGACGGATAAAGCCTGCCACGTCATCCCATGGACTTTGAGCATATCTGCCAGGTCTGTTGCTCGCCACATCATCCAACGCAATGTCAACCCTCGTTGTCTGTCAACTGACATCCCTTGGCAAGGCGAGCAACATCCGCCAGGCCCTGTCAACCAACCCTCTTCGAACAATCGTTTCTTGAGGTAAATTGCATCCTTTGACAAGGCGAGCAATATCTGCCAGGCCCTGTCATCCAACCCACTTTGAATCCTGATCTCTAGAGTCAAATGGCATTTTATGACGTGGCGAGCAATGACTTTTAGTCTCTGGTTTGAGGCGGCGAGCCACATCGCGCGCAAGGCGGCGGAGGCGGCGGCGGCGGACACGGCCAACAAGCACGCCGAGTACGAGCGGCTGAACTCCGCGCTCAAGGAGGCGGAGAAGGAGTCGCGTCAGGCCACGGACGACCTTCGTGACTCCACATCGTCCACGTCGGAGGCAGGGTCTTTCACTCGTCCACTTCTCAACTCAACCTGAGCTGTTTCGATCAGTGAGCCGGTGTGTGTCCAGTTCGTGCCCAGTTTGTGACGACTTATGACCCATCAGTATTGTTACCTGCTACTGAAACCACCCAACGTATCCCGCCATAGGTCAAGCCGAAAAGTGGACGATTATGTCGTATAAGCCTCTGAAGCACTCGTCCACATCTCAGCTAACCCAGTGCCGTTTTCGGCTCCCGGATCATCAAGCATACCCCCCAAAGGTGCTTATGGTGAGCTAAAAGGTGGATGAGTGTATGTCCCTGGTCGGAGGCGGCGCAGCGCGCGGAGTCGCTACTGATGGAGGCCGCGACGGTGAAGGCTGAGGCGAAGAGCCTGGCAGCTCACGCCAAGCTGGACGACGACACCAGCGTGGCGCGCATCGCGCAGCTCACCAAGCAGCTCAACTTCCTCAAAACTGAGGAGCAGCGCCTTAAGGACCTGTCCGTCAAGGCCGACACTTTCCACGCGGACAAG
>Ga0307489_10001749_pt1 | contig 14416 bp, 16 predicted proteins | sample SB12metaG_FD_202247 | JGI IMG/M metagenome (GOLD analysis project Ga0307489, IMG submission 202247) | Sea-ice brine microbial communities from Beaufort Sea near Barrow, Alaska, United States - SB 1.2 | ecosystem: Environmental > Aquatic > Marine > Coastal | place: USA: Alaska | collected... | reverse complement strand
TTTCAACGTCAAGTTGCGGCAGTACAGCAAGGTCCGAGGGACACGGGTGAGTGGCAGGACGCGGATGCGGCGGCGGCAGGGCTGGAGTGGCTGGCGGCGTATGCTCGGGCGGCGGCGGCGGCGGCGGCGGCGGTGGAGGCCGGGGTCCTGCCGGCGCTGCGCGGTGCGCTTGGCAGGCTCCGCCTGCATGTATTTCTTTCCTCACTGTTTGCTCATGGTGCACCGGAATTCGTTCGCCGCAAAACTCTGTCTTGGACTGACACTGGTGCGTTGAGAGCGAACCCGGTGGAAACCAGTGGTGGACCCTGGTGTGAGGACACGCCGGGGATGTTGGTGCGCGGCGCAGGATGGCGCCGGCGGCGGCAGACCTCTGGCTGGCGTGTGGCGCTGCGGACGCGCCGCCGCCGCCGCTGCCATTGCCGCCGTTGATGTCGAGAGCACTATTCGGCGGGAGTGGCGGCGGGGGGGGCGGCGGCGGCGGCGGTGGGGGCCGGGTTGACTCCCTGCATGGGCAAGCAGCGCGGGGAGGCGGCGGCGGCGGCGGCGGAGGAGGCAGCTGCGGCGGCGGCGGCACTCTGTCCGCTTCCCCCGCTGCGGACCTTCCTTCCCGCCAGCACGCGGCGCCCCGCGCTATGAGCGCGGCGCCGCGAACCCCGTGGCCGACGGACGCCCCCGCCCCCGCTCCCCTCGCCTCCCTCCGCGCTCTCGCCCTCAACCCCACCCCCACCGCCGCCGATAAGTCGAAGAAACAGGTGTCCATCATCGGCGCGGTGGTCAAGCGCGACCCCCCCACAGGAACCAGTCAGTCCACCAACCCCAAAACAGGCAACACCCTCGACATTCTGATACTCACGCTCGCGGACCATACCGGTGCCCGAGTCAAGGTAGGGCGAGCTATTGAGAGCAAGCACTCGACCGACGTTGAGTCGACTCCCTGTCCTCTACGCATCGGTATGAGCATTCACCATGAAGGTAAGTCATGCGTTAATCTTCGTTCTAGTGCGTGTTATCAATGATCCTCCTGCAAGGTGAAGCTCATCAAAGGCAAAGCTCGGGAGTGCGTGAAAGCGCTGGACGGGGTGGAGGCGGACCGCAGCTTTGGGCGCGTGGTGATCGGACTGTGCGGGGTGACGGTGATGGACCTCAAGGGCGCGGGCGCGGCGCCGGGCGCGCCGCCGCTGGTGCCCACGGTCTGGGTCTGGGACCCCCGCGAGGAGAGCGCGTTGGTGCTGGCCCCCGACCATCCGTTGGCGCTTAAGCTGTAGGCGTCCGTCAACTGTACATGTATACGTATGCGAGGCCCTCTCTCCCTCGCCGTTTTTGGCAATGCAGCAACAGCTGGGGCCGCCAGAGATTTTGTATCCCTTTCTCGTCGTGTTTTTGCAACACACTTCGAGGCTTACCGCTTGCTGAGGCTGTTCATCCTTTCCTTGCCGTTTATGGCAACACAGCTCGAGGCTTACCGCCTGAGGCTGGTAGAGCTCTACTCCAATCCCGAAATATTACACAGAATTTAGCTAGACCTCCACGATCCATCTTCTCCGATGATGTCGGTGCAAAAGTGCCTGCCGCGTGCTGTGCATCTGCGTGATGACGTGCTTCGACTTCCCGTTCACCGGCCGCCAGGGCCGGGCACGCACTGCTCGCCACGTCACAGAATGCCTTTGACTAAAGAAACGAGAGTGCAAAACGCGTGTCGATGACGCGGCGAGTAATATCTGCCTGGCCCTACTGCAGCGCAACCATTCATGTGCCCGCCCTGGGCGGCGGAACGCACAAGTCGACGCATCCCACGGGCAGCCGTGCTCCCGTACCCACCACAACATAACCGGGTGCCCGCGCGAAGCGCGAGTGCCAGTGGATCATCTTCCGACCAAGGCCTCTGCGCGGAGTTTTCAGCGTGATGAGAAACCTTTCCTTGGGGGGGGGAAGAAACAGGCTTTGGTTGTACAATTGTAGTTGGGCTAAGTCCGTGCTAGAGCTACTACTAAGAAAGAGCCGATTGATCTTTGCACCGAGGTTTCTAGCAGGCGAGCAGTTGAGAGTGGCCCGCGGGGGTGTGCGCCCGCAGTGCCGCGCGCCATTCCTGCGGCGCCGGCTCCCAGGGCCGGGCAGATACTGCTCGCCATCTCACAGGGTGCCATCGATCTCAAGAAGCGAGGGTTCTAATCATCTATTAAAAGGCGTGTTGATGATGCGGCGGGCAATGTCTGGCAGACCCTGCCTCGTCCAACGCGCTGTGGGTGCGGTGCTTGGCGCCCATGCACCGGGGGTCCGCACACTAGGGCCCGCCGGACATCGCTCGCCACGTCATCGACACGCACTCAGAATCATATCTTATGGAGTGACATAGCAACCTTTGGACGACGTTGCTCGCCTCGTCATCGACACGCATTTTTTACCCTCACTTCTCACTTCTTGAGTTGAACGGCATCCTATGACGTGGCGAGCAGTATCTGCCAGGCCGTACTGCACAAGTGCGCGGCACCGGGTAGCAGCGCTTGCTGTAGGGGTGCACGTTGATATTGAAAGCAAAACTTGAAAGCAGTTTATCGTATTTTACTTTCAAGCGCTGAAACCAGGCGCTTTCAACATAGGTTTCAACTTGCAGCACCCCACCTTGCCGTACGTCCGCGAGTAGCATGTGAAGAGTTCTTCCCCCGCCTCGATATCCCCGCCTCAGGGCCCGGTAGATAATGCCTGCCACGTCATCCACACACATGTTGAATCCTCCTTTCTTGAGCTAAACAGATTGCCATGAGGGCCTGGCGAAACGTGCATGCCACATCAGCGAGACACGCGTTTCAAACCCTCGGTTCTTGAGTCGAGTGGTATCTTATGACGTGGCGAGCAACATCTGCCGGGCCTTGCCCGCCCCGCGAAGTAAAGCACGTGCCCGCCGCCTAGCTTGACGTAAAAGATGTTGGCGTCACCAAACCCTGCCGTACTCTCGTTGACCAGGTTGTAGGGGCGCAAGTTGATATTGAAAGCAAAAGTTGAAAGCAGTTCATCATAATTTAGTTACAAACGGTGATTTCGGTAGTCTTGAACACGGGTATGAACGTGCCCCGCCCCGCCATGTGCACTCCCTGTTTCACGCCCGCCACCACGGCCCGCCGGATTATGCTTGCCACGTCTTGTCACAGATTGGCACGTCACTTAAGACAAGAGGGTCTAAAACGAGAAGCACGAAGTGGCAAGGCATAATCGGGCAGGCCCTACCGGGGTCGGCGATGATGTAAAGCCCGCGCACCGTGCCCCAGGGCCGGGCAGATGTTGCTCACCGAGTCATCGACACGCGGTTTTGCCCTCGTTTCTTGAGTTAAACGGCATCCTGTGACGTGGTGACCAATATCTGCCAGGTCCAACCGTGCCCATCGTGTGTGACTCCAGCTTGCGGTTAACGCGCGCCGAGACCTTCTCCTAGGGCAGGGCGGGTGTAGCTCACCCCGTCAGAGGATGCCATCTGACTCAAGAGACGAGGGTTCACAATGCGGAGGATGACGTGGAGGGCTATGTCTAGCTGGCGCTGCCTTGCCCGGGTACAGTCCGAGCCACGTGAAGCGCGGCATGCTGTGTACTGTCACGAGGCCCGTCCCGGCACCGGGGATGGAGGACGCATCGGCGCGCGTCTCCACGAACGTGCGGTACGCCACCGTTTGCCCCGCCGCCACCAACACCTTGGTGGGCATCGAGCACGCCGTCCCGTCCACCCCCGTCGCCTCCCCCGCCTCCCCCGCCGTTGCCGCCGCCGCCTCCACCGCTGAATCTACAGCTGCCATCCCGAGACGAAAACAGAAACCGAATGCTGTCACAGAACTGGGGCCCTCTGGTTGGCGCAGCGCGGACGGACCGCGGACGCGGCCGTTGGGAGTGACACACACAGTGGACTTCGCTCGAGCCCCAGCGGACACCAGCGGATGCCGGGCGAGACGCCTTTAGGAATACTAACGTGCCTCCCGGGCCCTATTCAGTGATAAACGTAACGTCGCCCCCGCTGACCGCCGCCTATGTCCATCCCCAGCACCTGCCCCCTCGGACCGGTTGACGCGTGTGTACTGCGGGCCCCGCACAGAGTAGCAGTGCTCTCCTGATGTGCGGCTGAGCTGAGTTTCGAGTGCTCACCGTTCAGCTCTACCAGTACGACCCGGGCGCGGGCGGGCACCCGCCCCACTACGCTCTACTCGTACGCATGATACGAGTAATATAAATAACCGATTGGGGCAAAAAATGGGCCGATTTCTTTGGCAGGAATGGACGAAGTTGGTGATTTCGGACGTTTTGCGGTAAAGAAGCGTCTCGGTTTTTTTCACTGGTTGGGCTTGCTGGACAGGCGCGCGTCTTCGGCGCGGTTTTCTCACGCGACGGCGCGGCGACTCGGGCCGCGAAGAGCGGCTACCGTGGTTGTCGACAGCTGCGGTCACCGTGAACGAGACGCGGTCGCGAAGTTTCTTGCATTTCCAGCTCGCGATCGGCGCAATGTCCGGCACTGCGGCTGAATCGCGCGAAGTCTCGCGACCGCGTGTTGTCCTCATGTCCACGGTGACAGGAGCTATATGCTTCTGCTTCTGGTTTCGAATCTGTGCTTTTTCATCGGGCGGCTCCTATCAACGGTGTGAGAAAACATCAAGCGCTTGTAGTGTCTGCGGCTTGCCTCGTCGCCTGTTTTGGCGGCTTCTGATTGGTGGATTCTGACTGATCGTCCTACATGTGATTTTTGGTGACTTCTCATTGGTGCGACACTTTTCGGAAAATATTCTAATTCGCGCTTTCTCATTTGGTTCCAATCCGAATCGGTTCATGATATGGTGGGGCGGGCGCCCGGGTGTAGAGCTACGGGACTCAGTCCCGCGACTCAGTTGAACTCCCCGCGCCCCCTGCACCAGTCGTAGCATAGTTTCGGGGTGGGGATTTGGGAAGCGTTGACGTCGAATATTTCGATCTTCTCTGACCGCGCTTCCTGGAAATCGAACTGAAAACGGAGTGACCGTTGCGTTGGTTCGTAATTCAGGCGGAATGTATCGATAGTCGCCTAGATAACGAAGTGAGTTTCCATCGAAGTGAGTTTTAGGCACTTTGATGAGTTAATAGACCGTCGAATCATCACATCGGCTTTTCCCGTTGACTTTCATTTGGGCAATCTGCGGGAGCTTTTACGGATCAGTTTCCAAAACTCCCCCTCTGCCGCTGAACATCACACAGAGCAGGGTACCATCGCTGCGATGCCGCGACAGCGGCCCGTACTTCTTTCCGAAGCGCACGCTTCGAACGCGTTCCAACCGCCAACAGTCAAGCCCTATGCCTGCGCGCTTCGCGCGCACCCGCGCTCCGCGCGTTTCTTCGTGGACTGTCTATAATAATTGTAACACAATTCCTATCATCTGTTCTAGGAAACCATGCCCGTAGCGCGTCGCGCAATTCACCCTGAACCCGAATGCAGAGCGGCGTTGGTACACGAGCAGCGCGTCGCGGCGAGCGCTGCGGGATACGGCGATCGCTGCGGGACACGGCCGAGGGCGCGTCGGGTTTACGCGGGACCAGAAAGAGCATCGTTTGCTCACGTGTAAGCAAGCGAAGAGGGTTCAGCAGAAGTACATAAGTACTCTGGAAACTCACTTCGATGGTAACTCACTTCGTTATCTAGGCGCGCATAATAAATCGTACTGGCGATCGTAATTATCAACGACAAACAGTCTGAACGTTACCCGGCCGGCGCGTGTTGCGCTTTACAGGTGGATGTTCAGATTCGACGAGTTAATCCAGGAAAAGGGACAAATCCTTATGTATCGCTATCGGAATCCCCCCTCCTAAACTTTGTCAGGTCAAAGTTGGACTGCACCCCCCCCTGCGGTCCCACACCAGTCTAATACGAGTCTAATACCTGTCAATCACGCTATCGCTCCACCCGGACCCCTCAGTCGAAGCAGGTCCAAGCCGGTCATAATCGGACTGACCCCGAGTCCGATTGGGAAACGTCTATGAACAGGGCTGGCTGACCGGGGGCATCAACTCTCAAACCAGCGCGCAAGCGATAAGGGACACGCTGAAAGGTACTGCAGCACTCCATTATCGGTGCGCGCACGCGCGGCTCTCCTTTCAAGACTTTTGTAATTCCCCGTCGCGCCGCCCATCTGGCATAAAAATGAGTACTCGTAAATGAAAAGAGCAAAAAGTACAGCTGGGTTGCACTATTCAACCACCGACCTCCATGATGGGAGACATTATTGTGGCTCTCAGTTCCCTCGGTCACGAGTGTCTGACAGTAACTTCCAGTTTCTATGGGTGGACAGCAGGGTGATATTCTACCACATTCCACGACCTATATACGGCTTCCGGGTGAAATGAAAGCGAAAGCGAACACCGCTTGCGCTCACTCAGACAGCCTCTGTGGCTCGGAACCCATCGCTCGTTTGCGCCGCCACTGTTACGAGTGCACAAGCCCGCTGGCGTGCGCCCCGCATGATGACGAAGCGTTCCATACCTTGTACCTCAGGTTGTCAGGGACGTGACACGGGCGTCTAATACACGTTCCCGTTGAACCCCACCCCCAGTGTAATACACGAGCTGGTGCAAGGCTCAACACAGTCATGGTTTTTTCACTTCCTAAGTGTGCTCGCCGAAAGTCTTATGGACATGCCGGTACGGACTGTACGGGACTCAGGCCCTGTGTCGTAAAAAAATGGCGGTTTGGTCGGCCGGTCCAAATTGTAAACACCACTTACTCGCCGCCGATTCCGGTCGGCGATGGCACGAAATGGCGCTGTCGATACCAGTGTGCTGTCCTTGCGCCATACAAAGCAGGCCATTTGGACTGCCGTATGGTTTGTTTTTGCGACACAGTGGCCTGACTCCCGTAGTCAATTGCGATGAGCTTGGTGAAAAGTGGGAGTGTGGGCTGCCCCGTGAAGTATGGAGACTCACGTTCAGCGTCCACTGCGTGCTGCGACGTCAGAGAGAGACGCTTCCGCGTGCATGAGAAGGCACCAGGCTTTCGCTCTGCGTGCCTCCCTTGCCGCGGCGCCATTCACACCACCGAGTGATGAAACCAAAGTTGCGCGAACCGTGCGGCGGCGGCGGCAGCGGAGGGTCTGTCAGCTTTGACGCACGTCGGTCGGCATGAATTACACGGTTCTGTGGTTTTTACAAGCTTGGCGCTGTAAGCAAGCATTCTTCTTAGTACGGGGTCTAGGGTGAAAGCCTGGTGACCTCTGATACACGCGTCTCTCTCTTACTCTCTCTTTCTCTCACACTCTCACCTGCGCACCGCACACTTCACGGCACCACGTCCGTCTTGCATATGGGGCAGCACTTGTTGTCCGCCAGCCACGGCGCCAGGCACTCCGTGTGGTACACGTGCCCGCACGCGGGCAACATGCGAACCGTCTCCCCCTTGTCGAATTCCATCCGGCACACCGCGCACTGCTCCTCCTCCTCCTCGGCGCCGCACCCCTGGTTGTAGCAGCGCACGTTGAATTCGAAAGCAAAGACTGAAAGCGCTTCATCATACGTGAGGTTTCAGCATTGATACCAGGCGCGGTCAAGCGGGGGTCAATCTGGGGTCAATCTGGGGTCAATCTGGGGTCAACCTGGAGTCAACCTGGGGTCAACCTGGGGTCAACCAGGCGCAGCCTGCACCGCCCTACCTGGTGCACACTCTCGGGAAGCGCGTCAATCGCAGCCTGGGTATAGCGGCGGAAGTTGAAAGCAAATTTTGAAAGCGGTTCATAATGTTCTAGCTTCAGGCGCTGAAAGCATAGGCGCTTTCAACACGGGTTTTGAAGTTGGCAACTTGCTGCCCCCAACCTGGGACAGGCCTTTGCTCTGCGTTCCGATGGAGTGGCCCAGCGCCGTTAGTTCCTCGCATGACGGTCATTGATCCACCAGGGTCATTAAGAACCAGCACTCGAACAGAGATCGAGCATGACTTACCTTCATGGTGAATGCTCATACTTACAGACGACGCGCAAAGAGGAGGAGGCGATTCAACGTCGGTCGAGTGCTTGTTGTCAACAACCTCCCTGCCTCGTACGTCATGGCGTCTGGGTTGACCCCCTCGTCGTCCGCCTCCGCCTCCGCCGACACGCCCGCCATGCCGTACTGCCGCAAGTTGATATTACAGGCAAAACTTGGAAGGAAAGCACTTTATCGTTTGTTAGTTCCCAGCACTGACACCAGGCGCTCTCAAAACGGGTTTCACCGTGTCAACGCGCAGCACCCTGCCATGGCCAGCATGCGCGCGTCCCACTCGCGCTGCTCCTCCCGTGCGCCGGGGCGATAGACATTTGGTTCGTCTCGTCAACTGGAAGCGTCGTCGAGCTAGGCACTTGGTGGCCGTCTCATTCACTGAAAGCATCTTCGAGGTAGGCATCTGGGACGAATGGCGGTGGGTGAAGGGACGAAGCGGCGGGCAATGGGGGTGAAATGGGCCACGAGTCTATGAGTAGGCGGGCCCCGCTGCCAGTGGCTTCAGAGACCAAGCCATGGCGGTGCAGGTTGAACCGATGAAACCCGTGTTGAAAGCAGCTGGATCTATGCTCTTGAATCTACGATATGATGGGCCGCTTTGAAACTTGGAGTTCAATTCCAGCTTGCGCCGCTACACACCAAGCGGGCTGCAGGTGACCAGAGACGGGATACGGGCATCGGGAAACCAGTCACCGTGCAGGGGCAAGAAGGTCATGTTCCGTTTAGTAAACGAACGGTCGGTCATGATAACCAAACGGAAGAGGATGAAATAGGTCAGCTGACCAGATTTCCTGGCTGTCAACAACCCTGTTCCAGGCACGTTGCACGGTGTCACTCGACTCAAGAAGTGAGTGGTTGAGACGCAGTGGATGACGTGGCGACCAGGGCAGTCCACTCGTCCACTTCTCAGCTTAAACAGAGCCGTTTAATCACCTAAAACACACAACCTAGCCCACATACAGTGCTCACGTCAAGCCCAAAAGCGGAAGTTTATAGCCCACAAACGTGCTGACGTCAAGCCTTGATAGTGGAGGAGTGTCCCGCCCTTGGTGTGGACCCTGCCTCCATGAGCAGCTGCGCCAGTGCCACCGACTCGTCCTCCTGACAGGGCCTGGCCAATCAATCCCGCGTCGGCTCAACCTGACCCAGGCCGGGGACGAGGATGTGGCGAGTGTACACAGGTGCACTACTCGTATGAGCATACATTGAGGGACGAGTGGCGACGGCCCCGCCTCCTGCACTGCACGGGCCCCGGCCCCGTCGCCCTCCATCTCCATATCAGATCCCAACCACCAGGGTCTTACACTTTTCCCCGCTTTCCAGATCAAACTTAAGCCGTTTTGTCCTTCCGCCACTCAGGCCATCACCATGATACCGCGAAGGCGCTCAAGTTGAGTCACAGCGGAAACACATATAGGGCCCCTGCCGCCGCCCCGCCGCCAGCGCTGCCCAAGACCGTATCCCAGGGTCTACACTTTATGCCTTTAAATCCCGATATGCCTGTTTGCAAACAGTGTACCGATGTACCCGTACACACTCAAACATCCTCCCCCTAGGCCTGGCCAGTCGCTCCTTTTCCAGCCCAACTATAGCATTTTCGAGCATCTTGTTGAGATGACTCGAGTGGTTTCAGAGCATATATGGATAGGGCGGCCAGGCCAGGGAGGCACGCGGCGAGTGTGCACAGGTGCAATACGAGCAAAAGTCAAGGGACGAGCGGCCAGTCCAGGGAGCAGGATATGGCGAGTGAGTACTGGTGAACTATGAACAGACGCGTCAGGGAACGAGTGGCGGGGCCAGTGAGGAGGGTGCGGCGAGTGAGTGAGTGAGTGAGTACAGGTGCACTGAGCAAGCAGCCTGCCTCTTCCTCTTCGAAGGAGTCGCTCGCGCCCGCGCCCGGCGCGCCAAACTGCATCATGTAGTATGCCTGCGAGCCGGGGGCAGACTCAGACTCATTGCAGCGGAGTGAATCTGAGCTCATTTATTTTATGGGAGGGGAGGAGGTGCTGATGCTACCAGCAGTCGCCGCGGTTGCAGAGAACGTGAAATCTGAGTTGAACAACGCCCGGCCCCCGTGGTGTTGGTCGGGTCGACGCTGGCGCCTGGCGCGGATGATGGGGGACGCACCCGCTCCTGCTCCTGCAGCATGCGCGCCAGCGCCACGCTTTCGTCCTGCAAACGTGTAGACAGGCAAACGAGTAGGCTAAGTCGGGGAGGGGACGGAAGGGGTGGGGTAGGGGGAACGAGGAAAGGGGAAGGGGAGGGGAAGGGGAGTCTTTGGGGAAGAGAGGGCGCGCGACGCCACCGGGGCGGGCGCCGGGCGAGGCTTCACGAGGGAGTGCGCCGGGCCACAGGGGGGCGTTTTGACCTCGGGGGAGGCGGGGAGACCGCGGCGCGTCGCCTCCAGCTGCGAAAGCCGCGACATCTCGCGGTGCTCGCGCTCGTCGTCCGAGTCGCCTCCGTTCTTCGATTTCTCCGAGAGCGGATCTCTCGGAGGTGGCACGGGGGAGTTGCGCTGGCTGGGGGACTGGCTGGGCGGCGTGGATGGGCGCTTGGAGGCGCCGCCGGTGCGCGGCGAGCAGCGTGGGCTCACGCCCACCTCGGGCAGCACGTCCACGGAGGCGCTCATATCGCGTGACGAGTGAGAGCGACGAACCTGTGTCAGGAAGAGTGGACAGTCCGATGTCCGACCCGAGTTTAATCTCACTGTCGGCCTGACCTGTCAGGTTTTTCTCCGCGACATCGAGGGACATTTACTCAAGCGTCAAGGATCCCGACCCGGTCGGACAGTCCTTTCGTCGTGGAAGTTTCGAAATGGACAGTTCTGATTTGTCGAACGGACCAGTTGGCGTATATCGAAACAGGCCTTCCCGCGCTTTTTTGCGCCAAAATTTAGGCCTTTCAAAACGCCCGGAAGCTCTGTTTTGAGTGGCGAATCGGCGAGAATGACGCGCGAACATTGGCGTACAAAGTTGCGGCGGCGGCAAAACCGCCGCAGACAACCCCCCTTTAAATAGGCACGCGCGTCGATGCGCCGGGGGGAAACGGCGAGTATCGCCGCCGGCGCGCCTCGGGGCGATGCGCACATTTAGACCGTCGTTTCCCACTCAAATGACTCAAGAAACTGGCAAGCGCCCCAACGGCGCGGCGGCGGCGATACTCGCCGTTCGACCCCCACGGGGTCTACGGCGTGACTACTATGAAGGGATTCCGCGCCTCGGCGCGGCCGCCGCCGCGACTTCGTACGCCAATGTTCGCGCGTCAATCTCGCCGATTCGCCACTCAAAACAAAGCTCCCGGGCGTTTTGAAGGGCCTAAATTTTGGCGCCCACGCGCGTCAGGACCGCGTCGAAATTCTTGAGTCATAGACGGTCAAATTTGCCGTCTCATATACGCCAACTGGTCTATTCGACACCAGATTCGATACCAGACCGACACTGAATTAAGCCCCAAAGTGAAGCCGGGAAAAAAATGGCCAGTCGTTTGGCCGGGCGCGAAGTCGCGAGTTGGCGACAGAGATCGCACAGTCAATCTTGACTTTAGTTTTAGACAGAATCTTACCACAATCTTTGCATTTCTGCTACTTTTTTTGGGGTGTCAAACCGGTAACTTTCCCTCCTCCCTCCGCGGGCGCTCGAAGAGTGGGAAATCACATGTTTTGCTCGCAATCAGGAGATCTATCGGCGAATCGCCCTGCTGGCTCACGATGAGCCAATCACAACGCTCCGAAGCTCCGTGAAAATGACCGGTATACAAAAACCGGTACGAGCAATTACTTTTGCTGCTCCCAAAAATGTTGTTTTTGTGGGAGCCTGGATAACCATCGCATAACCCTCGGATAAGACCTGTCGACGTCTCTCGACCAATCAGCGCGATGTCACCATGGTGACATGGCTTTGGGGTTTACATAATGTTCCGTACCAAGCCCGGAACCTGGAATCCAGGTGTGCTTTGGGAGCGTACCGACGCTGAAATCGCCCAAAATTGATCAAAACCGCCCAAAATCGCCGAACATCCCACGGTCGAGCGCTCAGAACCTCCGGGACAACTGTGGTGCGTACCTAGCTCGGAACATTATGTAAAGAGCCCACTCGTACTGTACTGTACTGTAGTACGAGTGCACTCTTCAATGTTCCGAGCCCGGTACGTACGCACCATGGTACGCACCCTAGACCCTAGTTCTTCCGGAGATTCCGAGCTCTTTAATACGAGACGATTTTGGTCGATTTTGGGCGGTTTTGTTCATTTCTAGCGTGTGTACGCTTCCAAAACACACCTGGTTTTCAGGTTCCTGCGTTGGTACGGAACATTATGTAAACCCGGTCTCCGCTATGACCACCCCCTGTGCCCTGAGCCCCTGCCTCCTTCGATTTCAGCCTCTCGACCACTCAGGGACCGCGATGAAATTACGGTCTTTCCATGGACCAATCAGGGACCGTAACCGTTTACGTCCAGAATTAGCGCAAAACGATTCAGAAAATCCAGCAAATCACATCTCAACAAACCATTCTCTCGATCAATCTTATGAGGACCTTCAGACCCTTCGAAGGGTCGGAGACTGGGTTTAAAGTGTGCACTCGTAGCGGGCGCGGGGCCGCGGGCGCCGCACGTTGAAAGCGATACGAGTATCGGACTACAGAACCCATTAAATCCCAAAGCAAGGTCGCCATGGTGACCTCGCGCTGATTGGTCGAGAGAGATCGACAGGCCTTATCCGAGGGTTATGCGAGGGTTATCCAGACTCCCAAAAAAAAACTTTCTTTGGGGCAGCAAAAGTAATTGCGCGTCTGGTTTTTGTGTACCGGTCATATTCACGGAGCCACGCACGGAGCGTTTTGCTTGGCTCATCGTAAGCCAGCAGGGCGATTCGCCAATAGATCTCCTGCGGCAGCGGCTGCATCAAAAAATGAACAGAGGGATTTCTTCGTGGACGATTCACGGCTTCAGTTGGGCTCCTTTGGTGCATTTGCTCCTTCCATTGACCTACAGGTACATAGGATATTGTAGCTCGTTGCGTAAGAGTAGAGCCTGTCACAGTCAGGCCTACAACTGTAGAATCCGGATCGACCACCGTCTATATGCTGCGTGAATCCAATCCTCGGGTTGAATATATTGGACATTCCCATCGGATCTGCGCAGAAACCGCTGATTGTCCGACGACATGCTACATGACCCCGCATCTGGTGGTACAATCAAGTAGAAACCGGTACAGTGTGCACAGTACCAGCTGAAGAGAACACCTGACTAGCGACTCATCAATCTGGTACCATCAGTGCACCGGCTTACTTTATTGGACCAAGGGCGGCGGAAGGCACACGTCAATTCATTCCTCGGGCAGTCGTGCTCCCGCGCCCACTGCAGCACCTCCAGGTGCCCGCCCGAAGCGGCGGAGGGCACAAGTCATCTAGTTCCAATCACAGTCGTGCTCCCGCGCCCACTGAATTACCTCCAGGTGCCGCCCCCTTAGCGGCGGCAGCGCACACCCCCCATCCAACGGGCAGTGTGTCCCCGCGCCCACCTCAGCACCTCTGGCTTCCTGCCCTCAGCGGCGCGTCGGACCTGCGCCGCGCCCGCGCTCATGAAAGTGCGCCGCCCTCGCCCTCAACGCCCGCCCTCAACGCGCGCCGTCGACATCGCCATTGTCGCTCTCGCCGCCTCCCTCTCGCCCGCGCTCGCCCTCGCTCAGCACGCGCCCCCCTCGCCAGCCCTTCCGTCGAGTGCCTCTCCCGGGCACGGGTGGGCTCGCATCATCTGACACCCGTACTTCAAAGCAATGCACGCAAATTCAAACCGCAAGTCCACCGCTAACGAAGCATCGAAGCCCCTTTCAACGAAAAAAATGGCTGCCGAACCTCCCTCCCCCACAGGGAAGCGGCCGCGAAGCGGCCGCACGAAGCGGCGGACCCGCCGCTCAAAGGACAAAATCGGGCGAAATCTGGTCATTTTTGGTGAAATCGGGTGAAAAGTATCTATGCATTCTCGCAGGTGTTGAAATCGGTATCGGAGCTTTAGACTGGGGATCTTGAGTTAAACCGATCTAGACTGTCAAATCATCTGTGGACGCGAATTCTCGGTGAGACGACCGCGGCGTCAAGCCGATCTGATATTTTCCCGACGCGCGAGAGGAAAGATCGCTCGCGATGCCCAGACGAACGCGTAGGGCGGCGGTCACGGCACTCAAGGGTGGCTTTTCCCGCGCCACCTTCGCGGCGCGCGCCTCGCCCCCGGGCGCCGACCCCGGCGATGGCTCGACCTCGGGCATGTGGTCGGCCAGCGCGACCACCGCCGCCGCTCTGGGGAAAAATAGACTGTTCTTGCGGAGTGACGCGGGACAACTACGGGACTCAGGCCCCTGTGTCGTAAAAAAATGGCGTTTTGGTCGGCCGGTCCCAAGTGTGGAAACTACTTTCACGCGGCCGAATCCGGTCGGCGATGTGACCAAATGACGCTG
>Ga0307489_10001747_pt1 | contig 14430 bp, 27 predicted proteins | sample SB12metaG_FD_202247 | JGI IMG/M metagenome (GOLD analysis project Ga0307489, IMG submission 202247) | Sea-ice brine microbial communities from Beaufort Sea near Barrow, Alaska, United States - SB 1.2 | ecosystem: Environmental > Aquatic > Marine > Coastal | place: USA: Alaska | collected... | reverse complement strand
GAGGCGGCGGCGGTGGAGGAGGAAGCGGAGGAGGCGCTCGTGTCCGGCGGCGACGAGGAGGACGACGACGCGAACGAGAACCTCGATGAGATCGCGGGCGACAGCGAGGTGCCTCAGCCTCACTTTATATCTTAGATTCCTTGGACCGACCCGACCGCGCGCGCTCCCTCGCAATCCGTCGCGTGAGAGCCACCGTTCCGGTTCCTCTCCCCTTTGACCTCTGGCTCCTTCCTTGCCCCCCGCTTCGTCGGGCGCGTGCGTCCGCGTCGTTGTCGTCGTCGTTATCACTTCTGCAAGCCACGCTTCCCGCGCCCCCCCTTCTGTTATCTCTCGCACCGACCCGTGCCCACTCACAGCTGTAGTCAAGCCGACGACTCTTCTGATCCTCTCACCGTTGACCTTTGTTCCCTTCATCCCCTGTGGCGTGCAGAGCGACGGTGAGGGCGACGCCGTCGCGGACGTCGATGCGGCCATGGAGGTGTCGGACGACGAGGCCTCCAGCTCTGGCTCCGATAACGAGATCGCCGTGGGCCCCCCGTCCGTATCCCCACAAGACTCTGACTCCGATGGCGCGGACCAGCCCGATCCCGCGCCTCGACAGCACGGAGACACTGTGGGCCCCATTGACCTTACCAGCGCACCCGCCGCCGCCGCCGCCGCTGCCGCCGCCGCCGCCGCTGCCGCCGCCGCCGCCGCTTCCACCATCTCCTCCGCCGTGTTTTCTGACGCGGGGAAGGGGGAGGCGACGGCGTCCGAGGACGAGGAGGAGGAGGTGGACGTGGACGACGCACTGGCGGCGCTCACGGTGGCGGACCGCAGAGAATTAGCCAATGTCGCGAAGTGAGTGCCGCGCCGAGGATCCTCAGCGAAAACCAAACCCCAATGACCCAACCCCAACACGAACGAACGGTACCCAGTTTCTGTTAAGTGTACTCACCTCGTACACAATCGCATTGTCCTCCGTACGCCTGCTGTTTGCTTTCAGTGTACTGGTAGGCGTTAGCCTGCTCCTCCCTGTTCAGTCCGGTCGTCATCAAGCCGGCACGCACGCTTTGCGCTGCGGTATGTGTCGCTGTGTAGACGCCGAGCGCCGGTGCTACTCCATACTCGTCCGCTCGACTTCTCCGCAACCGACGCTCAGCTGCGCGCTGCCGTCAGCTGCGCCGTCAGTGGAACGAATGCGGATACGTCAGCTGCTCGCCAGATAAAACCGGCTGCACACCAATGTCTGCTGCCCGTTCGCTTTGTTTTTCCTGAAGATGCGCAGATCTGAGCACGCGAGCTGTCCCTTTCCAGTTCGCCGTAGCCATCTCTGCATCGACAACACTCCTCGCGTTCAAAACTCACCGCTTCGATGGTTGCCACACCAAGGTTAAAATTTTGCAAGCCACCAGACTTCTTTTACTGAAGTGTGTCTGCATCAGTCCACGAGTTTGGCAGGCTCCGCGTCGGCGGCACACCGGTACACAGGGTATATACCCTGTGCACCGGTGTGCCGCCGGCGAAGCATGCGTCACTCTGCCCGAAACCCTAAGTGCACAGTACTTTAGGTTTTCGAGATACTCAGCAAACCGGCTCAGTGCACAGTCAGTTGATGCCACGAGCCCTTTACAGAAACGTTATTCGAGAGGATGATCAATCGTGATTCTGACCGGCCATGCCTGTGTGCAGCAAAACCTGGTGCTAGGCGTGTGCTCGCAATCTGTAACGGCGCAGTTTTCTGAGTTTTGAGCCATCTTGGCAACCCAGCTCAATCGAAATTCAGGTGATGATTGAAGTTCAGTCCGTGAACTCTACGAGATGCGATTATCAACCACGTTGTTCAGGCAGCTGCAAAGTTGTGTTTCTATCCTTCAGGGTTGTGGAACCATACGCCGTGTGCACGCCTGTAGCCACGCATTCGTTCACATTGTGTGGTGGCTCAATATTTCCCACTTTTGAACCAACTCTGCTCCCTGCTCAGTCAAAGTCGGTTGGTACAATGCTCTCATCATCCAACGCTTAATGCAGAGAATTAAATTGGGCTTGTGACAGCCGCACACTTATGTTTCTGTGCTTGAGTGGTCTGTGTTCCAAGAGACGTGCATGCGCATATGGCAGATGCCGTGCGCGTTCGCCATCTCAACCTGGGGTACATTTTTTTCCCGGGGTTTGAATACTTTCTGTTCTGAGGCATCTTAGCATCCTAGCGCAGTCAAGACGGATTAGCTCGTTATTCAACCCGCTACGGTGGTATCCAAACTGTGGCAATAACGGCTCACACACTAAGTTCACGAGAATAATCCAAACTGTGATTCTGACAGCCCCCACACACACTGCAGCTCTGAAGATAGTTCAACCATATTTCTGATTCTGGAAGCCCACACATTCGAACCCACGCACGTACGAAAATATATCCAAACTATGAATCTGAGAGCCACCACCCTGCGCTCACTACATTCCCCCAAACTATGGTTCTGACAGCCCACACATGACTGTATGTATCGATTCTGACAACCCTGCCTCATCTCCTTCGCCTTCTGTGCTGCAGGGGTCTGGCAGGCGGTCATCCGCCGGACAACACGCTGGCGACGTTCGCTGCCAGGTTCGCACTCACGCAGCACGTGGTCAAAGCAATCCTCCAGTAGGGCCTGGTAGATGATGCTGGCCGCTTCATCGACACGCAGTCTGAACCTTTGTTTCTTGACTTGAAGGCATCCTATGACGATGTGAACAATATCTGCCTGGCCCTTTGACCGCCACGCCCTTCAACGCGTTTGAGATTTGTTTATTGAGTTGAATGGCTTCGTATGACGTGGCGTGTAACATCTGCCAGGCCCTATCCTGCGGTCGCAGCAGGCCGTCGCCGGCGAGTCGGAGCCGTCGGTGCGGACTGCTACTCCTTCGGAAGGGTCCGCCCACCACCACCGCAGCGACGGCGCAGGCGGGGTGCCGCTCGACGATGGAGACAGCGCCGCCGCCGCTGCCGCTGCTGCTGCTCGTGCTGTTATTGATGCTCATTCTCCCGCTGCTGCTGCCGATTCTGCTAGCAGAGCTTCTGCTGCAGCGGCGGCAGCGGCGCCGGCGGCGGCGGCGGATGCGGCGGCAGTGACAGCTTCGGCAGGGCCTGGCCGCTCGGTCCCTAACTGTTTGCTCATAGTGCGCCTGCACACGCTCGCCGCTTCCTCCTCCCTGGACGGGACGCTCGTCCCCTCACTGTTAGCTGATAGTGCACCTGTACACACTCGCTGTATCCTCCCTTCTCAGCTCAACTACCAGTTGCTTCACCCCTGAAACCTCACCTGAAACCACTTACATGACATACTATGACGTGGTAAGCACGTTTCGCATTGGGCCCTAAACACCGGCTGTGGCTGCAGCTCCAGCTGAGGCAGCGGCGGCTCCGCCTTGGGCGGCGGCATCGGTGGCTTCGGCTGCGGCGCCCACAGCGGCACCCTCATCACCCGCTGCTGCAGAGGAGCCTGCCGAAGACGTCGCCGCCGCCGCCGCCGCCGCTGCTAGGCCGGGGCGGGTTAAACTGCCGTCAGCTACTGCTACTGCCGCTGCTGAGGCCGCCGCCGCCGCTGCAGCCGACGCGGAACGGAGAGCCACCGCCCGCGCCGCCGCCACCGCCAACGCCGCCGCCAACACCGCCGCCGCCGCCACAGCCGCTGCAGCAGCGATCCCGCCACCGGCGAAACCGGAACAGCACCGGGGCGGGGGCGGGGTCGGGGGCGGGGGCGGCGACGATGGTTGGGGCGGCGACGCTGTGACGTACACTGCGGAAGGTGGCATCAGCGACGAGGTGCGCGTCCAGGTATACTGCGGTACGGCCTGGAAGCTATTACCCGCCATGTCATCCTCCACATTTGCCCACGCTCGTTTCTTGTTTTCAATACTGTAGCATCACATGAAGTGGCGAGCATTATCTGCCTGGCCCTAAACTGCGGCGACGTCACCGGCACACTCGTGCTCCCCAAGGGCTACAAGCGGAAGCAAGAGTACTTCATATTCCCGGTGGGGATCAGCGAACGTTGCCTGCCACATCATCGAAACGTATTTTGAACCCTGGCGTGTTTACTTGAACGGTATCCTTTGACGAGGCGAGCAATATCTACCAGGTCACTTGATCGACACGCATTTGCATTTTGAATCCTCGTCGCTTCAGATTACCGGCATCTTATGACGTGCTCCTCGCCACATCTGTCCGACCGTACTGCCCGGACGGGCGCGAGGTGCCGTGCCCGGCGATGGAGAAAGCGGCTGGCCGAGAGGGCCACAAAAACTGGAAAACCTCCTCTGGCAGGGGGGATTATTGAGGACAAGCACTCGACCGACGTTGAATCTCCTCCTCCTCCTCCGCAAGAGGCCGATTTCAGTATATCGCCCGGGTGAAATGCCCATACAGAGTTGTGGGCAAAGCGTCAGCGCACCGCGCAGGAAAGCGGGCGCCAGGTTGAATGCACATACAGAGTTGCGGCCAAGGCGCCAGCGCTCAGTGCAGGAAGCGAAAAACCGAAACCGGCCTATTCTGTGCGCACGTTGACATTCAAGGTGTGTCACGCTCTCATCTCGGTCGAGTGCTTGTGGTCATCGACCCTTCTGTCTGGGATCCTAAACTCAGACGGCATGGCACGCATGGATGGAAGGAAACTAGTGACTATCAAGTATTGGATGGACAAAACGGGTTACCACCCCAAGGTAGGGGGCTTATTGAGAACAAGTACTCGACCGCCGACGTCGACGAACTGAGTCTGCACATATGTATGAGGGTTCGCCTGAATGTAAGCCACGATCGATATCGGTTAGTATCGGTTCGAGTGCTTGTTCTCAATGACCCTCGTGCAAGGAGCCAATGTCCAAGAAGCCCTCAGGCGCGCCTCCAGCTTCAACTCCCTCCCCGGCCGCGGCCGCCAAACCCGTCCGCGCCGCCGCCGCCGCCGCTGCCGCCGCCGCCGACGCCGCCGCCGCCGAAGCGCCAAAGAAAAGCATCTACGAGGCAGGGCGGTGCAGGTTGACCCTATCAAACCCTGTGTTGAAAGCGCCTACGGCTTCAGCGATTGAAACTATATATGATGAGCTGCTTTCAAACGTTGCTTTCATGTTCAACTTGCGCCGTTACAACGAGATGCAGCTTGACAACATCTGTGACGAGGACGGGGGCATCAAGCTGAAAGAGAAGATGCCCAACTTCGTGTGGCTGATGCGTAACGTGGAGAAGAACGCGGAGCGCTCACTCGTCATCAAGGTCATCAGTGTCACCAAGGTGCGGCGCTGCACTTGAACCCTGCTTTGACCGCGCTTGCTGTTAGCTAGGTTTAGGGTTTAAACCATAAACCATAAACCCTAAACCCTAAACCCTAAACCCTAAACCCTAAACCTGGCTTGCTGTCAGCGATCGAAGCGAAAAGTATGATGAACCATCTTCGAAACTTTGATTTCGATTTCAAGTTATTTCCTTACGCCAAGGCGGAGTGCATGGAGGCCTTTGTGAACGATTCGGACGGGCTCAAGGTTCTGCACGAGTATCTCGTGAAGGCGCGGGACGAGCACAAGTCCAGCCTGGTTCTCAAGATCCTCAAGACGCTCAAGCGCCTGCCCATCACACTCGCGGCGCTCCAGGCCACAGACCGCGCGGAATTCGGGTAGGGTCTGGCACACATTGCCCGCCACGTCATCGACACGCATTTGAACCCTCGTTCCCAGAGTTTGAAGCATCCTATGACTCGGCGAGCGATAATCTGAGGGGCCCTGAGTTAAGGGGAGGCCTCGGGAGCATTGTGAACATGCTGCGCAAATACGAGGCGGCGGGGAAGGGTGCCGAGGAGCTGACGGAGCAGGTGCGGACGGCAGCCACGGCGGCCAAGCGGCGCTGGGTCGAGATGGTCAAGCAGGCGGCGCCCGACCCGAAGCCGCCAAAGCCCGCCTCCGCACCTAAGCCGCCCGCTACCTCCGCGCCCAAGGCGGCGGCGGGGGCGGGGGCGGGGGCGGCAGCGGCGGCTGTTGCTGATGCTGTGAGAGCAGAGGCGCTGGCTGCGGCGGCGGTGGGCGCGGCTGTAGGGGCGGCTGCGGGGGCTGGAGAGGCCAAGCGGCCAGCGCCAGGCGGGACGTCGGAGGCGGCGGGGGCTGGGTCATCTGGGGCAGCGGTAGCGGCGGGTGGTGTCAAGCGACCGGCGGGGTCGGGCGGGTCGGGGGCGGCGGGGGCGGGGGCAGGGGCGGGGGACGGGGAGCCTGGCGCGAAGCGTCTGAAGGTGGACGTCAACACACCGCCCCCGGGGAAAGACCGGGAGAGCCTCAAGTTCTCCCCCAAGTCTCCTCCCAACTCGGCCATGGCGCTCAAAGAAGACGCCACCCTATTCGGAGCCAGTAAAGCGGCTCAGAAAGTATCGACCAAAATCGGCGGCAGCGGCAGCGGGGTGTCGACAAAGATCGGGGGGTAGGGCCTGGCAGATAATGCCTGCCACGTCATCCTCCACCGCATATACCCTCATTTATCGAGTTTTTGGCATCATATGACGAGGCGGGCAATGGCTGCCGGGCCCTATCGGCAGGTCAACCACCGTCAGCCGGTCAACCACCATCAGCCGACCAACCGCGTCGACCACTATGTTTGGGGGCGTCAATATCCGCGGGGTGTCGGGGCCGGCGCCGGCGCCGGCGGGGGCGGCGGCAGGGCGCGGGGGCGCGGGGGCGGCGGCCCCGGCAGGCGCTGTTCAAACGCCGGCCGGTAGTGTTGATGAGATGGGGCGCCCGCGGCCGATGTCTGGCGGCGGCACCAGCAGCGCAAGTGGCGGGGGGGCAGGGTTGGGCGCCGGACCCGGGCTTGGGGGTAGCGGTGCGGCCGGCGCCGGAGCCGTGGCCGGGGCCGCGCCGGGCGCCGGAGCTGTGGCCGGGGGCGGGGGCGGGGTTGCGGGTGGGGGTGGGGCCGGGGTTGGGGGCCGGGGCATCGGCGTGCCCGGGGCCAAGCTTTGGGGCAAGGGGTCAGCGGCGGGCAGCACTCGAGGTGCAGCGGCGGCCGCGGCGGCGGCCCCGGTGGAGGAGCCCGCCCCGCTGTACCAGAAGAAGAAGAGCCACCGTGCCGCCGCGGGGCTCACCTGGTCGGACGGCAAGACAGAGGGCCTGGCGGACGAGCAGCTCGAGGCCGTCAAGTTCTTCTTCAAGGCGGGGGCATGCTCACTGTTTCCTCGTAGTGCACCAGCACACCACTGCCGCCACATGATCACTTGAACAGTACTCAAATGGCATCCGATCGTGGCAAGCATTAAGTATCTGACTCTTCATCTAGGATGACTTGACAGCCGCGGCACCGGATCCCAGCGTGGTGGCACAGCAGCTGCAGCTGGAGCCGCAGCAGGCGGCGGCGGCGGTGGCAGCGGCGGCGGCGGCGGACGATGCCATGGACACAGATATCGGGGAGAAGGACGAGGCAGGGGGGATATTGAGAAGAAGCAGTCGAGTGACGGTGAATCGACGAACCGAGTCGGCGCGTCTGTATGAGCACGCACTTTAATGGTTAGTTATGCTCTGATCAGTCGAGTGCTTGACGTAAGTGCTGCTGAACACCCTAAACCCTAAACCCAAAACCCTGTCGAGTGCTTGATGTGAGTGACCCTGCGGGTGGGACGACGCGCCGCCGGGGTTCGAGGAGGCGGCGAAGATGAAGGCGGCGCTCGAAGGCAAGAAGAAAGAGATGGCCGCCGAGGCAGGGGTTTTTTTCAGAAGAAGCGCTCTCCCGACGTTCAAACTCCTGCTCCTCCTTCGCAGCTCGGTATGAGCAATCACCGTGAAGGTGAGTCAGGCTCTGACCTCGGTTCGAGTGCTTGTTCTTGGGTGACCCTGCGCCCGGGCTCGGTCTGCGAATATGACGAAGCAGCGGCGGCTGACCGAGATGAAGGCCACGCGCGAGTGGGCGCCGCCCTCCGCCTTACCTCCCCCACAGGTAGGGTCTGCTGCATACTGCCCGCCACGTCATCCAACTCATTTCGAACCCTCGTCTCTTGGCTGAAACGACACCCTGTGACGTGGCGAGCAATGTCCGGGAGGCCCTACACCCAGGGGGTGGTGGTGGAAACGGGCCCGGACTCCGTGGAGGGCCCGAGGCTCCGCGCGTGGGCGGGGGTCACGCCCGAGGTCAAGTACCGCAACGACGGCGAGATCCCGGCGTCGCCCGCCGAGGCGCCGCTGGAGCGCGACTACGACGACCGCCACACGCCGGTCATCCCGTGCGTCGCGGCGACCACCACTGCGGCGGCGCCGGCGGCGACTGCGGCGGCGCCGCTCACGCAGCCACCGCCGCAGCAGCAGCATAGTGAACCAGTGCAACAATCGATGCATCCGCAGCCGCCCGGTGGCGCGGGGACGGGTCCCGGGGGCGGCGGCGGCGGAGGCGGAGGCGGCGTTGGCATCGTGGGCGGCGGCGGGGGCGTGGACCTGCAGACCTGGAGCCTGCTCAACTCGTTCAACCCCCCAGCTGAACAACCGCAGCAAGCGGGCGGACCGCAGTACCATGGTGCACCGCCACACCAGCAGCACCCATACCAGCAGCAGAACCCATACCAGCACCAGGGCCAGGGGCAGCAGGGGCAGCAGCAGCAGCAAAGTTTGCCGGGTCAGCAGTCCGCGGGGGGTGGCATTGACGGAAACGCTCTTAACATGCTGTTACAGTCAATGCAGTCGGCGAAACCAGCGGCGGCGACGTCGGGGAGCGGGCTTCAGCCTCTGCCTGCGCCGCCGCAACCAGGTCAGGGGCAGGGGCAACAGGGGCAACAGGGGCAGCAGGGGCAGGGGCAGAGGCTGCAAGGTCAGGGTCAAGGGCAGCAGGCTCAGGGTCAGCACGCGGGGTTCCAGGGTCAGGGTGGTCCTGGCGGATTCAGCAGCGGAAATGGACATGTGAACGGACAGATTCCACCGGGGCCGCCAGGTCCACCGGGGCCGCCAGGTTATCCGCCGCCTCCTCCGCAGCAGCAGCAGCAGCAACAGCAGGGCATGAACCAGTATGGCGGGCAGTACCATCCGCAGCAGCAGCAGCATGGTGCACCGGTGCACCTGCAGCAGCCGCCGCCGCCGCAGCCGCAGTACCAGCAGCATAGTGCACCGCCGCAGCAGCAGCAGCAGCAGCAACAGCAGGATAAGAGGCATCCGCCGGGCCCGCCTGGTCCGCCGGGGCCACCGGGGCCGCCGGGGCCGCCTCAGCTACCACAGCGTCCTGGGTGGGAAGGCGGCCCCGGTAGCGGTGGCAGCGGGGGCGGCGGCGGTGGGCCCAGCGGCGGCGGCGGCGGTGGGCTTGACCGGGACCGGGGCCGCGACTTTGATCGGGATCGGAATGATCGGGATCGGAATGATCGGGACCGAGATCGGGAGAGGGATCGCCCTGGCAGCCCTAGCGATGTGCCCGACCGCGGCCTGAATCGCAACGTGCGGAGGCGGGATCCACCGCAGCCCCCACCTGGGGGCGGTGGCGGGGGCGGGGGGGCTCGTGATCGTGTCTACCCGGGTCCGCCCGGCAGCGGCGGAGGCGGAGGGCCTGGGTATGGGGCGGGCGGTGGCGGCAACGGCGGCGGAGGCGGAGGAGGGCCTGGGTACGGCGGCCCCGGCGGAGGGCAGGGGTACGGGGGCGGCGGGCCGGGGGGCGGGCCCGGGCAGAGGGGCGGGGGCGACAGAGGCGGGGGCGACAGGGGCGGGGGCGACAGGGGTGGGGGCGATCGAGCGCCGCCGCCGCGCCCGAGCAACCCGAACGCCGCGCTATGCGCCTTCTTCAACACCCCCAAGGGCTGCCGCCACGGTAAGGTCTGTCATCAGTACCTTCGCATAGTGTACCGGTGCACGCTACGTGCCGCGGGTCCCTGTACATCACACCTTATAACATCGAGCTTAACCTCTCAAAGCTGCTCAAGTGAAATCTGAAGAAGATACTGCCTCACCCATCACACCTAGTCCTTCGAGCTTCACGCCTCAACGTCCTTCCTCGAGCGCTTTACCTCAATGATGCCCAAGTTAAGCCAGGAGGAGATGGTGCGTGTGCGACCCTGCAACACGAGGCGACCTGCCGGTTCCGCCACGAGCAGGGCGCGCCCAACTCGGAGCTCTTTCCTGGCCGAGGCGGTCGCGGCGGCGCTGGGCGCGGCGGCGATGGCGGCGGCGGGCGCGGCGGAGGCGGGCGCGGCGGCGGACGTTTCTACCCTTAGGCGACAGATACCAGAGGTATCAGAGAACACGAAACAGGGTCGGCGGAGGCGGAGGCAGAAGCAGCGGCGGCAGAGGCAGAGGCAGCGGCGTCGCCTGATGAAACCACATTTAGAGCACCACAGATATTACGAGGAGCACCGTTAGCGTTACCAGCCCCCAAACATCGCAACGATAATAAGAGCGAGTGACGGGGCATAGCAGGAACCAACACTACCGGGAGTTAGCCTACTTAGCTTCGTTGAACAACGCGCACCATTGCGCTCGAGGGGTCAGGTAGTGACTAGAGAACCTCAGCTTTCATCATCTCTTGAGAACGCCCATCAGTATCGCGTTTGGGCGCTGTCCTCTGATTGTTTGACAGCACGCGGTGCAAGCGACATTGCTCGGTGAGAACCCCAGCGGGGCGCCCCGTCACTGAGAGGGCGTGGAAGGAGGGTGGCGCCGCCGCAGCACTGGGGTGCGCGGGAGGGTGAGGAGAGGAGGGTGTCTTATGTTGACATGAGGTGGGAAAAGAGAACGTGTGTAGACTCGCAACCAAGAATATGACGTGCTTTTGTTTATAAACCATCTGACGAATACGATTTCAACACGTGTGTGCTGAACTCACGCTCCGCGCTAATCGCGCTCGAATTTCAAACGCCTCGGAAATGTCCTGCGGCTGGAACACTCCGCTCATTGTTCGCACGCGCAACCGAACAGCAAGCCGACGCCGTTGTGACGGGCAGCATGGCGGCGAAGGGCGACGCGGCGGGGTGGTGCTTCGACGTGGAGGCCAAGTTCGAGCGTGATGGGATCATGAGCAGCAACACCCTCAAGTGAGTACCGTTCCACTCCCACAGCTAAACATCGACAACTTTCAAAACATCCTCTGCCCCATCTCGCCGTTGGGGGTGGTACTCGTAGCAGCAGCAGCGCTGGTCCGTCCACCGGATCTCCCCCGGTTGTCCTGGCCACCGTTATTCGCGTTGCCGCGGGTCTTTCGTCCCTGTTGCGCCGACCACTGTGACAAGAGGATCAAGTTGTTGGAGCCACAGCAGTGCCGCTCTTGAGCGGGAGCAGAGGTTTTGAAATTCTGGCCAAGACGTGACGCGCCCGTGCCGTCCGCGGAGGCCGGGTGCGACCGCGCCGCCGTTGTAGCGGGAGGATGATGACGACGCCGCCTCGAGCTGCGACCTGATTCTTCCGCCACTCCCCGTTACCTTGACTTCCCGATGCGCGCCGCGACAGCGTACTTGTCCATCCCCATTCAAAAGTTAGCACACTGGGCTCCGAGTGGACGCGCCAGGCTCACAGGCCGCAGCCCCGACAATCTTTTTGCTCACCACCCTCCGACGGTTCGCGGTGCCTCAAGGCGCCCGCCGGAAGCGAACACCGCGCCCACGTGGCGACATCGATCCCGTTCAACGCGCCCGCTTCGTGCTTCCGTGCTCCTCTCGCTCCCCGATGCATCTGCCGCACTCCGGAGTTGCCTCTCCCAGCTAGGCACACCACGATTCCAGCAGCCGCAGCGGCCCTTCCCCCTCCCAACCCCACGCGGCAGCGGCTGGCTGCGCCCGACGCGAGCGTCCACCTGGCCCTGATTGTGGCTGCCGTTCAGGCCTGACGTAAACCGCCCACAGCAGCATTCCCCACTTACACTTCGACTACATGTTTTCGCTCCATCCATCTATTTGAACCAATTTGTGTGACTCAAGAATCTCCTCTTATCTTACACCACCCATCCACCCCTGATTTCGCCCCGCCGCAGGCACGTGGAGCTGCGGCCGGCGGAGGCGGACAAGGAGAACGCGCCGTCGGCGTTCAACCGCGTGGACGATCTGGCCGCCGCCGCGCGCCGCAAGTACGTGCTGCGCTTCGGCGACAACAAGGCAGGGGCTTGCTTACACTCGTCCACTTTTCGGCTCAACTTGAGCGCATTCTGTGGGATAGGGGTGCCCGTAGGGGTTGTTGAGGAGGTGTTCAGGAGGTGTCAGGGGGTATTACGAAGTATCAGGGGGTGTTCAGGGTGTGTTTTGTGTCAGAAACAGCTCAGGTTGAGCTGAGAAGTGAACGAGTGTAAGCCCCTGCAATAAGGCGGCGTCGGACATGCAGGTGGGGCACATCAAGGCCATCTTCGGCAAGTTCGTGCGCGACGGCAAGCTCACGCTCGAGGACAAGTCCAGTACTAAGGTGCTCATCAAGGTAGGCTCTGACAGATATTGCATGGAACACGTCAGCGTCACTCTCACCGCAATTTGAACCCTCTTCTCGAGGTACACGGCATGGCATGGTATGACGTGTTCCTGCCAATACATGGTTGGGCCCGGCGGGTGGGCGACACCGGCGGAGTGTGCGCGGTTGATGAAGACGCTGACGACGTTGAAGGGCGCACCGGTGCCCACGCAGAACACGTTCCTGGCGGGCCTGCTGTGCTGCTCCAAGTGCGAGGCCAAGAAGGCGGTGTCCAAGGCAGGGGCTCACACTCCTCCGCTTCTCAGCTCAACCTGAGCCGTTTCTGACACAAAATACACCCTGTACATCCCCTAATACCCCTCAACACCTCCTAAACACCCCCAAACAACCCCTATATGCACCCCCTATCTCATATTAAGCGCTTACGTTGAGCTGAACGGTGGACAAGTGTAAGCCCCTGGTCCAAGGAGAAGGTGGAGGAGCGGCAGGGGCTTACACTCGTTTCCATTTCAGCTCAACTTGAGCGCTTCTGTCTACCGTATAACCCAACTTAATTCATGAATGTGACCTGGAGTTGCTCAAGTTGAGCTCTTACGTGAACGAGTGTAAGCCCCGGAGGAACGGCAGAAGAAGGTGGTGGCCGCGGAGCTGGCGCACGCGGAGACGGAGCTGGCCAAGAAGCGCAAGCGCGAGGACACCATTCGTGAGAAGGAGGCCGGCAAGGCCTCCAAGATCTCCGAGCAGCTCGCCAAGGTGGGGCCAGATACACACACTTCCAACCACATCAGTATCATCTCACTGCTGGCTAATCGCGTACCCGCTCACGTTCGAAGCCTCTTCGAGCTGATATGACATGCCTGTTTTCTCAGGTAAACCACATTCCCACATTTCGACTCCTCGTTTCGTGAGTTTACTTGCATGGTATGACGTGAGTCGCGTCCATCGGCATCTGACCCTCATGGTGGGTGGAGGAGCTGCGCGCGACGAAGGAGGAGGCAGGGGCTTACACTCGTCCACTGTTCAGCTCAACCTAAGCCGTTTTGGTCACACCTCCCCATGTCGCCCTGTCTAATAGATTGGGGAAATCTCATGCACCCAACCTATCCCACAACATGTGCTTACGTTGAGCCGAAAAGTGGACGAGTGTAAGCCCCTGGGAGGAGGCGCTGTCGCACCTGGAGGACAACAAGAAGAAGATCGACGCGGAGCGGGCGAGCATGAAGGGCGAGAAGGAGAAGTTGCGCGACGAGAAGGAGAGCCTGGCGGAGCAGCGCAAGGCCGTGGCGGCCGAGCGCCGCGCGCTGGAGACCGAGGAGAAGGAGGCAGGGCACAACCACACGTCGCCCGCCACGTCATCCAACGCCACTCATCCAACGCATTTTGAACCACGTCATATGTTAAATCCTCAAGGAACCTTGTGTTGCCCCCGTCACCGTCACCCCAAAGAAATAGGCACAGGTACATGTGCTCGCCACGTCATCCAACGCATTTTAACTTCTCATGTCTACATGAAATTAGCCTTGTGTAACGAGGCAAGCGGTGGGTGCCCGGCTCTGGACAGAGGTGGCGTTGGCGCGGTCGAAGATCGCGTCCGAGCGGCACGCGGCGGACAAGGTAGGGCGCTGCAGGTTGACCCTATGAATCCCATATTGAACCCGCCTGCAGCTAAGCACTTGAAACTGAAATGTGATAAACTGCTTTGAATTTTGCTTCAAGTTTGCTTTCAAATTCAACTTGCGCCGCTACGTCAAGGACTCGGAGAAGCTGGTGGCGCAGCTGGACGCCGCCAAGGCCACGGCGAAAAGCCTGGAGACGGCGCGCAAGGCAGGGCGGCGCAGGTTGGCCCCATGAAATCCACGTTGAAAGCGCCAATATCTGAGCACTTGAAACTAAAATGTCATGATCTGCTTTCAAATTTTGCTTTCAAAATCAACTTGCGCCGGTACAGCGAGGCGGTGGAGCGCGAGACGGCGGCGCTGCAGAAGGAGAAGGAGCGCGCCGAGCTCGAGACCGTGCGCCTCGAGGCAGGGCATGCCATGAATCGCTCCTGGGACTGGTAGACGTTGCTCCAGGGGCTGCCATCAATCGCTCTTG
>Ga0307489_10001746_pt1 | contig 14435 bp, 14 predicted proteins | sample SB12metaG_FD_202247 | JGI IMG/M metagenome (GOLD analysis project Ga0307489, IMG submission 202247) | Sea-ice brine microbial communities from Beaufort Sea near Barrow, Alaska, United States - SB 1.2 | ecosystem: Environmental > Aquatic > Marine > Coastal | place: USA: Alaska | collected... | reverse complement strand
TGACCTCTGCGCCCGCGCCCACCGCCCATAGTCCGCCACGATGCTGGCCTGGATGGAGCCCTGCAGGCAGGGGCTTACACTCGTTCACTTCTCAGCTCAACTTGAGCACTTTTCATGGGATAGGGGGTGCGCGTAGGGGTTGTGTAGCCCATGTCAAGGGGGTATTAGGGGGTGTTGAGGGTGTGTAGGGTGTTTTGTGTGTGTCAGACACGGCTCAAGTTGAGCTGAAAAGTGGACGAGTGTAAGCCCTTGCCTGCAGGTTACCCAACACCGTGTCGTTGATGAGGTTCACCGCGTCGTCGAGCCCGCCAGGAGGGTCACTCAGAACAAAGCACTCGAACCAAGATCAGAGCACGACTACGTTCATGGTGAATGGTGCATGCTCATACAGACGCGCGGAATCGGGTGTCGACTCAACGTCGTTGGACTGCTTGGTCTCGATACCCCCCGGGGCTGACACTCGTCCGCTATGGGGGGTGTATGGGGGTGTATAGAGTATAGGGAGTGTATAAGGGGTGTATAGGGGGTGTGTAGGTGGTGTATAGGGGGTGTATAGGGGGTTTACAGGGGGTATATGGGGATTTATAGGGGGTGTATAGCCCCCCTGCCCCGGCAGCATCACCACGAACTCGTTCATATCCGCGGCCAGCGAGATGGTGATCTTACCCAACGCCAGGGTCCAGCTGAACTTCGCACGGAGGTTTAGGGTTCAGGGTTTGTTGTTTAGGGTAAACCCTAAACCCCAACGCCAGGGTGTAGCTGGGGTTTGCACGGAGGTTGTGGCTTGACTTGAGCACTTTCGAGGGATGACGTGAGTGGTTTCAGGGATGGAGCGGCTCAGCTTGAGTCGGGAAAGGGGAACGAGTGTAAGACCCTGGTGGCGGGCAACCAGCAGGGAACATGTGGTGAGTGCATGCGGGTACACCGATACGGTATTGAGCGAACAGGCAGGTTGAGGCGGAGAGACACTGGCGTAGAGTGGCTGGGCCCGGCCAGTCCGCTCAACAGGCTGATTAAGCCGACGTTCCGAACTTGGATGGCGTATGGGCATTTCAATCACGAAATTCCCCCCGCCCAACTTATCCGACAAATCCAAAGTTCTCCCCCCCAACATATCCCACAAATCTCGTGGGTGAAATGTCCATACGATCCAAATTTGGGGCTGGTTGGGAAAGTGGCTTAATTGAGCCGGTTGCGCGGACTGCCGGGGCCCAACCCAGTACAGCGCGGCCGCGCGGGCCGGCGACGCCCGCCTTGGGCTTCAGCGCGCCGTCGATGTCAAGGTTGACCTTGCCTGTCACCAGGGGCTTACACTCGTTCGCGTCAGAGCTCAACTTGAGCAACTCCAGGACACAGTCATGAGTTAAGTTAGGTTACACGGTGGACAGAAGAGCTCAAGTTGAGCTGAAATCGAAACGAGTGTAAGTCCCTGCCGGTCACGTCCAGCTCCCGGGGCAGGCCCTCGATGACGAGTTTCTCTGAGCAGGGCCGGACGCCGGTCCCCGTGGCAGCTCAACTTCGAGCCACTTCCGTGGCAGCTCCAACCTTTCAAAGTAGAGCAACTTTCCGAGGCAGCTATTTCAGCTTTTCTTGGCAGCTTACGACAAAATAAGTGAAGCTATGACTGTTATCAGTTGATATCAACTGATGTCCATTGATATTTGCTGATTTGTGATGGCTGAGGTCAAAGTCGTCCACTCGACCAATCACAAATCAGTAAATCTCAATATCAATTGATTGATATCAGTTGATATCAGTCAAGCTCCGCTTGTTTTGTCATAACTTCCCGTGGTAGCTTAACTTCTCAAGCTAGTTTAAACTCGTGTGGTATGTCCAGGCGTTAGGCGCTGACAACGTGCGTGGTGTTAGGTGCAGCTCAAGTTGAGGTAGAAAGGAGATGCTGTCCGCTCGGTCCCACCTCGGCAGAGATGTACAGCCCGTCCGACTTCGGTACCAGCTTTAGCGTGCAGAACACCGCTTAATAAGGCCACTATGCCAAATGGAGGTCCCAACTGAGTGACACGACGATGTTTCCGAGTGGCACGACATCAGGTATTCTGACCATACTGACTGACTGGTCCGTATCAAACCAAGGTCCAGATTCGGTCAAGCTACGAGTACCGTTCCGAGCGGCGTGATAATATTGGGAGTGCCCGTACGCTGAAAGGCCGTGTTTAGTGACTCCGGTGTCAAGTGAACGCGATTGGTGAGACGACCAAAGCGAGCGGCGCGCAGTGTTGGGCGAGAGGACCAAAGCGAGCGACGGCTGGGTATTGGGCGGGAGGACAGTATCGGGGGCTTACACTCGTTCACTTTTCAGCTCAACTTGAGCCGTGTCTGATACAAACAAAACACCCTACACACCCTAAAGACCCCCTAACACACCCCCTTACCACGGGATACACAATCCCTACGCGCACCCCCTATCCCTTGCAAAGCGCTCAAGTTGAGCTGAGAAGTGTACGAGTGTAAGCCCCTGGACCGTACCGTGGCGCTGTGCTGGAAGAATTGGAAGGGCAGCAGCTTGACGCGCCACGTTTCGGCGTTGAGCTTTTCGCGGCGGTTGACGTCCGGGAACCAGGGGCTTACACTCGTTCACTTTTCAGCTCAACGTAAGCGCTTTCTATAGATAGGGGGGTGCTCTTAGGGGCTGTTTAGGGGGTATATATGGGGTGTCAGAGGTTAGTAGGGGGTCTTTAGGGTGAAATTTGTGTCAGAAGCGGCTCAAGTTGAGCTCAAAAGTGGACGAGTGTAAGCCCTTGCCGGGAACGTGACGTTGATGATGCGCTCGCCGTCGCTGATGTAGCTCAGGAATGTGTGCGTCGCGCCATAGGGCCTGGCCGATGTTGCTGGCCACGCCTTCAAGTTGCATCCTGCCTGCCGGGTCCTGGCTGCACATCTGTTGCATGGTGTTGGCGTCGTTTTGGTGGAGGAGGAGGGGGAGGAGGAGGAGGAGAAGGAGGAGGAGGAGGAGCAGGAGGAGGGGGAGGAGGAGGAGGAGGAGGGGGAGGAGGAGCAGGAGGGGGAGGAGGAGGAGGAGGAGGAGGAGGCGGAGGGGGAGGAGGAGGAGGAGGAGCCACGTTCCTTCATTCAACTGACGTACCGATGACGTGCCGAGCAATATCTGCGACGCCCCTTACCGGGTCCTCGCCCGGGACGGTCAGCGTCAAGCTCTTGCTGCTCTTGAAGTTCTTGCGCACGTCCGCCGCCACCACGAGGCGTCCCCGTCCCCGCCCGGACGACCCCCCGCCCCCGCCCGCGGCCCCGCGCACGCCCCCGAAGCAGGGGCTTACACTCGTCCACTTTTCAGCTCATCTTGAGCGCTTTGTATGGGATAGGGGGTGCGCGTAGGGGTTGTGTAGCCTATGTTAAGGGGATGTTAGAGGATGTTTAGGGTGTGTTGAGTGTTTTCTTGTGACAGACACGGCTCAAGTTGAGCTGAGAAGTGGACGAGTGTAAGCCCCTGCCCCGAAGGAGACGCCCGTCTTGCAACCGAACTTGTCAGTTCCCATCCCAGCTTCGTGTCCCCAACCCAGCGCCGACACGTTACGGGTCCCCCGTGATGCAGCGGCCGGCTGGTGGCCGCGCCGCGCGCCGGCGACCACCGCGGAGCGCCGCGCCGTTGGCCGGGCCGCAGTGCCCGCCGAGCAACTTAACGACGCCATGTTTTGAGCCACCAAAGTTGACGTAGGACTGCAACTGTTTTGAGTTCACAACCTTGAGGATGTTTTACAGGACGGGCCAACGGGGATGCGTCGGTGGCGGAAAAAGCGGTCCCGGCGGCTGAGACCTTGATACCCCCACGTGTGCGTCGAGCCCGCGGGTTTAATGTGAGCGTCTGCGGGTGGTTGGTGCGTGCGACTATGTCCTCGGCCAGGCCTGTGTTCCCCTCAACTATAAAGAAGCCACGCAAAGCAGTGCCGTCATCCGGCAAGATCCCCGCCACTCGAAGGGCCACGGGGGGTATAATAAATGATTAAATACCCCTGGAAGGGCAGGTAAGCAGGGGTAATAATAAAAGGAAGGGCACGGGCGAGATGAGCAGTGACGAGGCGGATCTGCAAAACGGTAACGGTGGAGGCGAGACGGGGACGCGGACGTCGCCCCACGGCAGATGGTGGTGACGAGGGCGTTACCCGCCGAGGCTAGCCCCGCGGGCGACGCTGCCGAGTACGACGACGCGTTCGAGGAACACGACGACGAGGACGATGGAGCTTTCCTCGAGCGCATGCATGGCCAGGCGCAGCGCGCAGGACGAGTGAAAGATGCTACGTCTCGGGGGGGTCATGGCCCGAAACGGCTCGAGTCCACCGAGGTGGAGATGAAGGCCCGGGGTTTGTACGCACCGGGGGCCGCGCGTCCCGCCAGCGCCACGGCGCGGTCCTCAGCCCCCAGCGGCGGCGGCGGCGGCGGCTACTCTCTCGTAGGGAGCGCGGGCGTTGGGGCAAATGGATGTGTCGTGAATAAATCGAATCCCCAGCGGCCGGTCAGCGCCCGCGCCAGGACCCCGCGGGCGGGGGCGGAGCTGAAGAGCCGGCTGGTGCCGCACCGCGAGTTCCAGCCCTACGACGATGCTTTCGACCCGCTCGGCGGCAACGACGCGTTCAGTCGTCGCCCCGGGGAGGTCGCCGCGGGCGCGGGAGCATACGACGTCCCGGTAGCGCGCCCACCACAGCATGCCGCGGTCGCACAATGTCGTTCACTCTCGTCTTCAGCTGCGGAATTGGCCCAGGCCCAATCTCCCCGTGGGAACCCCGCGCGCCCCAGCACCCGAACCGCGGGTAGCGCTAGTAACAGGTCTCCCCGGAGCGCGCGAGGGGCTGCGGGGGGTACCAACGTAGGAGGAGGAGGAGGAGGAGGAGGAGGGGGAGGAGGAGGAGGGGGAGGAGGAGGAGGAGGGGGAGGAGGAGGAGGAGGAGGCACAGGAGGAGGAGCAGGAGGAGGCGACGACGCGCTGATGAGTACGGCGGGGAGCCGCGCGATGATGAACTCCACGGGGCGCTCCACGCCGTCGTCCATGGCAGGGGCTTACACTCGTCCACTTCTCAGCTCAACCTGAGCCGTTCCTGACACAAAATACACCCTGAACACCCTCTGATACTCCTCAATACCCCCTGACACCTCCTAAGCACACCGTAAACAACCCTTAAATGCCCCCCTATCCCACAGGATGCGCTTAAGTTGAGCCGAAAGTGGACGTGTGTAAGCCCCTGCTCCACGGCGTCATCCACGGGCTCGCCAACAAAGCCGAGGCCCGGCGCCTCCGCTGTGCGCGGCGGCACTTCCATGGCGCCCGAGACTGGCACGCTGGAGTGGCAGGGCCAAGTTTGCGGGACATCTGACTTATTCAATGGGAGCTTTGTGGTCAGAGGTCTAAACCAGGGGCTGACACTCGTCAACTTTTCGGCTCAACGTATACATTTTTCGTGGGATACGTTGGCTGCATGATTGTCCCCCAGTCTATTAGAGCGGGGGACACGGGGAGGTGTGACCAAAACGGCTTAGGTTGAGCTGAAATGTGGACGAGTGTAAGCCCCTGGACCACACCCTGTGGCGTGATGCTCACGTCGCACGACGCGGCGAGCGCTGTTGAGTGGCCGGCCCTATCGAGTGGTGGCCCAAAGAATCGCGGCATGCGCGGCGGGAGTTCGACACGACGTCGCCCACGCTCGGCGGCGAGGCCTGCCCCTCGTTCACTTCACTTTCCATCTCTTTCGCTTGCGCTGTCCTTGTGCCTGGAACCACCGGCAGAGCCATCCCAAGCTGCCAACTGCACACCTCTCACCTCGAAGTTGCTTAAGCAAGCTATGACAAAGTGCGCCAAACCACTTAGACACTTAATCTGACTTAGTGCTACTTAGTCTGACTTAGTGCCCGTTCGACCAATCAGAACGCTCATTTGGACGACTTAGTGCTACTTGTTGCTCAGTGCCTAAGTGGTTTCACGCACTTTGTCATACCGCGGTCACAGGTGTAAGACCCTGCTGGGTGGTGGCGTCTGGGGCACCTCCTCGCCGCCGCCGCCGCAGCGAAAGGCATCGCCTAGCAACGTTAAGCTCTCCGACGTTTACCGCGAGCGAGTGACGATGATATACGGCGGCGCGGCTATGGGGTTGCGGGCTATGAGCGCGCGGGCGCTGAGCGGCCGGCTGGTGAGCGGGCGGCCGTTGAGCGGGCGGCCGTTGAGCGGGCGGCCGTTGAGCGGGCGGCCGGCAGCAGGGGGGTCACCCAAGCACGCTCACCCGGGATGGTCGGACAAGTACGCACCCCTGGTGCTGGACGGCGCTGCGCGCCGCCCACACTCCGCGGCGGCGTTGCCCCATAGGTCCGGCCGACCTGAGTCCCCCCCCCCGGTGTGCAGCCCGCGCCGCCCGTCCACCGCCTCTGCTGGCTACTCCGCCGCCCTACGTCCGCCGTCCGCCGTCCGCCGCCCCACGTCCGCCCATCCTCATGTCCGCCTGCACACCGCCCTCGGACCGACATCTGCCGACCGCCCGGCTACGGCAGAGTCCTCCTCCCGCGGCTCCCACAAGGGGCAGGGCCTGGCAGACACTGCTCCCCACGTCGTAGGATACCATTAAACTCAAGAAACCACGGTCCACAACGCGTGCTGTCTACCTGTCTATGACTTAGCGGGAAACACGCTAAACCCTAACCCCAAAACCCCAAACCCAAAACCCTAAGCCCTGAACTCTGCCAGGCCCTACCAAGAGGTCGGACCACGCCGCGCTCCGCGACATTCCGGAGGCAGCGCCTTTCAAACAGTGTTCAGGTTCAGGGAAGGTGGCGCCGGTGGCGTACGGGAAGGTCCAGGTGGCGACGGGGTATGACACGCTGAAGCCCATGTTTGGGCCGGGGCACCGCAGCCGCCGACCAGGGGCCTACCAGGCAGGGCCGCGCACAGGGCTCGGCAGTTTCAATATTCGCACGGGTCCTGCAGTTTCAATATTCGCACGGGTCCGCCGGATCCGGCGCTAATCCGAGCCCTGGCCGTGCACAACTTTTTCGTTCAGCTTCGTTTGTAACCGTTGAATCCCTCATGTATACCAAGTCCAGGCTGATTCCAGCAGCTTATCCCGCTATTTGGGATGGCCCTGATACGAGGAGGTCGGGAAGAGCGAACTGCAGGCCCGGCACGGTATGGCGGTGCAGGTTGACCCTATCAAACCCACGTTGAAAGCGCCTGGAACTGAGCACTTGAAACTGAAATGTGATGAGCTGCTTTCAGGTTTTGCTTTCAACTTCAACTTGCGGCGCTACGGCACGGCACCACGCTGACGGAGGTGTTGCGGCAGCAGCGGCGCAAGCGGGTGGTCACCGGCTTGCAAGCTGTGCTCTCCATGGCCGGCGGCGGTTGCGGCTGCCGCAGCGGCGGCAGGGGCTTACACTCGTTCACGTTAGAGCTCAACTTGAGCAACTCCTGTCACATTCATGTGCTAACCTGGATTAAACTGTGGACAAAAGAACTCCAGTTGAGCTGAAATGGGAACGAGTGTAAGTCCTTGGGCGGCGGCGGCCGCGGCGGCGGCGGCCGCGGCGGCAGCGCCAGTGTCGTGCACGTGCCTGAGGGTACTCGTACGCACGAGCCAGCGCCATACGGGCAAACAGTCATCCGCTCAACCAAGGATTACGTGGTAGGGCGGTGCAGGTTTACTCTATCAAACCCACGTTGAAAGCGCCTGGAACTAAGCGCTTGAAGTAAATATAATAATTTGCTGTCAAACTTTGCTTTCAAATTCAACTTGCGCCGCTGCAACGTGGACGGGAATACAGACGACGACGACCACGACGGGCTTAACGGGTTGCGCGAGCTCGTCGACCACGGGGAGGACGAGGCAGAGGGGTTCTTGGGAACAAGCACTCGACCGACGTTCAATCTCCTCCTCATCTGCCGTTCCCGTTAGAGCTGTCACACTCGAGATTAGTATCATAGGTCCGAGCAAGGGCCAGTAAGTGACCCCAGAATTCACCAGTGAACAGACTGTTAGAGTATTTTAGGGTTCAGGTCTTAGGGTTTTATTTTCACGAGACGACCCCCTAATACCCCCCTAATACTCCCCTAGAATCAAAATGTACCCGTCTTAACTGGTAAATTCTTGGGTCACTTGACCGGCCCTTGCTCAGACCCAACTTGTGACGCTCTGATCTCGGTCGAGTGCTTGTTCTCAATGACCCTCCTAAATGAGTGTTGGCACGTGATAAGTTTAAGTTCAATCGACATGTGCCTTGTGTTAATAGACCCTGGTTGTTCTCAATGACCCTCCTGCGAGGATGACGAAGACGTTCTGGCCGAGATTGACGACGCCAACGCTTCGGTAGGGTGCTGCACGTTGAAACCAGGGGCTTACACTCGTCCACTTTTCAGCGCAACCTGAGCCGTTTCTGATGCTCAAAACATCCCCTAAACGCCTAAACACCCCCTCCACCCCCGCCATGAATATCCCATGAATGCGCCCTAAACACCCCGTCCCACAAAGACCGCTTACGTTGAGCTGAAGAGTGGACGAGTGTAAGCCCCTGGTTGAAACGTGTTGAGAGCGCCTGATTTCAGCGAGTGCAACTAAGATGTGATAAGCAAACTGCATTCAAGTGTTGCTTTGATTATCAACTTGCGCCCCTACACCACGGTGGACGCTGGGGTGAAGGCCCCGGTGGACGCTGACGTGGGCGCTGAAGGGCCGGCGGCGGCGGAGGCACCAGACTCGTCGTCCGCTCTTGCTCCGAGGCAGGGGCTTACACTTGTCCACTTTTCGGCTCAACCTGGGCCCTTTCTGAAACAAAAACACACTGTGCACACCCCCTAATACATTCTGACACCCCCTGTACACCCCCTAAACAACCCCTAAACGCACCCCCTATCCCACGCAAAACGCTCACGTTGAGCCGATAAGTGGACGAGTGTAAGCCCCTGCTCCGAGGGTGGTCGTGGCGGCGGGTCGGGCGGCGGAGTAACCGACCGGGCTGGTGAGTCGGGAGGCGGAAGTGCCGTGCGTTAGTGTAGTGACCGGGGTGAGTTGGGAGGACACAGGGGGGTATATTTTATTAAAATTTGGGGTATTCAAATTGGAGCTAGCGGTCGGTTGTAATTAAATTAGGAGCTCTGGAGCCATTCTCTCTCTAAAATTGAGAGAGGAGGGCAGCAACATTGTGACGCGGGACTGTGACACTGGCAATTGCCTGGGCCGAAGCACCCCGGAGTTTGTCTGCGATGGTTCGGGCGCCGGCGATGGAAAGAGCTTGAAGCCATTGACTGTAGCGGCGGCCTGCGAGAGCGTTAGGAGTGTCGCGGGCGGAGAGGCGCGTGGGGTCGATGATCTTGGCGTAGTGTGTGGCGAGGCGCTTGAGGAGGTCGATGGCTGGATGTGTGAGGCCACCGGACGTCTCCAGCACGAAAGGACAGAACTCGTAGCCGCTCTCATATAGCCGGCTTCCCGCAATCACGTAGGGTCAGGCCGATTATGCCGGCATTACTTTCGGCATAACAGGCAAAAAAATACTCCCGGCATATGCCGGGAATTTTGGGCATTTTCGAGGGAAAATTAGGCATTATTGGGCGATTTGGGAGCATTTGGGGGCGATTTGGGAGCATTCGGTGGCAGTCGGGAGAGTTGCGGGGCGATTTGGGAGCGTTTTCGAGGGATTTTTCCGGCACAATTGGGCATAATCCGAGCATAATAGGCCGAAATTTGGTGGGGAATTCGGCATAGGTAATTTGGGCAAAATAAAGAGCATATTCGGCCTGACCCTACAATCACGCCGGACCGGATCCGCCACGCGCTAAAAACCGAAATCGAGCCCTGAGACTGAGTGCACAGTACGACAAAATGCATGAATCTATTGGGCAAACTCGACCGACTTCAATCGAGTTTGAAAGGAAGCTTTGAACGTGGTATTTTTGGAACTTTCATTCTCCTAATTCTCTGGCCTTGACCTTGTGCCACAGGCGAAGACGATGAAAGTTCTAATAAAAAGTTTACGATCGCGGTCAAACTCGGTCGAGTTGGCAAAATATTCGTTTTGTGAGAGATAATCTAAACTGTCACACCCGACCGATATAAATGCGACACAAATTTATGAAAAACCCAGTCTCCGATTCGACCACCCCCTGAACCCCCCCGATAAATACAGCCTCTCGACCAATCAGGAACGTGGGCAAACGAAGGACCGTCCATTGACCAATCAGGGACCATACCCGTTTACGTTCATAATTGGCGCGAAAATCCAGCCAACTACGCGGTCGGAGCCCCTGTACCCTAAGAAACTGGAAGGTTCAGTGGTGAAGTGCGGGATTCGGCATCTTACGACCGACACCCGGCCGACCAGTCTCGAGTTATCAAACCCTAAACTGTAAATCAGTGTGATCTACCCCTCAGTTTCTTAGGGTAGAGGGGATCGTACCGCGTAGAATGAAAAGTCAGTGGATATCTCTTTCGACCAATCACATGAGTTCCTTCACGCTTCCGGCCCAATATAATCAGCGAAAACCGGGTAACAATACAGTCAAAAATGAAATTATCCGTCAGTTAGTGAGGAAACCGTGTTCGGGCAAAATACTCATTGATACTCAAGGCACATGGGGCGCGCTCGAACACAGTAGTCGCGCAGGGAGGAGTGACTTCGAAGCCCGGGCAAGAAACTGCGTTATCCGGAAGGAAGAGACCGAGCCCTGAGGGTGCTCCTGTCGGCGCCGTGTCTGGATTCTGGCCGGTGCGGTGCACCCATCTGTAGTTGCTGGTTTGAGAACGTAAAGTAAAAATGGCTTGGCGCGAAGGCGGGCGGAGTGTGGGCGCCGAAGACGTGGAGGTGGAGCTGGAGGGAGGGCACCATAGCCATAGGCTCACGGGCAGCGCGACGGTTGGGAGGCATGGGAACGGGAATGGGTCGGCGGCGGCGGCAGTGGCGGCGGCGGTGGCGGCACCGGCTTTGTCAGGGATCCCCCACTCACCCCCATCGCCCTCCGCGCGCTCGGCCATGGAGCCCGAGGCATGGGCCCAGACTCGTCCACTTCTCAGCTCAACTTGAGCCGTGTCTGACACAATAAACCCCCCTACACACCCTAAACACCCCCTAGCACTCCCTTAACACGGGCTACACAACCCCTTACGTACACCCCTTATCCCATACCAAGCGCTCAAGATGAGCTGCAAAGTGGACGAGTGTAAGCCCCTGGCCCGAGGTCACACGCCTGCTGCGCTCGGCGCGATTCGTGCCGCTTACTGCACTCAAGCACGCCGCGGAGGAGCACTCCGTCCGCGCCGCCGAGGGCGAGCGCGTGATGGAGGCCGTCGTGATCTTCGCGGACGTCAGCGGTAAGGCCGCAAGCACCACAACTCTTTCGTTTTTCTGGCAAATGCGAGTCGGCCTGAAAAAGCTCACGAAAGGTCCTAGCTCGAAAGCAACCACAGAACAAGCAGTCCGCGCAAGTAGCTTATTTAAGCTCGGTTTTCGGATTTGGTCAGATTCGAGACCATTTTGGTGTATGGGCTTTTAGTCAGAGGGTCTGCGGTCGGTCGGCGATCACCAACCCCGAACTTTATCGTACTCGAGATTCTCTCGCGATTTTGTCGAAACAAGGCAAACTGTCCAAACCGGCAGATCTCTGACTGAAAGCTCATACAGGAAAAAGAGTTTCAACTCACACTCATATTTGAAAACAGAGCTTAAATAAGCTACTTGAGCGGACTGACAAGAGAGAGACGCCTATGCCCCATTTCGTGAGGGGGCGCGAAATCGCGAGGCGGGCAGAGTGGGAAGCAGACAGGTGCTTGATCTCCTCGTCTGGATACAGGCTGCCCTGGTCGTACTGCCAATGTTATGTTACGTGACATCTCCGGCGTGCCGGGCACTGTTCACTCAACCCCTCAAAAAGCTTCTTGCTTCCACCATCGAGGCCCTTGTTTTTTGCGTCACCCGGCGGGAAGAGTGGAAAGCAGACTTGAGCTTTACATCCCCGTCTAGATACAGGCTGCACTGATCGCAGTCTACTGCGGATACATCAATAAAATGACACGGGCCCAATGCTCCTCGTTCTGAAACCAAACGCATTTGTTGGCAGCGGTAACCGGGCCTTTCTGGGCGGTTACACCAAGATGGCGGAGGCAGGGGCTTACACTCGTCCACTTTCCGGCTCAACGTAAGCGCTTTCTGTGGGGAAGGGGGTGCATTTAGGGGTTGCATAGGGTGTATTTAGAAGGTATCAGGGGTTATGAGGGGTTGCTCAGGGTGTGTTTTGCGTCAGGATCGACTCAGGTTGAGCTGAAAAGTGGACGAGTGTAAGCCCCTGGGCGGAGGCGTGTAACAACGGCGAGGGGACGGCGATGTCCGGCGGGCGCAGCCTGGTGGCAGGGGCTTACACTCGTTCCCATTTCAGCTCCTCTGTCCACCGTAGAGCCCAAATGAACAGTTGAATGTGTCCAGGAGTTGCTCAAGTTGAGCTCTAACGTGAACGAGTGTAAGCCCCTGCCTGGTGGGCTCCACCTCCACCAGCCTGGCCGGGGCGGAGCGCATGCGCGACGCGCTCAATGAGTACTTCGGTAGGGCGGTGCAGGTTGACCCTATGAAACCCAAGTTGAAGCCGCCTAAAACTAAGCGCTTGAAACTCAAATGTGATTAACTGCTGTCATGTTTTGCTTTCAAATTCACCTTACGCCGCTACACCTCGGCAACATGATCGACATGCTGTCCGGGCACGGGGCGGACATCGTCAAGTTCGCGGGGGACGCGGTTATCGCCGTGTGGCAGGTGAGCCGCATCAAATCCCCTCAACACCCTCTACACAACCCCTACCAACAACCCCTGAATACCCTTTACACACTCCTGAGCACAACCCCTAGACCAGCCCTGCACGCCCTGTGCAACCCCCCTAAACCAGCCCTGCACACTCTCTACACATCCCCTAAACAATCCCTGAATACCCTCTGCACACTCCTGTGCACACCCCCTAAACCAGCCCTGCACACCCTCTACACATCCCCTAAACAACCCCTAAACAATCCCTGAATGCCCTGTGCACACTCCTGTGCACACCCCCTAAACCAGCCCTGCACACCCCTAAACCAGCCCTGCACACCCCACACCCCCCCACCCCCCCCTGCACACACCAGGTGAACCGCGCGACGCGCTCCGCCGCCGACACCGCCGCGCTGGCCACCGCCGTGTGCCTCGAGATGAACGCCGCGCTCGACCAGTACGTCTGCCAGGACTTGCCCCCCGGATGCACGCTCCGGTGAGGCCTAGTGCCAGGGGCTTACACTCGTCCACTTTTCGGCTCAGCGTCGGCGCTTTGTGTGGGATAGGGGGTGCATCCGGGGGTTGCTCAGGGGGTGTTTAGGAGGTGTACGGGGATATCAGGGGGTGTTTACGGGTGAATTTTGTGTCAGAAACGGCTGAGGTTGAGCTGAGAAGTGGACGAGTGTAAGCCCCTGCCCAGTGCCATCCAAGTGACCACGTCAGTGCAATCGTATAATCGTTTCACCTCACGCGATTACGGGAGTTTGGGCTCTCTTCAGATCAGTTTGTCACAGTGAAGTGATTCTTCTTTTTGTTGATACCGGGCCTTTGGCTCAGACTGCACACCGCCATCGGGTACGGGGCGCTGTCCATTCTGTTCGTGGGCAGGGGCTTACACTCGTTCACTTTTCAGCTCAACATAAGCGCTTTCTGTGCGATAGGGTGTGCATTCAGGGACTGCTTAGGGGTCGTTTAAGGGGCATTTAGGAGGTGTTAGGGGTGTCAGGGGGTGTTTGGGGTGTGTTTTTGTTTCGGAACCGGCTCAAGTTGAGCTGAAAGGTGAACGAGTATTAGCCCCTGTTCGTGGGCGGCGTGGACGGGCACTGGCTGCAGCTGCCGGTGGGCGACCCCATCATGCAGGCAGGGGCTTACACTCGTCCACATTTCAACTCAACTTGAGCGCTTTGCATGGGATAGGGGGTGCGCGTAGGGCTTGTGTAGCCCGTGTTAAGGGGGTATTAGGAGTTGTTTAGGGTGTGTAGGTTGTTTTCTTGTGTCAGACATGGCTCAAGTTGAGCTGAGAAGTGGACGTGTGTAAGCCCCTGCCCGCAGGTGGCGCCGCTGCTGGACGCGGCGCCGGCGGGGTCGCTCGTGGTGTCGCTCGAGATGGCGGCAGGGGCTTACACTCGTCCACCAACAGCTCAACTTGAGCCGCTTTTGTCACTGACGGAGTGACACCAACCAGCGTGTCTCACAGAACGTGCTTACGTTGAGCTGAAAAAGTGGTCGAGTGACAGCCCCTGGATGGCGGCGCTGCTGGGGGACACCTTCGAGTGTGACACGATCACCCCGCCTGATCCCTGCCCGCCGGCAGGGGCTTACACTCGTTCACGTTAGAGCTCAACTTGAGCAATTCCAGGACACATTCGTGACTTAATTTGGGTTATACGGTGGACAAAGATGCTCAAGTTGAGCTGAAATGGGAA
>Ga0307489_10001745_pt1 | contig 14443 bp, 23 predicted proteins | sample SB12metaG_FD_202247 | JGI IMG/M metagenome (GOLD analysis project Ga0307489, IMG submission 202247) | Sea-ice brine microbial communities from Beaufort Sea near Barrow, Alaska, United States - SB 1.2 | ecosystem: Environmental > Aquatic > Marine > Coastal | place: USA: Alaska | collected... | reverse complement strand
GCTACACGATAAAGACATTGTCAGACGCGTTTCTGAGGTACTGGTAACGGCGCCAGTAAGATGGGGTCCCGCGTGGAAAGTGTTAAAGCACGACCATAAAACGCTGTAAAACACACTGCCTAGGCCGGGGAGGGCGTGACGCTTATGGAGAAGGCGGCGGGGCAAGGGCAAACGTACGCTATTCATACGCTGGATGCTTTCACGACATGAGGGAGGAATACGAGCAAACCGCGGCGTGGACACTAAGGGCGCCGAGGCCGGTTTGCCGACAGTGACGTTCAGCCTCGGGTGTTGTCTCAACACGAGCTGGGCGTGGCGGCGGCGGACTACCCGGCGGCGGCGGACTGGTACACGCGCGCGGCAAACGCCGGTGACGCGGCTTAGGCGGTCGACCTCTGCACCATGTACACTGCAGGGCCTGCCAGATAATGCCCGCCACGTCATCCCCCACATTTAAGACCCTCACTTCTTGAGTTGAATAGCATCACAAGACGTGGCGAGCATTATCTGTCAGGCCCTAGGGCACGGCGTCACGCGGGGCGCAAGGCCGCCAAGAACGGCAACTCCAATGGGTGCTTGACACTCGACGCTCGCATGTACGGACACCAGCCCTACGCCCGCGAGGTTGGGCACGTAGGGGAGGCCGCCGGCTCCGCCACATCGGCTGAGGTCATAGTGGGGCACGACGTACTCCCGGATGTCTTGACAGGCGTGGTACATTGGCTGCGGAAGGGGGGTCATAATCCACTGGTCAAGCCGACAAGCTCAGCAGAGAAGCGCTGGTGGAGAGTCACTATTGCTACGACGACACAGGGTGCGAGGTTATGGGCCAACTGAAGGACTTCAAGATTTGCCCGCTGTGCAAGACCGCCTGGTACTGCGCGTCGCGTGCCAGAAACATGACTATAAATTGGGTGGCGCTAGACGGCGTGGTGCACATCTCTTATGTAAAGTAGGTCAAGTCCGGGCGCCGCTCAGTAGGGCGTGGGACGTGTTGCATAGTATCTCCAGCGGCAGCATGGTTTTCCATCAGGGTGAAGCAAGTCGACGACGACGCGGTCCCTGACCTGGTAGTGCCTAGAAGTGGCCGGCAGTGGCTGGTATTGCCTCGCAGAGCTAGGTGTTGCGCCAGAAGATGGGCCCGGGTAAACATTGCTTGCCACGTCATAGGATGCTCGGTCGTCACCACAACGTGCCAGTCGGTCATCCCTGACGCCTCGCTTATCGAACGACGGCATAAGTCATCAGCACCGCCGAGAGTGAGAGAGACGCGTTCTCCCACCCGCAACCTTCGGTCCGCGACAACCATTCATATGTGCGCAGCGAATCACGCCGCCGAATATTTTGACTCATCGCTGGATTGTGACCCCGTTCGCCGCCGCTGCCCGGGCGAAGACAGGGGAGGACAAGCAAGTTGTTGCGAGGGCGGAAGCTTGGGAGGTAGTGGCAGCCGATGCTGCGAAGACGAAGGAGGAGGAGCCTGCAGCGGCGGTGGCGGCAGCGGCGGCCACGGCAGCTGAGGAAGCAACGGGAGTGGCGGCGGTGGCCGCGGCGGTGGTAACTGCTGAGGAAGCAATGGCAGCGGCGGCGAAGGAGGCTGCTGCAGCGGCGTCGGCAGTGGAGGCCGCGGCGGCGGCGGCGGAGCCGGCGGCAGCGCAGGATACAAAGGAGGTTGATGCGCTTGCCCAGACTGGGTCAGCGCTCGACCCTAGTCCCGCACCGCCGTGTCCGTTACACCTGCCGCCGCTACCCAGAAACAGGTCCAACCAATCAACCGGCAATCCAGCCAGCTCGCCAGTCTCTCCTGGTGCCCACCCGCAGCGGCGCTTGCACGGACAAATGCCTCGTCCCATGGGGTGCCGTGCTCCCGCGCCCACTGCGTCACCTACAAGTATCCGTAATTCGCGGCGAAGGCACACCGTTATCAGTGCCCCACGAGCAGTCGTGCCTCCCGCGCCCACTGCAAAACCCCAAGCGGCGATGCACACGTCATAACGCCCCACGGACAGTCGTGCTCCTGCGCCCATTTCAGCTCCAGGTGCCCGCCCAGAGCGGCCTCGTTACACGTTCTCCTCACCCCACGGGGCGTGGTCCTCCCGCGCCCGTTGAATCACTTCCAGGTACCCGCGCTCGGCGGCGCTGCGCACGTATCATAGTCCCACGGGCAGTCATGCTCCCGCGCCCAACTGAGCACCTCCAGCTGCCCTCCCTGAGCGGCGGTGCAAAAGTCTGCTCGTTCCACGGGGCGCTGTGCTCCCGCGCCCACTGCAACACCTCTAGGTGCCCGCCCTCAGCGGCGAGTGCACAGCTATCCTCGCCCTCCTCACTGTCGTGTGCCCTGCCCCACGGGCACCGGTGCTCTCGCGCCCACACCAACACCTCCAGGTGCCCGACCCGAGCGGCGGCGGCACAACGTTTCCACTTATCCCACTGGCACACCGCAGCAACCCCAGGTGCCCGCCTTCAGCGGCGAGGGTACAAGTCCACGTGTTCGGCGGGTCGTGGTGCTTCCTCACCCACTGCAACACCCCCAGGCGCTCCTGCACCCACTGCAACACCCCCGGGTGACTTGCCGCAACAGCGGCGTCACATATCCCTCGTGGTTTGCGCTTACACGGTCGGCACGCCCCGCCGACGCCTCAAGTACAAGTCAACGGCGGTCTACACATACAAGATGCCGATGTTAAAGAGCCACCGCCGTCACCCGGAGCCGCCGCTGCCGGGTGAAAAAAAATGATGACACGATAAAACCGTGTGACGGACATCACGTAGCACCGTGAGAGGTATTGGTAACAGATATGCTTGGCGTCACACAGCACAGCGTGGAACAGTGACTATGTGACGGACACCATGTTGCACGGGAGGTGGACGGGAGGTGGACGGGAGGTGGATGGGAGGTGGATGGGAGGTGGATGGGACGGAGGTGGATGGGAGGTGGATGGGGTGGAAGGTAGGCAGATGGATGGGATATGAGTGCGGCGAGTGCGGTGAGTGTCATTGCAGTCGGGACACCGTTTAAGACGCGCAGCGCAAAAGCAAAAACCTTCCGTCACGAGGGATTCCCAGGCGATTCCTCAGCCTAGTACTAATCTCGCCCAACCCTACTTGAGTTCGATGTCTTAATGGGTATCGCTACATTCAAGGTGGTATGAGCGTGACATGGTCGGTCCGACGTATAAGTATCTCTGTAAATAACAGACGGTTTGGACTTATGGGTTGTGAATTTCGGTTGATTTGTGTTGCTCCCCCAAAAATCGTGCTTCGCGCCGCCTGCACCCCCCGGGGATTAAACCCAGGGAAGGGGTCAAAATCCACTAATTTGAGTCCGGGGGGTAGGATAACTGACCCAAAACCACATAATTTTGAGCCGGGCCACCCCCGGGAGACCTCAACTTCCGCTCATTCTGCACCCATTTGCAACGGCAATCTGAAAAAATCGCTAGTTTAGACCCCAACACCCGGGGGTGTAGCCGCGGAAACACCTAATTTGAACCGACCCACCCCCCCCCGGTATGCCCCCCCTCTCTCGTCATTAAATCATTATTGCAGTCATAGTCCCGCCTCGCGCCAATATCCACCACAAAGTCCAAGAAATACGGTTGTTAGTCGACACGAGCACGCCTCCATGCGTCCGCGTCACTTCTCTTCCGCCCGTCCGATACCTCGCCACCGCGCGGCGAGTACACACGCGCGTCATATAATGGCATGCATGCGTCGAGCGGCCGCCGCCGCCTGCCGCGCGGCGATGGTGCCGCGCCCACTCTCAACTTTCGAGACCGCATCGAAATATCCGATGACGGCACCCCTCGCCACGCTCGCGCGAGGATCTATCCGCGCCTCCCCGGCTCATGGCTTCGGCCGCCGCGCGTACTCCCCCGACCCCCTACCCGTAGAAGTCCTGAACGGGTTCGATCCCTCCCGCATGGCAGGGCCCCTTTCAGCTCAACTTCTCGAGTCCCCTTTTCAGTCAACTCATGCAATCTTCGAGAGTACGAGTATAGGTACAGGAACTCAGGGACAGGGTGTCTGGGCAAGCGCACTTTCGAGGATATCCGGGGGCACAGGAGAAGGGAGTCCCGACGGGAGTCCTCAACGCGAGCGGCCCTCAACGCTACATGGTCGGCCCATCGCGCATATTCGTGGCGTTCCTCCATCAGGGCGATCTGATGGGGAGGGCACCTTGGTGCACCGGGGCACAACTGGGGTGCGCAACGGGGCCAACCGGACCGAATGGCGTCCCGATGGCGAGCAGGCGACCCTTGGGACGGCGCGCGACGCACGAGCGTTAATCTCGCTGCCACGCAGCTGCCAGTCTGTGCGCGCTTTCATTTTCGGGCGCGCGTGGGTATGGAATTGGAATGGGATATGGAATTGGAATTGGATCTTTCGAGGTCCGGTCGCTGGCGTTTACGTTTTGGGTTTTCGTTTTCAAAACGAGTTTCAAAACGACAATAATAAATTTCAAAAAACACTTTTTTCATTGGAAAAGGTCGTTTTGAAGGTCGTTTTTGAAAACGACCTGTAATAAATTGTCTCTACTGAAGACGAGTAGCGTACAGTAGGTGAGGACGAGACCTACTAGACTACCCCTCAGTACTGAGCGTTCATACGGGCTAAGCAAGGGGCACTTCATACTTGCACTAACACAGACAGTAGCTTGAGTGTTTCCAGGGACGACGCCACAGCTGTGACGGCTCACGTTCCCAATTCAGCTCAATTTGAGCTCTTCTGTCCACCGTATAACCCGACGTAGCTCACGAACGTGTCCTAGAGTTGCTCAAGTTGAGCTGTAACGTGAACGAGTGTAAGCCCCTGCTTCCCACTGAGCACTGTCATCTCAAAGTTGCTGAAACCATAATGAGGTGTAGCGGCCCTGCTAGCGGGCCGGTGCCGCCGCGCCCGCCGCCGCCGGATCCGACCCCAACGAGCAGGCGGCGGACTCGCTGGAGTGCCCTCCCAGCATCGCGGGCCGCGTCATCGGCAGGGCGCCGAACCAGGGGCATACACTCGTTCCGATTTCAGCTCAACTTGAGCTCTTCTGTCCACCGTGTAACCCAACTTAACTCATGGATGTGTCCTGGAGTTGCTCAAGTTGAGCTCTAACGTGAACGAGTGTAAGCCCCCGCGCCATACTCCGTCTCGCACTGTTCACTCACACTGTGCTAGTATGCTCACACTGTGCCAGTGTGCTCACACTGTGCTCACACCGTGCTCACACTGTGCCAGTGTGCTCACACCGTGCTAATGTACACTGTGAAGCGGTCATCCTCTCGACCAAACACAGCACGCTGACTCACATGGACATTGCCCTCCGACACTGGTTTAAGCTGGAGAGGGAACGATTGAATGTGGCCCTGGTGATCGGCAAGGGTGGCGAGACCATCAAGCGGCTCCAGGCAGTGGCTTACACTCGTCCACATCTTTGCTCAACCTGAGCCGCTTGATTCACTGAAACCAGCAAGGCACCCTGCCATATGGGACAAAAAGTGCTCACGTTGAGCTGAAAAATGGGCGAGTGTAAGCCCGTGGCTCCAGGCGCAGTCCGGCGCGCGCATCGACATCGATGGCGAGGGTGACCCGCGGAAGATCACCGTGAGCGGGCCCAAGGGGTGCGTGGAGGTGGCCATGCGGATGATCGCGGACCTGCTGCCCGGCGGTAGGGCCTCGCTGTTCGCTCATACTGTACCGCTTTACCAGTGTACCCGTGCCCCAGTACACACTCGACGCATCCTCTTCCCTGGCCTGGCCGCTCGTCGTCTCACAGTCTGCTCATACTCTACCGCTGTACCCGCAACTTCGAGTCCGACGCGCGCAAGGTGCATGTCAGCAACCTGCCGTGGGGCATGGATTACCTGGATCTGCAGGACTTGTGCTCCGAGTTCGGCGCCGTGAGGGTGGGGCCGCGACACACATAGCATATCGGACATCGCCGCGCACCCCACCGCGTTGCCATTGCATTCCCTGCTTCATAGAGTCAAGTGCCGCGAGTGAATGAGCTTGCCCGCCACGCCCTCCCTCCACTTCCTTGTCCCTGCAGACGCTTTTCGTTTTTTTAACATCAGTGCCAGCCCGCCTGACATCGCACAACTACTCACCTCACCTCCCTCAACCGCTTCCAACCTCTCCTAGCCTCACCTCGATTATAACGTTACTCCCGCGGCCCTGGTGGGAGGACTCGCGGCTGATCACAGATCGCGAGACGGGGCGCAGCCGCGGCTTCGGTTTCGTCACCATGGGCTCCGCCGCCGCGGCGGAGAAGCTCGTGGCCGAGCTCAACGGCCAGGACGTCCACGGCCAAGTGCTGCGTGTTAAAATCGTCGACGTCAACGCCCAAGCATCTTCAGATCACAGAGGGCGGGCGGCAGCAGGTGTTGAATCGATTGAGAAACAGAAAACATATTCCGATTGGGAGACCTCGGGCCGGATGGATTAGTGAGAAATCGTGTGTACAGGACAGACAGCTTAAAGCAGACATAGTGTATCATCGTATATAATACTTTTAGCATGGAGACGCACAGAAATGACATACAAATAACAACATTTCATATTTCCTCGTTTCGCGCCACGCTGCGTTGGCGCTGCTCAATTGTGAAGACTCGATTCGCCCCCAAGTCATCCTCAAGTCCATCGAGCCGAAAGGCGCTCACGTGGTGAGACAGGGCTACTCATACATTATGGGATATCTCACTTCTATGTGTTCCTCGGTGAACCACTCATGGACTACTTAACTTACACGTACTATGACAAAGTGCGTGAAACTACTTAGACACTGTGCAACAAGTAGTACTAAGTCGTCCAAATGAAACGGTCTGATTGGTCGAGCGGGCACTAAGTCAGCTAAGTAGCTAAGTAAGTGGTTAGGCGCACTTTGTCATACTGGACTACATTATTGGCGCCTCGCGTTTGGACAAATCGAGGGCCTGGTGCAGCGCTCACCGGTACCGCGTACTAGTCCACTGGCCGCGGCGCTGCGGCAGCTCGCCGCGCTCACCGGGTCCGAGTGAAAGTGCAACCAACATTCTGCGCATTTCGGAGCGCCACACAACACGTTTTGATTGAAGATGCATGAACCATCTTCGACAATATCGGGCTTGAACAACTGCCATCGCCTCCGTAGCATGACTGTGAAATACTCCAACACGCACCCAATCCGGGACCTCCCTCGTCTCGCACGCGCATCGCGCATTCACCTCCTCTGGCAATCTGCGACCGTCCAGTATCTTGTTCGCGCCTGTACTCAGCATTGAGTTAAGCGCTTTTATAATTCGCTACCTTATCGTGAACGGTCCGCTCACATACCCAGGCAAAGTGTATCTAACCCACGGGGCAACTCGTCCAGACAGCGCCATGTGCACAAACATAAACGCAATCGGCGCATTATAATTTGGTAACCCTCGATTTCTGGCAACACCTTGCCCCACCAAAGAATTGGGGGGAGATTCACAAATGCACGGGGAAGTGTGCGTATCGCCGCCGCCGCAACGAGCGCGCCGCCGTCGATGGGAACCCCCTCACAAGCGCCGTTTTTAACACTCGTCAGTCCTGGACTCGGACACCTGAACGCGCAACCACCGCGTCCCTCTCTGTGGAAGGTCTTGGGGCAGAGTCAAGTCAGCTGTGACTTTTGCGCATCTGCTACGAGTAGCGCTAATCACACACCACACTGCGCCAGCCGCCGCCGGGGGGGTGGCAGGGGTTGGTGCGGCGCGGGAGGCGATGCCGGGGAGCGTGGTGACGGTGCAGTTGGGCCAGTGCGGCAATCAGGTCCGTCGCGGTGCTCGCCGCCCGTTCAAATGCCTTTGCTACAACAACAGCTGGCATTCCGAGGACGGGTGCCCAACTACCCACACCTTGCTGACTCGTTTGCGTGCGGCTCTCCGTGTGCAGGTTGGAGCGGATCTGTTCAGCACCCTCGCGGCCGAGGCAGAGGCGGCGCCGCCGCCGGTGCGCGCGGAGATACACCAGGTGCGGTGCTCCCCGGGTGCCCATTTATTTATATTTTAAACGCTCCCTCTCGCTAGAGCCACGCGTGCTGACAGGACCCAACCCGTAACCATCAACATCGCTCGCGCCGCACAGTCTTTCTTCCGGCCGAGCGATGAGCGGCGGCGCGGGCGGGACCCCGCGGACGGCGACGGCACCCCCCCGCCGCCGACGGCGCGCGCGGTGCTGATCGACATGGAGCCCAAGGTGGTGCACGCGTCGCTGCGCAAGGCCAAGCGCAGCGGGCAGTGCCTTACACTCGTCCACTTTTCAGCTCAACTTATGCGCATTCTGTGGGATAGGGGTGCGTTTAGGGGTTGTTCAGGGGGTGTTTAGGAGGTGGCAGGGGGCGTTGAGGAGTATCAGGGGGTATTCAGGGTGTGGTTTGTGTCAGAAACGGCTCAGGTTGAGCTGAGAAGTGGATGAGTGTAAAGCCCCTGGCAGCGGGCAGTGGCAGTACAACGCGCGGTACGCGCTGCCAGATATCGCTCATGCTCGCCACGTCATATGATGCCATCTAACCCACGACAGAGGGTTCATAAGGCGTTAGTTGACGAGGCCAGCACCATCTGCGTGGCCTTAAGTCGCGGGGTACGCTGGCGCTGCAGTCCGGCAGCGGCAATAACTGGGCGCGCGGGTTCCACACGTACGGCACCGCGGCAGGGGCTTACACTCGTTCACGGTAGAGCTCAACTTGAGCAACTCCAGGACACATTCATGAGTTAAGTTGTGTCATACGGTGGACGGAACAGCTCAAGTTGAGCTGAAATCGGAACGAGTGTAAGCCCCTGCACCACGGTGCGCGAGGCGGCGCTGGACCTGGTGCGCCGCGAAACAGAGGCGTGCGACCACCTGGGCAGGGGCTTACACTCGTCTGCTTTTCAGCTCAATTTGAGCGCTTTCTATGGGATAGGGGGTGCGCATAGGGGTTGTGTATCCCGTGTTAAGGGGGTGTGTAGGGTGTGTAGGGTGTTTTCTTGTGGCAGACATGGCTCAAGTTGAGCTGAGAAGTGGACGAGTGTAAGCCCCTGCACCTGGGCGGCTTCCTGCTCATGCAGTCCATGGCGGGCGGCACGGGCGCGGGCCTCGGCGCCTATCTGGCGTCAGCGCTGCGGGACGACTACCCGTCGGCAGAGGCGTACACTCGTCCACTTTTCAGCTCATCCTGAGCCGTTTATGTCACAAAATACACCCTTCGACCCCATTACACCCCCTCACCACCCCCTATAGCTACCCTTTAGTGCACCCCCTATTCCACACAAAGCGCTCACGTTGAGCTGAAGAGTGAACGAGTGTAAGCCCCTGCCCGTCGGCGGCGCTGCTGAACCACTGCATATGGCCGTACGAGTCCGGCGAGGTCATCGTGCAGTGCTACAACACGCTGCTCACGCTGGCCGCCCTGCTGGACGTCAGCGACGGGTTGGGCCGCCGTACGAGTGCACTCTTTAGATAATGTTCCGTACCAACCCTGGAACCTGGAAACTGGATGTGTTCTGGGAGCGTACATACGCTAACATCGCCCTCAACGGAACAAAACCGCCCAAAATCGTCGAAAATCACCTCGTACAGAGCCCGGATTCTCCGGAAGAAGTAGGGTGCGTACCTGGCTCGGAACATTATTTAAAGAGCGCACTTGTACCATGTTGCGAGGAAGACTAGATGAATGGCAGCATACACGTCATATGATGCCATTCATCTCTAGAAACGAGGGCTTTGGAATGCGTGTCGATGCCGTGGCGGGCAACGGGTCTGTCTGGCAGATATCGCTCGCCAAGACACTAGTTGCCGTTCAAATCAAGAGACGAGGGTTCACAATGCGTGTCGATGACGTGGCGGGCAGTATTCGGTTGACCCTGGCGACGGGCTCATCATCGTGCAGAACGAGCACCTGCACGCCGCGTGCCGGGGGCTACTCAAGTTACGGCCAACCCTAGACCCTAAACCCTAAACCCTAAACCCTAAACCCTAAACCCTAAATCCTAGCTGCCAGATATGTTCGCCCTTTCATCGATCACTTTTGAACCCTCGTTCCGTGAGTTATACAGCATCCGATGACGTGGCGAGCAATAGCCCTCGTTTCGTGAGTTAAACGGCATCCGATGACGTGGCGAGCAACAGGTGGCGGTCCCTGGGTGCGGGTGGCGCGGCCCACGTTCGACGACATGAACGGCGTGGTAGGGCGGTGCATGTTGACCCTATCAACCCCATGATGAAAGCGCCTGAAATTAAGCTCTTAAAACTGAAATGTGACAAACCGCTTTCAAATTTTGCTTTCAAAATCAACTTGCGCCGCTACAGCGTGGCGGCCGGCAGCCTGGCACAGGTGCTGCTACCGGCGTGCGGCCGCGCCGCCGCGGGGGCGGGGGGGGTATGGGCCTGTCAGACGTTGCTCGCCACGCCATTGGATATCATTTGACTCAAGACATGAGGGATAAACTTGCGTCGGATGACTTGGCGGGCAATGTGTGTTCGTCCCTAGTCGAAGGTGGGTGAGGCGGGGGCATCCCCGGGCGCCAAGGGCGGCGGGTGCGGCGGCGGCGGGGGCGGTGGGGGCGGGGGCGGGGGCGGCGGCCGGGGGTTGGGTCGGGGGCAGGGGCTTACAGTCGTTCCCATTTCAGCTCAACTTGCGCTATTCTGTCCACCGTATGACCCAACTTAAGTCATGAATGTGTCCTGGAGTTGCTCAAGTTGAGCTCTGACGTGAGCGAGTGTAAGCCCCTGGTCATGGGGCGGAGGCGGCGGCGCGGGGGGGGCAGTCACAGTCGGGCCCCCCGGCGGGTGGTGGCGGCAGCGGGCGGCCGCTGATGCTGCTGCACGACATCACGCAGACACTGTGCTGCCACCCCGCCATGCGCCTCCTGTCGCTGCGCTCCGTGCCCGTCATGCCCCCCGCCTCTGTGGACTTCACCACCTTCACCTGGTAGGTCCGGGCAAGGGCCGGTAAAGTGACCCGAGAACTTACCAGTTATACCCCCATCATGCCCCCCAAATCATCATTCCCTCTTAAATGGTGAATTCTGGGGTCACTTTACTGGCCCTTGCCCGGACCTACCTGGTGAGGGCGCAACAGGCTTAACATTATCAAAACCCATGTTGAAAGCCAAGCGCTTATGGTTCAATCGCTTGAAACTCAAGTATAATGAACTGCATCCAAGTTGTGCTTTCAGTTTCAAGGTGCGGCGTTACAAACTGGCCGGGTCTGCTGAAGCAGACGCGGCAGATGCTGGTGACCGGCAGCACGGTGGAGGAGGGCCTGGACTGGGGCCTGGCAGGGGCTTACACTCGTTCATTTTTCAGCTCAACTTGAGCCGTGTCTGACACAACACCACCCTGCACACCCCCTGACACCCCCTTAATATGGGCAGCACAACCCCTACGCACACCCTCTATCCCATTAAATGCGCTCAAGTTGAGCTGATAAGTGAGCGATTGTAAGCCCCTGGGGCCTGGACCCCACGTCGGCGGGTGCGGGGAGCGCGGGCCACGCAGCGGGTGCCTCCGCCGGCGGGCGGGTGAGCACCCGGTGCCTGTCCTCCATGCTGTTCCTGCGCGGGCGCGGCGCCGCCACCGCGGACGCCAGCGTGTTCGCCGACCCGCGCCTGTTCCCGCGCTGGGCCCCGCAGCCGCTCACCGTGGCGTACTCGCCGGCAGGGGCTTACACTCGTCCATTTCTCAGCTCGACATGAGCACCTTTTGTGGGACAGGGGGTGTTTAGGGTGCATTTAGGGGTGGTTTAGTGAGTGTTTACGAGGACATGTGGACAGGGGTTTTTAGGCCTAGGGTGTGATTGAGGGGGTGTTTAGGTTACATTTTAAGTGACAGAAACGGCTCAGGTTGAGCTGAGAAGTGGACGAGTGTAAGCCCCTGCTCGCCGGCGCCGTTCAACCGCGGTGAGATGGCCGCCACGCTGCTGTCCAACTGCCAGACGCCGTGCCCGCCCGTGGGCAGGGGCTTACACTCCTCCACCTTTCAGCTCAACGTAAGCGCTTTCTGTGGGACAGGGGGTGCATCAAGGGCTTGTTTTAGGGGGGATTTAGGAGGCGTCAAGGTGTATCAGGGGGTGGTGCATTTAGGGTGTATTTTGTGTGAGAAACGGCTCAAGTTGAGCTGAAAAATGGACGAGTGAGCCCCTGGCCGTGGGCCGCATGCTAGCGCGCGCCTACCAGATGCACGCGGCGGGGGCAGGGGCTTACACTTGTCCACTTTTCAGCTCAACCTGAGCCGTTTCTGACACAAAATACACCCTACACACCCCCTAATACTCCCTAACAACCCCTGAATAATCCCTTAACATCCCCTGAGTGCAACCCCTATCCCAAGCAAAGCGCTTACATTGAGCCGAAAAGTGGACGAGTGGAAGCCCCTGGGCGGGGGCGTACGCGCACCAGTACGCCGAGCACGGCGTGGGGCGCGCCGAGTTCGAGGAGGCGTTCGCGCGGGTGGAGGACGTGCTCGCGGCCTACCGCGCGCTGTGAACGCGTCAAACCTTGCCACCCGGAATTCATTATTCTAGACTAGTGCGGGGTCAGGCGGGATCAGAGCGGAGCGACCGGGACGGGGCGGCTACACTGTTTATTACCTCGCTCCAGAGTATTCTAGACTAGCGCATGTTCGATCGGTCTATTCCATTCGCCCCGACAATCTAGCTATATTTTAGCTCTAGTGTGTTTGTAACACTACGGCGTGTTGCATGCCGCCGCCGCGAGGTCACAGGGATTTAGGGTTTAGGGTTAGGGTTTAATGCCGCCGTCGCGAGGTCACAGGGACTCGTCATCTTCCTCGTCTTCGAAGAGGCCGCCGGATAAGTCGAAGAGGCTCATCATCGGCGCCGCCGGTAGCGCCGCCATTGACCACGGCGGCATCGGCGGCAGGGGCATCACCCCCCCCTCCTTATCCTCCTCTCTCTCCTCCTGCTCCTCCTCCTCCTCCTCCTCCGCCTCATTCTCATCGTCGAATAGCCCCGCCGACTGCTCGCGCGACAGGTGGCACTTGTAGCACATCAGGTCGTACCCCACGCCGTCCTCCCCGTGGCCTCCCTCGCCGCTGACCATCCGGTACGTTGGCTCGACTGCCCGCCTGTCCCCGCCGCCACCGCCGCCGCCGCCAGTCTCGGCCCCGCACCACGCGCAGTATCGCTCCTCTGTCACCACCCACGTTGGGGTTGTCCCTCCCTCCCCGGCCGCCGCCGCCGCCGCCGCCGCCTCCACCGCCACCGATTTCGCCGCCGCCGCCACCGCCGCAACCGCCTTCGCCCGCCACAGCTCGAGCGTCATCGCCGCGCGGTTGCGGTCCTGGGTATAGCGGCGCAAGTTGAAATTTGAAACCAAAGCTTGAAAGCGGTCCATCACATACTGGTTTCAAGCGCATAGATCCAGGCACTTTCAATACGGGTTTGATGGGTTCAACCTGCACTGCCCTACCTGGGCCGAGCGGCGGAACACGGCCTCCAGCAGCGGCATCGCCTGCCGCAGCGGCATGCCGTCGGGCACCAGCTGCACGGCGCCGCCAGGGTCCACCGCCACGCACGGGCTTACACTCGTCCACTTTTCGACTCATCGTAAGCGCTTTCTGTGGGACAGGGGTGCATTTAGGGGTTGTCTGGAGTGTGTGTAGGGGATGTTATGGGGTATTAGGGGGTGTTTAGGGTTATTTTGAGACAAGAACGGCTGGGGTTGAGCTGAGAGGTGGACGAGTGTAAGCCCCTGCCGCCACGCCGCGCCGCGACACCAGACGCGCCGCGCCGCCCACATTAGGCGGGCCCACGTTCGGCGCCATACACTAGGACCTACAATATATTTTCCCCGCGACATCGACACGCATGTTGAGGTCTCGTTTGTTGGCGTATACTGGTACACTATGAACAAACAGTCAGGCCGTACCGGTGGCCTATACCGGTACACTATGAGCCAACAGTCAGGCCGTACCGATGGCGTGTACCGGTACACTATGAGCAAACATCCTATGACTTGGCGAGCAATGCCGTCTTCCACCCCCCACCATGTACAGCGCCAGCAGCGCGCCGCTCGCCGCCAGCCCCGGGGTCATCGGCGTCCAAGCGGCGGAGGAGTCATCCGGAGCCTCCTCCGTGACTTTCCCGTTTGTAGCGGCGGCGGCGGTGGGGTCGGGATCATGAGGGTCGGCGGCGGCGGCAGTGGTGGTGGAGTCGGGATTATGAGGGTCGGCGGCGGCGGCGGTGGTGGGGTCGGGATAATGAGGGCCGGCGGCGGCGGCGGCGGCTCTGGCCTGGTCCTCGCAGTACCGCTGGGCGGCGTCCTCACCCCCCACCGTGCTGTAGCGGCGCAAGTTGAATTTGAAAGCAACATTTGAAAGCAGTCATCATATTTTGGTTTCAAGCGCTTAGATCCAGTCATTTTCAACGTGGGTTTGATAGGGTCAAGCTGCACCGCCCCACCGTGTGTACCAGCAACCGCACTGCCGCCGCGTGTGGTAGGGACCAAGC
>Ga0307489_10001744_pt1 | contig 14450 bp, 14 predicted proteins | sample SB12metaG_FD_202247 | JGI IMG/M metagenome (GOLD analysis project Ga0307489, IMG submission 202247) | Sea-ice brine microbial communities from Beaufort Sea near Barrow, Alaska, United States - SB 1.2 | ecosystem: Environmental > Aquatic > Marine > Coastal | place: USA: Alaska | collected... | reverse complement strand
ATACGTTGGATGACCTGGCGAGCATCATCCGTCAGGCCCTAGCTGCCGGTTAGTGAATGAAGCGGATGGTGGGTTGGAACTTGCTGCGCCTCTGGGCAGTTCCAGCAGATCGCCTCTAGCTGATGTAGGGTTGGAACCTTGCACCGCATAGTTTCCGGTCGCTGACCATACCGAGACGCGTCGATGCGTTCGCCTCAAATATGACCAAATGAGTATAAATCTGTGGATACCAACCCTGGGCGGAGGAGGGCACGGCGCTTCTGGAGAAGGCGGCGGGGCAAGGGCACGCTTACGCTATGAACTGGCTGGGATGTATTCACGATCAGTGGAAGGAGTACGAGCAAGCCGTGGAGTGGTACACCAAGGGCGCCGAGGCTGGGTTGCCGGAAGCGATGTTCGCCCTCGCGTGCTCGCTCGACGCGGGGGAGGGGGTGGCGGCCCCGGATTACCAAGCGGCAGCGGACTGGTATAGGCAAGCGGCAGACGCCGGTCACGGGGCGGCAACGTCAAACCTCGCAGAAATGTACCCAGTCGGCCGCGGCAAGGTCCGACATACACTGCCCGCCACCTCTTTCACCCACGTTTCAGAACTTGGCTTCTTGAGTAATTCGGCATCACATACCGTGGCAAGCATTATTTGCCAGACCCTGCGGCGCGGCGTCACGCGGAGCAAGCGGCGGGCGATGCAATGGATGCGCAAGTCCGCCGACCTTTGCGACACAGAAGCGTGCCTGGATCTCGCCCGTGCCATGTATGGAGACTATCCCTATGCCCGCGAGGTGGGGGAGGTCACCGGGGTCGCCACGTCGGCTGGGGTCGCGGAGGGGCACGATGTCCCCCCGGATGTCTTGATCGGAGTGGTACATTGGCTGCGGAAGGGGGATCACAATTCAGTCGGTAGACTCGAGAGCTTTCGCAGAGAAGCGCTGGAGGGGGCATATCATTGTTTCAACGACGGTTGTGAGGTTTTGGGCCAACTGAAGGACTTCAAAGTTTGCCCGCAGTGCAAGACCGCCCGATACTGCGGCGACGAGTGCCAGAAACAGGACTGGAATGGGGGTGGGCACAAGACGACGTGTGGCACATTCTCAGCTAAAGATGACCAGAATAGTCGTCGTAGGCTGTACGAGTGGGCTGTTTGATATGTTCAGGGAAGTGTACAGGTCGTAGTAAAATTAGCGTTTAGCATTAGATTAGAATGCCCCTCGATATGGCCATAAACCTTGACAGACTGAGGTCTGTCCGCTTGAATTTGCGGAGAGGGTTGGTTAAGCTCACCATGTGAAGCGCCGTGGGGCTCGATGAACGTAAAAAAATAAAATAAAATAAAATGCAGGTCGCGTAAGACGGATTGAAGAGCCCGCTCGTAACACATAGCTCGTAAGCGCTCCATCGAGGAAGGTGCAGACACCGGGCTAGCCAACATCGCGCGCATACATGCACATCGGCTTGGGCACTGTTGGTCAGATGGCCCGTTCGCAAGGTGAAGTGTTTATTAGACACTGTGCGGCGCATTCATAGCGGCAAAACTGTGGTTTAGGTCTACCAGCTGATTTGTTTAAATGAAAATACATTGAGTCCGCTCGACCACAAACCTGGTGTCAACGATGCGATAGCAACGACGATATAGCTCTCGTGGTTCATGGCGAGGGTTCAGAGACGCAATGGCTGGCAGTTGATGCGCTGAACAGGGAACGGGTGTACCGCGCTGATGCAGTGCAGGTGAAGGCTCAGGGACAAAACAACGGGTGGATTCAGGTGATTCAGGGACAAATCAGCTGGCAGTTGGCCTGAACAGGAAACGAGCCTGGAAGGAAGATGCGGCGACTGTGTACGGGTACACCGGCATGCCGTGTGCAAACACTAAGGGAACGCGTGTCCAGGCCAGGGAGGAGGAAGCGGCGAGTGTATACGGGCACACTGTACACTGGTACGCCATGCGCAGACAGTCATGGAACGAGTGGCCAGGCCATGCCGCTGCTTCGCATTGGGGTCGAACGGCAGTGGGTCATCGCTGGTTCCGGGCATGAGGACCTCGCCGCCCATGGGGTTGCTCGTGCCAAACGCAAGGGCCAAGAACGGAAAACAGTAACCTTGGCAATGGGGTGGTCGCCCGGGCATGCATGGCGCATTGTGGGGGAGTGGGGACCTGTCCAGATGCGTATACATTTACCTGCGTTGAAACGAATAATATGGAAAACTAAGGCTGATGAGGGTAAAGTATTTGACCGTGTTACGTTACTACATTGTGTGTGATACTTAGACATGTAATGGGAAAGCACACACCACGATAATGGGAAGCCGCACAAAACACAAAATCGCGTATACTAGTAGAGCCAATACACTGAGTTCAAAACGTCATTAGAAACCGTCGTGAGATGTCCTTACCGATTCCGCAGTCGGCGGTGATGCGGCACTGACACGGGCAGTCGGCCCGAAATCAGGGCCTTCCACTCGTTCCCTTCATCCCAACCTGGCAGCTCGCTCAAAGTGTTCCCGTGTACCAGCCAGTGTGCCCGTAAGAACTCGCCATGTACTACCCTAAACCTACCCTAAATCCTAAACCCTGGCATGCGCATTCGTTCCCTTGTCCGTTCCCTTTTCAGCCAAACTTAAACCCAGTCTCTGCGGGTCGCGACCCGCTCAAGGCCCTCATATGATTGGTCGAGAGAGCGATTGACTGAGATTTGATTGGCTGGATCTCATACACGTTTCGCGCCAATTTTGCAATTAAATGTGTATGGCCCATGATTGGTCAATGGACAGTCCATTCTTTTCCCCACGTCCCTGATTCGTCGAGAGGCTGTATTCGGGGGGGAAAGGGGGAAGTCATACCAGAGACTGGGTTAAAGCATTATTAGCTCTACGCTGTTGGGTAAGACGCACAGACACGTCTCGCCGTCGCTATACATTGGTACTAACGACGAGTGTGTACAGGTACACTACGAGCAAACTGCGAGTGCCCCCCCTACCAGAGTGACAAGATATGATCGGGATATCGATATGGGATATCGATATGGGATATCGAAATGGGATATCGGACATCAATGGTATATCGATAGAGATGTCGATATGAGATATGGGTTATCGATATGGGATATGGTATGTCGATATGGTCATTCACCGTATCGATATGGGATATGGGCTAATGATGTGGGAGATGACAGTATCGATATGTCATCTGGATATCGATATGGGATATCTTGTCACTCTGCCCCCTACCGCGCACGACGCGCACGTCTCGCCTTCGTCGCACGTGCCGTCGCCGCAGACAGCACGAGGCACGTTGCAGTTGGGCTGCCCCTCGGTGTAGTGGCGCAAATTGTGAAATCGAACACCCGAAGTTTGGAAAGCGGTTCATCATACACAAGGTACCGTAGATGTCAGAGCGAGATGAGAACCATACAACCACTGCCCCATTTGCGTCAGTTGTGTGTTCGATGCGCCAGGCCAGCATATTCAGCTTCAGGTGTTGAAACCAAGCGCGGACGAGTACTTCTACCCAGGGTGAACCTGCCAGGGGCTTACACTCGTCCACTTTTCAGCTCAACCTGAGCTGTTTTGGGGTACTTCACTGACAGACTGACGGGTGACGCACCCAGCGTATCCCACAAAGAGTGTGTAGGGCTTACACTCGTCCACTTTTCGGCTCAACGTTACACACGTTTTGCGGGATACGCAGGGACGGTGGAGTCAGTCAGCCAGTGACAGAAACGGCTCAGGTTGAGCTGAAAAGCGGGACGAGTGTGCGCCCCTGGAACCTGCACCGCCCTTCCTCGGTGACGACGCCACTAGAGTTTACGCCCAAGATGCCATCATTGTTCGGCCGGCAGTCTGTATCGCCAAGGGCGCAGCACTTGCCGGGGACCAGGGCCGCCCACTCGTTTCCGGACCGATCGCTTGTAGTGTACCGGTGGACGAGTACCGGTACACACTCTCGACACTCGTTGTGATCTCCTCCCTGGCCTGCTCCTTGACCGTTCGCGCGTAGTGTACTTCCTCTTGCTTTTAGTCGGCCCCGATATTGCCTTTCCCGATACTGACTCCCCCCGATGATACCCTTCCCGATATCGCCCCTCCCCAATAACCGATTCCCGATATTGGGGTGCCCCGATGACCGATTCCCAGTGCCGAACGAGTATCGGGGAGGGGCGATATCGGGAAACCATCATCGGGGAAGTCAACATCGGGAATACCTCTCCCGATGATGGTTTCCCGATAGTGACCCCCCCAATGTGAGTTTAATACACATCGGGGCCGACTAAAAGCAAGAGGAGTACTGTACTCGTACACACTCGTGTGCTCTCCTCCTTGGCATTCTACTCGTTCCCTGACCGTCAGCTTGTAGTGTGCCGGTGTCCTGACCGTCAGCTTGTAGTGTGCCGGTGTACCGATGTACCGGTACACACTCGTAGCATCCTCCTCTCTGGCCTGGCCACTCGTTCCAGTGGCTTATCTTATAACTTTAGCAGCTTCGCAATAGTTTGAGATATTTTACGATGGGGTGAGCAAATTGCTAGATCGGCATGTGAAGGGGACGAGTGGCATGCAGAGTGACAAGATATGATCGGGAGATCGATATGGGAGATCGATATGGGAGATCGATATGGGAGATCGGACGTCAATGGGATATCGATACGGATATCGATATGGAATATGCGTTACCGATTTGGGATATGGTATGTCGATATGGTTATCTAACATATCGATATGGTCACCCTGGATATCGATATGGGAGATGAGGCTAATGATATGGGAGATGACAGGATCGATACGGTCATCTCCCATATCGATATGGGATATCTTGTCACTCTGGGCATGGCCATGCCGAGTACAGTGCTTGCGTTGCCGTCGAAGTTGACCGCGCTGCAGCAATACCCCTCGCCGTCAGTATTGCCACTCCGCAGTGCTCGAACCGTCTCATTTGCTGTTGGGGGTGAAACGGCATCTAAGACGCGTGGACGTCAGGGGCTAACACTCGTCCATTTTCCAACACGAGCCGTTCTTGTTACTCGAGACAGACTCCACCACGCGTATCCCACAAGACAGTGTGTAACGTCGGGCCGAACAGTGGACGACTCTGAGCCCCCGGTAGGCGTTTGTCTCCAACTAGCAAAGAAATGAAACGGGTTGCTTCGTCAAAAGAACGGAAACTGGTTTTCAATTGAATTTTGCCACGTCGAGCGGGATACATTCATGTCGGCTGAGCGTAGTCGTGCCTTCATGTTCGGGCACGCGGTGTTTAAATAGGGTGTTAGGGTTCATGGTTCATTGTTCATGGTTCAGGATTCAGGGTTTAGGGTTTAGGGTGTAGGGTTTATACAGTAGCCTTACGCGCATTCGATGTCGCCGCTGTCGGTGCTGTTCGGGTTGCACGCGCAGGTGCCTCAAACCAGGGGCGTACACTCGTCCACTTTTCAGCTCGACCTGAGCCGTTTTTTCACAGACTCAGAGACTCAGAGACTCACAGATTCACGGACGCCACACAGCGTATCCCACACAAAGTGAGTAACGTGGAGCCGAAAAGCAAGCCTCAGTGCACCATGGGGTTACACTGGTCCACTTTTCTGGTCAACCTGAGCCAAATTCTCACTGTCACACAGACTCACGGACGCCACACAGCGTGTCCCACACAAAATGAGTAACGTGGAGCCGAAACGTGGACTAGTGTACGCCCCCGCCGCATTGGAGATCCTCTTTGAGCGCGGAGTTGGCCGAGCCGACGCAGGCGAAACCCAGGGCCGGCCACTCGGTCCCTCGCTGTTTGAGCGTAGTGTACCAGTGTACCAGTGTACCAGTGTAACCGTGACACTGTTTGAGCGTAGTGTACCAGTGTAACCGTAACCGTAACACTCGCCGCATTATGCACCACTCGTCCCAATTCAACTCAACCTGTGTTTGATCATAGTTTACCAGTGTTTGTACCCGAGCAGATGCTAGACTACGCCCGAGGGAATGCACCCACCTCCACTTTAGTTTTGTTTTAATGAATATGCAGTGAAGCATGTGACATTGGAAGGAAATACTGGAGAATTAAGTTAGTTTACAACCATTGTCGGAAGGACATGTCCTTTTTATCTCCTCGCGATCGAGGGACTTTCGGCGAGTCGGTGGGTGGGATTCTCGAAATGGACAGTTCTGATTGGTCGAGGAGTGGAATTCGATACCATGTCTTCGTTACCAGATCCGACACTGAGTTAAAACCACCAAGGGAACGAGTGACGAGTGTAATACCCTGCTTTCGCCGTTGTTGATCTCGCAGAATCCGTCATTTAGGGTCCGAGAGAATCATTTGAATTCTTTTTGGAATCGTCACATTCTACACCCACATTATAGATCCAAGTTTCCTGAGTGAAATGGCATCCTACTACGCGGTACGACCCCCTCTACTTTTAGAAACTGGGGGGGTAAATCATACTGATTTACAGTTGGGGGGTTAATGATTGGATACCGGTCGGCCGGGTGTCGGTCGTGAGTCCCCTCCTCACGGTACACACCACTGAACCCTCCAGTTTCTTAGAGTACAGGGGCTCGTACCGCGTAGTATGACGTGCTACGCAGATCGGCTGGGGGGGGTCAAACGGGGATGGCGCGTAGCGCGGTACGGTCCTGTCCTTGCGCCATACGAAAATCACCCCGTCCAACAGTTGAGATTGTTGACCTGACTGTAAATTTATTTGGGTGACCGTCTATTAACTCAAACAATGTCCAAATCCCCGTTTGACCCCCCCCCAACAGATCTGCGTAGTGGCGGGCATGAATTATCCGCCCTACCGTCGCCTACTGTCGCCGCCACGCACCGCGATCGGCAGAGCCTGGACACTCGTTCACTGCTTGTTTGCACACAGTGCACCAGTGTACCTGTACGCACTCACCCCATCCTCCTCCTTGGCATGGTCACTCGTTCCCCGACTGTTTGCGCATCTTTAGGGAACTGAGGGGAGTTAAGAGCCAGTGTCCTCAGTGGAATGAAACGAAAACGGCGGGCAGTTAGGCGCGAAGAGGGGACTCGTGTACACTCGGACACTTTTCGGCTCAACGTTAAAACACTTTCTGTGGGATACGCTGTATGGCGTCAGTCAGTCAGTGAAAATAAACCGGCTCAGGTTAGGTTGAGAAGCGGACGAGTGCAAGCCCCTGACCCTGCCCTAGCGCAGTCGGCGTCAATCGTCGCGTTGCAGCAGTTGGCGTTGTCCTCCTCCTTTAAAATCAGATCCTCATCCTCATTGGAAGCAATGCAACACCTTTCGATACGGACATCGTGATTTCTTTTCCTGGTCAAGTGTGTACCGGTACACACGTAATGAACGTGAAGTGAGTACCGGTAACATGTGTGCTCATGGTAGATAACAGGCAAACCGTCGCAACCACCCGGGGCGTACTCGTACACTCGTCCATTATTCGACGGCGCGTTACACACTTTCTGTGTTGTAAACCAGGGTGGCGTCAGTCTATCAGTGCCGCCAAGAACGGCTCAGGTTGAGCTGAAAAGTGGACGAGTGGACAGCCCCCGACAGAGCGACAGTACCCCTACCAGGGGCTTACAATCGTCCATGTTTTTGCCCAACCTGAGCCGTTTCTATCACTGAAACCCTGAAACCAACCAAGAACGTATCCCCAGAAAGTGGTTGAGGTTAGCCGAATATGTGGACGAGTGTAAGCCCCTAACCCCCACCAATCAAACGTAGTGGCGGCCAGGGGTTCAGGGTTTAGGGCCTAAACCCTAAACCCTAAACCTTAAATCCTAAACCCTAAACCCTAAACCCCCGGGACGTCACCAGATGTGGTATGGCTGAAGACGCTCAGGCTGAGCTGAAAAGGGGACGAGTGTATGCCCCCAACAGAGCGACAGTACCCCAACCTACCAATCAAACGTGGTGGCGTCCGACGGAGTGCCGAAGTTCTCCTGGCAGAAGGCGTTGGTGGTGCACGGGCAGACGCCGCAGTCCGCCTCGTCGGTGTTGCAGTTCTCCTGTGGAAGAATAAGAAGAGGAGAAAAACAACACTTCAGCACAGGAGCACAGAGGCAACATCCCATGATCAGAGTGACAAGATATGATCTGGTCATACTGTCCGGTTGATCGACAGGATTTTGGGGGTCATCCTCAGGATTCTTAGGCCATATCTAGGAGTTTAATGTCATCCTCAAACCGACAGGATGACAGGATTCATGGTCATCCTACAGATCGATCCTCCATATCTTGTCACACTGCCCATGATGAACCAGTCTGTCAGTACTCTGGAGATACACCGGGGCGATGGTCGTCACATAGTCAACATCACGAAATTTGATGGGTGATTTCATGATGCTCAGCATTGTTTTTGGGCCTGACACCCCAAAACTTAACACAGAGTCACCCCCCCATGACATCATTGGACCCTGACCCATTGTGTGTGGTGCCTCGTAAGCAGAAACAACAAGGGAAGCAACAGGAAGTGGAGAAATGGAAGGACAAGTGGAAGTGGAAGTGAAAGTGGAAGTGGAAGTTGAATTAACGGAGAATACAAACAAAGGAAGACTTGCTACCGGGGAAAACAAAGGAACACTTGCAGAGTGGGTAGAGGTCGCACGACGCACCCCGATGTACTTGTTGCACGACCCGTCCTCCACAACCGAGGCCTCGCACACCTGCACCAAGCTTATGCGCGTTAGTAAAACATGCGTGGTGAACAGTCCATTCATAATACAGACATCAGTCATCAAGTTCGAAACACATCTCTCTGAAAACATAGAACATGAAACATGAAGCATGTCCCATAAAACGTTGTAGTAACGGAAACTCACCGACATTGCGTTGTAGTCGCCGGTCGTTGTGTTCGTTCCGCCGCACGGGCTGTTTTCGTTGCTGGGATCGCAGCACTTTCCTGGTGGTAGGCTCCGTTTGGCACCAGAGGTGGCTTCCCAGGGCTTACACTCGTCAGCTTTTCGCGTTGTGGGTTACTGTGGGCGATTGACAGAAAGGGTGGTCGCTACCATGCGCGGATGCATCATCAGGGGGTGACGTTGACGTGTGCGGGCTGAATACCAGTCAACAAATTGACTCGTGTATAGTCAATGCCCCGGTTGGAGAGGTATTCGCTTGAGTGGGCGGATGCATGTCATACGGTGGGGGTGTCGTTGAGGTGTGTGGGCACAATACCCTGAACCAAATGGACCCCTTATTTGACGTGCTTCATCATCGCCTGATACTAAAGTAATCAATAGTAAGGTAAAGTAATCAATAGCGGGGCTCTGGAGTGCATAGTAAGGTCAAGTAAAGTAAGGTAATCAATAGCGGGGCTCTGGAGTGCGTCGCCCAACCTATTGCTTCGTTGACCTCGATGACGCAGCACAGCACCTTGTTCCGCGGTCCGAGCCTGCACATGTAGACGTTTTGAAAACCGCGAGACAGGATGTCAGCGAAACATCACAACCGCGGAAGTAGAGAAGCGGATACATTCACGACGTGGGTCTGTTGTGCGCACGTTACCCGACCGACGTGGGTCTGGGTCTGTATCCCACTGAGCAGAGTGAGCAGATATCCCATATCGATATACAGGATGACAATATCGATACTGTCATCTCCCATATCATTAGCCCATATCCCATATCGATATCCAGGATGACCATATCGATATGGTGTATGCCCATATCGATATACCATTCTCATATCGATACTTCATATCCCATATCGATATCGATATCGATAACCCATATTCCGTATCGATATCCCAAATCGTGGGCATGTTACACGACATGGGTATGTTGTGGGCAAGTTACCCGGTGCAGTTTGCGTTTGTCTCGCACGCGCACTCCTCGCAATCGCCCGGGCAATTGGTGCAATCCTCGCCGAGCAACAGGGTCTCACAATCGTTCAGAGTGACAAGATATGATCTGGTCATACTGTCCGGTTGACCGACTAAATGAGAGGATGACAGGTTTTTGGGGGTCATCCTCAGGATTCTAAGGCCATATTAAGGAGTATACGGTGATCCTCGAACCGACAGGATGACAAGATTCATGGTCATCCTGGGGATGGATGCTCCATATCTTGTCACTCTGCAATCGTTCCCTTTTCAGCTTTCATTGACGCACCTCTGTGGGATATATGGGTGGGGTCAGGGGAACACGGCTGTAGTCCCATCTTCAGCTCACTTAAACCCAGTCTCCGGTATGACTACCCCCTGATCCCCCCATATACAGGCTCTAGACCAATCAGGGACGCGGGGGACAGATGGACTGTTCAATGCCCAATCAGGGACCATAAACGGTTTCGAACAGAATTGGCGCGAAACGTGCAAAAGATCCAGCCAATCAAATCTCAGTATAATCACTCTCTCGACCAATCACATGAGGGTCTTCAGACCCTACGTCGGGTCGAATACTGGGTTTAAACCCAGTCTCCGGGTGTCGCGACACCCTGAAGGCCCTCATGTGATTGGTCGAGAGAGTGGTTTGCTGAGATGTGATTGGCTGGATCTTCTTGGCCAAATCTGCCAAAATTTGGCCAAATCTGAAATGAAACGGCTATCGTCCCTGATTGGTCAATGAAAAGACCATCATGAGCTCAGGGTCCCTCATTGGTCGAGTGGCTGAATTCGGGGGGGGCAGGGGGTATTCATAGCGGAGACTGGGTTTAAGCATCTCATTGGCAAAGTGACAAGATATGATCGGGATATCGATATGGGATATCGATATGGGATATCGATATGGGATATCGATACGGAATATGGGATATCGATATCGATATCGATATGGGATATGGAGTATCGATATGAGATATGGTATATCGATATGGTCATACACCATATCGATATGGTCATCCTGGATATCGATATGGGATACGGGCTAATGATATGGGAGATGACAGTATCGATACTGTCATCCTGTATATCGATATGGGATATCTGGTCACTCTGCTCAGTGGGATACTATAAGAGGGTCAGGGACAAAACGGCTCACTTAATCTGAGAAGAAAAGGCTACATGCGATCGATTGTTAGTCCTTGCCCAGCACGTTGTCGCAGAAACCGTTGCCACACTGCGAAAGTCAAAAGTTTAGCAAGTGGAATACATAATTACACTCGCTTCATCAAAACAACAAGCGCTTCAAAATATAACTTCCTCGAAACAAATAAACGTATGGTTCCCTTTCCGTCATCACAGCAATGAGCGTTTACTCGGACAGTCAAATTACAATCTGTGGAGGGTGCGCACCACGGGCGAGTAGCAAATGCCGCGCTCGTGTGTCGGCGGATGTTAAGGCCCGAGCACAACCAAGCACGTGCCATGCCAAATAATTGCGACATGAATGCTCAAGTTGAGCTGAAAAGTGAACGAATCAAAGTCCCTGGTACTCACTCAACAACGACAAAAAGCCGGTGTGGGGACAAAACGGACTCGAGTTGAGTTGTTGAAAAGGAAACGAAGGGAAGTCGGTGGTGCTTACAATGAAGAACAGGCCGGTGTCCTCTTCGAACTGGCGACCGCTGCCGACCAGCGTGTTGCGGCCCCGGAGCTCCGGAACACCGTTGCGGGCGCCGATCCGAACTTTCGAGTCGCCGCTCCGGGCCCGTGAGACACCGTTGCGGGCTTGCGAGGCGCCGCTCGGGGCCTGCGAGTGGATGTCCAGTCGGTCAGATGCATATCCTTGGAAGGACTCACTTCATAACAGAGTCAGAGCTGAAACGTGGACGAGAGTAAGCCCCGAAGTGGACGAGACTAACTTTATCACATAGTTGGAGCTGAACTGTGGACGAGTGCAAGCCCCAACGTGGACGAGTCTAAGCCCCTGGTCAGAACACTTTGCACATTACGGGTGTATTGGCAAACAAACAGTGTAAATTGCATGTTGCATGACGCACCGAAGGAGGAGGAAGTTTCAGTGTGCCCGGAATGCGAAGCAGGTCGACGAAGCAGCCGTCGGTCAGGGCCTGGCAGACAGAGTGACCAGATATGATCGGGATATCGATATAGGATATCGATATGGGATATCGATATGGGATATCGGACATCAATGGGATATCGATATGGGTATCGATATGGAATATGGAATATCGATATGGGATATGGTTTATCGATATGGTCATCCACCATATCGATATCGTCATCCTGGATGTCGATATGGGATATGTGGTATGAATATGGGAGATGACAGTATCGATACTGTCATCCTGGATATCGATGTGGGATATCTTGTCACTCTGCTGGCAGATCGCCCTCGCATATAGGATGCCATATAGCCCAACAAGACGAGTGTTCAAGATGCGTGTGATAACGTGGCAAGCAATATCGAGTTTACATGCGTTGGATGACGTGGCGAGCAATTTCTGGCAGGCCCTACCATCAATGCCCGTATCATCGACGGTGTTGCAGCAAGTGCCGATAAACAGGGTTCATCTTTCTTTCAGAAACATCGAATGTTAAAGAAAATCGCCCAAATTATTTTCTGCGTTTCACCGAAGATTTCAACTGCGTTTCACCCGAACTGTTTTCAGCATTTCTCCCAAAGAATGCCTCCAACGTTTCACCCCAAATGTGTTCCGCGTTTCACCCCTGCCAGTATCACTTCTGCAGCAATAGGCGTTGCCCACTTCTCCAGTGACATCGTCAACCTGCAAGCCACAAGAACGGAACGTTAACATCCGATCCAACATTATGGATGACGTTGCATTACCCATACGAACAGATCGAGAACATGACGTCAGTGTCTTCAAGGCAATGCAGTCAAATCACTCCCCATGACGTCAGTGTGCTAAGGTCAATGCAGTCAAATCACTCCCCATGACGTCAGTGTGCTCAGGTCAATGCAGTCAAATCACTCCCCATGACGTCAGTGTGCTCAGGTCAATGCAGTCAAATCACTCCCTATGACATCATTAAAGACCTTCGTGGCATCACAAGCTGGCACTTAAAGAAAGAGGCATCGCAGATGTCTGAAATGAGGGGTACACGCATGATGGATGGATGACGTGGCAGGCCCCATCCAAACTGAACGAGTTTCCAAGGCAGGATCAGGCGGCAAATGTGTACGGGTTCTCTGGTACACTATGAGTTAACAGTCAAGATGAGCTGAAACGGATCAGCGAGGCCAGGCTGGTTGGGTCACGTGTTGGGTGAGTTTGTAGCTGTAGCTGTGTATGCGCACACCGATACGCTATGAGCAAACAGTGAGCAAACTGTCAGGTGTACACTCACCGGCGACAACCCGGGGTAGCGGCACCCGTTGGCTTGGATCTGTTCGAGGGTGCAGGCGCATTCCGCGTTGCTGGTGCACTGGCACGGCAGGCAGTCGTGCGGGCACGTCCGTTGCCAGGGCCGATGCACCAGAGTGACAAGATATCCCATATCGATATGGGAGATGACCGTATCGATACTGTCATCTCCAATATCATTAGCCTCATATCCCATATCGATATCCAGGATGACCATATCGATATGGTAGATAACTACATCGATACACTGTATCCCAAATCGATATCCCATATCCCATATCGAAATCCCTATCGATATCTCAATGATGTCCGATCTCCCATATCGATCTCCCATATCGATCTCCCGATCATATCTTGTCACTCTGTTGGTGGCGCACTGGCACGGCGTGCAGTGGTGCGGGCACGTCCGTTGGCACCATCGTGCATGTTTGTCAAGTCAATGCACGCGTATATGTGTCGAGGTCAATGCACGTTGCATTGGATGGCTCCGTATGAGAACGAAAATCACATAGAAAAAACGCGTGTGCTTCATGAGTTGGTGCCTCGTTTGATTCACTGGCAGTCCCTCGCATCGACGAAATTTGGTCATTACTGCTCCCACTTTGCAGTCGTATGGGCAGTTAACATAGAGATCGGGCGCACGTGACTTGCCCATACGAAAGCTTTCGTACGAGCAATTCGTTTAGGGATCGGCACTGGCAGACTGGTCGAATTGGCCATATGAAAGTGGGAGCCCGTCTCGACCAAATTTCGTAGATTCGTGGGACTGACTGGGATAGCGCTGCGTCTGTGCTACCATATCAGGGACTCAACAACTTTTCAGCACAACCTGAGCCTTTTCAGTCACTGGCAGACTGACTCCACAGAGTGCATCCCACAGAAAGGGTACATCGTTGAGCCGAAAACAATAGTCGAGTGTAAGCCCCTGGTGTTTGCCCAGCGCGTCCCCTACCGCGCAATCTTCGCCGGCTTCGGAGTCGCAGTTGTAGTCAAAGTTGCAGCCGCCGTTCGGCCCCCGGCCGAAAAACTCCGCCAGAACGGTATCGTTTCGTTTCGTTCCGTCCCACGCTTCGTATTGCGATGAAGTGACGTTGGTGCGTGTCCTTGGAGTAGGGTCGGACATGCACGTGAGGACGCCGCCGGTTTCACCATCGCATTGGTTGGGACTTAGTCAGTCGCTTACACTTGTCCCCATTTCGGCTCAACGTGACACTCTTTTTGAGTGATACGCTGAGTGGCGTCACGGCACGTCAGTGA
>Ga0307489_10001743_pt1 | contig 14453 bp, 11 predicted proteins | sample SB12metaG_FD_202247 | JGI IMG/M metagenome (GOLD analysis project Ga0307489, IMG submission 202247) | Sea-ice brine microbial communities from Beaufort Sea near Barrow, Alaska, United States - SB 1.2 | ecosystem: Environmental > Aquatic > Marine > Coastal | place: USA: Alaska | collected... | reverse complement strand
TTGGGTTTAGATTTGGGTTTTAGGGTTTATGGTTCCAGGGTTGAGGGTTTATTGGGTTTGGGTTTAAGGGTTTAGGGCTTGAGTACGAGCTCTCGACTGAGATGGAAGCATGACTTCTACGCAGTTTGAAAGGGTCGTCCAAACGGCGGTCAAGGTTCACAAAACGGGCAGTTTCCGAGAAATCTTCAGAAATCGGCGCATGGGCATTCATCGTGTGGGATCGTGCAACCGTCGGACAGTCCAACCGCCCGCACGTGTTTGACCGATCGTGCAATTACTTGAGTCATGTACGAATGTGGATGATTCCCGTACAAATCACGTGCGCCACACGTGTGAATGTGGAAATCGTTTTTCGACTGTGTCGGAATGTCAATTCCGTCAATCTGACGGCAAGTCTACCGCCGTTTGGACGACCCTTTTAAACTGCGTAGTTATCTTCCAGGCGAATGCTCATATCGACGTGCGGGCTCGCTTCTCCGATTCAATGTCAGCCGTGTGCTTGTTCTCAACAACCCCCCTGCCAGGTCCACCTCCAGCATCCCCGATTTCTTCATGCGCAGCAGCAGCTCGGGGGTGCCCACCACCACCTCGGCGATGCCCGCGAAATTCGTCCTGTAGGGGCGAAATTGGAAACTAAAAGCAAAACTTGAAAGCAGTTTATCGTGTTACAGATTTAAGCTGTGAACCAGGCACTCTAAAGACGGGTTTCAAGTGGTGGCACCCCACCTCGCGCGTGGTGTGGGCCTCCTCAAAGACGCCCGCCACCTTGGTGTAACGGCGCAAGTCGAAAGTAAAAGCAACGTCTGAAAACGGTTCATCATATTATAGCTTTAAGTGCTGGAACTAGGCGCTTTCAACACAGGTTGCAACACGTTGCATACTGCACCGCCCTACCTTGAGACCCTGCGGGCCCGTGTAGTTGAACATGTTGTCCGCGCCGGGCACCCCCGCGTTGACGCTGCCGCCCGTGAGGCGGAAGGCCAGCATCACCGTCTGGACGGTCAGCTCGCGGCTGGGCACGATGATGAGCACCTGCCGCAAGGGGCTTACACTCGTTCACGTTGGAGCTCAACTGCAGCAGCTCCAGGACACATTCATGAGTTAAGTTGGGTTATTCGGTGGACAGAAGAGCTCAAGTTGAGCTGAAATGTTGAGCTGGATCATTCGGTGGACAGAAGAGCTCAAGTTGAGCTGAAATGTGAACGAGTGTAAGCCACTGCCTGAAGCATGCGGCGCGCCGTGAACTCCATGCTGTCCAGCGTGGGCATCAGGTATGCCAGCGTCTTGCCGCTGCCAGTCTGAGCCTGGCATCAGGGTCGCCGAAAACAAGCAATCGAACCGAGATGGGAGGTTGATTCACCTTCAGGATGAATGCTCACACAGACGCGCGGACTCGGTTCGTCGTTGAGAAGCCCGCCGGTCGAGGGCTTGATGTTAAACACCAAGTCTCGCCAACCATGCCTGGATGACGACGTCTTTTTTTTTGAGGAATGCGATGGAGGCGCGGCGCTGCACCGCGGTGTAGCGGCGCAAGTTGAATTTGGAAGCAAAATTTGAAAGCAGTCCATCAGATTTTAGTTTCAAGCGCTTTGCTCCAGGACTTTCAACATGGGTTTGATAGGGTCAATCTGCACCGCCCTACCGCGGTGGGGTAGCGGAACCCCAGCGTCTCCGCGCGCTGGCACAGCCACTCCGCCATGCCCGCATGCAGGGCCCGCGCAATCGCACAACACACCATTCGCTCAGCTCACTGTGTCTCACCTCTTGAGTCTTACGGCGTCATGTAAGATGGCGAGCAATGCCTGCCGGACCCGAGCTCCAGACCAACATCCGCGAACTCGGCGACGCGCAAGAACGCGCGGAGGAAGATGACATTATCATATCCGCCAAATCTCTGTCGCATCCTCATCTAACAAATCATGCTTTACACGTTTGGTGAGGTTTTGCCAATGCAAGGGGCCAAGCACGACCCTGCCCATGGCGCGCCAGTCGAGGATCTCTGCGGCGAACCCGAGGCCGGCGCTGCCCTGCAGCCCCTTCAGGCGCTCGCTAATCTTGGACGCCAGCTCATAGTCCTCCACCGCGATGCTGCGCGACAGCGCTGTCGTCAGCACGTTCTCGTCCTCGCTCTCGGGCCCAACACATTGCTCGTGTTCGCCACGTCATATGAGGATTCATCCGGGAAACGAGGGTACAGCATGCGTGTCGATGACGTGGCGGGCCATGTCTATGAGGCCGGGCCGTACCCCGCTCGCGAGCAGCACGACTTCCTCAGCGTCGCTCAGGCCCAACCCCAGCGGCATCGTGGTATCGGCTGGTAGCGTGTTATCGGCGCCGTCCACGCCGCCGCCGCCGCCGCCGCCGCGGGTCGAGGAATAAGATGAATCCTCAGCGGAGGCGGTGGCGATGACCCGGGAGGCGCGGGGGCTGGCGCGGCGCCCGCCAATGAGAGCGGCGGAAGGCAGCGCGCGCCGCGTCGTCGGGTTGACGATGGATCTGGTGCTCGCCTTCCTCGGTGACGTCACCACCGAGGCCAGCGTGGGGCACGCCGAGAACGCCGCCGCCGCCGTCGCCATGTTTCCGGCGTTGAGGCTTGAGTACGAGACGAGGCGGGGTTGACGGCGAGGTGCTTGCACCTGTGCGTGAGTTGTGCCCGGCGCCCTGAATTCGCTGTGACACGTTGGACTGGGACAGGCCGACGTGTTCTGGAAGGGGGTGCCGAGCTGCCACGCCGACACGATGGATTCAGGTTTTAGAATTTAAGGTTTAGGGTTTAAGATTTCTCGTCCTTGGAGGCAGCGCAGGCGGTGATGGCTCTGGCTCAGGCGGACGCGGCGCAGCAGCGGCGCACGCAGCTGCGCAGGGGGGAGCGGGAGGAACGCAAGAAACGCAAGCGGGAGCGGCGGTGGCAGCGCGAGGAGCACAAGGAGCGTAAGCGGAAGGGCGGGCGCCGCAACCCCATCGAATTCGAATGACTGCGCCCTTGCACGCGGGCTAATGTGCACGCGGACGAGAAGGCAGAAGGACTAGGCTAACGAAAGTGTTTTCTGCATTTGCGTTTACAACTAGCTCTAACCATCAGCGCTTGCTCTAATAGACCAAAAACTGACACCCGTCGGGGCGTTTTCCAGATGTGTAGTCTGGCATTACAGTACTAAATGAGCAATTAATTCACAACTTAGCTGCACCGGCCACCCTACCCCGGTCGATAGCCCCCGCCGCGGCCGGCATTGCCCTTCACAGGTCATTATTCATCGTGCCCTTCTTGGGCAGGTTGCTCTTCTCGTCGAAGTCCCCGCGCGCCCAGCTCCAGGGGCTTACACTCGTTCACTTTTCAGCTCAACTTGAGCCGTGTCTGACACACAAACGCACCCTACACACCCTAAACACCCCCTGACACTCCCTCAACATGGGCTACGCAACCCATACGCGCACCCCCTATACCATAAACAGCGCTCAAGTTGAGCTGAGAAGTGAACGAGTGTAAGCCCCTGCCCAGCTCGCGAACTCCGCCCACTTCTGCTTCGGCACATTGGGAATGTTCTCAATCGACTTCGAACAGGGCCAGGCAGATATCGATAACAATAACGCTCGCCGCGTCATCGAAAGTCACTTGACTCAAAAACAGGGCCAAGTAAATAACATGGCGATTGCCGCGTCATGCGAGGCTTCAAGGCTGACCATCCCAATAAAATCCCCAGTGAGGGGCGCGGTGGTTGCGCGTTCAGGGGTCCGCGTCCCGGGACTAACGACGAGTAAGGCGCCTATGAGGGGGTTTCCAAGAGTGTGCTACCAGGCGGCGGCGGCGCGTTCGTTGCAGCGGCGCCGCTGCGTACACATCCCCGTGCATTTATGTTTTCCCCCAACTTTTTGGTGGGGCAAGGCGTCGCCAGAAATCTAAGTTTTAACAATTTATAATGCGCCGAGTGCGTTCCTTTTTGGAGGAAGAAAAGCTGCGAGTATCGTTCACTCAGCCCTACCTCGAAGATCTCCAGAATATCCGCGTTGGGATCCGTCATGCCCTGCTAGCAGGGCCAAACGAAATTATGCTATTCCCCGCCCCGTCAAACAACGGCTTTTTACTCTATGGCTGATTCTCTCCTGTTGGCGGGTTTAGGTGAAGGAGGGGGTAGAAGAGGGAGGAGGAGGAGGAGGAGGAGGAGGAGCCCGACCTGCTTGGTGGGGATCCCACGGATGGGCGCAAGGCGCTTCCGCACCGCGTTGGTGGTGGCGTTGATCAGCCGCTTCTCTGTGAGGCGCAGGCGGCTGGCCACCCGCTCGTGCACGCCCAAAGACAGGGGCTTACACTCGTTCATTTCTCAGCTCAACCTGAGCCCTTTCTGACACAAAACACACCTTAAATACCACCTCATACCCCCTGCCACCTGCTAAACACCCCTTAAACAACTCCTGAATGCACCCCATATCACACAGAATGCGCTTGCGTTGAACCGAAAGTGGACGAATGTAATCCCCTGCCTAAGGACAGCTTGAGCATGTTGATCTCGTCCTCCTCCGACGACTGCGTGTACTCCGCCAGCATCTCCCGGCAGTCCCCCACCAATAGGGTCACATAGATGGTGTTTGCCACGTCACTGGAGGTCATTTCACCCAGGTTTTAGGGTTGAGGGTTTAGGGTTTAGGGTTTAGAGTTTTGGATTTAGGGGTTTAGGGTTTAGGCTCACATGGATGGTACTTGCCACGTCAAGGGAGATTATTTCACTCAACAAGAGAGGGTTGCAAATGTGGTGGATGACGTGGGTTTGGGTTTCTCGAAGTCGAGGGCCAGATGGAGGTGATCGTCGGTGCGTTTCAGTAGGTCCTCGCACCGCCGCATTGCATACTGCATGCCCGAGTGACCACACCCTTTGCCTATGCATTCGTGGGTCGTGGTATTGTGCTCATCAATTCAATCGATGAGGGTTGCACGGGTGGTGGTGGATGGCGTGGCGCCGCATGAGCCGCCTGGCCTCACCCATCTAAACCCTAAACCCTAAGGCCCCACCCATCAGGAGCTGCAGCACCTCGTACTCGTTCATCGGCGACACGATTTCGTCAACCTCGAAATTCACGCTCATCAGCTCGCCGGGAGTCTGAACGCAGGGCCGGGCATATCATGATAATGCTTGCCACGTCATACGATGCCATTTCAAAATGGTATCGAGGCACGCTCTGCTCTAGTCGGCCGTGTGTTCATACATGTGCTAGAAAGCGGGGAGCAGACTGGAGCTTCAGCTGCTAGTCTAGATGCAGGCTTTACTAATTGTATGACAAAGTTCGCCAAAACGCTGAGACACTTAGTCAGACTTAGTGCTACTTAGTCTGCCGTAGTGCCCGCTCGATCAATCAGAACGCTCCATTTGGACGACTTCGTACAACTTGTTGCTAAGTGTCTGAGTGGTTTCACGCACTTTGTCATACTGCCGATGAAACGAAGGTCTATAGTGTAGAGGATGGCGGGCAGGCATTATTACCCGCGGCCTGCCGTGACACGCGCGAAGCGGAGGTACGCCAGGAGTTGCAGCGGCATGCGGTCATTGTACACCGGGAACTGCTGGCCCACCGCCGACATCCCCAGCCCTTCCAGAATTTGGCTTTTGGCCGCGTAGCAGGGCCTGACACCGCCTCCCGTCGCCGCTTTATAACTTGAGCATCACCGAGGTAAAAAGTTGGGGCGACCCAGGCCCCGACCCGGTCTGCCAGGTTTAGGTTCTAGGGTTTAGGGTGTAGGGTTTAGGATTTTGGGCTTAGGATTTTGGGTTTAGGGTGAGGCTGTGGGTGAAGCCTTGCGGGAGGCGGTGGGGGAGGCGATGGCGTCAGCGTCGGCGACGGCGTCGGCGTGAAGTTCTATAGAGTCAAAGATGCTGGTCCCGCCCGGTCCCAGCAGAGGCCGCAGGTAGCTTCAAAATGATCTTGAGGGACAAAACGGCTTAATTTCAGCTGAAATGAGGACGCGTGTAAGGCCCTGCCGTGATGAGACGGTCGGTGCTTTGGGTGGCGGCGTTGAACATCAGGTAGTCGCCGCTGGGCAGGGCCATACACCACATCACTCCCACTTCTCACTTTTCACTTTTAACTTGGAAGCATCCTCGGGGTACTGCGTTGGGACAACTCGAATGGTTTCAGAGGCAAAACTGCAGCTGTGACGGCATGCAGTTGAGCTGAAAAGGGAGCGGCAAAGGAGCGGCGTGTGAAGCCCCGCCGGTGTGGTCGTCGTCGACGGTGCCCGTGGCGAGAAACATCTCACCACCATGTAGGGCCCGAGACAAATAACGCTTCCCGCGTCACAGGATATAATTTCACTGAATGATCGAGGGTTTGGGTTTACGACGCGGTGGATGACGTGACCAGCATCGTAGGTCTCTCGCCCGACCGTTGTTGCGCGCCTGAGGATCAATCATTACAATTTCGCGCGTCTGCTGTGAGTTCGCGGCGCAAACAAGCGAGACGCACTCGGTCGCCGCATCGTAATCCACGACGCCCACGGCCAAGACTTTCCCGCCCATCTTGCCCGCCGGGGGCCAGGGGCTTACACTCGCTCGCTTTTAAGCTCAACTTAGGCGCTTTCTGTGGGATAGGGGGTACATTTAAAGGTCGTTGAGGGGGTATTAGGGGGTATTAGGGAGTTTGTAGGGTGTTTTCTCGTTTCATAAATGGCTCAGGTTGAGCTGAGAAGTGGACGAGTGCAAGCCCCTGCCGGGGCCCCGCCACCCGCTATCGCGGGGTTGACCCCCGGCGGCGGCGCACCCGCTAACGGCAGCAGGTCGATTAGCGGCACCATGGCGTAGCACGACGCTGCGTTGAGCCACACCAATAGCAGGGCCCAGTAAAAATGAAAATGCACGCCGCATTACGTGACGCCGTTTTTGCAGGTCCTCGAAGAGGGCTTGACTGCGGGTATCCACACAGGGTTGGGGAGATGGTGAGGTCATCCCCAACCCGGGCTGTGTCGGGCTGTGTTGGGCTATGAGAACGCATTGTCTACCGGTACGATCACAACACCTCTCACATACAAAAATCCTGATGTGCAGTTATGCCCCCTCGTGGACCGGCAAAGGTTGGAATGCAAGAAATGAGTTTCTCACGTGTGTTGGATAGCGCGGCGCGCGTTGGCTTTGTGTGACGGGACCTGCCTGCTCGCGCGAGCACCGACGCTAACGCGTCCATGAAATCCGCTTTGGTGAGGAATTGGTACGCGTCTGCCGGGTAACTTTTGGGGTCCTCGGCGATTGCAGCGCGGATGGATTCATGCTCTTCCTCCGCGGCGGTGATTTGGGCCAGCGCGTCCTTGCACGCGGGGCTGCCCTGCAGGAATTTCGTGATGTCCTCGGTTGGCCACATCAGTGGGTGGTCGGGCCTCGCGGAATGGCCTGCCAGATATTGCTCGCAACGTCGTTGGCTGCCAATAATATTAACTCAAGAACCAAGGAAACAGGTGTCGAAATGCACTGAAGGACGGTGGAGGGCAACATCTGCCAGACCTACCCCGCAGGGGGCAGGGTCGCGATGTACGGCGCCCAGTCTGATAGCTCGCCCTTGGCGCGCTCGTGGCAGAGCCATATGATAGGGCCGGCCAAAGAGTGGACACGCACTGAACCCTTGTTTCTTGAGTTGAAGGGCACCCTATGACGTGGCGAGCAAAACTGCCCGTCCCGTCCCTGCCACAGGGCGAGGCCGATGACTTCGCCGCGGCCCGCGGCGAGGCCGGAGACGATGGGGCTGTCGGCCACGTCCACGGAGGTCACACACAGGTTCTGCGGGATCTCCAGCAGCGGCTCGCCGGCCTGACGGTCGTTCGCCAGCGTCGCTACGCCGCCGTCGCCGAAGCTCACCGCGCTGGCGGCACTACCGTCGAGCCCCTTCTCCACGGTGAGCCACGCGACCAATTCGCGCGCGGCGATTTGGTTGACGCCCGCCGTGGCGGGCGGCGAGGGGTTCGCGACCGCCGCGCGCGGCGCCACCGCGGAGCCAGCTCGGCGGGTAGAAGCGGCGTCCGCGCGGCGCCCCCGCGCCGTTGGGGTCGCCGCCCGGAACGCCGCGGACGCGGGGCCCGCCAATGTTGAACACGACGTAGCCATCTTGTGGAAAAAATATAACTACTTCGGCTCTCTGCCTCGTTGCTGCTCTGCCTCAATTGACCACAACGGACGCGTCTGATGCTTTCTTCTGTCGCGTGTACACGCGTGCACGGGCCCTGACGACGGTAGACAACCCACACGCGCGGCGGTGCTGCGTAAGAATGAGTACCCCACCTTGATTGACACTTGGCACACTTTCACAGGCTTGAAGGCTCAGCCAGATCAAATAAAAATACCCCCCTTGGATTAACAGCATCCCCCCCCCCATCCCAATGGGTGGGCACCCCTCGTCACGTCAAGTACGCGCGCGCTGAGCTGAGGCGACGAGACGGGGGATCACTCCCACCGCGCGACACCGCCCGGCTCGTCCCGCGAGGTTGACGCGGGGCGCGGAGCGTGGAGGCTGCGGCTGGCCTGCCGGACGAGTTACGGTTACTGGTTACCGTTGCGGCCAGAACATTTGTAGAAGATGGCGGTCTACTTCGCGAACCGCATTTCGTGCCCCGCGGCCGGCAAGAATCCACCGACGCTTCAGGCGTGGTCGCGGCATGCGCCGACGCGGGGGTCGCCGGGCAACGGGAGCCCGCTGCTCGCGGTGGCCTTCGTCGGCGGCGCCATCGGCGTCTTTACCGAGGAGGGAGAGTCCGTGGACCGCGAGTCGGATTTCGTGACTCAGGGCAACGGTAACTCGGTGGAGAAGCTGGTGTGGCACCCCACGCGCCCGCTGCTCACCGTGGGATGGCACGACGGCACCGTGTCGTTCTGGAGCGTGGACGACCGCCGTGTGACGGAGGACAGCAGCGTGCACGAGGCCGCCGCGGTCAGCGTGGTGGTGTGGTCGCCGGACGGGGAGCGCCTGGTCACCGGCGATGACAACGGCAAGGTGGGCGTGTGGAAGGTGGACTCGCGCAACCGCCCGGTGCCCATCATCCAGTACACCGAGAAGAACGCGCGCGTGACGCACGTGGTCATCCCGCCGCGCGCCGACGCCGAGGCATGCGGCGCCGCCGAAGCCTCCGCCAACGCCGCGGCCTCGGGCAGCGGATTGTTGGATAATGATGACTCGGCCCCGGCTACGTACTTCTACTATGCAGTGTCTGGCAGCGGCAAGGGCGCCGTATGCCGCGGTGACGACCGCGGTGCGTCGTCGCGCCTGTACGATCTTGACGCTGAGGCCGCCGCGTTGCTGCACTATGACGGTGAGGGGCATATCGTGACGGTGGGCCTCAACTCCATGCTGTGCATCCACGAGGCGCTGGACGGCGGTGCGATGTGGCGGCAGCAGAGTGCCATGAAGCTGCCCTCCGAGGGCGCTGCCACCGTCGTATGGGCCACCCCGGGCTGCCTCGCCGTGTCCAATGAGAAGGACCCCAGCTGCGCCGTGCGGATGTTCGACCTTGGCAGCGGCGAGAACTTCGCGCTGGTGCCGTCGACCGACCGGCCGGCGGACGGCGGCGGGTCGCAGGCGGACCCCGCTGGGCGCCGCGTGTCGTGCCTGGCGTTCAACCACGCGACCACGGTGCTGGCGTGCGGTCAGAAGGACGGCCACGTTACCATGTGGAGATACCTGGGCGCGCCCCCCGCGGCGAAGCCCGAGGAGGAGGAGACGCCGCCGGAGGAGGCGTGGCAGAGCATGGCGGGCATCAATGTGATGGGGAAACTGGCGCACATCGCGTGGGGGCCGCAGATGCGGCTGCTGGGCGCGCTAGGCGCCGACGGCGTCAGCGTCTGCAAGAAGGTGCGGCTGCACGACAAGGTGCGCGACCGGAACTCCATCGTCCAGGTAGGGCGGTGCAGGTTGACCCTATCAAACCCAAGTTGAAACCGCCTGGATTTAAGCACTTGAAACTCAAGTGTGGATATACTGGTTTCAAGTTTTCGTTTCAATTTGAACTTGCGCCGCTACATCCAGGTGGCAGCCGACCGCGTCATGGTGGAGGCGGTGGACGGCAGCCGACCGCCCGCCGCGCTGCAGCTCAACATGCAGGTCACGGGCGCGGATGCGACGGACAAGCATCTTTTAGTGTGGAACTCGCGCAAGGCGGAGGTGCATGAGGTGGGCCCCAACGGGTACGTGCCCATCGCCAGCTTCAACAGCGCTAGTGCCGCCATGGCACTGCACCGCGAGAGCGTCTTCCGCGCCGGCGCCTCCATGGTCGAGGTGTGCACGCTCGCTGGAGTCATAAAGACCACGCTGGTGTACGACGAGCAGTACGGACAGGTGGAGCACATGGACGTGTGCAAGGACTTCCTGGCGGTGTCGACGGCCGCGGGGTACATCAAGCTGTGGCGGCTGGGTGGCCGGGAGCCCAAGAGTCATGGACCCAGCGGCGGCCGCAAGGTGGACGTCCCGGGTATTCCTGATGACGCCAACATCGAGTCCATCAAAGTGAACTGCAACGGCACCAAAGTTAGCATCCTGTTCTCGCTCCCTGGGTCCGCCACGACGCACACGGTGGTGGCGGTGTACTGCCTGGACTCGGACAGTTTCCGCACGTTCGACTTCGCGACGCGGGGGCGGGTGCCGGAGTCGCACTCGTGGGACTACGAGGTGCCCATGCTGTTCGGTGTGCAAACGGTGGCGGGGGCGAAGAGCGAGGGCGAGGTGGCGGCGGGCGAGGCGGCTGGTGGTGGCGGCGGCGGGCGGCCAGGCACCGGGGTAGCGGGCGGTCGACCAGGGACCGGAGGGGCGGGCGGCCGGCCAGGGACCAGCGCCGGTGAGTTGCCGACGCGACCGTCGACGGCGGCGGCGGCGGCGGCAGCTCTGGGCGCCAAGGACGCGGCCATCCCCGGGCTCCTGGTGTACACCCTCTTCAGCTCGCCTGAGGCTATTCTGGTGCAGGAGTCACACCCCGTGCCGGCGGGGTTCGAGTCGCTGTTGGGGCTGTGCGTGCCGAGCCTTTACGTGTGTAAAAAGGCAGCGGCTAACGAGGGGCAGGGGGTGTGCTTCAGCATCACCATGCGGGACTTCCTGGGCATGGAGCAGGTGGACCCGGTGACGCGCAACGCCCTGCTGTCCTTCAACTTCCACCTCTCCACCGATAACATGGACGAGGCCTTCAAGGCCGTCAAGATGATCAAGAATCCAACGGTGTGGGAGAACATGGCGCACATGTGCATCAAGTCCAAGCGACTGGACGTGGCGGAGATGTGCCTGGGCAACATGGGGCATGTGCGCGGCGCGCGGGCCGTGCGCGACGCCAGCGAGGAGCCCGAGCTGGACGCGCGAGTCGCCGCTGTGGCCGTGCACCTGGGGCTCACGGAGGAGGCGGAGCATTTATATGCGCAGTGCGGGCGCTTCGACCTGCTCAACAAGCTGTACCAAGCCATGGGGCGCTGGGAGGAGGCCATCGCCGTGGCCAGCACGGAGGACCGCATCCACCTCAAGACCACGCACTATAACCACGCCAAGCACCTGGAGTCCATCGGGGACGTAAACGGCGCTATATCGGCGTTCGAGGCGAGCGGCAACCGCGCGGCGGAGGTGCCGCGGCTGCTGTTCGAGCGGAACATGCTGGAGGAGTTGGAACACTACGTGGGCGGCGCGGCGGACCCCAAGCTGACCAAGTGGTGGGCGCGGTACTGCGAGTCCGTGGGCGAGTTTGAGAAGGCGCTCGGCGCGTACCAGGCGGCCAACGACTTTCTGTCGCTGGTGCGCGTGTACTGTGCGCAGGGCGACTTTGCGGTGGCGGCGGAGATTGTGGAAGAGTCGCACGACGCGGCGGCGGCGTTTCACCTGGCGCGCACCTTCGAGGCGCAGGACGCGACGGCGGAGGCGGTGCGCTTCTTCGCGGCGGCGGGACGGCACGGACACGCGGCGCGGCTGGCGCGCACCGCGGGTATGGATGCCGAGCTCATGAACCTGGCGCTGCAGTCGCCGCCGGATATGATGCTCGATAGCGCCGCGTACTTTCAGGACCGGGGGCAGCCGGAGAAGGCGGTGACACTGTTTCAGAAAGCGGGGAACATGAATCGCGCGATGGAGCTGTGCTTCTCCGCGCAGCTGTTCGAGCCGCTGGCCACGCTGGTGGAGGCGCTCGGCCGTGACAGCAACGCGGTAGGGTCAGGCCGAATATGCTAATATTTTTGCCCAAATTCCCTATGCCGAATTCCCCAAAATCCGGCCTATTATGCCCAGATTATGCCCAATTATGCTGAAAAAACCCCTCGAAAGCGCTCCCAAATCGCCCCACAGCGCTCCCAACTGCTCCTACATGCTGCCAAATGCTCCCAAACCGCCCCCAAATGCTCCCAAATCGCCCATTAATGCCTAAATTTCCCTCGAAAATGCCCCAAATTCCCGGCCTATGCCGGAAGTATTTTTTTGCCTATTATGCCGGAAGTAATGCCGGCATAATCGGCCTGACCCTACAACGCGGACCCCACGCTGCTGGCCAAGTGCGCTAAATACTTTTTGGACCACAACCAGTACGCCAAGGCCGTGGACCTCTTCATCAAGGGCAAGCAGCATGACCACGGGCTGCAGCTGGCGCTGGACCACGACGTGATCATCACGGAGGACATGGCGGAGGCCATGACGCCGGCCAAGGGCGAGGTACAGCCTGGCAGATATCGCCCGCCACGTCATAGGGTGCCATGTGACCCAAAAAGCGAGGATGCGTTGGATGATGTGGCGAGCAAATGTCTTCCTGGCCCTGGGGTGAGGTGGAGGACGAAATGCGTAGGGAGCTGCTCAACAAGGTGGCCAAGGTGTGCAAACAGCAGGGCAGCTACCACCTGGCGTGCAAGAAGTACACGCAGGCGGGCGACAAGGTGAAGGCGATGAAGGCGCTGCTCAAATCAGGAGATACCGAGAAGATCATCTTCTTCGCCGGCGTGAGCCGCAACCGCGACATCTATGTCATGTCCGCCAACTACCTGCAGACCCTGGACTGGCACAACGACGCCGAGGTCATGAAGTCCATCATCAACTTCTACACCAAGGCGCGAGCGGTGGAGAGCCTGGCGGGGTTCTACGAGAGCTGCGCGCAGATAGAGATCGACGAGTACCGCGACTACGAGAAGGCGCTGGGGGCGCTACGTGAGAGCCTCAAGCACCTGTCCAAGGGTCGTATGGAGGACAAGGGGGAGCGGATGGAGTCGCTGAACGCGCGAATCGACACGGTGGAGCGGTTCGTGCACGCGCGCAAACTCATCAAAGACGACCCGGATGAGATGGTGCGCATCTGCGGCGCCATCCTAGACGACCCTGACATCGGCGCCAACGAAATGGAGTCATCCATCCGGGTGGGCGACGTGTTCGCGTTGCTGATCGAGTACTGGTACGCGCAGGGCAATCTGCAGCAGGCGTACACGCTGGTGGAGCGCATGCGGGACAGGGGCATTGTCATCGCGCCGTACCTGGACGGCGAAATGGTGGAGACCATCTACAAGGAGATGGGTGTGGAACCGGTGCCGCAACAGGGTGGAGGCGGCGGCGGGGGCGGAGGGGACGACGGCAGCGACGGCTCGATGGTGGAGGAGGACATACCTATCGACGATGATGACGACCTGCCAGGCTTCTGAGGCGGCGGTGGCGGCGGGGGAGGGGGTAGTGTGAGTTAATGCTCTCAGGCGGCGGGGTCGGCGGGGTGCGGCAGCGATGGTTCGACAGCGGGCATTTCCATCGACGATGACGACCTGCCGGGCTTCTGAGCGTCTAAGTCGGCGGGGCAGCTTGAGTGTGAGGCAAGAGGGAGGAGGGGGATCTTTTGATGCAGGTTGATCTGGTGGTTGAAAAGGAGCTTGCGTTGGGTCGTGAATATATGGGCTCTGAGGCGGCATGGATGACGAGGCGCATAACGTGGCGATGTGGGGGGGTGACGTGTCTGCTGACATGGTGGGGCTCTGAGGCGGCGGTAGCTGACGTGGCGCATGACGTGGCGATGTGGTGGGTGACGTGTCTGTTGAAATGGTGAGGCTCTGAGTTGGCGCCGATGACGTGGCGGATGTCATGACTCAAAACAAGGGGGCAAACCCTAAACCACCGGCAATGGATGACACGGCGAGCACCGGTACACTAATTTATCAATAGTTTATGGCATGAATATGGAAAGCTCGTCGTTTCGCGCGGTCGTATCGCGTTGCGCCGCGAGGTCTCTATTCAAATGAAATACGAAAACCATATCATTACTTATGCGGTTTATCCGGTCCTGGATGGATTTTGTCACACACAAACATAGACAGGCACTGTACAGCACCCCTTCCGCTTCCCAACGCGGGGGAACCTTGTACGCTGCGATATGCAACTATTGCTAATTGACTGATGCTATTCACATGAATGTATTGAACTCCTTGTATCAAAGACCAGACGACAAACCGCTTCACCTGCAGCCACGTGAGGACCACAGCGTGAGCTAATGCTGCACACGGCGC
>Ga0307489_10001742_pt1 | contig 14457 bp, 23 predicted proteins | sample SB12metaG_FD_202247 | JGI IMG/M metagenome (GOLD analysis project Ga0307489, IMG submission 202247) | Sea-ice brine microbial communities from Beaufort Sea near Barrow, Alaska, United States - SB 1.2 | ecosystem: Environmental > Aquatic > Marine > Coastal | place: USA: Alaska | collected... | reverse complement strand
GATACAGCCAGCATTGATTTGCCCTGCTGTGATGGGTTGAGAGGATGACTTTGATGTTTCACCCAATCACATCAGATCAAACATCGATCAATGTCGTTCACAGATTCATGTGTTATGTCATATATACCTGACCCTGCTCTGAGGGGCCACGCGCGGCTGGTGCAGCAGGTGGTAGGGGGCACCACTCGTCCACCTCTCAGCGCAGCCTGAGCCGCTTTGTTGTAAAACAAACCACCCAATATAGCCCACAAAATGTTCTCACCTTGAGCTGAGAAGTGAACGAGTGTCAGGCCCGGGCAGGAGGTGCTGCTGGAGGCGATCGACCCCACGCTGGCGGCAGTGCGCCAGCGCTTCGTCGCCGACCACCGCGGGGCGCCCCCGGCCCTGGCCCCGGCCCCGGCCCCAGCCCCGACCCCGGCCCTGTAGCCCGCACTACGCCACGCGTACTCATTAGATGGGCGCGCGTGATTATCGCATTCACCCAGCTGCATTAGTATATACAATGACAAGAAGCTTACGATCAATGACAAGGTCACGCTGACGTCAGGCAGCGCTGTGTGCGACGCTAGCGGGATCAGACGTGCAATAAAGACGAACATTATTGTATATATTAGAATCTTGAGGTGGCGATGGCGATGGTCGGCTAGGGCACGCAGGTCGCAGTGGTCCGGTCAGTCGGAGGCCTGGTGGTAGCGGGGCTTCACCGAGGTGTAGTGCCGCAAGTTAAGATTGAAGGCAAAAGTGTGAAAGCAGCTTATCACATTATAGTTTCAAGAGCTGAATCCAGGCGCTTTCAACACGGGTTTCAACTTGTTGGAACCTGCGTTGCCCTACCGGGGCGGCGCTGTTAGCGGCGAGCCAGCGCGACGGGTCCCTCCCGCTGCCGACGCCAGGGCCTGCCAGATCATGCGAAGATGCGTCACGCCAAGCCAGTCAACGCGGAAAGCGGGGGTTAGAAACGCGTTGGACGACGTGGCGGGCAATGAGCGGCCGGGCCCCCGGCCCCACCCGGCGGTGGAGCCCGCCCGCCTGGACCCGCTCCGTGCACTAGGGCACGCCAGATGTTGCTCGCCATATCATAGGATGCCATTCAAATCAAGAAACGAGGGTCGATATGCATGACGATGACGTGGCGGGCGGCGGGCGGTATCTGCCGGGCCCAACCGTGCGCCACCAGACGCGGCGACAGACCGGTCGGGCGGCGAGGCAGCGACCCCCCGGCCGGACACACCCCCTCTGCCGGGTCCAACTTCCCGGGGTTGGTCGGTCACCTCCCCGCGGTCGGTCGGTGCGCCAGCGAACGCCCCTGCCGACACCTTGCCGCCCCCCAGCTAGGGCCTGGCAGATGCTGCTCGCCACGTCATGTGATGCCATTTAAATCAATCAACGAGGGTCTAAGACGTGGAGGATGACCGGGCGGGCAATATCTACCAGGCCCCACCCCCGGCCCCGGGCCTCGCTTCACCCCGCCGTCCGACCGTACCACGCCGATATCGTCGTCGTCATCACCCTCCCCGCGCCCGTGCGTGTGTCCGCCGCTTTGAAACCCGCCAATCCCACCATCCTCTATCGACTTTTCGCCTCCTCCTCTACTCCATCCTCCTCCTCCTCTACCCCCTCCGCCTCCTCCTCCGCCGCCGCCGCCTCCTCCTCCGCCTCCGCTGCCGCCTCCTCCGCCGCCGCCGCCTCCTGTACCTCCGCCATCGTTGCCGCTGCCAGTGCTGTTGGCGTTGGCGTTGGCGCCGGCGTCGTCAGTGACCGTGACGAAGCCCAAGGCGCGCGCCGCGTGGCGCGGCATCGCGAACAGCGACGCCGCCATGGCCGCCACCTCCAAGGCGCTGAACACCGGCACCAATACCAGCGTCAACACAAACAAGATGCAGTACAGCACGTAGCCCGGCGCGCCGCGCGCCAGGTGCCGCGCGCCCGACGACATGTAGAAACCCACGGCGTACATGAAGTGCACCAGCGCGGAGGTGACGCCCACCGCGCACGCCAGCGCGAACGCCGCCTGCCCCGGCATGTGCATCACAAACGGTGATATCGCCGTCAGCACCGGGGCGAGCTTGGCGAACCCGTTGGAGACGCAGAGCGCGGCAAGCAACGCCTGGGCCGCGGGCTCCAGCCCCGTGTCCTCCCCCATGAGCACCAGGTTACCCGCGTGGTGACGCACGCGCTCGCGGAACAGCGCTATGACGCCCGGCACAATGGGCACGTGCACACCCGCGTCCAGCCACGAGAACTGCACCCCCGACGCCGCACACCGCAGCGCGAATGACGTCATCTCCGTGCCCGGCGGCGTGTACTCGCTGGGGAACCCGACCGAGCGCTCCAGCTCGTTGGGCACCACGAGGAAGGCGGCGGGCACCGGCGCCACGACGCGCTGGCGGTTGTACATGAGGTGCATGATGCCGTACGCCTCGCCCGCGCGCACCACCTCCGCCATGGCGGGTATCCACGCCAGCATGTTGGGCACACCGCCCTCCACGGAATTGGCCGTGCGCGTGAGGCCCGGCAGCACCGCGCCCTGCGCCACGCGCCGCGCGCGGGGCGCGGCCGAGCTAGACAGCGCCACGAGGCGGGACTCTCGCGCGCAGTGGAAGAGGATGGCGTCGACGCAGCGCTGGTTGAGGATGGCGTCGCAGCCCAGGTGCACGACCCAGTCGCCCCACCCCGCCGTGCTGCGCTCCACGCCGTGCGTCAGCAGCTCGCACACGCCCACTTCGCTCCCGCCCCCGCTCCCGCCGCCCGTCTCGCCGCCGCCCTTCCTGCCGCCCCCGCCCCCGCCGCCCCCACCCCCGCCGCCGGCACCACCGGACCACACGCCCACCGCGCCCGCCGCGCCCGCCGGCATAGTGTACTCCCTCACGCTGGCCGACGCCAGGTACAAGTCGTCCTCGGACACGACCTCCACCTCCCACAGCGTGCTCGGCAGCGTGCGCGACAGCACCTCCACCGCCACCTCCACGGCGCGCTGCGTCGCGATCGCCCGCGTGCCCCGCCTCCAGTGGAACCGCATGTACAGTTTCCCACCCAGCTCCTCCAGCACCTTCTCGCGCTCGGGGAACGACTCCTCCCACACGGGCGGGAGGAACACGTAGCCGGCCAGGTGGGCGAGCAGCGCGGGCAGGCCCAGGAGGGCGAAGCAGCACAGGCAGTTCCACAGGTAGTCGCCCGCTGGGTCAAGGTCCGCCGCGCGCGGGTTCACGTAACACGCCAGAGCCGTCAGGAACACGTCCACGAAGAGCAGGCCGACCAAGCCGGCGTACATCAGCATGAGCTTGCCGAGGATCCAAACCGACGCGGGGCGGTAGACGCGCCGCTCCGCCTTCCGCCGCAGGCCCTCGCGCACCGCCGCCTTCCTCGCCGCCTCCTTCCGAGCCGCCGATGCATCCACTGGCTCGCGGGGATTCAACTTTCCTCCTGGTTGGCCCTTTCCCCCGCCTCCGCCCGCGCCAGTCGCGCCTTTGCCCCCCAGCGCCGCGGGCTTGTCGCCCCCGAGCATCGGCTCCGTCTCGGGCGCGGTGCCTGGTGTGACGCGGGCGGACGGGGCTGGGGGAGTCAGCGGCTCGCTGGGGTGTTACCCGTTTGCACTGTGAAGCAAACAATGTTGTTAGGCCCTGGGCGGGGGTGGAAGGGGAGGACGAGGAGGAGGAGGAAGAGGAGGATGATGTAGGGTGGAGGGCGACGGCTGAAGCGGCGACGGCGTCGGCGGCGGAAGCGGGGGTGGACATACACCACGCACTAAAACAACATCCGCGCTTTGGGTAGCAACCGGCAAGAGGAAAAGTGCGTTTCGGTTCGGAATTGGCAGGTGGATGTTGGGACCAGTGGCGGACGGTGAGCGCTGTCCGAGGAAATGAGGGTTGACTTACCGTAGCGCCGCTCGCCTCCCGACCCCGCGGCGTCCTCCTCGGCATACTCCACCTCCTCGTCCTCATCCTGCGCGGGGGGGATGTGGGGAGGGGAGGAAGTAAAAAAGACGTCGGGAAAAAAAGTTGTTGCTCTCGGCACCCACTTCTTACTGATTACTTCGTCGGGAAGGAATTGGTGGGTCGAGGATGAACGTGGGGGCGCCTCAGTGCACCCACCCCGCGCTATACTCTCAGTCGTCACTAGTGACGGCCACTTGACCGTTCTATGTGTTTTCCTCCCCCCGTCCGTCCTCAGGCGCTCGAGTCCTGGGGCGCGGCGCTGAATTGCTGCACAGCAGGCGTACGAGTCACTTCACACCCAGGGCCGCAAGGAACGTGCTCGGGAGATGATGGAAGGACGCACTGAGACGTCGCCGGCGCGGCCGAGGCCGAAGCGGGCCTCGAGGTCCTCATCGTCGGTCTCGTCGTCGTCGTCGTAGGGCTCGTAGGTGCTCTGTGACCCGTCGGCCACGCTGGAGGACCTGCAGCGAAGGAGGTGAGGAGAGGAAGGTGAGTCTCAGGGAGACAGGGAGACAAAGACGGGAAGAAGAGGGCGGCGAGTGGGTGGCACGGGGTACGTACTCGACGCCCCAGGTCCAGTCACGCTGCCCCACCACACGTGAGCCCAGCGGGATGGCCGACATGCCCGCCAGGCGTCCCGCGTTGTGCCGCGCCGCGCGCCGAATCCTCAGCAGGACGGCGGGCCGGGCTGCAATTCCGACTGCGGGGTGCGGGTGCCGCGCGGCGGTGGGACTAGCTAGGGTTTTGCGTTTAGGGTTAATAGGGTTTCGAATGGTCACACGTGTTCTCACAGGCAAATAGTCACTCAGGCACCTCGAACTGGTGAACACGTTGAGTGGTCAACACAGCAACACAGCGTGCTGACGTGTGATGTGTACGTATTCGCTGCGCAAATCCGGCGGTGGGCTGCGCAAATAACACGGTGATGGCGATGCATGGCGGAGCGAGTTCAAAATCGGAAAATGCGACGACGAGCAGCGAGGGACGAGTACAATTTGCGTCTGACGGTGGTCAAGCGCGCACTACGCCTGGCATTCACGCATCAGCACGTGTATCGCCTTCGGGGGCACCGCGCCTCCCGCGTTACAGCGCCGCCCAGCACACGCGCCACATTCGACACCCAGTCAGCTCAAAGAATTCAGCGCCACTCCAATAGCAAACAAGAAAATGAAGGTGCCGCGGCGGCCGGGCAGCGCCCCCGCGCGGCGTGTGAGTGGGAGTGGGGCGGGAGGCAGCGGGCGGCGCAGGATTGCGTTCGACGACGCGCGGCCGGCGTGGGACGGCACCAGCACCGACCTCGCGCAGTTTAAGCTCGACAAGCAGGAGCAAGAGGTTCGCCCGGCCCCGTTTCAAAAACATTTAAAAGGGAAAAAGTAAGGCGCGAGCAGCGCCGGTGCCTTTCCATTCGTGCGTGTGTGCGGCCGTGCTCGTGAAGCGTGCTCCGTATGCGGCTGGAGTGCCGTCTATGTCGTGGTCAATCTTGCACTGAACCGCGAGCACTCAGTCGTCTAGGATGCACCGAAGATCCGCTCCTCACATCCCTCAGGTACTTTGAACGCTCTTATCGGGCTAAATGGGCGTACCGTCGACCGGTGGAACTGCTAATGCGCGGCCGAGCGGCCGCCTCTCAACGAATATGTCCGTACGAACCATTTGACCTATAGCATACGGCGAACGCCGTGTTGAAAGCTCGTAGGTAGCGGCCGGCGCCGGCGCTACGAGTATAGGTGAAGTCACTACTGTACTGATGTGCCCACAAAGGTTGTTCCAATCTGAAACTCTCCCCTCCCTCGCCATCCCCCGTTCGCTCCTCCGCGCTACCACAGGCGCGGCGCCAGGCGCGGCAGTCTCGGAACCTGGTCGCGGTGCGCTACGCCGAGAGCGGCGGCGGCGAGGGGTCGCTGGCCGCGTCGGGGCGCGCGGGCGGCGGCAGGGCCTGGCAGTTTTGCTCGCCACGTCATAGGAAGATAGGATGCCACGTAACTCAAGAAACGAACGCTCGAAAAGCGTGTCGAGGACGCGGTGGAAATGGGCCTGGCAGATAGTGCTCGCCACATCATAGGATGCCGTCAACTCAAGAATCCAGGGTTCACGTTGCGCGTCGATGACATGGCGTGGGCAAAACGAGTAGGGCCTTGCAGATATTGCGCGTGTGCGTGTGAATGACGTGGCGGGCACTGGTTGGCAGGCCCTAGGCGGCGGCATCATCATCACGGAGCGGGCGCGGTCGGGGTCCCAGTCACCCGGCCGCCCAAGGTCCAAGTCACCGTCCCGGCAGGGCTGCACTCGTACCGCCAGTATCTAACCTGGCACTTTGAGCCGCTTGTCCCCGGAACCACTTGAGTCATCCCACTGGCATACCTCAAAGATACTCAACCCGTTTGTCCCTGAGACCACTACGTAGCTTGAGTGGTCCTTATGGCACATCTAAAAGACGCTCATGCTGTCTGTCCCTGTGACCACATGAGTTACCCACTGGCATACGTTAAAGGTGCTGGCAGTTGAGCCATAGGCGAGGCCCCGAGCCCCCGTATTGATGCGGCAGGTGTGTGCGGGTACGCTGGTACACGATGAGGGAGCAGTCAGGTTGAGCTTGAGACAGGTTCTGGCAGTGAGGCCCTGCTATGAGGTTGCGCGGTGGCGGCGCACCCGGCGCCGGGCTGGGCCCCACGCGCTTCGACAGCCCGGGGCGCGGCGCCCGCGCCACCCCGCGCGAGCACGAGCGAGAGCGTGACGCGGGTACGCGGCGCATGTTCGAGCCCCCCGCCGCCGGCAACCCGCGCGCCCGGGTGCCGGCACAACCGGCAGGGCCTGCCCACTCAATACTTTGTTTTTGGCCCGACTCAACTTGCGGAACTGCGTGGTATTATGTGCGACACTTAAGTGGCATGAGGGACAAACGGCTCAAAGCGCCAGCTGAGAATCATGGTAAGGTGGCGGCCCTCAGTGGCGGCGCCGGCCCAGTCGGCGCACGGCAAGCAAGTGGATCGCAAGGAGCGCGCGGTGCAACGCGCGCGCATCGCGGGGTGGGGCTCAACCATGAATAGTGTATTATGGATTTCAAGCAAGTGTGCAAATAAGGAGTTTTCTCGCCTGATTTTGGCCAATGAGCGTCCAGTATATTGCCACCAGCCAATTAAATTCGGAAACCGTATTGAAAGGATTCTAAGGAATCGAAAGGTACACTGGCTTGAAATCCAGAATACCGGTGCTCGCCACGTCATCCACCACTTACGCCGCAGCCATGAGTGTTATGTGACAACGTCATCTGATGACGCGGCAAGCCTGGCCTCCTCGTGTATAGCGTTATGCGGCATCTGATTCTCCGCGTGGCCCTGCCGCCAGGTTCGTGCCCAAGCGCGCCCCCGAGGCCTTCGCGGCGGGCGCCACCACGCCGCGGCGTCGCGCGGGAAGCAGCGGCAGCACACCCCCGTCCCACGCCAGCGGCAGCGCTGGCGCCGGCGGCGGCGCCGGAGCCGGCGGGCCCACTGTGGGCTTCAACGAAGAGTTCGAGCAATTTAAAACGCAGAAGCTGAAGGAGAAGCTGGAGGCGGAGGAACGGGAGGCAGGGGGGGTGTTGAGAACAGGCACTAGAGTAATGGTGAATCGACGCTGAATTGACGGTCGAGTCCGCGAGTCCGCACGAGCATTTACGAAAGGAAGACATGGTCAGATCGGTTTGAGGGGTTGTTGAGAATGACCCTGGTGGTCGGCGGTGACGGAGGAGGAGGAGTACGAGGCGAGTCTGCAGCGCATGCGGCGCGGCGGGCGCGGGGCCAGGCAGGCCCGAGTGTGAACATCCATGCGGTGGATCATGCGGCGACCGCCAGCACGCATTGTGGTGGATTATGCGGCCACTACCGGTACACTGTGTCGACGACGCTCGCCACGTCGTGGGACGTCAATACATTCGACCCAATAGACGACTGCCGGCACATGTGGTGGAATACGCGGAAGGCCCAGGGAAATGACGCTCGCCACGTGATGGGATCTGTTTAATTCAACAGACCAGGGTCTACAATGTGATAATTGACGAGGCGCAGTATTTACTCGTCCTTAAAATCAGGAGGGAGGAGGACGAGGAGGACGATGAGGAATATGGCGATTACGAGGAGCAGGAGGAGGAGGACGAGGACGGCAACCAGCTAGGCCGCTACCATTACGACGACGAGGAGGAGGAGGAGGAGGAGGAGGAGGAGGAGAGCGGCGAGGAGGAGGATCGATCGGCCCCCTCGTCTGGGGCCGGGGCAGGGGCCGGGGGCGGGGCCGGCGCTGAGGCCGGGGGCGGGGGCGGGTACACGGTCATCGCAGCGCTGCGGCAGGGCCAGATGAATCATGTTCGCCTCGTCATCCACCTCTTGAAACTCCGCGGTCATCGACGCGGCACGCGTTATGCATAATTTTGTATCGTGGGTGTCGTGGCGAGTGTTTTGTAGCGGGCAGTATTGCCCGACACGCAAGTTGAAACAATACACGCGGGTTGCATTGTGGTGGGTGACGTGGCTGCGCGTTTGGTGTGTGGCGGTACTATGCGGGAGGAGATGAGCGCGCTGCGCGCTGACCTGGGTCACTCCAAGCACGAGAATGAGGCGGGGCCCTCCACCATCACCCCACACATTATTGTAAACCCTCGGGCGTTCACTTGAGTCGCCCAAAATCACCCAAAAAATACATTTCTGATCGAGCGGCTTCTGGTCGAATGGGTTTATTCGATACCCAACCCGACACTGAGACATAAACGGCATCCTGTGACGCTGTGAGAACGGTGCACTTGGCCCGTACATAGCATGATCTGACGCGGGATGGCACGCGGCACATGACCCTGGACGGCGTCGCTGAAGAGCGAGCTGGCGCGGCTGACGGGCAAGCTGCAGATCGGGGCCCAGCATCAGCTCAGTCAACAGAAGCAGCTCCTGCAGCACCACGAGGCAGGGTGGTTCTTCACAACAAGCACCCGACCGATGTTGAATCTCCTCATCCGCATCCGAGCGTCAGTATGAGCATGCACACCACAGAGCAAGCTGTGCTCCGATCTCGGGCGATTGCTTGTTGTCAATGACCCTCCTGCGAGGACATCAAACAGCGCTTCAGCGGCGGGGGTGGGACCGGCGGGGGCGGCGGGGGCGGGGGCGCGGGGCGGCACCACCCGACGGTAGGAGCGGCGGCGTGGGCGGCGGCGGGGGGGCAGGAGAATGTGGACCCCGCCGCGTTCCCCGGCGCGGCGGCGGCGGTGGCGGCGGTGGGTAAGGAGGGGTCGGCGGGGAGTGGCGCCACGTCAGCAGGGTGGGCCAGCCCAGCGGGCGCCGCGGGCGTGCAGCGTGTCACCCCCATGCCGGAGGTACGCCCCGCCAGATATTGCTCGCCACGATATAGGATGCCACTCACATCAGGAAACGAGGGTTCAGATTGTGGAGGGTGACGTGGCAGGCATCATCTGTGAGACCCTAGGCGCCGCGCTTCATCACCGGCGGCGGTCGGCCGGACGGGGACGCGCGCCGCGCGGCGCCCTCCCCCGGCGGCACCTACAACGGCACCACACCCTCCACTGCGCCGGTCGCGCGGACACCCTCCAGTGCCCGCACCGCCGCCAGCGCGGCCGCCGCCGCCGCCGCCGCCGCCATGACACCGGCGCGGGACCCGCTGTCCGCCGCCGATGAGGAGATGGTGCGCATGTTCGCGGGCCCGCACCCCACGCTGCAGCAGCCGCCGCCGGGTGGCCCGCCGCCGCCGCAGATGTTCGCCAGCGTCGTGGAGCCCCCGCCGGAGCACGCGCCGGCGCCCATCCACAGCCTGTGGCCGCAGCCCTTCGGTCCGGCCCGCTGTATCATCCGCCTGTCACGCACAAGTGGGCCTCCCAATTAAATCCCCAGAGGAACTCCCAGTGGAAGACCAACTACAGAGTCCTTTGGCGTCCGAGCGTGCCTGTGTTCCGGAGGTGTGCTCCTGTATTACAAGGTCACAGAATGTAGCGTTTGTGTAACGAGGAGGCAGACATGCAGCGGGCCTTACACTTGGGCCCGCCGACCAACGCCACCGGCCGGACACCCTTCGAGCCGCCGACAACCTACCCCCCGCTGCCAAAAGTAGGGCCACATATCATCTGCACTGTTTGCTCACAGTGTACCGGTGTACACGCACACACTCGCCGTATCCTCCTGCATGGCTTGTCCGAATATTCCCTGCTCGTTTGCACATAGCGTGCCGGTGTACCCGCACACACTCGCCGCCTCCTGCTCCCTGGCCAATCATATGAGGCGGCTCCGCATTGTGTGTCCGTCCGTGTGTTGAGGAGGAGCAGGGGCTGCCGTCGTACGCGGCGTTCAAGGCCTCCAACCCCCGGGGGCCGCCGGGCCTCGCTGGCAGGGCCGCGGCCGCGCCTCACTCGTCGCGTGTCAGTGTGCCAGTGTGTCAGTGTGCCATGGAATAGGGATCGAGTGTAAGGCCAGGGAGGACGATGCGGCGAGTGTTTACGTTTACATTGGTGCACTGTGAGCGAGCAGGTAAGTTAACCTGAAACAGGAATGCGTGGCGGCTAAGGAGGAGGATGCGGCGAGTGTGTAGAGGTATTCTGGATTCCAAGCAAGTGTGCAAATCGTTCCTGATTGTCGCCTGATTTTAGCCAATAAGTATCTTTCCCAGCCATTCAAAATGCAGAAAAATCATTAAATTAGGCTTGTATAAGGATACGATTTGCACAATTGCTTGACAGTTAGAATACACAATGAGCACACAGTTTGACATTGCGGGAAGGAGTGGGCGGGCCGTGCTGATCGGTGTGTCGCGGTGGCAGCGCGGGGCCGGCGGCGGGGCCGGGTCAATGGGCGGCGGGTCGGCGGCGGCGGCCTCCCGCGCGGGGCAGGGGGGTCATTCAGAACAACCACTCCACCCACGTTCAATCGACTACTCCTCCTTCGTGCGTCTGTATCAGCATTTACACATAATGTGAGTCATGCTCCGATCTCGGTCCCGTGCTTGTTCTCAATGACCCTCCTGCGGGGTCCTCCTACGGGGCGGCAGCGGCATCGCCCAGCCCCTCCTCGGCGTTTGCGTCCGACCCCGCGACCGACCGACCGGCGACCGGGCCCGCGGCGGGGGCGGCGGGCGCGTTCCAAGGTGGCAACATGCCCAGGTCGGGCTCGTCGGATCATGTTTGCCACGTTTTGCGTGTTGACTCCCGCGCATCGGACCTCAGGGCACTCACGTCGTGGGTGAGTATTAAATGAATACACCAGAATTGATCTGGCCTCGTTGAGTAAGTTAAATGTAACTTAAAATTATGCCTTGCCACGTCATTCTCCACGTGCGACGCTCTCGTCACCGGGTTGAGTACCTCGTCTGCCTCCACCTGGCCTGCCTCCCTCCCCTTCCTGCCTGCCTGTGACGCGGCGAGATGCAGGCGACGCACCCGGCCCTGCTCCACGGTACGGGCTGCGGCACGAGGCGGGGCAGAGGGGGGTCATTCAGAACATGCACTGCACCGACGTTGAGTCTCCTCCTCCTTCCCCGCGCGTCTGTATAAGCATTCACACGCAAGTTAGTCGTGCTCTAATCTCGGTCGAGTGCACGTTCACAATGATCCTCCTGGCAGGAGGCATGGGAGCTGTGGAACGAGGCGCGCGCGTCGGCGGCAGCGCATCCACACCCGAGGGAGGCGGCGGCGGCGGCGGCGGCGGCGGCGGCGGCGCGGGCCGCGGACCCGGGCCCGCCCGCCGCGCACATGGTTCGAGGTAGGTTCCTGCCAGCTTACGCCGCTAACCGCGTTTGCAAACTTCGTTTCTTAAGCGAGTGACAGCCTGTGACGTGGCAAACACGATGGTTTCCCGGGATCTGCCCGGCACGTCATGACCCACGTTCTAGACCTCTATTTATTGAGTTCAGCGACAACCTGTGAGGCAGAGAGTATGTCTGGTTCGAGCTCGGAGTACGCTTGCCGCGTGGTTCACCGCGTTTCAACTTTTGGTTCTTGGGTTCAGTGTCAACCAGTGACATGGCCAGCGTACTGTCACTGGCTCGAGGCAAGAAGGTTTCCACATCTTGAACAGCGTTTTAATCCTTAGTTCCTTGAGTTAAATGACAACCTGTGACGTGGCACATACACACTGTTCTGTTCTTGGGTGAGGCTTGGTACGCTAGCTGATCTTTTGAATTCGAATACACACACACTGACACACGCTGCGCGCCGCTGCCTGTGGCCGTGGCCCGAGGCATGCTGCTCCAAACGCACCACGCCGCGGCGGGGCTGGCCGGACAGGGCGGCAGGCCGGCGCTGGTCGGACCGGACGGGCGGGGCGGAGGCGGGGGCGGGGGGCCGCGGCTGGAGGAGATGAGCATCGGTACACTAGCACGCGGCGGGGTGCCCGCGCCCGCGGGGGTGATGCCGCCGTCGCGGGGCGCCGCAGTGGGCGCACACTCCATGGTAAGGCCGTCATGCCATGTGCTGTTGTGATGTCATACTAGGGGTACCTGCGGCAATGTGTTGGGCGGGATAACACGTCGCTCCTCGCTCCTGGGCGGGGGCGTGTAGCACTCTATACACCCCGTGACATGCGGTGTTGCGGTCACTTTAACACGTGCTGCCTCCGCTGTGTGTTGTGTTCCCTGCTCCCCGAGCCTCCACGCGCACGCCGCGCCCGCCGCACGCTGAACCGGCCTTCGAAGACACTCAAACCGTTATACGTTAATTTAGCGGCTGTAAATAGCGAAACTGTGCAGCTGCTCCGGGCTGCACTGGGAAATCTTAGATAATCTGGGGAACGGGATTGTAATGAAGAGCGGAGTAGTACCGGTACGCGCGTCCGAACCCTGAAACATGGGTGTGTTTTGTCCCCGTTCCCGGTGTCAAACCGACACGAGGTTCATCCGTTGCCACCTTCTCAGCGGTCGGCGCTGGCGCGGATCTAGCACACGGGAAGCCGCGATCGCGCAAAGCACATGGTAGGAGATTAATCACTCGCGTGTGTTGAGATTAAGCGTTCGCATGTGTTTATTACCACAAAGACTACACACGCGCCTCTCTCTTTTTGGGGAGGGTAGATGGGGCCGGGCGGCGAGATGACACAAAATTGTCTCCCGCCGCTGTCGGCTCGTTCCCTACCCGCCCTGCTTCGCCTCCTCCGCCGCGGCAGTGGTGCTCGCCACGTCATCCACCACATAGTATACCGGTGCTCGACATGTCGTCCTCCACTAGTTTGCCGATGCGCTCCTCGACATCCACCTCACACCGTACCGGCGCTCCCCTCCAGCGGCGCGGCACCTGTCACGGCACTTTGCCGCGCAGTTGATCCATCACCCCCGTCCGCCTCTCAGCACACGGGGTCCAGACTGTTTGCTCGTAGTGTACCAGTTTACCCGTAAACTACGCATTGACCCCCGACTCCACCTCCGCCGCCCCACCCCCCACCCTCCACCCTCCACCCTCCACCCTCCACCCTCCACCCTCCATCCCTCTCCCGAAGGCCCGGTATCTTACTGTTTGCTCGTGTGCACAGGTTCGCACACACACACACTCACACTCAGACACCTCCAACCCCGCGCGGGAACCAAAGCTCCCCCCTCACCATCACCACTCACCACTTACCACCCACCACCCACCACTCACCACTCCTGAACTTGTTGCTCCACCGTCGACGATTTTTTCGATATTTATATATTTTTCCCGTCGTCGGGCAAAGTTCTCCGCAAAAGTTGAGGAGCAGTCCCGCTGCACCGTGTCACCGCTCTGACGCCCGCCACCCTCTGCCGTCCGCCGCCCCCCGCCGCCGTCTGACGCGCGCCGCCCTACTTGTAGGCGGGCGCGGGAGCCCACACGCAGGGCCTCGACTCACCTCGACCTTTACTCAGAGGTGCGCCAGTGTGAGCACTCAAGTGATGTCATGGACCAAAGGCTTCAAGCGCTACCTGAAAGAATTATACATGCATCATTCAGTCAACGCTTGAGTATCTTTCAGGGATGCCAGTGGCATGACACACGTGGCTTCAGTAACAGACGGCTTAACGTGCCAGCTGCAAGCAGGCTGCCTGTACTGTTCTGTATCGATGCGGCGCGTGTGTACACTGGTCACCTATGAGCAGACAGTCTGGTTGATCTGAAAAGGGAACGAGTGGCCAGGCCAGGGAGGGAGATGCGGCCAGTGTGTACGGGCACACTGGTACACAATGGGCAAACAGTCAGGACAGTGCCACCTGAAGATGAAATGCTGGTGGTGACGGCCTTGCCGGCGGGCCCGGGCCCGGGGCCGTGGGCTGCGGCTGCATCGGCTGCGGCGGAACGGGCTGCGGCGGCGCCATGGGCATGGGCGGCGGCATCATGTGATGCGCCGCCGCCGCCACCGCCCCCGGACCCTGCGGCATCCCCACCGGCATGTAGTACCCGGCCGCCGCCGCCGCCGCCATCTGCGCCGCCATCAGCTGCGACGGCGGCGCCACCTTGCCACCGGGTCCGGCCGGCGGCGGCGGCCGCGCACCGGGCGGCATGGCGGGGTGCGCGGGGTACGGCACCCCGCCATACTGCCCAGCGGCCGCC
>Ga0307489_10001741_pt1 | contig 14466 bp, 25 predicted proteins | sample SB12metaG_FD_202247 | JGI IMG/M metagenome (GOLD analysis project Ga0307489, IMG submission 202247) | Sea-ice brine microbial communities from Beaufort Sea near Barrow, Alaska, United States - SB 1.2 | ecosystem: Environmental > Aquatic > Marine > Coastal | place: USA: Alaska | collected... | reverse complement strand
ATCTTCAACTCCCCCGAACTCACCTCTCCCGAACTCATCCGGCGCTCCCCCCCAAGCCTCTGCTGCTGCAGGGGCTTGAGCCGCCGCTGGACAGGGGCTAACACTCGTCCACTTTAGGGTTTAGGGTTTAGGGTTTAGGGTTTAGGGTTCAGGGCTAACACTCGTCCACTTTTCGGCTCAACGTAAGCACTTCTGCATCCACCGATGTGTTTCGACCCTCGTTTAATGAGTTGAATGATACGCTGGGCGGCGTGGGTTACAGAAACGTCTCGAGTTGAGCTGGGGAGTGGACGAGTGTAAGCCCCTGCCGCTGGATCTCCAGGAAGCTGGGGCGATGTCCCGGGTTCTGCAGCCAGCAATCAGAGCCTCACACCCGTCCACTTTTCAGCTCAACGCAAGCACTTTCTGCGGGATACATTAGGTGGATTCAGCGACAAATATGGTCAGGTTGGACTAAATTGAAGACTTTTCAGCTCAACGTAAGCACCTTCTGCGGGATGTATTAGGTGACTTCGGTGACAAATACCGTCAGGTTGAACTAGGTGGACGAGTGTAAGCCCCTGCCAGCAATCCTCGCAGAGCTTCGCGGCAACCGCATCCACTCCTTGAGGAATCGCCAGCCGGTTCCCGGCAAAACCTACCGCCCCCACCACCTGCATGGGGTTGAGGCCGTTCCATGGATTAGGGCCTGGCAGATATTGCTCGCCACGTCATCCAACGCACTTTCAACCTTCGTTTCTTGAGCTAAATCGTAGCTTATGACGTGGCAGGTAATATCTACCTGGCCTGTGCTTGTCGAACTGAGTGAGTGCTGGCGATGGTGGGGGCTAAACTAAGCGAGTATAATCTAGTTTAGGGGCTAGTGGTTAGTGGGTTGGTGGCTTGGTATTGCGGACTACAGTGGGTTGGTAAGACAGGGGGGTTTAAACTAGGCTACTTTAAGCTAGTTTAGGGATTAGCGTTTGGTAGGCTAGTTTAGGGGCGACAAGTATAACCTGGCCCCACCACGGCTCCGTCATGGTGATGAGTTCCCAGACAATCACGCCATACGAGTAGATGTCAACCTTCTCGTCCGAAGGCTCGTTCCTCAACACCTCAATCCAGGGCCTGGCACGTACGAGTGCAGTCCTAAAATAATGCTCCGAGCCAGGTACGCACCCTCGTTGTTCCGGAGATGCCGAGTTCTGGAAGAGGCGACTTTTCAGCGATTTGGGCGGTTTCGTTCAATTTTGGGCGATTTTAGCGTAGGTACGCTCCCAAAACAAACCCAGTTTCCAGGTTCATGGGTTGGTACGGACCATTATTTAAACAGTGCACTCATATGGCTCGCCACATCATTGGATGCCATTTCACTCAAGAAATGAGCGCTCGAAACTCGTATCGATGACGTGGCGGGCAATGGGCTAGAGAGATATTGCTCGCCGCGTCATAGGATCCCATGTAATTTCAGAAGAGGGTTCAAAATTCGTTGGATGACGTGGCGAGCAGATGTTGCTCGCCGCGTCATGAGATCATATTTAATTCAAGACAGAAGGTTCAAAATTCGTTTGATGACGTGGCGAGCAATATCTGTGAGGCCCGACCTCGGGCGCCATCCACTCGGGGGTACCCGCGTTGGACTTGGAGGAGAGGAACGTCTGGTTCTTCATGCGGCTCAGGCCGAAGTCGCAGACCTTCACGACCCAGTGCTTGTCGACGAGGAGGTTTGGGGACTTGATTTAGCGGCGCAAGTTGAATTTGAAAGCAAAGTTTGAAAGCGGTTCACCATATCATAGTTTCAAGCGCGTAGTTCCAGGCGCTTTCAAAGTGGGTTTGAAAGGGTCTACCTGCACCGCCTTACCTTGAGATCGCGGTGCACGATGATGGGCGTGCACGAGTGCAGGTAGTGCATGCCCTTGGCCACATCCAGCGCCATGCGCATGCGGCGGCTTTCGTTCAAAGCGGCTTTTACCGCAGCGGGCTGGGGCCGGTGCACAGGGGCTTACACTCGTCCACTTTTCAGCTCAACGTAAGCACTTTTTGTGTACCAGACGCGTCCGCTTTTCGGCTCGACGTGAGCACTTTTCGCGGGCAATTTGATGAATTTCATCGACAAAAAGCGTCTCAGGTTGAGATCAGAGGTGGACGGCAGCTGTGGCATCAGTGACCACAAGCCGGTCGGGGTGAGCTGAGAAGCAGACGAGTGTATACCCCTACCGATGCAGCAGCTTGTAGAGGGAGCCGCGGTTGAGGAACTCGGTAACAATGGACAAATTGGGCGCCTCGGTGACGGCGCCCATGAGGAGGATGACGTTTGGGTGCCGCAGCCGCCGCATCAGATCCACTTCTTGGGTGAATTCGCGCATCACCGCCTGGGTGTAGCGGCGCGAATTGAAATTGAAAGCAAATTTGAAAGCAATTCGTCATATTTTAGGTTCATGCGCTTAGTTACAGGCGCTTTTAACGTGGGTTTCATCGGTCCAACTTGCACCAGCTTACCTGGGTCAGATCCTGATCCAAGAATCGCTTCACCGCAACCTCGGTGCCGCGCCACAAGCCCCGGTGCACTTCGCCGTAGCTTCCGATGCCGATGCGCTCGCCCAGCTGGATGGTGGACGCGTCGATGGACAGGTCCACGGCGATGGAGAGCAGGTCCATGCTCAGGTCGATGTTGTGCGGGGCGCCCCCGCCGCCGCCGGTCAGGGGCTTACACTCGTCCACTTCTCGGCTGAATGTGAGCGCTTTCTGTGGGATAGGGGTGCGTTCAGGGGTTGTTTCAGGGGTGTTTAGGAGGTGTCGCGGGGGATCATGGGGTGTTTAGGGTGTATTTTGTGTCAGAAACGGCTCAGGTTGAGCTGAACAGGGGACGAGTGTAAGCCCCTGCCGCCGGCGTCGGGGGATGTGGGCGACGGCTTCTCGGGCGTCACAGCCTGCACTTGCTGCACCGGGATGTAGCGGCGCAAGCTGAATTTGAAAGCAAAGTTTGAAAGCAGATCATCACATTTTAGCTTCAAGCGCTCAGATGCTGTCGCTTTCAAAGCGGGTTTGATAGGGTCAACCTGCACCGATTTACCGGGAGCCTCTCGGGCTGTGGCTGCTGCAACGGCGACGCCGACGGAACCACTGTGAACGCAGATGCGGTGGCGGCGGTGACGGCGGCGGTGACGGCGGCGGCGGCGGCGGTGGCGGCGGCGGCGGCGGCGGAGGCGGAGGATGAGCCAGAGGATGAGGCAGCAGCGGTAGCGGCCGCGGGCGTCAGGAGAGGGAGGGCGTCCGGGAAGGGGTCATCTGATCCGGCGTTACTCGGGCGCCGATCAACAGGGAAGTCAACGGGCACGGACGGCTCCGGCGGGTCTTGGCTGGGGCGGCGTGGCATGACGCTGAACCCCCCGGCGGCCGGCGCCGGCTCATGCCCTGGCATCAGGGGCTTACACTCGTCCACTTTTCAGCTCAACTTGAACGCATGGGATAGGGGGTGTACGTAAGGGGTTGTGAAACCCGTGTAAAGGGGGTGTTAGGGGGTGTTTAGGGTGTGTAGGGTGTTTTCTTGACAGACACGGCTCAAGTTGAGCTGAGAAGTGGACGAGTGTGAGCCCCTACCAGGCATGTGCCCGAACTGTACCGACGACGTGCTCTCCTCCGCACCGCCCCGCCCGAAATACTGCCACCCCTCCTCGCTCCTCCTCCCATATGCATCACCCTCCCCACCGCCACCCTCCCCACCGCTACCCTCCCCACCTTCCCCACCCACACCACCATTCGCACCCTCGCCACCCTCGCCACCCGCGCCACGCTCCCCTATGTCTTCGCTCACACTACTTTTATCCCGCGAGCTTTCTCTACTCATTTCCATCTCCATCTCCATGTCAAATGAGCCACCCTGGGCCCAAGCCGCGGCTCCGGCTCCAGCCCCGGCACCGGCCCCGCCCCCGGCCGCCCCTTCCACAGTGCCCCCCGAGGGCAGTCTCCCCGAGGTACTAGGACTGTCCTCAGGGGCATACGCCGCGAGCAGGTCCTGGATGTAAGGACTGCTGGATAGTGCTCGCCACGTCATAGGATACCATCAAGTTTAAGAAACGAAGGTTCAAAATGCGATTGTTGACGTGGAGAGCACTATCCATCAGTCCTTACCTGGAAAGCCATGTCCATGACGCTGCTGGAGGCGCCGCTCGCGTCGCTGAAAACCCCGCTCTCCGGCCGTATGAGCCCGCTGCCTTGAGAGCCCCCGGCTTCTGAAGCCTGCCCGCCGCTGAGGGGCCTCCCCGCGCCCCCTGCTTCCGACTGCCGCCGCGGTGGAGACGGAGCCCCCGCCCCCGCTGCCGCCGCCGCCACCGCCACCGCCAACGCCGAACGCTGCCCAGGCCCCGGCCCCGGCCCCGGCCCCGGCCCTGGGCCTAATCCCAGCCCCGGCCCTGCCGGTGGCGTCTCACCAGTCCCAACCACAGAAACCGACCGATGGATTATCTGGCCCGATGCATCCCGTCGCAGCCCTGTCAGCGAGGGCGAGTATACATGTTGCCCCGACGCCACGCGCTCCAGAGCCGGCTGCGCCAGCCCCCCCAGCGGCGGGGGCGACGCCACCCGTTCCTGCGGCGGCTGCGCGGGGGAGTATAGCTGCTGCCCTGACGCCTGCCGCTCCAAGGCTGGCTCCGCGGGCGCGGCCTCCATGTAGGGGATTACACTCGTTCACTTCTCAGCTCAACTTGAGCGCTCATTATGGGATAGGGGGTGCGCATAGGGGTTGTGTAGCCCGTGTTGAGGGGGTGTTTAGGGTGTGTAGGGTGTATTTGTGTCTCAGACACGGCTCAAGTTGAGCTGAAAAGTGAACGAGTGTAAGCCCCTGCCTCCATGCCAAGCCGCTGCAACGATGGCCCCCGCACAAGCCCCCACCCAAGCGGCCCCGATGCCTCGGCCGGCTCGGCGGGCGACTGTGGGTTGGCGTTGTGGTGCCTGCGCGCGAAGAGAACCGGCGCGAGCATGAGTGAGTCGGGCCAGGATGTAGCGGCGCAAGTTAATTTCGAAAGCAGAATTTGAAGGCGGCTCATCATATTGTAGTTTCAAGCGCTCAGTTCCAGGCGCTTTCAACATGAGTTTCATCGGTTCAATGTGCACCGCCCTGCCAGGAGTTTGCAATGCGCTGGGGCAACTCCGGGCCATCAGCACCACCGATCCACACGCCCCCGCTGCCGCCACCACCGCCCCCGCTTCCGCCGCCGCCGCTGCCACCGCCCCTGCCGCCGCCGGTGATGCCACCCGCGCTCTGCTGCGAGGGGATGCCGCTGCCGCTGCCACCGCCTCCGCTACCGCCCCCGCTGCCGCCGCCGCTGTTGCTGCCGCCCAGGGCCTGAGGATCGCTCTGCTGTGAGGGGATGGCGCTGCCGGGCGTGAGGATGGGAAGCGATTCCAGTTGCTCGCCGCCCCCGACCCCGCTGCCGCCGCTGCTGCCGCTGCCGCCGTTGCTGCCACCCGCGCTCTGCTGTGACGGGATGTCACTGCCGGGCGTGAGGATTGGAAGCGACCCGAGTTGCTCCAACGCCGCCAGCTCACCCTGCGATGGCGCGTGCAGTCCAGGCCCTAGCGATCGTGATTGGGCCAGCCCTGGCCCCGGCGCTTGTGACTGACCCGGCCCTGGCCCCGGCGCTTGTGATTGGCCGAGGCCCGGCCCCGCCGATTGTGATTGGCCTAGCCGTGGCCCTGGTGTCTGTGATTGGCCCAGTACTGGCCCCGGTGCGTGTGATTGGCCCAGGCCGGACTCTGGCGCTGGTGATTGGTTCAGCTCCGTCGAGGTCGGGAGCGGTGGCGGGAGCGGGGGCCGGGACGTCTGCTCCTCCCCTAGGGATGAGCTCCTCACGCCAGGGGCTTACATTCGTCCGCTACTCAGCTCAACTTGAGCGCTTTGTATGGGATAGGGGGTGCGCGCAGGGGTTGCGTAGCCCGTGTTGAGGAGATGTTGAGGGTGTGTAGGGTGGCTTTCTGTGTCAGACACGGCTCAAATTGAGCTGAAAAGTGAACGAGTGTAAGCCCCTGCCGCACGCGGAGCGCTACCGCCGCCGCTAGCCCCAGCCCCGTCGTGCCGCGCCCCGCCGCCAGCGCCTGCTCCTCCGCCGTGCCCAGCGACATGGCCCGCAAGATCGGCGAGTCGAGCCGAGCCGGGGGCCGCAAATCTGATTCCAACACCCTGGATTCACCGAAGCTCCAATCCAGCCCACCTTCCGTGGCGTAACCCTGTACTTGGCTCTGCGATTGAACCTGCGCTTGAGCCGGAGCTCCCGGCGCCTGATCCTGCGGTTGACCCTGAACCACCGCCGCTTGACCCTGAAACACCGCCGCTTGACCCTGCACCCCCGCCGCTTGACCCTGCAGCCCCGCCGCTTGACCCTGCTCCACCGAGGTCCGGACCGGGCCCGGCGGCGACCCCAGCGGCTGCCACGCTGTAGCGGCGCAACTCGAATTTGAAAGCAAAGTTGGAAGGCGGTTCGTCATATTAAGGTTTCAAGCGCTTGGTTCCAGGCGGTTTCAACATGGGTTTGATAGGGTCAACCTGCACCGCCCTACCACGCCGCATTCATCGCCGCTGCCGCCACCCAGGGGCTTTCACTCGTGCACTGTTCAGCTCAACGTAAGCACTTTTTGGGGGGGTAGTTGTTGACTCACAGTGACAAAACGGCTCAGGTTGAGCAGAACAGTGGACGAGTGTAAGTCCCTGCCGCCGCCGCCGTCACCATCGTCGTCGTTGTCGTCAGCGCGGGCGGCCCATGACCCGTCAACCGATGGGAAGCGGTGCCGGTGCCGTTGCCGTTGTCGTACGCGGGGTTGTCCGGGGAGTACAGCACGCCCGGCTCGCGCATGACGTCTACGAAGTACTCCAGTCCCCCGCAGAGCACCACGTTGGCGGCCGCGTCCTCTGAGCAGGGTCTTGGACACCGCATTTGTCTTGAGATCACTTCATTGATTTCAGGGACAAACCGGCATTCGCTGAGCCGGTGAGCTGAAAAGGGGAGACATGGTCTCAGGGAGGGAAATGTTTACGTTGAGCTGGATCGGCAACACTAGCTAGTATAAAGCCTTCGGTTCCAGGCACGAAACGATTTCGTTGTGCAAAAGAGGAAACACCGTTGTAGGCGCTTGTTTCGTTGCATTGAAGAGGCCTTGCCTCGGAGCCGCAGTAGTAGCGGCCGCGGACCAGCCGGGACGGAATTCCGAGGCAGTCCGCCACCACCTTGAACAGCAGCGCGCGGTGCCGCCGCAGCCCCACATGCAGGGGCTTTCACACGTCCACTTTTGGGCTTAAACTCAGTGTCGGGTCTGGTATCGACTCGAAGCAATTTCGACCAATCAGATTGCACCAATCAAAACCGAGAATAAGCATTGTACCTGGTACACTACAGGAGCAGTCAGCCTCTGAGCCAATCACGTTGCGAGCTATGAGGTTGACCGTTCAGCCTCACAGCAAGTTTAACGTGAGCACATTTTGATGGATCGGTGGGTAGTTTCAGACGTTCAGTGACCTAAGCCGGCTCAGGTTGAGCTGGGAAATGGACGAGAGTAAGCCCCTGCCGACGTGCGAGAGCAGGCCAATGGGGATGGTCAGCTTGCCGCGCTGCGATTTCATGGTGTAGCTGGCCTCCGCCCACCGCCCGGCCAGCGACTCGTCGGACTCTGCGGGGCCGCCCATTCGCTCCGCCACCGCCCTCGCCACCGCCGCCGCCGCCTCCATTTTGTCCGTGACGGCCCCCACTGACTCCAGCAACCAGGGGCTTACACTCGTTCACTTTTCAGCTCAATCAAAGCCGTTTTGGTCGCACCTCCCCGTGTCCTGCTGTCTGATGGACAGGGGGGAAATCATGCACCCAACATGTCTCACAAAATGAGCTTAGGCTAAGCCGAAAAGTCAACGAGTGTAAGCCCCTGCCAGCAATCTCCCCAGGAAAAGCGCTAGCTCTTCGTCTTTGCCCTGGTCCACCACCACCACGTCTCGCGGGTCCGTGAGGTCAGGCTCGATGCTCTCCAGTAGCGCCAGCGCGCACAGGGGCACGGAGGTGCTGGTGCCTCCCTCGATCTCTGGGTACTCGCCCCAGGGCACGTAGAACCCGCTGGTAGAGTCGCCAAATTATTGTTCTGTAGTCTGGTTGGCCGGTCAACCTAGCTATTATCAATACACGCACACTCTCTCACACACAGTTACACTTTGAGCACACAAATAGCACGGCATGGACGTAACAGGAAACGAGTGCGAGCGTGAGGCCAGGGCGGAGAATGCGGCGAGTGTGTACGGGTACTGTACACCGGTACAACACCGGCGCGCTGTTAGCAAACAGGTAGGACCGCATGCCAGGCGAGAATGCGGCGAGTGTGTACGGGTACACCGGTACACCTGTGCTCGTTAGCAAACAGGCAGGACGGCGTGGCAGGCGAGGGAGGCGCGCTGGGTTGACAGTTGTGTTGACAGCTGTGATGCCAACTGTATCGCCAGCTGTGTTGCCAGCTGTGTTGGCGCAGAGCCCTACCCGCTGGGTACGCGCTCGTGGAAGTTGAGGCTGCAGCTGGAGAGGAAGCGCTCCGAAGCCGCCTCAGCCGCGCGCTGCTCTTGCTCCCCAGACCCGCTCCCGCTGCCTGTCCCACCGTAGCCCCCGCCAACAATCAATCCGGCCCCGACGTAACCTCCACCTCCGCCTCCGCTGCCCATCCCGTCTGCCCCATCCCTTCTGCCGTAACCTCCGTAACCCCCGCCCCCGCCGCCGCCGACATATTGGGTGGCGGTAAGGCTTGTTTGACCGTTGTACGCAGTGCGCTCGCCACCCCCGCTGCTGCCACTGCCGCCCAGCGTCATCCCGGGAAAATCGCCCGCCCCTCCCATGTCCGACATCGAGGCGCTTATCGCCAGAGCCATCTGTGCAAGCAAGGAGGAGGGCAACAGAATGTCAGTCAAGAGAAAACTTTGCGTGTTGGTTGGGGCGGGCGGAAGGGCGGATGGGCAACAGTCAGCTGTGTGACCGCGCTCGATAAGGCTGGACCAGGCGAGGCCCGTCGTGTCTCACCGAAGAAGATGTCGGACCTCCTGGTTTGCAGAGGTGTCAAGCGTGGTTCCAGCAAGCTGTCAGTGAATTCTACATTTTGCGTGGTAAAATGGGGGCGGCGAAATGCGGCGGGAAAAGACAAAAGAGTCGACGCGGCGGCGCCTAGCGTACTACGAACGGCGTGTGGGGGAGGCGCGTAGGCGTGGGCACGCGCCACCCCCCCTGGCCTGGCGCCGCGGAGGAAGCGTGAAAGCGACGAAGCCGCCGGACAAGCAACCGTCGCAACCCCTCGCACGCATGACGTGGAAAATACATCACGGCCGCGCTGACACGCCAGCCAATGGGCCATGCAGAGGGAACCGCGCCAAGAAACCAGGCGTCCCTCTTCGTCTTCGCTCAGGGAATGCTGAGTAAAGAACTGGGGGCGGCGGCATGCACGCGGGGGGTGAAGCTGGAGGGAGACGAAGACGGCGACCGGCAAACCCCAGGCGCCGTCACCGCACCGTTTCACCCGCGGCAGCGCGCACACGGACGAACGCGTGGGAGAAAAAGCAACAAAGCAAACCCCCGGAAATATCATGTTCTCCTTAGTGTGTTTTACCCTCCCTGTAAAGATCCCCAAGAAAGCCAAATGTGAAATAAGCATTTGACTCGTCGATGACGGTTTACCAGGTTACTCTCAACGACGTTTCACGGTCTGACGGTTTTATCCTTGGACAAAGATGATTCAGGGAAATGGAAAGTTGCGTGCCTCTGTTTCGTACTGCAGCTGCGCTTGCTCAATGGAGTCCGGGTCGTATGATGGTCTCCGGGCAGGCGACGCCGGCGCGCGGCTCCCTAGCGACCCGAGTGTGCCAGTGTTCGCCGCGCCCACCGGCGACGCCGCCACCATGCCCTGCGAGACAACCGAGACGCGCCCGTCCAGACTCGGCCCACGCCGCCGGGCCCCCTCGCCGTCACCGGGTAACTCGGCCCATTCACCGTGGGGGCTGTCGCTCTCGTTCCCATCTCTGCCGCTGCCTTCGCCGGCCCGCGGGCTGAACGCGCGCGAGAAGGTGTTGCGAAACCACTGGCTCGTCATGGCCCCAACCCCCCGCTCGAGGGTGCTGGTACCCAAAGGACGTACGGCCGTCTGGCACACAGTGGCCCAGGTGCGTTCCCAAGTGACGCGACTTGAGAAGCGTGTCGTACACAAGCATAACACAATAACTCAATAACGCGAGGCTCGTGGCACCACAAAACGCGTCTTGATTTTTTTTACCGACTTTTTACCGATTTTATCCGATTTCAGATTCGGACATTCGGTAGGCAGGGTGCCGCACTGCATTCCTGTGGTGGTGAATGTTCGATGCCGGCGGTGTTCGGGACTACATGGCACCGCCTGCCGCCGCGCTCGCGCGTTGCGTGGGCGGCTTGGCCCCCGTACGGCGCCCGGCGGGTCAGCGGCCGCAGACCGGGCTTCGGTTACCACCGCTACACCCATTGTTATCGGATTCATCCGTATTACGTAATAAGTCCTCTCGCGGGACTCGCATCGCCACGGCGGTGGTGGTGGCGGTGGCGGTGGGAGGAGGAGTCGCGCCGGGCAGCGGCGGCATCCTCGGCCGTCGCGCGCGTATCCTTCCCCGTCCCCGAACCGCGCTGACAGCTCCGCGCGCAACCCCCAAGCGCGACTTCTCCCGCTCCCTGAAGGACGGTAATCTCCTTTTCGGTTGGGCCAAGGCAGATGCTCGCCGTGGACGAACCACATCCTCGGATGCCGTCTATCTAACACAAGATACGAGGGTTCGAGATACGAGGGCTCGAGACGCGTGTCGATGATGCGGCCGGTGCCATGATGCGGCCGGTGCCTTGTGCAAGGCTCTAGTCGCCGGAGACTGCTACGCGCTCTTTTGCTTCGCCGTCATCCAACAAATCTCCTCCGCCGTATTCTCATCCTCCTTCTTGGAGGATGGCTGGCTCGCGCCCGTGCAGTTCTCGTACTCAATCCTCCCGGAGTCCGCCTGGCTCATCGCCACGTGGTTGGGCCTGGCCGATGTTTCCCGTCGCGTCATACAATGTCATTTCATTCGCGGGTTGACACATCGTTTTGCGACGAGTCGGGCAATATCTGCTGGTAGGCTGGGCCCTACCACATTCTCGAATTCATTGACCTCCTATGCCGCGCCGGGAAATATCTGCTCGGTCCTACCACGTGGGCCGTGGTAGGGATAGCGCTGGGCGATTACGATTTCGATTTCGAGCGCGAGTTGGAGATGGGGAAGGCCGTAAAGGGGGCGGCAGTGACATGGGCGGTTTGGTGCCTACCCGCGGCGGCAGGCGGGGCAAGTGGCTTACACTCGTGCACTGTTCAACTCAACATAAGCACTTTTTGGGCAAGTCGTTGTTGAATTTCGGTGACAAGATCCGCTCAGGTTGAGCACAATAGTAGACGAGTGTAAGCCCCTAGGCGAGGTCCTACATCACATGTCGTTCCAGCTTCTGGTCGTCTGTCCCAGATTACAGACTGTACTGCGTGAGTGTACCACTTGATAGCTCTACTTCGAAGGCACTCCAGTGTCAGCTGAAGAAAGTACTGAAGTAAGCTGCAGGGCCCTGGCGAGTGGGTTGATGTGGATATCGAGCGAAGATGGGTTGGGATTGCGTGCGTGTTTCCCGCCCGGAGTGATGCTCGGCACGGCGTTGGGGGCGATGATATCGTGGCGGGCTTACAGCAAGGTGATTGGACCAGCGGTAGGGCCGGGCAGATGCGCCCCGTTAGTGTGTACCTGGTCTACGTGATATGGGCAACCGCTGAGTCAGCCCCTTGTCAATCCACATTACTTTCCAAAGGCGTGCGGCACACCGCTACTGCACCGCTACTGGTACCACATGGTATCGACTATCGCCAAATCATCGACCCACGCATTTTGAACCGTGATTTCTTAATCATCGACCCACGCATTTTGAGCCGTAATTTCTTTTGTACAATGTCTATGACGTGGCAAGCATGAATTGGCAGGCCCTAGCTGACGAAGATGTGGGGGAGTGACCCGGATAAGTTGCGAGCAGCTGCCCGTGAGGGTTTTTTCCCCTCGGAGGATGAGGAGTGGGCCACGCTGTACAAGGCGCTGGCAGCGGCGGCGGGGGTCGCGGCGACGGCGGCGGCAACGGAGTTTGCGCTCACGGGTGTCGGCAACGCCACAGACTACATATATTTCTGAGGAATGTTAACCATTGTAGATGAGCTTACGCGTGTCGTCAGCAGCGGCGGCAGCGGCGGCGGCGGCGGCGGCGGCGGCGGCGGCGGCGGCGGCGGCGGCGGCGGCGGCGGCGGCGGCGGTAGCGGCGGCGACAGTAGCGGCGTCGCGGCATTGCCGCCGCCAACATCACGCTCACCGCCCAACAAACAGCCGTAAAAAACAATAACCCATTCTCTGAGAAGAACGCGAATGGACAGTAAGGTGTCCTTCGGTGAGCAGCGCACTCGCGGTTTCGCTTCGAGTATATCCAAGGAGATGAGCCGCGTATGGCATTGGTGCTTGTCGCTCGGACGTGTACGTAGGTCCTCTGGTACATGGTCCATTGGTCCTTGAGCGACCACATGTGCCCCGCCGTGAGCCGAGCGCAAACGCCAAAATTTGTTACCGGGCGGGCGACGTAGCATGAACACGAGCGTGCGAAAGCGGGGGTACTGCGAATGAGGACGAGGACGAGATGATGCTTATCAGTGGCACACGGAGGGCGACCAGTGGCATCTACGTCGTGGACGATGCCGAAGATATGATTAACGTCGCTCGGGTGGGGTGGGCCAGTACAAAAGTAGGACGCATGGTGGGCGAAAGCAGGGGCTCGCTAAGAGGTGAGGTCGCGGGCGAGATGCTGCTTACAAGGAGGGCGACGTGTGACTTCTATCTCGTGGACAATACGGAAGATCATATGCTGGTCGTTAATCAGTAGCGACGTTATCCTGAGACTTGGTGACGGTCTCGCCCTAGTTTGCGGTGGCGTGCCACGTTTCGGCTGTAAACAGACCCAACCACACCACCACCTCGTTGTGGCCGCCACGAGAAGCGTCATCTATGCATTGGTCGATGACAGCCGGGCAGCCGTGCTGTCGCAGCTACATCGTAGACCCCAACTGCCCGTTCCCAGCGGCCACCACGCACAAAATAACCCTCAACGGGCAACACTGCCCACAAAACCACGGCATCATCTTAACGTTCCCGCAAAAGGCGGCAAGTGCGAACAAGGGAGCAAGGTCCGGGCACGGACAGCCGTTCTACCGCGCCAACTGCAACGTTCCAGGTGCCCGAAGTTAGTGGGGCCATGCAACAGGTCGTCTCATCCCACGGACAGTCGCGCTCCCGCGCCCACTGCAACACATTCAGGTGCCCTTCCCGAGCAGCGTCTTGACACCTGTGTTGTTCCGGGAGCACGTTTTGAAGAACTTGAACCCCACGGACTTGTGCTTACTTTCGCAGACGAACAAGCGCGTGCGCGCAGCGGTGGAAGAATCCGGAAGACCTGTTGCAGGCGCTCAGGGCGCTGCTGACAAACTCCAGTTGGTCCTCTTCATGGGCTCGGACAATATGGCGATGTGGGCACGGCGCAACGCGCGATGTATGTCGGGACCGCTGGTGTGCTCGCAGTTCGCGGAAATGGGTGATTTTGAAGGCCTTCAACGTGCGTACCATCATGGCTGGCCTATGAACGAATGGACTTGCTGCGAAAGCGCACATGCAGGGCGCATAGACATGCTCAGGTGGGCACGAAACAAGGGGTGCCCATAGGGTGAAAGTACGATGGTGTTCGCCGCGCGTCAAGGCCACTTGTCCGTGATAAAGTGGGCACACGCAAACGGGGCGCCATTTTCGCCGATCATGTGTTCTGTGGCTGCGTTTTCAGGGCATTTGCACGTGATGAAATGGGTTCATGCGAAATCTCTTCCGTGGTCAATACTGTATCTCCCTTGCATCAACAACGCTCCTGACCGTATTACCCGGGGCCGCGGTCTCCACGGTATCCGTGGAGTCGTCGTGAAGGGTCGAACGGAAATAGTGGAGTGGATGCAAGGGCTAATTTTGTAGACATATTTATCGCTTAAAATCACATCTGCCGTTCGTTCTCATATCGCCTTGTGGCTTCCACTCGTCCGGCAGCGGATCCCTGAACCGCCACGGGTTTCCCGCCAGGTGCAGCGTCTTCAGTCGGTCCAGCTTTCCCATCTCGGGCGGAATGTGCGTCAGCATGTTTCGCTCCAGGTTCAAGAATGTCAGCCAGGAGAAGTCGCCGAGCGAAGGTGGTAGACTGGTCAACTTGTTGTCACGCAGATTCAAGTATCCCAGCGACTTGATCTCTCCTAGTTCCTTCGGCAATCGGGTCAACCCCTGCCCCGGTAGGTGAATCTTCAGAAGCACATGCTCGTCCGGTGCTTCGGCGAAAGTCAGCCCCGCCCATTTCTGTACCTTTTTCTCGGGCCAGAGCTTCA
>Ga0307489_10001739_pt1 | contig 14474 bp, 11 predicted proteins | sample SB12metaG_FD_202247 | JGI IMG/M metagenome (GOLD analysis project Ga0307489, IMG submission 202247) | Sea-ice brine microbial communities from Beaufort Sea near Barrow, Alaska, United States - SB 1.2 | ecosystem: Environmental > Aquatic > Marine > Coastal | place: USA: Alaska | collected... | reverse complement strand
GCCCATCGAAATAACCCACCGTGGCTCTAATAACTGTTCATATAAATGCTGTATAACTGGCGCCATTTTTCTAAAACAAGTGCCAGAAATCACCATTAGATCAGCTTGCCGAGGAGTCGCCCTGATAACCTCAGCACCAAAACGTGCAATATCATGTCGAGACGTAAAGCTTGTTGCCATTTCAACGTAACAGCAGCTCAAGCCAAAGTTAAAAGGCCAAATAGAGTTTTTTCTCCCCCAATTAATCATGTCATCTAACTTCGCCACAAAAACACTGCGTTCAAGTTCTTTTTCTAACTCGGCTTTTTCAAAGCCCATTTGCTTATCAAGTTTAGCTTTTGTTAATGACCATTCCATTATGAGCTCCTTTTGCTAGATTGCTGATGGTTAGGATTTTGCTCTTTAAAAGGTAAATGCCGATGTTTAAGTTCTAACGCACCGATTCGCCACAAATAAATTAATGCCACTAATAAAATAATAATAAAGATACTGGCTTCAATAAACCCCGCCCAACCTACTTCATCAAAAGCGATAACCCAGGAAAATAAAAAAATAGTTTCTAAATCAAAAATAACAAAAAAAATGGCGTAAAGAAAAAAGTGATTAGTAAATCGTGTGTGGTTATCTGTGTTTTTTTCTGGGTGATTAACTTTGTGGGTTAAGTTTTCAGTTAAATCACTATCGTTGGCGCTTACCGCAACAATTCCTGATTCATAAGGGGTATTTTTAGCTCTAGATTGTGTTTTAGGACCTATAACATAAGACAAAACCATCATACCCACTAGCATAATGATAAGTATGATAAAAAACACCAAAATCGGCCATAACTCTGCTATTTGGCTGGACATGGGCACTTCTCCCTTACACTTTTAATTGTTTATGTTCGTATAGTATTTAATCGCTTATAAGTCACCCTAGCAAATAATAATCATAAATACAATTACTGTTTAAAATCAATAGCTTGTATTGATTTTAGCATGATAATATACGTATCGACACAGGAGTGTAAACAAAAGAAGGGTTTGCTCGAGGACCTTAGTTATAATAGGTAATATTATTGTTATTTTTATTCTGGGTGACGATCTACCTCTTTGGTGCAATTTAGCACTATCATTTATTATTATTTTTAAGTGAATACTCTTAAGTCACCGTTATTGACTAATTTAGAGAGCTCAGAAGTATTCTTTTATAACTAAATTATAGAAAAGATTATTTTTTTTGCATGATTAAATAGAGAAATTGTAAAATTATAATAATTCTTTGATGTTTAACTGGTGTGGTATGAGGTTTAATATGAAAATTAAATTAACTAAAGCTTAACTAATTATCCTTTATTGTTAATTTATACTGCTGATGTATATCGTGTTAAAAGATTACCGATAATTAATTATACAGTCATTCTTTTTAATATAGAGCCATTGAATATCTATTTAGAACTATTTTTTCGTAATAGGAGTTCTGAGCGGAAATATCTACAAATATTATAAATAGCTTCCTAAGCGAACTTAGTGAAGCCACTCACGAAGAGTAATATGGTAAGTATTAAGATAAAGTTAATACGTGACTCATATTAATAATGTTTACTCGTCGCCCCCACTTAACAATTCTGAAAATTTACCCAACTTATTAAGTACCATGCAATGGATAGATTTTCGTGGATAACAACCAGTGCGGCTAATTTTACCCGCAGGCGTTGCCATCAAGATCTCTAACGCCTGATCAATGTCTTCGACAGCATAAATTGAGAATTGACCTTGTTCAACTGCGTCAATAACTTCTTGTGACAGCATTAAATTTATCATATTGGTCATTGGCACAATAACACCTTGCGAACCGGTTAAACCAGTATCCTTACAAAGTTGATAAAAGCCTTCTATTTTTTCATTAACACCACCAATAGACTGTACTTCACCGTGTTGATTAATAGAGCCCGTAATCGCTAAACTTTGATCTATAGGTAAATGGGTGATAGCAGAGATAAGTGCGCAAAGTTCGGCCATTGAGGCACTATCTCCGTCAATATGGCCATAAGATTGTTCAATCGCAATATTGGCAGAAATAGCAACAGGAAAACCTTGCCCGTATTTATGTCCCAAATAGCCAGTAAGTAAGAGTACACCTTTTGAGTGAATGGATTTACCTAAATCAACCTCGCGTTCGATGTCTGTAACCCCTTCATTACCTGCATAAACAGTAGCAGTAATTCTAGCTGGAGTACCAAAAACACTGTCACCAATTTCTAAAACCGTTAAGCCATTAACTTTGCCTATTTTTTTACCTTGAGTATTAATTAATACTTGGCGCTCTTTAATTTCACTGAGCCAGGTTTCGCTCATCCGTCCAGTACGTCTTTGTTTGGCTTTTAGTGCCAAATTAATATGCTCAGCAGTTATCTCACTATCGACAGTTTGCTTAGCCCATAAGTAATTAGCTTCATCGAGTAGATCATTAACCTGAACAATATTAGAAGAAATTTTATCCTGATGTTCAGAACGCCTTAATGCATAACGCACTAATTCAACTAACGCATCATTAGCAACAAATGGATAACCATGTTTGTGAGCACGTTGCCTAATTAAATTAGCGTAAGCAATTAAATTATCATCATTTTTAACTAAGTGACGGTCAAAGTCAGCGAGTACTCTAAATAACTCAGTAAACTCTTGATCATACTCTTGTAAGGTATAGTAAATTTCGGGGTCACCTAACAAAACAATTTTCACTTGAAGTGATATTTTTTCAGGTTGTAGACTGTAAGCCCCTGGTTGGCTGAATTCAGAATATGGATTTTCAATGCTAATTTCCTGGGTTTTCAATGCGAGTTTTAACTTAGCCCATACCAGTGGTTGATTTAATAGCTTCTCAGCGTCTAATAATAAATACCCCCCATTTGCTTTATGAAGTGCTCCCGGTCGAATTAATCGATAACTGGTATAAGTTGCTCCTTGAAAGCTAGCGAAGTCAACTTGACCAAATAAATTTTGATACGTCGGGTTTTGCTCATAAACAACGGGAGAGCCTTCTTCTGGTTCACGAGCAACTAATAAATTGGGTAAAAACTGTTCAACCATTAATTTGCGGTTATCTTTATCATTGGGATTTTCGTTACTTTCATCCGCTAAAATTTCTAAAACAGCGTCAACAACATGCTCTTTTACTTTAGATAAATATTTGAGAACACCAATATTGCTAGCAAATTCATGTTCTAGCTCTTTTAATAATGGGCGAATACCCTGCTCTGCTGTTTCATGTTTAAGTTTACGTAATTTATCTGACGAAACACGTTTCCATAGAGGGAGTTCAAGTAATTGTTCGGAGAGCAAGTTTTCTAAAATAGCCAATCGTTGATAAAATTCAGCACGCTGATCTTCTTTAAGACTTGCAAATTCTTTATCATCTAATGCTTTACCATCAACTAACATTGAAAAACCAATTTCACCGTCTTCTTCAAATAAAACAACATTTTGTTTTAATGCAGTTTCTTCAACAACGGAGATTGCTTCATCATATTTTTGATTAAACTCACGATCTACCGCCGCTTTTTTTCGTTGGTAACCTGGGTTATCAAATATCTCAGGAAATAAATCAATTAACTCATCAATAAAGGTATTTATACGGGCAAGTAGTTGTTTACCATCACCAGGGCAAACGTAGAGCTTAAATGGTGCATGATTATCATCAAAATTATTGATATAGCACCACTCTGACGGTGTTTTTTGATCCGCAGCTAAACGGGTCAACATTTGCTTTATTAGAGTCAAGCGTCCTGTGCCATGCTCTCCCATAGCAAATACATTGAAACCCACCGCATTCATTGAAAGGCCAAAATCTAATGCTTCTTTTGCCCGCTCATGACCAATAAAACTTTGCTCTGTTTGAGAAGCTTTAGGTGAGTGTGAAAAAAGTAGTTCGGTTAAGTTGGCTGTTAATTGATTAGGAGTAAGGCGCAATTGGTCAACAGTTTTGCTCATGCAGAGTCTCAGTATGTATTATTATTAACTGTATTATTATTTAAACAGTTAATAATAATACAGTTAATAATGTAATTTGATAATACCTCCAATTGTACTCTAGCCATATCTATTAGCAAAGGATCTTTAAGGTTTCATCGGGTGCCGAATAAATTGTTGGCCGTCGCATTCAATACAGCTACTGACCTTACTCAAGTGAGTAATTGACAAAGTTTGATGGCATTTTTGACATTCTAACTCACCAAAACCTATGTAATCCCCTACACAGTAGATACCATTATGTTCAAAATCATCGATCAACTCAGACCACTCAACTTGAGATTTATCTGTCATGGTGGCTAATATTTGCCAAAAACTTTCATTCATCAAACCTAGATACAGTGAATTTTTTGCTTGCCTTTGATTCTGTCGATAGAATTCATTTAAGTCAAAAATAAAACTATTAATAAATTGTTTAACTTCTCTTTCTGGAATGGATTCTGCGGCAATTAAATAAGCTTTAGCTTGCTCAACTAGATCAACCATTTTGGTGATTTCATGCGCCTGTGTATCTTCAATCCATTTTGATATGTTTTGATATAACGCCACAATAACATTATTTTTGTCTGCCATATTTAGATGCCCTATTCCTCTTAAATTAAGATAACTTAAGTATAGACAGTTTTTTGTAGCCGCTAGTATCAATATCAGCTATTAAGCTTAGTTAAGATAAGGTATTCTATGTGACAAATTTTAATAGGCTCATGGGTTTTAGCTTTAACTACTAATAAAACTTCATGTAGCACCCATCTACAGTGTTTGAGAATCGTTAATGGAATCCACTTACAATCCCCAGTCAATTGAAAAAGAAGTTCAACAATTTTGGGTTGATAACAATACTTTTGCTGCTACCGAGCAACCAGAAAAAGAAAAGTTTTATTGTCTCGCTATGTTCCCTTACCCTAGTGGCCGTTTACATATGGGCCATGTACGCAACTACAGCTTAGGTGATGTAATTTCACGTTATCAACGTATGCAGGGCAAAAATGTCATGCAGCCTATGGGATGGGATGCTTTTGGTTTGCCTGCTGAAAATGCCGCAATTAAAAATAACTCAGCTCCTGCAAAGTGGACTTATGAAAATATTGATTATATGCGTAACCAACTAAAATCATTAGGATTTGGTTATGACTGGGGCCGTGAACTAGCCACGTGTAAAAAAGATTATTACCGCTGGGAACAGTGGTTTTTCACCCAACTTTTTGAGAAAGGCTTAGTGTATAAAAAAAATGCCACTGTTAATTGGGACCCTGTAGATCAAACGGTACTGGCCAACGAACAAGTGATTGATGGCAGGGGTTGGCGTTCTGGCGCTATTGTTGAGCGTAAAGAAATTCCACAGTGGTTTATTAAAATCACTGATTATGCTGAAGAATTATTAAACGATCTCGACCAGTTAACTGATTGGCCTGAACAAGTTAAAACCATGCAGCGTAATTGGATTGGTCGTTCTGAAGGTGTTGAAATGACCTTTAAACTAGCAAATTCTACTGAAAAATTTGATATCTACACCACTCGTCCTGATACTCTTTTAGGTGTTACTTATGTCGCGTTAGCCGCGCAACATCCACTCGCCTTAGCTGCTGCTGAAACCAATACACCATTGCGTGATTTTATTGCTGAATGTAAAAACAGTAAAACCACTGAAGCTGATATGGCCGCAATGGAGAAAAAAGGTGTCGATACCGGTTTAAAAGCTGTTCATCCTATTAGTGGTAAACTTGTCCCTGTATGGGCAGCAAACTTTGTCTTGATGGATTACGGCTCTGGTGCGGTAATGTCGGTACCGGGACATGATCAACGTGACTGGGAGTTTGCGACTAAATACGGTTTAGAAATCACCCAAGTTGTCTCAGGTCAACCAGGTGAGGATATTACTAATGCTGCCCTCATAGAAAAAGGTACCTTAATTAATTCTGGTGAATTTGATGGTTTAGCGTTTGAGGATGCATTCAAAGTAATATCGGATAAATTAATCAGCGATGGTAATGGAAAAATCAAAGTTAACTACAGACTGCGTGACTGGGGTGTTTCTCGTCAACGTTATTGGGGTACTCCTATTCCAATGATCAATCTAGCTAATGGTGAGTCAGTTGCAGTACCTGTAGATCAATTGCCAATAGAACTGCCAGAAGATGTCGTCATGGATGGGGTTAACTCACCCATAAAAAGTGATTTAGAATGGGCTAAAACTAGCTTTAACGGTCAAGATGCTTTACGTGAAACGGATACCTTTGATACCTTCATGGAGTCTTCTTGGTATTACGCACGTTACTGTTCACCCTCAGACGATACGCAAATGCTTGATCCTGCAAAAGCAAACTACTGGTTACCTGTAGATCAATACATTGGCGGAATTGAACATGCTATTTTACATCTGCTTTATGCGCGTTTTTTCCATAAACTGTTACGTGATTTTGGTTTAGTAAAGTGTGATGAACCTTTCAAGAGTCTCTTATGCCAAGGCATGGTATTAGCAGAGACTTTCTATAGAGAGGCCGATAACGGTGCGCACGACTGGATTGCACCAATTGATGTTGAAGTAGAACGTGATGTCAAAGGTAATATTCTCAAAGCGGTAAGTAAACTTGATGGTCAGCCTGTAATTTCTGCTGGCATGAGTAAAATGTCAAAATCTAAAAACAATGGTATAAATCCACAGGAAGTAATTGATAAATACGGTGCTGATACTGTCCGATTATTCATTATGTTTACATCTCCACCAGAGCAAACCTTAGAATGGTCTGATACTGGTGTAGAGGGCGCTCACCGATTTTTGAAACGTGTATGGAAGTTGGCTTATGACTTTAACATTAATGAGCTAGAAATTGTTTCCCTTAAAAATTTAACGCTTAACAACAGCCAAAAATCATTACGTCGACAATTACATAAAACCATCATCAAAGTGACTGATGATATTGGTCGTCGTAATACCTTCAATACGGCTATTGCTGCCATAATGGAATTAATGAATCATCTAACAAAAGCACCATTAAATAGCCCTGAAGATAAAGCAGTAATGAATGAAGCCATACAGGCAGTTGTCTTAATGTTAACACCTATCGTTCCTCATATCTCACATCATCTATGGTCTTTAGTTGGCGATATGACTAATGGATTAACTGTAGAAGAAGCCTCATGGCCTAAAGCAGACGAAAGTGCCTTAATTGAAGATGAAAAGCTAATTATTGTACAAGTCAACGGTAAAGTAAGGACTAAAATAACGATTGCAGCCGATGCAGATCAAGCAAGTATTGAGAAACTAGCTTTTTCTCAGGAACAGGTGAGTAAGTTTACTGAAGAAAAAACAGTGCGCAAAGTTATATACGTAGCTGGTAAGCTGTTGAATATTGTAGCTAACTAGATTATCTTATTGTTTTGTTGGTCAGTTTTATACTAACTGACAAAACAATAATTGAATAATAACATAACTAAAAAGGTCACCCGTTAAAGTGATTAAAATTAAGTTAACAAAAATAACCGCGGTTAAGGTACAGCGTCTTTTCAGCTTATTCCTTATCTTATCCTTGTTAAGCTCATGTGGCTTTAGGCTTCGAGGTGATTACCTATTACCACCTGAACTGCAAACGTTATATGTCAGCTCTGTCGATACCTATGGTGAACTCTCACGTATACTTAAGAGACATTTAAAACTGAACAAAGTGACTGTTGTGAGTTCATTCTCAACCAAATACCCAGAATTACATTTACTCAATGACAATTTATCTCGACGTAACTTATCCGTTTTTCCCAATGGACAGGTGGCAGAATATGAATTAATTTATTCGGTCAACTACCAATTGAGTTTCCCCAACCAGGACCCTGAAAACTTTAATTTTGAACTTTACCGTGATTATCAAGACGACCCTAATATTGCTTTAGCAAAAAGTCGTGAATTAACACTGTTACTAAGTGAAATGCGTCAACAAGCAGCGGATAAAATATTAAGAGAAATGGCCAGTATAAGCATCAAAAATTAATCAAATAAGCCAGAGAAGAAATGCGAATTTATCATAACCAACTCGAGACTACACTTAACCAAGGGTTCAAACCCGTTTGGTTGATATTTGGTGATGAACCTTGGCAGAAAAATAATAGTTTACAAACCATTAAAACTCATGCTCAACAGCTAGGTTTTAGTGAGTTAATACGCTTTAGCGCTGATGATAAATTTGACTGGCAATTGTTGCTCGGTGAATACCAAACATTAAGCTTATTTGCCAGTCAACGCATTATCGAAATTGAACTTGTCACCGGTAAAATTGGTGATAGTGGTGCTAAAGCTATTAGCGCCTTAATCGAAATTCTTCACCACGATGTACAGTTGATTTTTCATGGCCCTAAATTAGATACGCCGACTGCCAATAGAAAATGGTTTAAAAGCCTCTCTCAACATGGCTGTTACCTACCGTTGTATGATATTGAAACTAAAGCTCTGGGCTCTTGGCTTCATCGCCAAGCAAGTATACTCAATGTTAATTTATCTTCTGATGTTATCCCTTTATTAATCGAACTTTTTGAAGGCAACTTACTTGCATTAGAGCAGGAGTTACAAAAACTATCGATACTATTTGGCAGCCAATTAATTACATTTGAAGATGCTGAAAAATTAGTGATTAATCAAGCTAAGTTCAATCCATTTCAATTGATTGATTGTTTACTATTAGGTGATTTAAACAAATGCATCACCATCTTAAATCAACTCCAACAAGAAGGTACTGCTGTAGGTCAACTCATTTGGTTTGTTCATAAAGAAATAAAGCAACTACTGGATATGTTAGAACAAAAGGAGCAAGGTATTCACATAACTGAAATATTAAAAAGTTATCGTATTTGGGATAAACGAAAACCGTTATATCAACATGCCATTAATAATATTGTCCTTGCTAATATCAGGCGTTCAATGGCACGAATTGCCCAGCTTGATTTAATCAGTAAATCAAGTAGTGAGTTTAATCCTTACATTTTACTTAGTGATGTTTGTTTAAGCCTTTATCATGGAGAACAGATGGTGAAATATCCACTTGACTATGAGTATGCCTAAAGTTATTGCCATTTTAGGAGGTACTTTTGATCCCATTCATAATGGTCATATTATACCTGCAAAGCATGTGGCAAAATGGCTAGGCGTCAACCAAGTAAACTTAATGCCCGCTCATCTACCTCCTCACAAAAACACCGTTAGTGCTTCTCCAAAACAACGTGCAGATATGGTCAAATTAGTCTGTAATAGTGAATCACTTTTTGTCTTCGATCAACGCGAATTAAAGCGAAAAACTGTTACGTACACGGTCGATACCTTAAGAGAGATCAAACAGGAGTTTCCCCAAACAACCTTATTTTTTATCATAGGTATGGACTCATTACTCTCTTTTACACAGTGGCATCGATGGCAAGAAATTTTAACTTTATGCCATTTAGTCGTTAACTGCCGACCAAATTATTCAGTTGAAAATTTACCAAATGACATCCAATTATTATTAAACAATCATCAACTAAGTAAAAGCATCGCGGCACAATTAATAAACAAACAGGCCGGTTATATTCTCTTTCCTCCAGAAATTGCTTGTGATGTCTCATCAACTTTAATCAGAAGTAAAATTAAAGAAAGGCAAACCTGTGATAACTTAATGCCACAAAGCGTATTAAATTACATAAACAAACACCAACTTTACCGCTAATATATCTTGCCCCATTTAAGCTGTAATCTGCATTTCAAAGTAGCTTGCCTATTTAATTAATGATATTATGGACCAACTGTAAAAAATTCTAGGAATAACCTCTTGCAAAGCAAAGCACTAAAAAAATTTGTTATTGAAAAAATCGAAGACATAAAAGGTAGAGATATCATTACATTAGATATCACAGGCAAAGCTAATTTTGCTGACTATATGATCGTTTGTTCAGGAAATTCTAACCGTCACGTAAAATCTATAGCCCAATTAGTCGGCGCAGAGTGCCGTGCTGAAGGGATTTTACCCTTAGGCATCGAAGGTAATGATGTTGGCGAATGGGCGTTAGTTGATCTTGGTGATATCATTGTTCATGTGATGACTGACCAACAACGTGATAAATACCAACTTGAAGAGCTTTGGACTTAACGCTTTATAACAATATTTACCGGACAAAAGATACATCAGATGCGCATAACTCTCTACGCTGTTGGTAATAAGATGCCCGCTTGGGTCAGTCAAGGATTTCAAGAATACAGCCGCCGTTTCCCTCGCGATATGTCATTTCATCTGGTAGAGATATCACCCGGTAAGCGTGGAAAAAATGCTGATATAGCGCGTATATTAGAAAAAGAAGGTGAACAACTACTTTCAGCAATTCCTAAAGGAAACCGTATTGTGACTTTAGAAGTTGAAGGTAAACCCTGGACTACACCTGACCTTGCAACGCAGCTTGAACGTTGGCAATTTGACTCTAGAGATGTTGCATTATTAGTTGGAGGTCCGGAGGGTTTAGCGCCCGCTTGTATTAAAGCATCCGAGCAAAAATGGTCACTCTCACCACTAACACTACCTCACCCTATGGTAAGGATACTTATCGCCGAGAGCTTATATAGAGCTTGGAGTATCAATAATAACCATCCTTACCATAGAGAGTAACTATGGCCTCACCTAGACGCGACACCATAAGAAATAAAACCGCAGAAGCCAATTTATTTGCCCGTCGAACGTTTATAACTTTTATTGGTGTCCTTGCCATTATATTAATTTTGTTCAGTAATATTTATGACCTGGAAGTCAGCGCTTACGAAAAATACCAAACCAAATCAAATAGTAATCGAATAAAATTATTGCCTGTTGCGCCAAACAGAGGCTTGATTTACGATAGAAATGGTATTTTACTTGCTGATAATAAATCAATATACAGCTTAGAAGTTATTCCAGAAGATGTGAAAGATATTACAAATACAATTACTGAAGTTAGTAATTTACTTGGTATTAGTATCGAACGTCAAAAGATCTTTTTTAAACAAAACCGTGGTAATCGTCGTTTTAAACCCGTTGAATTACAATCAAGATTAAGTGATCAACAAGTGGCTTTATTTTCAGCTAATCAGCACAAATATCCTGGTGTCTATATCGATGCTAGACTGAAACGATATTATCCCTTTGCAAAGTTAACCACACATAATATTGGTTATGTTGCTCGTATCAACCCAAAAGACCTGCAAAAATTACATCGTGATAATAAATCGGAAAATTATGCTGCGACACGTGAAATAGGTAAATTAGGTATTGAAAGATATTACCAGGATATGTTGCACGGCACTATTGGTCACCAAGAAGTTGAAATAAATACCCAAGGACGTGTTATTCGCACGTTAGACTTTACCCCCCCAGTACCAGGTAAAAATTTAACACTCACTTTAGACATTGAATTACAAATGATTGCCAAACGTGCCTTGTCCGGGAAGAGAGGCGCTATAGTAGCACTTGATCCACGTGATGGCGGAATTTTGGCGATGTACTCTAATCCAAGCTACGATGGTAATTTATTTGTTCATGGAATTAGCAGTAAAAACTATAATAAATTATTAGAATCTGATGACTTACCACTAATTAACCGTTCGGTTCAAGGATACCCTCCAGCGTCTACTATTAAGCCTTTCTATGCGCTACTCGGTTTAGAAGAAAAAATAGTCACTGCCAGTAAGAAAATTTGGGATCCTGGCTGGTATCAACTAGAAGGCCTTGAAAATAAATCTCGAGACTGGAAACCTTGGGGCCATGGTTGGGTTAACCTAACCAAGGCCATTGAAGAGTCATGTAATACCTATTTTTATGATCTCGCGTTTAAACTTGGCATTACTAAAATGAGTAATGTATTAGAACAATTTGGATTTGGTGATTATACCGGTATTGATATCCACGAGGAAAGTCGAGGTATAGTGCCTAGTATAGCCTGGAAAAGATCTCGTTATAACAAGCCCTGGTATACCGGTGAGACTCTTTCTGTTGGCATTGGCCAAAGCTATTTAACAGCAACACCACTCCAGTTGGCCCAAGCAACATCGATTTTAGTTAACAAGGGCCAAATTAAACCCCCACATTTACTAACAAAAACATCGCAAACTGAATTAATTGCAGTAGACACAACAAATAAATTTGAGAAAAAAATCACGATAGAAGAAGTCTCTATAGATCAACAAAAACCCATCATTCTAAACCAAAATAAGCATTGGGACATCGTGCTTGATGCAATGCATAAGACAGCACAAAGTCTGGGTGCCACTGCCTTCAATCCATTTAAAGGCACAAAGTATGATGTTGCGGGAAAAACAGGTTCTGCACAAGTTGCTAGTATTAAACAAGAAGAGACGTATGATGCAAAAACCACCAAAGAAAACAAGCGAGATAATGCGATGTTTATTTCTTTTGCACCCTATGAAAATCCAGAGATTGTTGTGGTTGTTGCCATAGAAAATGTTGCTAAAGGAGGAGGAGCAAGTAATGCTGCTCCTGTAGCCAAACAAGTTATGGATCAATATTTTGGTGATAGAGTTATTGAAAGTACCAACCCATCCCGCCATCCGAACCATATGAAACCTTATATCCAAAAGAATAGGCACTAGATAATGAATTTAAATAGTTGTGAGGGAAAATAATGCACAGCACTGGGTATGAGCAACAACAAATACAGACACTTTGGCAACGTTTGCACATTGATTTACCCCTATTAATTGGCCTGTTGTTATTAATAACGTTAGGTCTATTTATTGTTTATAGTGCCGGTGGCCAAGAAATGGATGTTGTCATCAGACAAGCTGTTCATTCGGGTATCGCCTTGGTTGTAATGCTCGCTATCGCTCAAATACAACCCCTTATTTATAAAAAACTTGCTGTGCCTATGTTTATTGTTGGCCTATTGATGTTAATTGCTGTTTTAATATTTGGCCATGTCGGTAAAGGTGCACAACGATGGTTAGATTTAGGTTTTACCAAATTTCAACCTTCGGAAATAATGAAACTTATTGTACCCATTATGATTGCTTGGTTTATTAGTCAATATGACCTACCTGCAAAAGTGTCAAACATCATTATGGCATTTATCTTAGTCTTAATACCGACATTACTGATCGCAAAACAACCAGACTTGGGCACTTCATTACTCATCGCCAGCTCTGGTATTTTCGTTTTATTTCTTGCTGGTGCTAGCTGGAAACTCATTGCTACTTGTTTGGGGTTAACTTCAGCTTTTTTTCCTATTTTGTGGATGTTTTTGATGAAAGGTTATCAAAAACAGCGCGTACTTACGTTTTTAAATCCCGAACAAGATCCCCTTGGCTCTGGCTATCAAATAATCCAATCTAAAATAGCGATTGGCTCCGGTGGAATAAACGGTAAAGGTTACTTGCAAGGCACTCAATCACAGCTTGAATTTTTACCTGAGCGTCATACTGATTTTATTTTTGCGGTCTTTAGCGAAGAGTTCGGCTTAATTGGTGTCTCTGTTTTATTATTAGTGTATTTAGCCATTGTTGCTCGTGGCTTATGGATTGCAGTTCATGCTCAACAGGCTTTTACTAAACTATTAGCGGGCAGTATAACGCTTACCTTTTTTGTTTACGTCTTTGTTAATATTGGAATGGTTTCAGGCCTTCTACCTGTTGTCGGTGTTCCCTTACCTTTGGTTAGTTATGGTGGCACTTCAAAGGTAACATTACTGGCAGGTTTCGGTATTTTAATGGCCATTAGCACGCATCGACGTTTTCATGCTTGATTTGGAGTTTCTATGATAAAACAAACACTTACTTTTCTGGTTATAATAAGTCTTAGTGGATGTAGTGCTGATAATGGACGCTATCAACAGAAACATGATAGTAAACCAACAAGACAACCTAGCGGTGCTGAATTATCAAATGCCGTACCAAGAGAAGAGGCACAAAGCAGAGGTGGAAACAAAAATTACCAAGTTAGAGGTATAAATTATAACGTTTTATCAAGTGCTGAAGGTTTTAAAGAAACAGGAATAGCGTCCTGGTATGGGCAGAAATTTCATGGCCATTTAACGTCAAATGGAGAGATTTACGATATGTATGGTATGAGTGCTGCTCATAAAAGCCTTCCCTTACCCACTTACTTAAAAGTAACTAATGTAGATAATAATAAATGGGTTATCGTGAGAGTAAATGATCGTGGCCCATTTCATCCAAGTCGTATAATTGACCTTTCATACAGCGCTGCTTATCAACTTAATATATTAAAAACTGGTACTGCAAAAGTTAAAATTCAATCAATAACTGATTTTAAACAACCATTTAAAAAATCAAGTGATATTGTAACAAACGTATTTGATACAACTGAGCTCAAAAAACAGTATATTCAAGTATTGGCAACTCGAAATAGTGACTTAGCGAAAAACACGGCCAATAACTTAGCAGAGCACTATCAACAAAAGGTTATTTGGCCCACTAGCAAGGGGATATTTCGAGTACAAATAGGTCCAATTTCG
>Ga0307489_10001738_pt1 | contig 14476 bp, 29 predicted proteins | sample SB12metaG_FD_202247 | JGI IMG/M metagenome (GOLD analysis project Ga0307489, IMG submission 202247) | Sea-ice brine microbial communities from Beaufort Sea near Barrow, Alaska, United States - SB 1.2 | ecosystem: Environmental > Aquatic > Marine > Coastal | place: USA: Alaska | collected... | reverse complement strand
TAAAGGACACTCGTCGACTTCGAAGCATGCGACCACGCACCTTCAATACACGTGCATATCCGGTGGGGGGGCGTGACCCCCCACTAGATCTGGGCAGATCGGGCACCCACGTTTTGGTTGATCCGTTACGCGACGCACCGCGTACGAATAGTCGGCCTGGTCGACGCTGACCTGCCACTCTCCCGTGGGCGTCGTATCCAAACCACGCGGGGGCGCCGCCGCGGGCATCCCCGTGAATCCGGCTGTCCTCCGTCCCGGGAGCGGCGGTGGCGGCCGGCATCACAACTCGCCGGGGGGGCGCGCCTGCGCCGCCGCTTGATACAAATAGTTGAATCGAAACTTTGTCAGGATGGCGCCGATGACTATTAAAGACGGGAAGCGGATTCCGCGTGTGACGGGGGTCGCGGCGACGGCGCCGGCAGCGGCAGCGGCGGTCGACACGCCGGCGTTTACCTCCCAGCCCGGCTCCGAACGCGGGAGTTACGTCAAGAAGGAGGCAGTGGAAGCGAAGAAGGGTCGAAAACCATCGCCGGGCAATAGTGTACCACCCAACGCCGGCGACGCTGGTTCAACCGCCAGCGCCAACGGGACTGCGCGGGGTGCGGGGGCCGCGGCGCCGGCGCCGGCGAAGGCAAAGCCAACCCCCATGAGCATCCTCAAGGATGCGGCGGCGGAGGAAGAGGCGGCGGAGGCGGGGTCATTGTATCGTCGTTGAGAGCGAGCACTTGGCCGACTTGTGTTCCCCCTCTTCCTCCTCCGCTTCCTCCTCCTCCTCCTCCTCCTCCTCCTCCTCCTCCTCGTGCTCCTCTCCTCCTCCTCCTCCTCCTCCCCCTCCTCCTCCTCCTCCGCACGACTTCATCATCACAAGCAATGAACCCGCAACTACCTTGTATGTCATGCAGGCACATCCAATCTCAGTCGAGCCTGCGCGTCTGTACAACCATTCACCCCGAAGGTGAGTCATGCTCGAAGGTAAGTCATGCTCGATGTCGCTTCCAGTGCTTGTTCTCAACGACCCTCCGGCCCGGCGCGTGAGAAGAAGCACGAGCATAAAACCGGCGCGGAGAGCCGCAGCGACATCAAGACCTCGGTAGGGCGGTGCAGGTTGGCCGTTTCAAACCCACGTTGAAAGCGCCCGGAACTAAGCGCTCGAAACCAAAATGTGATAAACTGCTTATAATTTTGCTTCCAATTACGCTTTCAATTTCAACTTGCGCCGCTACATCTCGGCGTGGGAAATCCTCCTGGATTTCCAGAACTGCATTGAGCTGCAGTCGGTCGTCTTCATAGCTGTGCTGATTGAAGCCTCGCTAGTCATCACGAGCTTCGTGGCGGGGTCTTGTACTCCTAGCTCACCTCAATGTTCATACTTTTCCTCTGCTTAACTCTACGTACGCCGTGTGTCCCTGATGACTGCATGAAACCTCATTTGCATTATTCCCACTCAATGCCTCAAAGGTGGGGCAAAGGTCTTTGAGTCGAGCGGGGAAAAGTGCTCGGGTGAGGCCCTGGTTAGCGGCGGGCGACGCAGTGTTCCCTGAGAAGCACAAGCGCATCATCACCGCAGTGGCATGGCCTTCACACCAGAAGAGCGGCCCTCGTTAGTGTTCTTTGGGAGCAAGTATAATATCCTGAACAAGCCCGCTTTCAGAATACGGGGTTCTACGTCGCGCGACCAACGTACACACGCCGAATGCCAAAGCGTAGGCTACTCATGTCTCAGTCTTGGCAGGAGCATCAATGGCCGCACCCGCGGCGAGGCGCTCCTCACGGCGGGCAATCTCCAGCTCAACCAGACCGTTTCCTGCTCATAGTAGTGCACTGGTGTCCCCTGGCACACTTGCCGCATCCTCCTCACGTTGAGTCACCACGGGAACCAGGGTAAGACCATGCAGGAGGATGCGGCGGGCGTGCACGGGCACACCGGCACACTATTCCCTTATGCGCAATCAGTCTCGTTCAGCAACCACGGGAACCAGGGTAAGGCCCTGCTTGAAGGTGTTGTACCTGCTGGTGGCTGATTTGCTCATCAAGGTGTTCGCCAAGGGCATCCGCCGGTCGGTGCGTGACATATGGCTGGTCTTCGATTTTCTAATCGTGGCTATTTCGCTCGCCTTCACCTACGTCGAGAAGGTCAAGTTCGGAGACGTCAAGGCAGGCTCTTTTCACAGGCAGTATATACTGTATTTTAGTGATTCTGATTTACATTTATCGAACGGACTTCGAAACCACAACAGTGAAGGTTCAGCTGACGAACACTGGTATATGGCTCTGCACCAAGGCATCGTCAATGGTCAACATGGCTCGCCTGACGCGCATACTCGTCGTGGTTCGCGTCATTTACAATTCCATTTACAAAAACAGAGGCGGGGAGAAGAGCGAGGAAGACAAGTTGACCGACGCGCAGAAAGAGGCCGCGGAGTTGGAGCGCATTCGCGAGCATGGTGGGGCGGAGCAAGTACAAAAGTGTTGAAACCCGTGTTGAAACCGCCTGGATACAGCTCTTGAAACATACGAACCATTGCTTTCAAGTTTTGTTTTCAATCTCAACTTGCGCCGCTACAGCACGGCAGACTGAACACCCCGAGCTTGACACGCTGGGAGATTGTAAAGTTTACGGCGGGGTGGATGATCCGGCATGAGCTGACCAACACCATCAAGATGATTCTGGAGGTCATTCTCATCGCCGGCGCCAGCATTGCCAAGCCGCTGCTGTTGTCGTACATTTTCGACATTTACATTCCGGAGAAGGACTATGCGCGGTGCACGTACGCGGTAGGGTGGCGCATGTTGAAACGCGTTGACAGCCGTGTTGGAGGCGCTGGTTTCAACGCTCGGAGCTCACACACGATAAGCAGCTTTCAAGTTTGCATCATATTCAACTTGCGCCCCTGCACTGCGGTGATCGGAGTGGTGGTGATGATGCTGGCGGGTGCGCAGATGAAATACCGCATGGTCAACGACAATCCGTCGGGCGGCAGCTTCGTGCCCATGATGACCAAGAACTTGACGCTCAAGGCATGGGAGATATTGACTTGAGGCAATCGACCGACGTTGAATCTTCTCCTCCTCCTCCTCCGCGCGTATGTGTGAGTATTCGCACTGAAGCAAAGTGATGCTCGATCTCTGATTAATTGCTTATTCTCAATGACTCTCCTGCAAGGCGATCCGCCTGCCGTGGACCACGCTCATGACGCTGCACTCCGACTTCCTCTATAACCTCATTGGCGGGGCTATCTTGCATCCGCCCATGGAGAGCACTACCGCACCCGTGCGGCTGAACGCACATGACACGTCACATGATTCACGTAGTAGTAGGGACCACAATAAGTAATGGGAAAGCAAGTTACTTAGCCACTGTTTTATTGGAGCGATCCCTAGTGGTCGGGATGGACCTGACCATCGCCAACAGCAACCTGGACCACTTAGTCTCGGGGTTCGCCGCTGGCAGGGGCTTCCACTTGTCCACATCTCTTTTCAACCTGAGCCGCTTCTGTCAATGAAACCACCCAACGTATCCTATACAAAGTGCTCATGTCAAGCCAAAAAGTGGATGAGTGTTAAGGCCCTAACCGCGGGCCTGGACCTGATCGCGGTGTGCCTGACCATGATGCTGTTCTCGCCCATACTCGCCACCACCATCATGTGCACCCTGCCCTTCGTCGTCGTCTACAACAAAGCCAAGGTAGGGCCCGGCAAAATGCTCCAGGCAGCACAGAGTTGCACTAACTGTGCCGCCCGTCTGCCCCCTGGGGTATCCGCACACAAGGACTCATCTTGCCTCGTTGTGAGCAGACACATGCCCGTATGTGCCCCGGTGATTTGACCACGTGCATTCAAGACACGATGGTCACAATTTGCTGGAATGACGTTACGAGCAATTTATGCTGGGCCCTTTACTAAGGCAGCGGCTGTGACTCAGTGGGCGGAGAAGCTGAACAAAAGCAACAGGCGGACAGAGGCAGGGGCTGTCAGCTGTCCGCTTCTCAGCTCAACCTAAGCCGTTTTTGTCACCGGAACCACCCAACGTATCCCACACAAAGAGCTCACGTCACGTGGACGAGTGCAAGCCCCTGGATAGAGGCGCACGTATCGGAGATGCTGTCTCATGTACAGCACATCAAGCTGCTAGGGGTGGGTCCGGACATGTGGCGCCGGTTGATATCCAACACGGACAGGCTGGGCGAGGCCTACGACAACTTCGACCACCACTCCACCGAGAACTTGCGAGGCCTGGCGTTCCTGAGCATGGTGGGGTGGTAACAGTTGTGGAAAGTTGAAACCCGTGTTGAAAGCAATTGAGTGCAGCGCTCTCAACTCAAAATATCGTAAGTCGCTCCAAGTTTTGCTTTAAATTTCACCTTGCGCCCCTGCAGCATGGTCACCACCGTCATCGTCATTTCTTTCGGCACCGTGCAGGTCATTCTCGGTCAGCTGACCATGGGGAAACTTTTGGGGTTCTTGCAGCTGTCGAATAACGTGGACGGCCCAATCGAGGCGCTCACATCCGCCGTGTTGGCCTTCACAGCGAGCAAGCCGTCCGTGAACAACATGGTTGGGTTGCTGCAAGCGGAGGAGGAGGTGCCCGGGACCATGCCGCCACAGGCAGGGCCTGACAGATATTGTTCGCCACGTTGTCGGACCTCGACACGCACTGTTCAGCCCTCGATTCTTGAGTTACATTCCATCCTATGACGTGGTGTGCAATATCTGTCCGGCCTGAGCCTCAGGGGGGCGCGCTGGCTCTCAAGGACGTGGAGTTCGAATACGAGTCGGACGGCAGTGTGCAGACCATGGGGCCGTACCGGGTCACGGTGGAGCAGGGGGAGTCATGCGCCGTCGTCGGTAAGGCCAGCTGACTGCTTGCCCGAAATGTACCGGCCTGTCCGGATTAAGGCCGTATCAAGGGCTTCCATTCGACGGCTAACTCGGTAAGTCTGGGCATTCGTTGCTACATTGTGTTTGATCGTTAGACACATCCAGGCCGCTCGGTACCACATGATGCTTTATCGTGTCGACCTGCAATGAATAGGGACTGGGTGATATGTACTGCGGACCTTCACTGTTGGGGCGTCGGGGTGTGGTAAGAGTACCATGATAAAGTTGCTGGCGAGTTTGTACAAGCCCAGCGGGGGAGTCGTCACGGTGGACGGCACACCGCTTCACTCGATCGACACGTCGCGGCAGTTTGCGTGGATGGAGCAGGAGTGTAACCTGCTCACGGGCACGCTGCGGGATAACCTGATAGCGGGCAGCCAGAGGCAGGGCCTTAGGTTGCTTTCCCGGACTGTCTGTTCATAATGTACCGGTGTACCTGGTGGCGGGAAATCAGAGGCAGGGCCGTCGCCACTGGCTCCCACCTCAGCTCAACTTGAGCACCTTACAATCGATTGGGGGGCATATCATATTATAATTTGGGGTATTCATTGGATTAGGAGCTCTGGAGTACCTTTCTATCAATCGTTCCCTTTTCAGCTTCAAATTGAACATCTTTGCTGCACTGGTACCGGGCCTTGGTCGTCGGGCCATCCCGGAGCAGGAGCTGATGTTGGCGTGTGAGCAGTGCCGCTTCGATTGGGGCAACCTGGCCAGGGGGTTGGACACGCACCTGGGTCAGAACGGGGGCAACTTGTCAGTGGGCGACCGGCAACGCATCGTGTGCGCCCGCACTGTGTTGATGCGTCGGCCCTGTGTGGCAGGGCCTCAACAGAGTGAGTTTTTGAGCTCGCACTCCATTTGTCCCTGAAACCACTTGGGTTATCCCACTAAAGTTTTCAAAGGTACTCAAGCGTCAGCTGGAAGAGATACTGAGGTAAGGCCCTACTATGTGGTGTGCGACGAGCCGACCTCGGCGCAGGATCCTGCCACAATTGGTCCACTGATGGGGGCGCTGCTCAACTGCGAGTTCGATCCGGCGCCTGGGCGGCCGCCGGTGAAATGCACGGTGATTGCCATCACACACAACGTGGAAACCTCGATGCGCTTCCAGAAGATCTGCGTGGTAGGGCCTGACAATTATTGCTCAACACGGGGCCAGGGCGAAATCATATACACGTGGACGTATATCTCAATCTCTCCTGACAGATATTGCTCGCCATGTTATAGGATGATAATTTAAAATCAGGGCGAGGGTTTAAAATGCATTGGATGATGTGGCGAGCAATATCTGGCTGACCCTACTGGGTGATAGCGCATGCGCGAGTGGTGGAGTTTGGCACGCCGGAAAAACTGCTGGCGCTAAATGGTCGGGCCTCACATGCTGGCAGCTCGCCACGTCATCCAACGCATGGTACACCCTCGTTTATTGAACAAAATGCCGTTATATGACGTGGCAAGCAATATCTGTCGTGCCGTACTCAACGGGCACTTTGCACAGATGGCGCGCAACTTGAGCGGCATCACTGTGCTGCCCTCAGGGTACGGCCTGGCCACGTCATAGCCATGTCATTGCCACGTCATTGCCGCGTCATGATTGCTACCGCCACGTCACAACATATTGATTGACGCAATAAACCAGGGTTCAAACTTTGCGAGCGCAACTTATGACGTGGTGAGTGATACTTGCCTAGCCCTATCTGTGGGATCGCCCTGATCTCCAAAGAGCGCCTCATGGACCTGTGGATCTTCTCGCGCGTCACCAACGCGCGGTGGGGCCTGGTAGATACTGCCCGCCAAGTCATCGACACGCATGTTGAGCCCTCATTTCTTTGTTTGAATGGCATCCTGTGACGTCTGCCAGACCCTGTCATCCACCGCATCTCGACCCCTCATCTCTTGAGTCATATGACATCCTATGACGTGGCAAGTATATCTGCCCGGCCCTAACGCGCGGTGGCTGCACGAGTTCACATCCATATTCACATCCAAGTCGCTGCGGTCGGTCGGGCCCGGCAGAGATCGCTCACAACGTCCATCTAATCTGGCGCAGAGCTCGCAATAATTTGATTTTCAGCCGTGGCTCCATCTCAGTACCTTCGCCGATTTAGACTAAATGTTTTGAAATTAACCCTTACCCCCAAAATGCGAACGTTCGCCGACCCTCGTTTCTTGAGTAAAACTCACACCGGCGTGATTTCCTGAACACATATCCTGCCGGACCCTAGCGTGCGGGCGATGAGGCGGCGACAGCCTTCACCCCCGCGGACTCCGCGTTCATCGTAGCGCGCGGCTCTCTTGTAGTCCAAGATAACCTAGGTGGGGCGGCACAGGTCGACCCCAAGTTGACCCCAGGTTGATCCCAGGTAGACCCTAGGTTGAACTCAGGTTGACCCTAGGTTGATCCCAGGTTGACCCCAGGTTGAACCAAGGTTGACCCTGGGATGACCGCACTTGGTTTCTGCGCTTGAAGCTGAGATTTGATGAACCGCTTTCAACGTTTGCTTTCAGTTCAAACTTGCGCCCCTCCGCCTAGGCAACACGATCCACACGTACGATGAAGGCGAGATGATCGGCGGCAGGGCCTTCCCTGAGTACTTTTTGCAGCTGGCACTCTAAACTCAGTGGCGGGTCTGGGATCGAAGGCCTGGTATCGAATCCCCTTCGACCAATCAGAACTTTTTGGAAACTCCACCGACCGACTCGCCGATAGTCCGACCGGGTCGCAATCCTTGAGGAAATAGACCTTCAGTTTCGAGTAATTAAGGGAGACTAGTCTCCCTTACACTGAGTTTAAGCATTTTCTCTCGTACACCATCCTCAAAACACTTGAGTTACCCCACTGAACTCCTCAAAGATGGTCAAATTCAGCTGGAAAAGGTCCTGAGGTTACGGCCCTGATCGGCGGGCTGAACCTGCACGGGCCAGAGCGGCACTGGGGCTTCACCGTGACGGCCACGCGCTCGTGCGTGCTGCTGGTAGGGCCTGCCAGATACGACTATAGTTTATGACCCGTTTCTAAGCAATCGTGGTTGACAACGGTTTATTTATCCCATCATAGCCCAAGGCAGCCCAAAACAGCTGAAAATTTACGCTTGAAAACGCCCATATCTACGGACATAAACCTTTTCTGAAATCGGGTTGTGAGCTTTACTAGTATTGCCCGCCACGTCATAGGAACGAGGCGGGAACGAGGGTTCAAAATGCGATGGATGACGAGGCGGGCAACTTGTGCTCGTCCCTAGCTGCCGGTGCTGACGCGCGCGGCGCTGCAACACACGCTGGCGGCGGGCCACGAGGAGATCCGTGAAGCGGTGGCGGAGGTGCATGCGGCGATGGCGTCGGCACTGGCTCCCACGTGCCTGCGGTACGGCCTGGTAGCTGTTGCCCGCCACGTCCTTCAGCTCATCTTGAACCCTGGCTTCTTAATTTATTTCACCAAGTCACATCGAGCCCCCGGGCGCTGAGCATTAACGAACCCCCTCCGCCACTTCTTTAGTGACATTCTATCCTATGACGTGGTGAGCAACATCTGCCAGGCCCTAGCCTGCGGCGGGTGTGGGCGTTCGCCACGCTGCCGGACGCGTCACTGTCGCGCCTCATCAGCCGCATCGAAGTCAACTCCTACCCGGAGGGGAAGCGACTGTTCAACTACCCCAAGGTAGGGCGGTGCCATCGGCCGATTTCGGTATATTGCCCAGGTGAAATGGCCATACAGAGTTGCGGACAAAACATCAGCGCTCCGCGCGTGAAGGCGGGCGCCGGTTTAAATGCCCATACAGAGTTGCGGACAAAGCGTCAGCGCTCGGCGCCGGAAGTAATATCCGAAATCGGCCTATTTGGAACCCGTGTTGAAAGCGCCTGGTTACAGCGCTTGAAACTAAAATATGATTGAATGCTTTCAAGTTTTCATTTCATCTTCAACTTGCGCCTCTACACGAAGGACCCAGCCAAGCACGTGTACATGGTGGTCAGCGGCGCGATCGCGTGCCGGTTCGCGCACCCGGACTACGGCGAGTACGTGCAGCAAGTTGGTCCGCGGAGCGTGTTCGGTGAGTCCGCGGCGTTCAGCAACAGCGACGAAAACAGCGGACCGTTCTACGGGCCCTCCCCGTTCACCAACAAGGTGGGGCCTGGTGGATATTTTTGGCCGACGCAGTGGAAGTCTCGTACCCTAGGGCCTGGCAGGTTCTGCTCTCCACTTCATCTCACATATTGTGAACTCTCATTTCTCGATTCAAACGGCATCCTATAACGTCTGCCTGGTCCTCGGACCATGCAACGCGTTGTGAACCCTCGTTTCTTGAGTTAAATGGCTACCTATGGCGTGGGAATCAACACTCGCCAGGCACCTGCCCGCCACTTCCTCCAGCGCATTTTGAACCCTCGTTCATTGAGTCAAATGGCATTCTATGATGTGGCCAGCAATATCCGCCAGACCCTACAACAAGGGGAAGCTGCTGTCCGGCATGACTGCGGCTCCGACCATCGTGCTGACCATCGGCCACCGGATGATCACCTACGTCACCGCAGACCTCGAGAAATTCGCCGCCATGGCGCCGCCGCATAGTTTGTCGGATGCACCGGGCGGGACGGTCGGACCCGCGAGCGGGATGGTCGGACCAACGGGCGGGACGGTCGGACCCGCACCCGCAACCGGACCGGACGGGGTTGCCGCATCCGGACCGGACGGGGTTGCCGGTAGTGGCGGTCCGGTCGCGAAGGGCTTGGCTTCGGGTAAGACGATGAAGTCGCTGGTGACTCGCGCGAACCTGAACCTGAAGTCTCTGCAAAAGTCCGAGTCGGTAGGGCGGTGCAGGTTGACAGCATCAAACTCCCTGATGAATGCGCTCATGGTTTCAGCGCTGGAAGCTACAATATGCTGATCTGCTTTCAAACTTCGCTTTCGAATTCAAGTTGTGCCGCTACAAGTTGTTGTTCGCGCGAGCGGCGAACGCGGCGGTAGGGCCTGACATGACATACATTGCTTGCCGCGTCATTGACACGCATTTCAAACCCTGGTTTCTTGAGCTGAATGGCATCCTTTATCGTGGCGGGCACTATCCACGGGACATGTCATCAAACTCATGTTGAATCCTCGTTTCTTGAAATCACTGGCATCCTATGATGTGGCGAGCGATAGCTGTCAGTCCCTACGCGGCGGTGACATCCGCCAACGACCGCATGCGCGAGAAGTATCTGCAGGCGGCGCAGACCCTGGCGCTGATGCCTGGCTCGCACGTTGCCGCCATTGTCAAGGCGGTCAAGCACTCCGCCACGCCGGAGTTTCTGGCACGCAACTGGTTGCTCTCGGCGCTGCCGCGTGACGTGCTAGAGAAATTGGCGGCGGCGGCAGGGCTTCACCTGAGTAATTTACCCAACTGGGGCTTCACCTGGGTGATTCCCACAAACACTCGAGCATGTTTTTGAAGTGGGTCTATTCGTAGACTGGTTCTAAATTTGTAGTACCGGCCAAATCACCAAATCACATTTGACTTTGGGCCAGATCACCAAACTCCACCGTATTTGTACAAGTACGAAGTACTTGTACAGTACATCTTACAGACCAGGCACTAGTGGGTAATTGTGTGTATATTCAAAAGATCAGCTAGCGACCACAATGTCAACCAGAACTCATGTGGTACCAGGGACAAACGTTTAGCATACAAAGGTACTACCGGTAAGACCCTAGGTGGCGGCGGTGATTGCGCCGGCTGGGGAGGGGCAGCCGCTGTCGGGGTCCTATGGGTGGGACGGTGCAGGTTGACCCTGGGTTGACCGCGCTTGATTTCAGCGCTTGAAGCTAAAATTTGTTGAACCGCGTTCAAACTTTACTTTGGATTCTAACTTGCGCCCCTCCGTACGGGTGGGGCACGGACGCTGTCGTGGTTGTGAGCGGGAGAGTGGCGGTGACGACCGTGGACGGCGACGGCCTGGAGCAGGTAGGGCCCGGCGGAGATTCCTCGCAACGTCATATGGTGTGATTCATCTCATGAGACCACGGCTCAAAGTACGTTGGATGACATGGCGAGCAATATATGCATATTGCTCGCAACGGCATATGGTGTACTTTAACACATGAGACGAGGGTTCACAGTACGTTGGATGACGTGGCGAGCATTATATGCACATTGCTCGCAACGTCATACGGTGTAATTTAACTCATGAAACGAGGGTTCAAACCGCGTTGGATGACGTGGCGATCAGTATCTGCCAGGCCCTACGAGCTGGTGGTGGAGGCTGTGCCGGGTGACATCCTCAACGTCGAGGCGCTGCTTAATGATGCCGCCACTGCTCACGCCGCCGCGGATGCTGCCGCCGCCGCCGCGGCGGAGTCGTCGGGAGGGGAGTCGGGGGGTGAGGCGGGGGATGATACGGGAGCGCCAGGGGGGTCAGGGCCGGGGGCGTCGGGCAGGGGGGCGTCGGGGCGGGCGGCGGGGGCGTCGGGAAGGTCGGGGCGAGGGTTGACGTCAGGGGTGTCAGGGTGGGGGTTGGGGGCACAACAGGACGGTGGCAGCGGCAGAGGCTCACCGAGGGACGGCAAGAGGACACCACCGACTTCAGCGTCTGGGACACCGAGGGACGTCAATGAGACACCAAAGTCTGCAGTGGGGACGTTTAGTTCAGGACTAGGGACGTTTACTTCAGGTCTGGGGACGCTGCGGACAGCAGTGGGGACAGTGGGGACGTCAGTGGGGACGTCAGCTGGGACGGCGAGATCACTATTGGGGACGCAGCGGCTGGAGGCTGCGAAGGCTGCGAATGGGAAGCAGGCTGGTAGGGAGCCTGGAAGCGAGGCTGGGGGCGAGGCTGGGACGGAGGCTGGCATCGATGCTGGAACGACTGGGTTAGAGGCTGGGATGGCTGGCATGGCTGGGATGGCTGGTATGACTGGGAGGGCTGGCGAGATTGATGAGGTTGCTGGGGACGCTAGTGCTCTCCCGCATATGCTGGGGACGCCCTCCTCACCCTCGTTATCGCCCTCCTCCTCGTTGCCGATTGTGAACCAGGTAGGGTCTGTCAGACATTGCTCGCCACGTCATCAGATGCCAGCTTTAGTCAACTCAATAAACGAGGGTTCAACGTGCGTTTGACGACGTGACGCAATGGTTGCTTTGCTCTACAATCAGGTGCGCATGCCAAGCAAGGTAGAGGTGATAAGTGGTGGATGTGTAGTGCTTCGCCTCGAGCGCCGTACCTTCATCGAGGTATGGCCTGCCGGACATTGCTCACCATGTCATCTAATGCGTATTGCTCGCCACGTCATCCAACGAATTTTCAGCCCTCGTTCCTTGACTTGAATGGCATCCTCTGACATGTCGACAATCGGGCGATTACGTGCGGGCCACGTCATTCAACGCATTTGAACCCTCTTTTCTTGAGGCAATTGGCACCCGTTTGAACCCTCTTTTGTTGAGGTAAGTGGCATCCTATGACGTGGCGAGCGCTAGCTTTCTGGCCCGATATTAAGGCCACCGCCGGCGCGGAGGCCCGCAAGGCACTGGACGTGGCACGCGGGTTCTGCCGCGAGGTGCAGAGCACGCTGAGCATCGCGGGCTTCACGCGCGCCGGCCTCATCCCCCGCGCTGTCAGGACCTCGCGAGCGGCGGCCAAGAGTGACACCAAAGAGCATGTTTCTACAGAGGATGTTACAACACAGGGTGTTGCAACGGAGGATGTTACAACGGAGGACGAGGACGGGGTATTTGACCGAGTGGAGGCTTTGATCTACGCGTCCCACATCATCACCGCGCTTCCAGGGCAGTTGCTGGACCCGGCGAAGGTAGGACCTGGCAGATGTCACTCGAGTACTCCACGTCATCGGATGCCACTCAATCTAAGAACCGAAGATTCGAATCGCGTTTGATGAGGTGATTGGCTGTAGTTGGCTGGCCTTCGGCGGAGGCGGGCGGCGGGGGCGGGCAGCATATGGGCCTTAGCTTTCAGGAGCCCAAGTCAACGTACATCGTGCTGCACGGCCGCGGGCGCGTGGTAAGAATTAACCGATATTGCTCACCACGCCACCCATACGCAGTTTGCGCCCTCATTTCTTGATTAAACGCTATCACATGACGGGGCTCGCCACGTCATCAACGCGCATTTTCAGTCCTCGTTTCCTGAGTCAACTTCCATCCTATGACGGGGCTAGCAACATATGTCAGGCCAGTATTCCGTGCCCGCCACGTCATATACACGCGTTTTGAACCCTCGTTGCTTGGGTTGAATGCGGTCCTATGACGTGGCGAGCAATATCTGTTGGGCTCTAGCGTGTGGTACCCGCGGCGGAGGCTGACGAGCAGCTCAACGACGACGAAGATGACGGCGATAGCGTTGGGACGCCTAGATCACCGGGGACATCGATGTCTCCTCGGTCACCGCCGAGTTTCTCGCAATCGGGCCCAAGGATCTCTCAGTCGGGCAGGGCTCACCTCAGTTCCTTTTCCAGCTGAAATTAAACCGTTTGTCCCGGGCTGAAGTCACTTGAGTTATCCCACTTGATACCTCAAGGAGAACAGATACACTTAGATGCCTTTGTGTCAGCTGGGACAAAGTACTTACGTGGGGCCCTGCAGCCGGGTTCCCCTACTAGAGGCCAGCCTGATTCCCCTTCTAAAGGCTTGAAGAAACAGGAGCGGTCTTTGACTTTGAAGCAGCAGAGGTCCAACGAGCTGCGGAAGACTTTGAAGGAGCAGGAGTCCTTGAAACAACGGGGTCCCCGGCGGTTCGTGAAGTCCGGCGATGTGGTCACGCTGATCTCCGTCCCGGGGTAGGACCTGGCAGATATCGCCCTCCACGTCATCGACACATATTTCGCCCGCCACGTCATCGACACATATTTCGCCCGCCACGTCATCGACAAAGATTTCGCCCGCCACGTCATCCGACGCAGGTTACGCCCGCCACGTCATCGTCACGTATATTGCCATCGCCACGTCGTTGACGCATATATTACCCGTCAGGTCATCGACACAGATATTGCCCGCCACGTCATCAACAGGCACCCGAACCTCGTTTCTTGAGTCGAACAGCATCCTGTGAGGTGGTGAGCGATACCTGCCAGGCCCTCTGGCATCCTGTAAAGTGGTGAGCAATACCTGCCCGGCTTTATTCCGGGGTCCGACGCAGCGGCGCTCGAAAACATTGCGGAGGTGGGAAGTGACGCGTCGCCGCTCGTGGTGCTCGCGGTCCCGCTCTCGGGCTCGGAGGACCCTAACATCAAGGCAAGCGCTTAAACTCGTCCACATCTTTGCTCAACCTGAGCCGTTTTCGTCACTGAAACCAGCAAAGCACCCCAACACACGAGACAAAAAGTGCTCACGTTGAGCTGAAAGGTGGACGAGTATATGCCCCTGCATCAAGGTACTGGTCAAGGCGTATCACGAGCACAGGGCGAGGTTCACCGCGGCGGTGGCCAGCCGCGAGGACATGGCGGGGGGGGTTGTTGAGAACAAGCACTCGACCGACGTTGGATCCCCTCCTCACCCGCTTCCTCCTGCTCCTCCACCTCCTCCTCCTCCTCCTCCTGCTCATCCTCCCCCTTCTCCTCCTCCTCCTCCTCCCCCTCGTGCTCCTCCTCCTCCTCCTCGTCCTCGTCCTCCTC
>Ga0307489_10001737_pt1 | contig 14479 bp, 14 predicted proteins | sample SB12metaG_FD_202247 | JGI IMG/M metagenome (GOLD analysis project Ga0307489, IMG submission 202247) | Sea-ice brine microbial communities from Beaufort Sea near Barrow, Alaska, United States - SB 1.2 | ecosystem: Environmental > Aquatic > Marine > Coastal | place: USA: Alaska | collected... | reverse complement strand
TGGGTTCGGCGGCAGCGGCAGCGGGAGCGGGTCGGACGATCCTGAGGCACGGGGCCTGACGAGGGAGGATTAAATGTGGGCTAACCACAATACGGCTGCGTGCGTTCCTTTACGCGCCGTAGTGGGTGGGTTTGAGCCGCCGTAAAGGGTGGGGTTGGAGCGTGGCGCCCTGCGGGCAACGTACGTGCGGTGGACGGGGGCGGCGAGCAGGAGTGGGTTTGAGCGATGGTGACACAACAAAAATTTCATTGGGGGTTTAGAGCTGTCTGGTAGCTGTCAGATCGACCATCCAGTAAGTATCTGTTTGGCTCCTATGGAGAGCTGGCTATGCGCCGCTTAGCTCATAGCCCAGGCCGCACATTACTAAGCTATTGTATTGCTATTATGTCACAACGATCTTGTCCTGCTGCTCTTCGTCCTTCTTCGCTCCCTCCCCTCCTCCGGTGCCATCTCAGTCACGTGCATATTCTCAAAATCATATCCCTAAATGCTTCCTCAAAGCTTTCAAGAAGTCTGCTGATATGTACTCATCAACAGCGCTTGGTGGAGCTATTGGATTTTTCACCACAAAGTCACCGCGAATAACATCACACACGTGCCGGAGATCTTCTCTCATGTCAGGCATAGCAGCATCCGTTGTGAAGCGGCGCAAGTTGAAATTGAAAGCGAAAGTTGAAAGCAGTTTAAGATATTATAGTTTCAAGCGCTGAAACCATTGGCGCTTTCAACACGGATGTTGATACTGTCAACCTGCACCACCCTACCGTTGTGAACAATAACATGAGTCCGGTTGCTGTCTCCGAAAAGTGCAGCTTGTAATTGTTGGTGCGAAAAGTACGAAAGGAACAAGGCGTTGACGTTGCCTCTTTGCAGGGGCTTACACTTGTCCACTTCTCAGCTCAACGTAAGCACCTTTTGTGGGCTACACTTGAACACTCCGCCACTTCTCAGTTTGTTGTGAGCTCTTTTCGTGGGCTAGGTTGTGTGTTTGAGTCACAAAAACCGCTCAAGTAAGGCTGGGAACTGGACGCTGGCTGTGGCTTCGATCGCCAAACTGGCTCAGGTTGAGCTGAGATGTGGACGAGTGTAAGCCCCTACCTCTTTGGGATCCATCTTCACAGCAAACTGTTTCAGGGAGAAGAGGAGACCAAATAACAGTTGTGTGTCGTCCTCATCGCTGGCCTCAGCAGTTTCTCGCCATTGATGACGAAACAGGCAAGTGCCCTGCTTATCAAAGATCCTAAACGAGTACACCGGCATTGTCAAACTATCGGTTCCAGGTCAGCATCTTCTGTTGTGCCGACGTGAAGGCGCCGCACGTTCCTACTGTACACGTGGCTGCGAGTCTCAAGATCGAGTGGCCCTTTTCTTGGAATGTGAGGCGACGGGCGGGCCAGGCTCACGTCGAGTACTCCCAGGAGGGGACTGATGTTGCAACCACGGGGCGCGCAATTGTGCTGGGGGGATGGCGGGCCTGTCGCGGGTGCGAGCCGGTTGGGGGGCACGGTGTGTGGTGTGGGCGCGAGGGAATGCGGGCGGGCGAGTGGGGGGCGTTGGAAAGTTGTTGGTCCCCCCCACCGGATCCGCGCAGAGAGAACCTGCCGCCTTAAGTTTTATTGACTCCTATGCGCTACACGTCCATTCGTTTACGCACGGTATCGGGTGGGTCCGAGCCCCGTGGAGCGGGGAGCCATGGCGTTTGACGAGCGGCGACGTGAGGCGCTGGTGGCGAGCGTCATCGCCCTAGGTGCCTACACTCCCTGGTCCCCACTCCCATCCCTTCCGCCCAAAACTGAGCACCCTCTTTGCTTGCGAATGTCGGAGCGGGCTTGACCCTACACGCGCTAATAGCGCCGGCGCCGGCCGCTTCATACGCGCTCGTAGGACGGCGCCCACTATATTGCCCCCCAGCCCATTCCCATCCCGCGCCGCCAACGATACCCTCCTCGCACCAGTACCTCACACCAGATTCTGGTGCCAGTAGTGCCGTTACCCACACTCGTACTGACCTGTCTTGACTCTCCGTCACGTCTCCCTTCCCGTCCCCATCCCCGTCGTCACCCGCGCAGCGTTCGTAGGCGCGAGCTTCGGGTTCGCGGCGGAGCTCACCAAGCACACCAAGAAAGACAACTGGGATGTCTGCCGAGGGCGGGGCCGTTCGCGTTCCTCTGCAACACCGCTCATCGATGTTTTCCACTGTGTCCTTCACATATCCCTGTCTCAAAAAGGTGTTCAAGTTGAGCTTCCGGGAACGACTGAACCCCCACCGCATCCACCACTTTATTAGACCTCGAGAATGCCAAAGTTGAGCTGACAAAGGAACGACTGTACAGCGCGAGGGTGGCTGGAACTCGCACTGCTTGCTCATAGTGTGCCGGTGTATTCGCATACGTCCCTGGACGTAGGCGACGGAAACCCCGCCCCGCCGGCAGCCTGGGATGGGCTGCATTCTCCTTGTGTCTCTTCTCCGTCGCCATGGGCATCTCGCAGGCAAGCAACTCATTATCCTGCATACACGCAATACATGTCAGAGGAAGTGTTGAGGTTGAGCCGAAAAGTGGACGATTGTAAGCCCCTGGTGAGACTCTGCTGCACCTGACTGTTTGCTCATAGTGTACCCGTTGAACCCTGCTCGCCGGTGGCACGTAGCCTCAACGTGGTGCTCCGCAGCCGCGCGATGCCGTGGGGTTGGCAGGGAGTGATGGACAGTGCTCGCCACGTCATGGAATACCATATGGCTCACGAACTACGCGGTACGAGCCCCTGTACTCTAAGAAACTGGAAGGTTCAGTGGTGTGTACCGTGAGGAGGGGACTCACGACTGACACCCGGCCGACCGGTCTCGAGTCATCAAACCCTAAACTGTAAATCAGTGTGACCTACCCCTCAGTTTCTTAGGGTAGAGGGGATCGTACCGCGTAGAAGCAAGAGTTCCGAATACGATTCATGACTGATGTATAGTGCTCGACACAATATGGGATGCCATGTAACTCACGAAACGAGGGTTCCAAATACGTTTGATGACGTGGCGAGCGTCATCCATCAGTCCCTAGGGGATGGTTCAATCGGAAGACACGCTGGTACTGGGCCCTTACGCTGCCGCTGGGGATTTCAATATTTTCCATTTACATTTCGCTCCAATACTTTTGGTCCGCGCAAGCCAAGGTAGGGAGGTGCAGGTTGACAGTATCAAAACCCGTGCTGAACGCCTATAGTTGCAGCGCTTGAAACCGTTCTATGGTAACCTGCTGCCAAAGTTTGCTTTCAATAGGCCAATTTCGGTATATCGCCTGGGTGAAATGCCCATACAGAGTTGCGGGCAAAGCGTCAGCGCTCAGTGCGGGAAAGCGGGCGTCAGGTTGAATGCCCATACAGAGTTGCGGGCACAGCGTCAGCGCTCAGCGCGGGAAGCGATATACCGAAACCGGCCTATTACAACTTGCGCCGCTACGCCAAGGAGACGGGGCACAAGACGTGCAAAGATCATATGGAGGACATGTTAGATAGCGACTTAGTGGCGGACGGTGTGTATGCCAAAGGCGCCGCGGCGGGCATGGTACGGACTGATGGGTGTTGCTCGCCACGTCAACATACACATTTCGAATTCAATTTCGCGAGTTCAATGGCATCCTATGACGTGGCGAGCACTATATATCAGTCTCTAGAGCATGGCGGCGGCTATTGCAAGCTCAGCTTTTTACCTGGTGGCCGACATTCGGCAGGTCCGAAAGAGGAAGCGGCGGGTGTACCACAGCAGCAGGTACTACGCCTCCGATGACGACGACCCGGCGTACAGCGCCGACGAGGATTACGAGGGCGGAGCCACGGCAGGGAACAAGCACTCGACTGACGTTGCATCGGCTCCTCCTCCTCCGCGCGTCTGCATGAGCCTTTCCTGAAGGCGCTTGTTCTCAATGAGAATCATCAGCTTACGTCAGAGGGGCGGTGAGTACAAGCACTCGACCGACGTTGAATCTCCTCCTCCTCCTCCTCCGTATACTCCGCGCGTCAGTGTGTGACTTCACCCTGAAGGTAAGCCATACTCCGATATCGGTCGAGTGCTTGTTCTCAATGACCCTGATGTAAGGACGGCGAGGGGGAGGAGTCGGACGACGAGGAGGATCCGATGCTCGGGAGCGACGGGGAGGGGGGCGCGGAGATGTCATCCTCGTCAGTCAGCGGCAGGGGGTTCTCACCTCAACCTGAGCCGTTTTTATCACTGAAACCCTTCATTCACCCAACGCACCCCACGAAAAATGCTCACGTCGAGCCGAAAAGTGGAGGAGTGTTGGTCCCTGGTGAGTGGCGTCGGACTGTTTTCGGCGAACCAGATAAAGCGCAGCGGAAACAGGGCAAGGGCTTACACTCGTCCACTTTTCGGCTCAACGTAAGAACGTTTTGTGGGATACTCTGTGTCTGTGGGGGGTTATCAATGACAAGATTCGGCTCAGGGTGAGCTGAAAAGTGGACGAGTGTCAACCCCTGGAAGAGGGTGGTGCCGGAGGGATATCAGGATCCAAGAGAGATGTGGTAGGGCGGTGCAGGTTGATAGGTCCGGACAATTGCCGGTAAAGTGACCTCAGAATTTACCACTTAACAGACTGAAAAAGTGCTTTAGGGTTAGGATTTAGGCCTTAGGGTTTTAGTTTCAACAGACGACCCCCCTCAGATACCACTAATGCCCCCCTAAAAACAAAAATGTACCCCTCTTAAGTGGTACATTCTGAGGTCACTTTACCGGCCCTTGCTCAGACCTAGTTGACCCTGGGTTGACCGCGCTTGATTTCCGCGCTTGAAGCTAAACTATGATGAAATGCGCTCCACTGTTGGTTTCAAATCCAACTTGCGCCGCTACGACAAGGCGCGGCGGAAACAACCGGGTGGCGCCAGTTGGATATCAGGTTCCGGTCTGATCGGATTTAGTTTTAAGGTGGCGCCAGTTGATTATCTGGTTCCAGTTGAACGGATAAGGCGCGGCAGTAACAACAGAGTGGCGCCGGTGTGATTGCGTTTTACTAATCAAAACCTAGAATAGCTACAGCACTTGTCAGTGGCCTAGAATAACATGCGACATCCCCTTTCTGGTTTTCAGACTGCCGCTGCCGCCGCTGACGCCGCAAACATCCCCGGCTTCCAAAACCCCTGCACCGGCGGATTACTGCCGTACGTGTGAGGCGGTGGGTGAAGTCGAAAGAAACAACTTTGCAGATTTCAAGGGTCCCTCAAATGGCGGTCAACGCGTCTCGAGTTTGAGACCTTGAGTAAATAGACTGTCAGATTTGCCAAATAATGGTTCGTCAATATGGCGATTCGACCGTCTATTTCTCAAGAATTGGCGACTGCCACCTGAGGTACCCTGGAAAACTGAGGGGTGATGGGCGGCGGGTACAAGACGGCGCTGGTGATGATTTTATCTTTTAGTTGTTCATCGTTGAACTGCTAATAGAACCTAGAATAGCTATAGGGCTGAGCCGGCCAACAATAATAGTCCGAGAGGTGGCTCAGCGGGGCGCGTTCGGAAAGTCCCGCCCGGGGAACCGGCGCGTTCTACGGCGTCTCTAAGGGGTCGTGCGAGAGTGCCGCCGGCTGTAAGTGACCTAGGAAATCAGATTGATTTTCGTAAACATAAAGGCTTCCAGCCCCCCTGCACCGGGGGAGTCTTGCTGTACTTGCCAGGCAGTGGGTGAAATCGAAAGAAACATGAATGCGCGGCGGGAACTAGGCGGCGCCGGTCATGATTTTGTTTTTTAGTTGTTCGTCGTTAAACTGCTAATAGAGCCTAGAATACCTAAGTGAGGTGCTGTGAGGTGAGGTGAGGAGAGGAGTGACCTAGGAAATCAGATTGATTTTGGTAAACATGCCCGGCTTCCAGCCCCCCTGCACCGGCGGGGTCTTGCTGTATTTGCGGCTCCCGTGAATCTTCACGACCTTATGGCCCTTTTGATAGGGCCGGGCGGATGTTGCGAGCCACGTCATGAGACGCAACTTGAACCCTCGTTCCATAATACGAACGACATCCTGTGGCGTGGCAAGCACTATCTGCCAGGCAGGTGGTTATTGCTTGCCACGTCATCCAACGCACTTTGAATCCTTGTCTGGTGAGATTCATGACATCCTATGACATGACGAGCAATGTCTGCCAGCCAGGCTCCGTCACCCGACGCACTTTGAGCCCTCGCTTCTTGAGTCCAACGCACTTTAAACCCTCACTTCTTGGGACAAATGGCACCCTATGACGTGGCGAGCAATGTCTGCAAGGCCCTGTCAGCCAACGCACTTCGAAACCCTCGTCTCTTGACCTAAATAACATCCCATGACGTGGCGAGCAACTTCTGCCGGCCTTCACCTTCTCGCTGAAGATGTAGTGCAGCTGGCACTTGAACCATAGACCCTCGTTTCTTGAGTCAAACATCACCGTATGACGTAGCGAGGAATGTGACGTGGTGAGCCAGGCTAAATCTTCTCACTGAAGTTGTAGTGCAGCAGAAGCTTAACCCTTAATCCCCAAACCCTTGTTTCTCGAGTAAGAGGACAATCTATGACGTGGCGAACACCATCTGACAGGCTCTACCTTCTCGCTGAAGATGTAGTGCAGCTGGCACTTGAACCATAGACCCTCGTTTCTTGAGTCAAACATCACCGTATGACGTGGCGAGGAACGTGACGTGGTGAGCCAGGCTCGACCTTCTCGCTGAAGATGTAGTGCAGCAGAAAGTTAATCCTTGACCCCCAAACCCTCGTTTCTTGAGTAAGAGGACAATCTATGACGTGGCGAGCAAAATCTGACAGGCTCTACCTTCTCGCTGAAGATGTAGTGCAGCTGAAACTTGATCTGCGGCTCCGTCTTCTTAGGTCGCATGTCCACCGCCTTGCAGGGGCTTACACTCGTCCACTTCTCAGCTCAACTTGAGCCGTGTCTGACACAATAAACCACCCTACACGCCCCTAAACAACCCCTAACACCCCCTTAACACGGGCTACACAACCCTACGCGCACCCCCTATCCCGTACAAAGCGCTCAAGTTGAGCTGAAAAGCGGATGAGTGTAAGCCCCTACCGTCTTGGTGCGGAAGTTGCGGTACTCGGCGTACAAGTTGGGGTGGTACCCGCGGTCAGGGGCTTACACTCGTCCACTTATTGGATTACCCTGAGCACCTTTGGGTAGGATACGTTGGGTGTTTTCTTGGGCTTGAGTGGCAAAAGCGGCTCAGGTTGAGATGAGAAGTGGACGTGTATAAGCTCCCATACCCGCGGTGCAGCGTGGGCACCACCTTTCTGGAGGGTCAATACGAAACTGACTCCGCCCGACGTTGAATAGACGAAAAACGAAATCAGGCCGAGGGTACTTAGTATGAGCACACATTCGTACGACGGTCGGGCCATCACGAATCATACGTATGTCGGTATGAGTATGAGAAATCGGGGTCTCTCTGTATGAGTATGAGAAACCAGGGTCTCTCTGAATGGTGGAGCGTGGATGCCACCAGACCTTCAAGGACGTTCGGAACAACGGTCCTCACTCTGATTTGAGCACGAGTATACTTGTCGCCCCTAAACTAGCATACTAAGCACTAGCCGCTAAATTAGCTTACACTAGCCTAGTTTAAACCCCCATATTTTACCAACCCACTGTAGTCCCCAATACTAAGCCACTGACCCACTAACCACTAGCCCCTAAACTAGCTTATACTAGCGTAGTTTACCACCCCACATCGCTAGCACAAACTTAGTTCGACAAGCATAAGCACGAGAAGCCGACGCCACGTGCGAGTTTGTTGCGCGGCGACTTGGAGCCCGCAGTGCAGCTGTATGATAACTATGCTTGTTGAACTAAGTTAGTGCTGGCGATGGTGGGCGTTAAACTAAGCTAGTTTAAGCTAGTTTAGGGGCTAGTGGTTAGTGGTTAGTGGGTTAGTAATGGCGAGTACAGTGGGATAGTAAAATAAGGGGGGTTAAACTAAGCTAGTTTAAGCTGGTTTAGGGGCTAGTGCTTAGTAGGCTAGTTTAGGGGCGACAAGTATAATGATAACCCCAACAACCCCTGCCTCTACGTGCGGGTACATCGCGATGTACTGGTCGAGCCCGTCCTTTATGAACGCGCGGATGTACTTACTACTGCCGCCCTAGTCGCAGGGTCATTGAAGACTCGCATTCGACCGATATCGGAGCATGTCTTACAGGATACCCTCAGGGTGAATGGGCAGGAGGGTCAGTGAGAACAAGCACTCGACCGAGATCGGAGCACGACTCTTATCTTCAGGGTGAATGGGCACAGGAGGGTCATTGAGAACAAGTACTCGACAACGATCGAAGCACGATGTACCTTCAGGATGACGCTCGCACAAACGCGCGAACTCGGGTCGTGGTACTCATGACCAACCAATCCCGAGCCATCGTATGAGCGCGTACCCGTGCCCTGGGTCACGTGACTGCGTCCCCCGGAACATCTCTTTGGGTAAAAACGACGGTGACGACCGAGAGAGAGAAAGACGCGTCGACCTCCGCCGAGTTGTGGTGCGAGGAGGGCGCCGAAGAGCCCGGGTGGTGTGGATGTATGAGGGTCGTACGCGGGACGTATTAGGGGTGGGGTGTAAGTAGGTCCCTCAGCGGCGACGCGCGCCGCCCGCGACAGGGTGAGGGGTGTATAGCTTCGGTTTATCTGACTCCGATTCCAAGTACGTCGAGAGCTTGTTGTCATTCAATAACCACCCTGCCTGGTCACAGTAGTTGACCTGAAGCCGCTTCAGCTGGAACACACCGCGAATAGCCATTATATTCTGAAAGCGTGCGCGCGGTTTTGCGCCGCGCGATGTGGGAACAGGAGCGCTGGCGTCGCGAAGGGTGCGGCGTGGGATGGGGTGCCGGTGCCGTGGCGATTCTCGACTTTATCAAATATCTCGTGGGAAACCCTAACCTTAGGGTTAAATCCGAAACCCTAACCCAAGCGCCGTGTGGTCAAACTTGAGGTCACGGAAAAGTCGTTGACTTTACACACCTACGGCTGCGCGCACGGGTCCAGCGAGTTGCCAGCATGACGGAAGTGTCGCGCGTCGGTTGGCTGGACACCCAGAAGAGCAATGCCATCAGCGAGAGCATCGTGAAGGAAACTAAGTGCGTGCCCCTTCTGGCCCGACTGCACCCAACACTTGTAAATTGTGGAAGTGGTCGTCGAATCGAACGATACTCCCCCTCAAGGCGTGTGGCGCGGTTCGGGTACGGTGTTGCCTGGAGGGGGTACGGTACAGGGGCACGGGGGCACGGGGGCACCATATGGGGGTACGGTGGGTGGACACGAGGTACGCAACGATGGGGCCCAGGGTACGCTGTTGCAAGTCCCCGCTTTCGCCCTGTCGGCCGAAAATGTGGGGGAAAGCTTTACCGTACTCGGAACAGCCCGCTTCCGGGAGCTGCGGAACCCGAGTGAGAGCGAGACCGCGGGCCGGTACTCCCGGTAGCCAGGCTCGCCAGGGTGCCACATACGGTGTCGGTAGGAGGGGCGGACACGGGCCCTTACCGAGCCGGGCGCAAGCCCCGTGACCTGCCCGTTCCCGCTTCCCGAGGACGAGTGTTGCAAATTAATATCAACCCCCCTGCTAGCCATCACTCACCGCAGCACACAAACCACCGCTCACAATGCACGGCGAGACCCTGTAGATGCACCCGCCCGGCACTCCAAACCTTGCACCCCGTTATCATGGTCGTGCATGCACCTCAAAGATACATTTGGTCGGGTGCTCCCTTGCAGGAGCTCCCATTACTCCCGGTTCTGTCCACGATTTGATTCAGACGAGAGGCGCATGACAGGGTGAAGAGCGAGGAGATATCACGATGCACGGCGTGACCCGGTACACGAACCCCGTCCCCTGTACTGCCGCAGGTACCGCGAATCCGCCTTTGAAGTCGCGCACGCCAAGGAGCTCGCGGCGTTAGCGGAAGAGGAACGGACCGGCACAGGGGTGGGGCCTCCGGCCTAGGCCTGGCAGATATTGCTCGTCATGTCAGATAAAGCCTTTGTAGCTCAACAAACGAGGGTTCACAATGGGTGTCGATGACCGATGACGTGGCGGGCAAGTCTGCTTGTCCCATTGCTCGCCACGTCGCGATATGCCACGTCAATAAAATAACGAGGGTGCGTGTCATTGACGTGGCGGGCAATATTTGCTAGTCCCATATCTCGCCACCTCGCAAGACGCCGTTGAACTCAAGAATCAAGGTGTCAAAAGGTGTGTCGATGACGTGGCAGACGACGCGTGCGTGACCCTCAGCTCGGGCGTACGCGCCGGCACCAGCGCAGCAGCCGTTCTCCTCGCGGCCGGACCCCTCCACGCTCACACAGCGCGAGCGTGACACCCGCCTGGCGGACGTGAGGCTCCTGAACACCCCCTGAACACTCCCTTGCCTCCCTGTCCCCTCCCTAAACCACCCCGGTTCCTAAACCCCTGTAAACACGCCACCACCCCCCTACGTGACCCTGGCATCCCGTCGACACCCAGTGAACGTTCCCTACACAGACCCGTAGCACACTCGACACGCCCCCCAAACACACCTCCGTTATTGCCACTCGGTCCTGCCATCGGGAGCTGGGCAAGAACATGTGGCGGAGTCGCGGCAACCCGGGGTACAGGTCAGGCACGATGAAGACGGAGGCAGGGACATGCACTTATTGAGTACATGCACCCGGCCGTCGTTGAGTCTCCATCTCCTCCGCCTCCGCCTCCTCCTCATCATGCACCTCCTCCTCCCACTTATCCGCCTGCCTGTATGAGCATTCACCAATAAATACATACAGTAAGTCATGCTCCGATATCGGTTCGAGTGCTTGTTCTCGATGACCCTCATGCAAGAGCCAGACGAAGAGCGACTTTGCGTACGACCCGGAGGACGTAGAGCCCGTGGACAAGTCCCATTTCCGGCAGGGCCTTCCACTTCTCAGTTGAGCCTGAGCTGTTTTTACACTAAACCACCATACACCCAACACATTTCACAAAACAGTGCTAAGGTCAAGCTCGGAAAGTGGACAAGTATGCAGTTGTCCACTTCTCAGCTCAACCTGAGCTGTCTTTGTCTTCTGAACCACCCGTAGCACCCAACGTGTCCCTTAAACAGTGCTCACGTCAAGCCGGAAAGTGGACGAGTGTGAGCCCCTGGCTTTCGGCGCCGCGACACCTTCACAAACTACGTCGAGGCGGCGGCTAAGTACAGTAACATCATGAAAAAATCAAATGGCTCCGGATTGTAGGTCTATCAACTCCAGAAGTGCTAGCGGATGGGTTGACATGATAGACTGCGGGTGGGACAATAGGCGGCTGCGGCTTGTGGGTGTATAACTCAAGATGCGCGGGCGGTAGGTAGATTATATGTAAAGCAACGTAACACTCATACACTCGCCTATAGTGCGGCGGGCTTAGCGTTGCTTGATTATCTGAGCCTTGCTCGGAAGTGACCGCGGCTCTGCTCCCAGCTCGTGCATTCTGTGCTAATGTGCTATGAGGTTTAGGGTTCAGGGCCTGGACCCTCAACCCTTGCTGAAGGGTTGGACCACACAGCCACGACACAAGACCAGCCTTTCAACAGCGGTCAACCGCACATATTCGTACGTCGTTCCCGTTCTCCCCAGCAGGCGAAATGGGGCGACGGAAAAAGGCGTACGCCGTGTTCCGTGGGCGCGACACGGGTGTGTTCACAACCTGGTTCGAGACGCATGACGCTGTCAGGTGAGTCTGCTGACTCGGCAACTGCGCCCCTGCAACAAATACACACACGGGGGGACGCCGCCCCGAGTCACCTCTCCCCGGGTAGCCGGGACGTTGCGGACGCGCGGTGACGGGGTTGGTTCGATCCCCACGCACTGTCATCGATACAACGATACGCTCACCCCGCGCGCGCTCAGACACCCGCCACGCCCGATACGCCGGCGCACCTGCGTTATCCAAACTTCCAACCCTCATAATCTGGGAATACCCAAAAGCGGAGCGACGCGCCCGTCTTCTCACCGGCGAGCCTCACCAGCTCCCGTCCGTCCTGCCATGTTGCCGTGATGCACTGCCGTAAACGCCAACCACAGCGGGTGCGCTCTTTGCCAGCAGTGTGGGTCCCGACCCCGTTGACGCGGTCTCGGTGTCTACTGAGACGCGACTCCTCTTCCCCCCTCGCCGGCGCTGCTTCCCAAACAACAACTTCCAGGGCTACACTACGCTGGCCGAGGCGCGTGTGGACTGGAACAAATGGCTCGCGCTTCAGGAACGGCTCGCCGCGGCGGAGGCACCGGAGCAGGCGGCAGGGGCTTCCACTTGACACCCGTGCACTTCTCAGCTCCACCTGAGCCGTTCGTGTGACTGACGCCACAGCCGACGTCCCCTTCTCAGCTCAACCTGATACCTTCAAAGCAACGCCCACTTATCAGCTTCCTTTGAGCCGTTCTAGTCACCGAAGCCACTTACAGAAGAGCTATGTACTCCACAAAGAGTGCACACGTCAAGCCGAGAAGTGGATGGGTGTAAGCCTCTGGTAGGTGGCCGACCTGGTCGAGGCAGATGCGGAGGCAGGCGCAGGCCTCCCCCCCTCAGAGGTGCCCGCGGCGGTGGCGGTGGGAGACGTGCCAGATGCGGCGGCGGTCGCCGATGTTCCGGCGGCAGCGTCGGTGGTGGAGGAGGTTCCGGAGGCGGCGATGGCAGCGCTCAGCCTGGCGGCTGGGAAGGCGGATGCGGAGGTGGGGACGGAGGCGGGGACGGGGACGGCGACAGTCTCGGAGGTGTCCGAGACAGCAGCGGCTATCGCCGAGGTGCCTGAGGCCGCGGCGGCGGGTCTCGAGGTGGCGGCGGCGGCGGCGGCGGAGGCGGCAGCGACGGCGGAGGCGTCGGCGGTCGCCGGTTCGGTTGTGCTCGTTGTCTTGGTCGTGGACGCGGCGGCGGAGGCGGCGGCGGTGCTGCATGGCGAGAGTGTCGAGAACCTGCGGCTCGCCGAGGCGGAGTCAGATGCAGGAGCTTCCACTCGTCCTCAATTCCAACTCACCTTGAGCACATTAAGTGTGACACTCTGGGTCAACCTTTCACGGTGTCCAGTGACACAACACTCCTTAGGTTGACCTGGAAACTGGACGAGTGTACGCCCTTGGTTTGCGGCGGCAGAGCTGACACTCGTCACCACCATCGCCGCCGCCTTGCGCCGAGTATGCGACATCTTCGATGCAGAGAACATTGTTGACGACACCGCTGTGCGCCAAATGTGCGACACATTCAGAAGAGCTACACTCTTTGATGCTGGCAGTGAATTCGAGATGCTCCTGGCGGTACCCTCGCCTAAGTAGGGCAGGTGGACCCCAAATTGAACACGATTGAGCCCAGGTTTACCCCATAACGAACTCTGTAGCCCAGCTTGACCCCAGGTTGACCCCAGGTTGACCCCAGGTTATCCCCTGGTTGATCCCATGTTGAGAGACTACATGTTGGCCCCAGCTTGACCCCAGGTCGACCCCAGATTGATTCCAGGTTGATCTCAGGTTGAACCTAATTTGAACCCAGGTTGACCCCATGTTGATACCCAGTTGACCCCTGGTTCACCGCGCTTTGTTTCAGTGCTTGGAACCAATGTGTGATGGACTGCTTTCAAGTTTTGCTTTCAATGTCAACGTGCACCCCTACATCCAGGCCGAAGAAGACGGCTGCTATGCTCCTGTCCGGCCCGCGCCCGCCCGTGCTCGCGGTCTCGGTAGGACGGTGCAGGTTGACCCCAGATTGACTTCAGGTTGACTTCAGGTTGACCCCGTGTTAATGGAGAGAGAAAGAGATGCTTCCGCGTGTAAGAGGAGGCACCAGGCTTTCACCCTGGCCCCTTGTTGACCGCGCCTAGCGTCAACGCTCGAAGCCTACATTTGATGAACCGATCTCATGCTTAAAATTACAACTTGCGCCGCTAAATCTCGGGTTGGAAAAGCTTGATTGGGTTCAATCATTTCATCGACGGTGCCAAGTGGACGACCCACTCTGATCAACGGCGTGTCCTACCCCGTCGAGTCCTACGAGTGGACCATGAGCGTCTGCCAGACCGGCTTCTTCGGCGCAAACTGTGCCGATCCCACGAAGCTTCAGATGTATGCCAAGACCTGCGCGCGCGTACCGGCGTCCTTCTCCGTGACCCCCCAGCAGCTATCGCACGTGGTGACGAGCCCCGTGACGGAGAACCTGGTGTCCAAGACGTTCCTCCAGGGCGTCGACAGCACCCGCAGCAACTGCGAAGTGGGACACGAGCGCATCGCCGTGACGCTGACGCTGGTGATCCTCGCCAAGGAGTACAGCATCTTCACACAGGACGTGCACGACGTGCTCAAGCCCAAGGGCATCTTCGACGGCAAGCAGGAGGACATCTACATCAACAACAAGACCACCATCTCCACCGTTGATGCGTTCCTCGCTTCAAACCCCGCGAACGAGGGGGTCTACAAGCTAAAGAACGTGGACGTGTCCGTCGGTGGCACAAGCCT
>Ga0307489_10001736_pt1 | contig 14481 bp, 23 predicted proteins | sample SB12metaG_FD_202247 | JGI IMG/M metagenome (GOLD analysis project Ga0307489, IMG submission 202247) | Sea-ice brine microbial communities from Beaufort Sea near Barrow, Alaska, United States - SB 1.2 | ecosystem: Environmental > Aquatic > Marine > Coastal | place: USA: Alaska | collected... | reverse complement strand
TTTGGGATTGTTCGGGCGATGTTGTTCGGGCGATGCGAGAGAAGCGAGCGCGGAACTACATCAGCGCGCTGCCGACACAGGCGCACGCGGGCGGCGGGAGTATACCGTGGAGAGCGGGCGTCGAGTATACCGTGGAGAGCCAGGGGGGGGCATGTGCACAGTACCGGCAGAGCGCGCAACCGCAAAGCTTACAGACAGACGTCCCCGAGAAACCTGAAACATCTGCGAAATTGCGGCGCGAACGATGGCCGCAGGGTGAACGGGCCGCGCGCTGGCGTCCCCAAGGGAGTTTAACTTGCCGCGCACCTGAGGAGGAAGATCTGCGCGATCCGTGCGGTGTGAGCGTGGCGGCCTCGAAGCGACGCTAAGCGAGCGTGCGCGTGGGATTGAAGCGTTTGAGCAGCCAACCGTTGCCTTGTGACAAGGAATCAACCGAACAACCGGCAATTTCGCCAGCTGGTGAGTCCTTTCAAAAATAACACTCACGCCGCAGGCTCTCAGCGACAATTTCGCTTCTCTCACCCCTTGTGGACCCTTGGTTGTCATGAAATTCGAACGTTGACACCAGCATTCTGGGTTCCCTGAACTCTTTTCTGTATCATTTCGCTCGCGAAAGGTGACCTGAAGATCGCGATTCAGATCTGAAAATCTGTTAGATCTGGTAAACTGACACCTCACGCAGACTTGTGGTGGACGCCGTGGCGAGCACCGGTACATTATGCGGCGGATGACGTGGCGCGTGGCGTGGCGAGCACTGATACACACTGTGGTGGATGACGTTTGCGTGTATGTGCGTGGGAGCGTGGCGTGGCGTGGCGAGCACCGGAGACGGAGGATACACATACACTGTGCTGTGGATGACGTGGCGATAATGAGAGCACCGGTACACTATGCGGTGGATGACGTGACGTGGCGAGTACCGGTACACTGTGCGGTGGATGAAGTGACATGGAGAGCACCCTCCGGTACACTATGTGGTGGATGACGTGGCGTGGCGAGCACTGGCACACTATGCGGTGGATGACGTGGCGTGGCGAGCCTGAGTCACATGCCATTCCATAGTGACGTGGCGAGCAATGTTTGCCGGGCCCCAGCGCCGGGCGGCGGCGGCCGATGTAGGGCGGTGCAAGGTCACATTATCAAAACCCGTGTTGAGCGCTCAAGGTTTCAGCGCTTAAAACTGTCAAGAAGTGCTCTCAACGTTTGCTTTCAATTTGAACTCGCGCCGCTACACCAAGGTTCAAAGGTAGGGCCTGGCGGGTATGGCTATTGCTCGCTATATCATCCAATGTGTGACCCTCGTTTATTGAATCGAATGGCACCCTATGACGTGGCGAGTAGTGGCTGCCAAGCCGTAGGCCAAGGAGAGGCGGCGGTGCCCGTGGGTGGGGCGCTTGCTGTGCCTATTCAACTCGCGGCGGCTGCGCTGCCGCAAGTAGGACAACCGTTCGGCGGCGGCGGCGGCCGAGGCTGCGGCGGCGGCGGCGGCGGGGGCAACGTTGGCGGCGGCGAGTCGGGAGCGGCGGGCGCGGACGTTGTGGCGAGCGTGACCCAGCTGGGCGCCGAGGTGCAGACGTCCAAGATGCAGCTAGTCACGTTTCTGGACGCGGGGTGCCGCGTCACGCGCGACGACAACAGCTTCTCCGTGTACACGCGCGACTGATGTGAGTGTTCATGCAGTCCTTGTGAGGAGTACACACATGTATGTTGAGATATTTCTATTACCGTATGATCCGCTTATGCTATGGATGTCTCGGCACGTCACCGCCTCCCCGGCCGCTTGGCCCTCACAGTCCGCCGCCCGCCCGGAGCGCCCCCCCCGCCGCCGCCTCTGCCGCCGACGCCGAGGGCCGTAGCATATATCGCTCGCCACGTCATAGGATGTCATTATACTCAATACACGATGGGTACAAATGAGTGTCGATGACGTGGTGGGAGATTTCATTCGCTTGTCGCTAGCGCTCGGCATGTCATAGGATGCCATAGAACTCAAACAAAACAAGGGATGGCAATGCGTGTGGATGACGTGGCGGGCAACATGCGCGTGACCCCACCAGCGCCGAATGACATGCCCCCGCCGGGGCCAGCCGCCATGCCGCCCAGGTCACCAAAGCTTCCTCCGGGCGCTGCCTGAGCCGGTGCGGCCGCGCCACCGCCGCCGCCGAACGAGAACGCCGGAGCCGCCGCAGCCGCCGCCGGTGCCGCCGTTGCCGCCGCGCCGCCGAACGAAAACGCCGGGGCCGCCGCAGCCGCCGGCGCCACGGTCGACGCTGCGCTGCCGGCGGTCCCGAAGTTGAAAGACGGGGCTGGGACTGCAGCACCCGAAGCCGATGCCGTCGCTGCGGCGGGAGCGCCGAAAGAGAACGCTGGCGCCGCTCCCGCCGCGGCCGTCGCCGTTGTCGCTGCGGCGGGTGCACCGAAAGCGAAAGCTGGTGCAGCCCCCGCCGCCGCCGTCGCCGTCGCCGCTGTAGCTGCAGCGGCGGGCGCGCCAAACGAGAACGCTGGCGCCGCCGCCCCCGCCGCTGCCCCCGCCGCACCCGCCACTGCGGAGTCGTCAGCAGCGGCGGCGGCCAGATTCCCTGAGGAGGCACCCGTCGCCGCCGCAGTGGTCGCGCCGCCGCCGCCGCCGCCGCTGCTGAACTCCGCCAGAGCGGCGCCAAAGATGGAGTCGTCGTCGTCTGCTTTGCCTTTTCCACGCTTCCCCTTGGTCCGCTTCATCCCCCCCCCTCCTCCCCCTCCCCCCCCTCCTGCGCCCCCTCCAATGTCTCCGAACGAGAACCCCCCAGCCGCCGGCGCCGCCGCCAACAGATCCCCCGCCGACCCCCCCGCCACAGCCCCCGCAGCCCCGCCGCCGAAGCTAAAGTCAAGCCCACCCGCCGCCGCCGGCGCAAACGCCACAGCCCCCGCCGCTCCCGCCGTGCCGGGCGCGACGAGATCGTACGGCGGGTCCTCGAGTTCTGCCGGCTCCGGCGCCACCGCCCATGTGCCCGCCGCCGGGCGGCTCACGAAACTCCACGTGCCCGCGAACCCGGCACCGCCAGCTGCGTGTCCACCGCTGCGAGGCGCCGGGTGGATCGCCACGCGTGCACGGGCAGGCAGCCGCAACCGGTTCCCCATCATGGGCAGCTCGGGTGCCTTGAACATGGGCACCGCTGGCGGCGCGTACGCGGGAATCCACGCCGGGCCTGCGCGCCCACCCGCCTGCCCCCTCGCCGCCGCCCGCGCGCCGCTGCCCTCCGCCCCCGCATAGGGCCTGGCAAACATAGCTCGCCACGTCAAAGGATCCTTTGACAATCGATGAACGAGGGTTACAAATGCGTTGTATGACGTGGCGAACAATGTCTGGCAGGGCCTACCAGGGGGGTTGGGACGGACACGCGGCGCCGGCCGGCTGCCGGCTCGTCGTCGTCAGACCCCGCCTCCACAAAATGAACAGCTCGGGCAGCTGCGGGAGCGGCGGCGGCGGCGGCGGTGGGCGTCCCCGTGGGTGCCGGCGCTGCCGCGCGCTTCCGTTTGCCGGCGAGGCTGTTCTCTTTCCCCACGAAGTAGAGCCTGGCAGATATTGCTCTCCGCGTCTACTGAAGCCACGTAAGCCAAGAAACGAGGGCTCAAACGCATGTCGGTGACGTGGCGGGCACTGGGCCTGGCAGATATTGTTCGCCACATCGTGGGATACCATTTAAACCCAGTCTCCGTATGGAAAACTAGGGTCTGGAGGCCCTCATATGATTGGTCGAGAGCGTACCGGTATCCTCTCGCCCAATCATATGAGGGCCTTCAGACCCTAGTCTTCCGAAAGCGGAGACTGGGTTTAAGTCAAGAAACGGGGGTTCACAACGCATGTCGATGACGTGGCGAGCAGTGGTGGCGTGTCCGTACCGCGAGGATGCCGGCGGGGGCGCGCGCGGGCGGCGCCGCCGTCACTGCTCGCCGCGGTGACTGCTCCGACTGTTTGCCCACAGTGTGCCTGTGCTCGTCAGGGCGCACGGGGGGCGCCGCCGTCACTGCGCGGCGGGCCGGCCAGACACCCGGCGATGACATCTCTGCTACCGGTGCTGGTGTTGGTGTTGGTGCCGGTGCTGGTGCTGGTGGCTCCGCTGGTGACTGTTGGCCCATAGTGTCACGCTCACGATGCCCCCGCTCGGCCTGCTCTGGAGGACGTCCCTGCTCCTCCGTTGAACCCGCCGGGAGGGCCTGGCAGGTGATGCTCGCCGCGTCATCCAACGCGTTTTGAACCCTCGTTTAACGAGTGAATTGGCATCGTTCATTTTACGACGTGGCGCGCTTCCTGATCGTTTGCTCCACCACTAGATTCGCGCGCGGTGTTCAGTAAGGCTACACGACCGGCGGCGGCGCGAGGCAACGCATCCGAGAGCAATATCTGCCAGGCCCTACCCGCTGGAGTGCCGTTGGAATTGGAGTTGGAGTTGTCGGTGCGACGGCGCTTCGCCGCGGCTTGTCCCCCGGATTCCCCTGCTCCCGGCGTGTCGGCGGGCGCGACTGCGGCGGCGGCCGCGGCGGCAGCTCCGAAGCGGCTCAGGTTGCGGGAGCCGCCCGCCACCGCCCTCGGGGCCGCGCGCATCTGCGGCCGCTGCTGCTGCTGCTGCTGCTGCTGCTGTTGTGGCTCCCCGGAACTCGCCGCGTCGGATGAACGCGCGCGCTTGCCCAGCGCCTTGAGCGGCGTGAACGTGAGGCGGCGCGCCACCTCGTCGTCCGTCGCCATCCCCAGCAGGCCGCCCAGGCCCAGCGCGTTGCCGAGGTAGCGCCCCACACCCGCCGCCGTACTGCCGATAAGCCCCTCCATCTTTGCACGTCCCCCACCGAAAGCGTGCCGAGGAGATTCTATGCAGGATACTCGAGGGTTGGCTGGATAGTTCCCTCTCAAGCAAGAGGGCGGGGCGGGGCGTGCCGCCGGCGCCGCCTCGTACCCCTGATACTCGCGGTACCTCGGCGCGTTGCCTCGCGCCGCCGCCGGTCGCGTAGCTTCAGTGAATGCCGCGCGTGACCGGGAAGGAATAATGGTCAGCAAAAATCAGGAAGTGGCGACCGACCGCGTGTGTCCGGCCGCTCCGAGCTCTTTTTCCTGGCCCAACCAACGCTCAGCTCAATCCACGGTGCACGGACACGTACGTCGCCTCTCCCTCCGGCCGCCATGGCGAACGACGCGGCGGCGGCACCCCTCGAGCCCATGCGCCGCTCCAAGCGCTGCCCCGAGCAGCGCGTGCTCGAGAGCACGTCCTTCCTGGACTTCCTCGACCGGTGCGAACCAGCCTCTCACCTCTTCCCTCATAACTTCGCACTTCCAATCCCAATCTTGAATATCGTATCCGAACGGCAATAAGGATATGACCCGCAGCCGCAGCTACGGCGACCGCATCCTCGGCGCCTGTGAGAAAGCCACGCACACTATGTATGACGCCGCTGCAGTCCAACATGTACCCTCTGTCATCGCCACGCCGGTTCAATCCTGCCAGGGCTCGTAAATAACACAAAATAGCCGTGGCTCATAAAGTGAAATAAGGAAAGGCGCACTATCGCGAAGCGCACGTTGCCATCTAACCTCCCCCCCCTCCGCCCCCCCCCTGCCCCCATGTCCGAACCGCAGGCTGAGGACCAGCACCCTGGACTGCGACGCCGGGGGCAAGGTGCTGCGGTGCGTGACGTGGCGAGACCTCGCCTCCCGCCCACCCACGGATCCCGGACTCTTCCCTTGTTTTCTTCCCCCCATCGGCCCGGCATTTTTACATGTCGGACGCCTGAGATGTGCAACGTGCAAGCCACCAACCGAACGACGCAGCGTGGCGCCAGAGAGCGTTATTTCCACGGGTGCAGTTCATGTACATCTCCCCGCGGCGTCGTTTGCTTCCCGCTGAGTATCGGATCGGGGCTCGCCCGCTTCCACTCTCCTCGACGCGCTTCTTCAATTCCAAACTGTCGTTGAGTCATCGAGGGAAGCTTTCGAGTGACGCAGCATCATAGCGTAGCATCCTATATTTCCTTCCCAGGCGTTACTTGATTAGTTGATCCACGCGTGCCGCGCGAAGACAGCCCTATGACACCCATATGACAGGGAACAGAGAGAAAGCGAAGCCGTGTTTCATCTATATCCACACCCCTATTTTGTTATCCCTATTTCCCACCTATGACACCCTACCCTATGACGTGACACCCATGACAACTCCATGACACCCCTTCGACAACCGTTTAACAACCCCTTGATACCCCTATGCCTGCAGGCTGAAGCGGTTCATCAACTCCACGGCGGGCCCGCACCAGCTCAACGCCGTGCTCGAGGCGGGGGCGGTACACGCCGACACTTCCCACTTCCCACCTCAACCTAAGCCATTCTTGTCACTCTAACCATCCAATACTCTTATCACACAAACCATCCAATGCACCCAAGGTATCACACAACAGGTTCTCATGTTAAGCCGAGAAATGAACGAGTGAAAGCCCCTGGCTCAAGGCGCTAAAGACCAACACGCGCGTGGAAGCGCTGTACATCCAAAATTTCGAGGAGGGGTTTTTCGACGAGCAGCTGGCTCATCTCACGGAGGTCGGGCCTCGGGCGGCGCGGGTTCACCCTTGACCGAGCGCGGGTTTCCGCGCTTGAAGCTAGAACATGACGAGCCGCCTTCAACTTGCGTGCAGTTTCAACTTGCACCGCCCCACCGAGTCAGGTCTATCTGCCACGGGTGGCCTGAATAACTCCCGCCAAAGAACGTCAACGTCATCTGACGTTTTGAAAGAGTGTACTGAGGGTACCGAGGGGAATTTGAAGGGGTAATGATGAGGTACTGAGCGTGGTTTACCCCGCCCCTATGCGGAGGTGCTGAAGCTGCGGCGGATCTGGTAGGGACTCATGGACAGTGCTCGCCACGTCATCAAACACATTTTGAACCCTTGCTTCTTGTGTTAGATGGCGTCGTATGACGTGGCGAGCACTGTCCATCAGTCCCTGGGATCTGGTGTCTGAACGTGGGGGAGAACTTCCGCACGACGATGGACGGCTGGCGCAAGTTCGCGGCGGCAGGGGGGTACCTTGGTCACCTCACCTAATACGACACTACTCAATACGGTCATGTGACCAATGGGCTCGGCCCGGTGTCATCCGGTTGCTCTGGTCATTTCACCAATGTACATGTGGTCAACATGGTCACCTGACCAATATGTATGCGGTGATATGGGAACCCTGCGTGTGGGCGCTGGATGAAACGGCGGTGAGCCACATGTACGCCAGCGAGCACCACTTCATCGGCAAGGCGCAGCCAATCACCGACCCTCAACCCTCCACCTGTCATCACGTCATCACACGGAGCCAATCACCGGCCGTCCACCCTCCACCTGTCATCATGTCATCACACGAAGTCAATCACCGGCCCTCCACCCTCCACCTGTCATCACGTCATCACAATGAGCCAATCACCGACCCTCAATCCTCCACCTGTCATCACGTCATCACACGGAGCCAATCACCGACCCTCAACCCTCCACCTGCAATCACATCATCTCACGGAGAGCCAATCACCGACCCTCAACCCTCCACCTGTCATCACACTCTCGCCCCTATCGAACGGCACGGATCTGAAGCACCAGATGCGCGACACCATCCGGGAGACGCGCAAGGTAGAGCGGTGCAGGTTGACCCTATGAAACCCACGTTGAAACCGCCTGGAACTCAGCGCTCGCAACTGAAGTGTGATATGTTGCTTTCAACTTCTGCTTTCAAATTCAACTTGCGCCGCTACAGCAAGGCCAACGTGATCCCGCACTCGCTGGAGGTCATCATGTCCTCCGGCAACATGTGGTTCAACCCCAAGCTGCCGGCGTGGGCGAAGGCCATCAAGGGCGGCGTGTCGTCGCTGCTCAAGCGGCAGCAGGCAGCAGGGTCTTACACTCGTCCACATCTCAGCTCAACCTGAGCCGTGTCTGACACACAACCCCCCCCCAATACCCCCCAATCTCCCCTGGCACCCCTAAACACCCCTAGACAACCTCTGAACACACCCCCTATCCCACAGAAAGTGCTTACGTTGAGCTGAAAAGTGAACGAGTGTAAGCCCCTGGCAGGCGGCGTCCGCCGACAGCAGTATGTGCGCGTTGGCGGGGGGCGTCAAGGGCGAGGGGGCCGGGGGCGGGGGGCCGGGGGGTGGATTCGCCGCAGGGGGGCGCGGCCCCAAGCTGGGCTCCGAGGCCGCGGCCGGCATTGAGGCCTTCCTCAGCTCCAAGCGGCAAATGGTGCGGCAGTAGCAAGTTAAACCGATGAAACCCAAGTTGATCCGACGACACCTCAGTTTAGCCGATGAAACCCAAGTTGAAGCGATGAAACCCAAGTTGAACCGATGGAGCCCAAGTTGAACCGATGAAACCCAAGTTGAGCCGATGATACCCAAGTTGAGCCGATGAAACCCAAGTTGAGCCGATGAAATCCAAGCTGAAAGCGGCTGGAAGTAAGCGCTCGACACTGGCATATGAAAAGCTGCTTCCCAGTTTTGTCTTCAATTTGACGTTGCGGCGGTACACCCGGGTGCGCGACGGCAAGCGGACCGTGGTGCAGACGGCGAAGGGCGCGGCGTTCACCACACAGGCCACAGTGGGGCGGTGCAGATGGTTGACCCCTGGTTGACCCCAGGTTGACCCCAGGTTAATCCCAAGTTGACCCCAGGTTCACCCCAGGCTCACCCCAGGTTCACCCCAGGTTGACCCTGGGTCGACCACACCTGTTTTCCGCGCTTGAAGCTCAAGCATTATGTACCGCTTTCACCTTCAAACTTTGCTTTCAGTTTCAAGTGTCGCCGCTACACCCCGGCGAAGCAGCGGCGCACGGACAAGTTGAAGCGCGAGCGCGCGGCGGAGAAGCGCCAGGAGGCCGGGCCCACAAGCGGAACACTCCTCCACTTTTCAGATTAACGTTCGCATGTTTTTGTGGGATACGTCGTGAGGTTTCAGCGACCGAAACGAAACGTCTCAGCTTGAGATGATACAAGTGTGGACGAGTGGAAGCCCCTGTCGTGGCCCTGTAAAGCCATCTACACCAGTGTGGTCATCTGATCAAACCCATCGTCACCCAACGTGTTCATCTGACCAAATCCATCTGTGTGTGTGGTGTTGACGCTTGCAGTCGGCGGCGGACGCGGCGACCGCTTCGAAGAACGCGCCGCGCGTGTCGGAGATCTTGAAAGCCGGCGGCGGCGCCGCCGTCGTCGGCTGGAAGGCAAGCCTCTCACACTCCTCCACTTTTCAGATCAGCCTGAGACGCGTCGCCTCCCTGAAACACTGAAGCCACCCAGCGTATCCTACAAAACGTGCCTCCACTTTTCAGATCAACCTGCCTGAGACGCGTTTCGTCCCTGAGACATTGAAGCCACCCAGCGTATCCCACAAAACGTGCCTAAGTTGAGCTGAGAAGTGGTGCAGTGCAAGCCCCTGGTGGAAGGTACGGGTGTATTGGCAAGATGAGGCAAGGGGGGGGTTTGAGGACAAGCACTCGATCGACATTGAATTTATCAACCGAGTCCGCGCGTCTGTATGAGCAGTTTCCTTGAAGGTAAGTCATGCTCCGATATCGGTGGAGTGGTTGTTGTGAATGACCCTGCGGGTGGGAGGAGTGGTTCGACGGCTCTCTGACGGGATTCGACGCCGCCACGGGGCGCCACCAGGCAGGGGGGGTGTGGAGAACAAGCACTCGACCGACGTTGAATCTCCTCCTCCTCCTCCTCCTCCTCCTCCTCCTCCTCCTCCTCCTCCTCCTCCCCCTCCTCCTCCTCCTCCTCCTCCTCCTCCTCCTCATCTTCCTCCTCCTCTTCCTCCTGATACACTGCGCGTCTGCTCATCCTCCGTGTCCTCCTCCTCCTCCTCCTCCTACTTACTCCTCTGCCTTCGCGTGTCTGGAACTGAATATCCTCCTCCTCCTCCTCCTCCTCCTCCTTCTCTACCTCCGCGCGTCTGTGTGCGAGTTCACCCTGAAGGGAAGCCATGCTCGATATCGGCTCGAGGCTTGTTCTCAAGGACCCTCCTGCGAGGTGGAGTACAATGACGGGGACAACCAAGACCTGGTGTTGAGTGCCAAGAGGGTGGGCTTCCTGCGGGCGCCCAGGGGCAAGGCGGCTGCGGCCGCGGGCGCCGCAGCGGGCGGTGGCGCGGGCGCGGCGGGGGAGGGGGGCGTGTCGAGAAAACCTGCGACGAAGCGCAAGGCGCGGACGGAGCCGGAGCGCAAGAGCGGCAGGGGGGGGTTTGAGAACAAGCACATGACCAACATTGAATCGACGACGGGATCATCCATGCGCATGTATGAAGTACTGCATTCACCTTGGAAGGTAAGTCGTGATCTGATCTTGGTCGAGTGGGTTTGTTCTGATGGACCCTAGCTACCGGGCGGGAGCGGAAGCCGCGCGCGTCGAGTCCGGCGCCGCCGCCCGGCGGGCTGCGGGGCTCGCACGGGATCCGCGCCGACGCGTCCGCGCGGAGGCTGCAGGAGACCCTGGCCTCGGCACCCAAGCGCCGCCGCTCTTCACTCGCCGGACCCTACTGATCCAACCACCATCGCGTATTGTACCGGTGCTCACCGCATCATAGAGAGAACGAGAGGGAGAGAGGGGAATTTTGCTTCCGCGTGCATGAGGAGGCACCAGGCTTTCGCCCTGCACCAAATGCACACCATATTATCCGACATTTAGTGTGCCGATGCTCACCGCGTCAGCCGACACATAGTGTACCGTTGCTCACCGCGTCAGCCGACACATTACTCACCGGTGCGCACTGCGTCATCCACCACATAGTGCGTCATCCACCGCATAGTGTACCGGTGCTCGCCGCGTCATTCACCACATAGTGTACCAGCGCTTACCGCGTCATCCACCACATAGTGTACCGGTGCTAAGCGCGTCAATCCATCGCATCCACGCCCAACGCCCCCACATAACATCTGAACAGACAAACGAGTCACAAGCAGTTTGTTGTTTTTTACACATCAAGCACATGTGTTTCGATCATTCGCTTTCGCTCGCGTGCAACAGGGGCTTACACTCGTCCACTTCTCGGCTCAACTTGAGCTGCTTTGTTACGCACAGCCTGACGTTATGGTGTATCTCACAAAAAGTGTGTAATTGAGCCGAAAAGTGGACAAGTGTAGAGAGAGAGAGAGAGAGAGAGAGAGACGCATCAGCGTGTATGAGGAAGCACAAGGCTTCCGCTTTGGCGCGAGTCGAAAAGTGAACGAGTTTAAGTCCCTAGCGTGACCATCGTCGCTCGTCGCCGGTTCCATGTGAAGGATCGTTGCCTATTGAAGCTCATTTCAGTTTCATGCGTTTTTCGACTCGGTCGTTGCCTATTGGGGCTGATTTCGTTTCATGCGGTTCTCAATTCATCGTTGCTTATCCAGTCTTCAAGTCTCACTTCATTTCATGCGATGATCTATTCATCGTTGCCTATTGAGGCTTATTTCGTCCAGTGCTCGATAAGCTTCTCGCCCGTGCCGTAACGCCGCAAGTGTTAATTGAAGGCAAAACTTTGAAAACCCCGAAGCAGCGTATCATAGTTTACTTTCAAGCGCTGACACTAGGCGCTTTCAACACGGTTTTCAACCGGTTTCAACTTGCATCACCATACCGTGGCGAGCTCCTGGCCAATCACGCCCCAGGGCCTTACACTCGTTCACTTTTCAGCTGAACTTAGGCATATTTCGTGTAATGAGCTCGATGAATTCTGTTTTTCAGTAACCAAAGGATTCTAAAGTTGATCTGGAAAGTAGGAAGCTTCGACAGGGTCATGTCTGACGGGGTGCATGGAACTATCGATCAATGGACGATATCGATCGATGTCAAACGATGATGATACAGTCAGCATCGATTCACCCTCCTGTGATTGGTCGAGTGGTCAAATCGATGGACGTCGACCGACATCGTCCATAGCTCAATGCGTCAAAGGTCAGGGGCTGAATCATTGTGTCAGTCTAAAATTCTGTTTCAAATCAGCAGTGTCTCAAAGCCTCCTCCCTGCCATGGCGATGACTGAGATCATGGCCAGGCGGCCGTTGTTGACTTCCTTCATCTTGCTGCTCAGCATCTGTGATTGGCGGGGGGGGTGGGGAGTCCAATGGCCGTGTCAGTGCGATGGATGGGGGGATGGCGAGGGGCGGCGACGGGACATCCAATGGCCTTGTCCGTGTGATCGATGGGCCGGGGCGGTGGCGTTGATGAAGCACATGGCAATGGTGCATTGCAGGGCGCACGGGAGGCATCGAGGGCGCTCAGCATTTACGAGTGGACAGACCAGACAATGCCCCCAAGCAGCGGCGTACCAAACATGTAAAAATATTTAGATAAGTGAAACAAACAGAGACGCGCCTCCTCGGGGTCGTCCGGGTAGAGCCCGAACGGGTCCACGCCGATGTCCCGAGGCCAGGGACCATGTATGAAGTGGGTGTGATTTGATCGGTGACACATGATATCTCATAGCAATTGTTAAGATTTGTTAGTCATACTATCTGTTTCGTTGGTCACCATCATATGAGGGGAATATGAGGGGGGTATGAGGGGGGTATGAGGGGGGTGTGATGGGGGTATGGGGGGAGTTGTATGATGGTGGTATGGGGGGGGGGTGAAGGGCCTGGGACCCTGCCCCGGGGGTGTAGTCGGGGTTGAGCGAGAAGAGCTCGCTGCTGAAGGGGCTGGCCCACCCGTGTATAGGGGGCAGCTGCACCAATCAAACCAGGATATATCGATGATGACTGTGTTGACTAGAGCTATCGACATCGTCCACAGCTTCACTCACTTTGTCATGCTTCGCGGCAACCATGATGTAGATGTACGGAGATGTGAGAATGGCATCAGTAGGGAGGTGTCAAACGTGGTGTGAGTTGTGTGCTGATAGCAGAGTGACGAGATATGATCGGGTCATCCTGAACACAAGATGACAAAATGACAGTATCGATATGGAAGCTGACATTGTCGATATGGAAGATGACCTTAAGATGACAGTATAGAACAGGAAGATGACAGTCTCGATCAGGGGCTTACACTCGCTCACCTCTCAGCTCAACTTGAGCGCTTTGCATGGGATAGGGGTGCGCGGAGGGGTTGTGTTGCCCGTGTTAGGGGGGTGTTAGGGGGGTGTTAGAGGGTGTTTAAGGTGTGTAGGGTGTGTTTGTGTGTCAGACACGGCTCAAGTTAAGCAAAGTGAACGAGTGTAAGCCCCTGGTCTCGATGTGGAAGCTGACAGTATCGATATGGGATATGATGTCACTCTGGTTGATACCCCCCCTACCCCTTGGCCACGCGCGTCGACTCGGCCACGCCGATGAAGGACACCAGGGTGTAGAGGCGCAAGTTGAAATTTCAAGCAAAGTTTGAAAGCGGTGCATCACAGTATAGCATCGAGCGCTGAGCTCCAGGCGGTTTCGACCTGGGTTTCATAAGGTTCAACCTGCACCGCCCTACCAGGGCAATCCAAAACGGTGCCCACGTCCAAGGCCACACACTCCTCCCTTTCGGCTTGACGTGAGCACTTTTAGGACGTCGAGCAGTTTCGAGGGTTTACATTGACAAAAAACGGCTCAGATTGAGCGAAAAAATGGATAAGTGGATAAGTGTATGCCCTGCCGGCACCTGCTGGAAGTGGCCAATCGCCAGGGGCTTACACTCGTCCACTTTTCGGCTCAACGTGAGCCGCTTTTATGGGATACGCTGGGTATTGAAGGGTTATGATGAATCAAAGTGCTCAGGTTGAGGTGAGAAGTGGAGAAGTGAAGGGCCCTGCCGATCGCCGGGCCCTGCGGCATAGTGTGGATGGTACAGAGGCAGGTGTTAGTGCTAGTGCAGCCAGATGAGATGCGTGGCGATGCAGTGTATCCCACATCCTACGCAGGGCGCCAGGCGTCGTGTCACCGCACGCTGTCAATTCGGAGTGTGAACGAGGTTTGTCGCGCTGCGCGTACACAATCTCAAAAGTTCGAGTCGCGCACGATTCCAACGTTCTATCATGTATCATATCATCTCTTCGGATATGATAATAACATGGTTAAACCTGCCGTAGCATGTAGCAGGATCAGGGTGTATGAAGCGGGGTCTGAAGACGACAAAGGAAAGTCACGAATGCCGCGCACTCTGTTCCCGGATATAAGCCATATATTACGCAGGGCGATCTGGCGTAATGGCACTGTCCCGGAGGGGCGTGTCAGGGGGGGGGTCTCCGGTGGGGGATGTCGGGGGGAATTGTCCAGGGGGGGTGTCGGGGGGGGGGGGGTGGGGGGTTGACGCACCGTGATCTCCGCGTCGAAGAGGAAGCTGGAGCCCTCCACCCAGGGACTTACACACCTCCACTTTTCAGCTCAACTTAAGCGCTATGTATGGGATAGAGGGTGCGCGTAGGGGTTGGGCAGCCCGTGTCAAGGGGGTGTTAGGGAGTGTTGTAGGGTTGTAGGGTGTTCTAATGTGACAGACACGGCTCAAGTTGAGCTGAGAAGTGGACGAATGTCAGCCCCTG
>Ga0307489_10001735_pt1 | contig 14482 bp, 26 predicted proteins | sample SB12metaG_FD_202247 | JGI IMG/M metagenome (GOLD analysis project Ga0307489, IMG submission 202247) | Sea-ice brine microbial communities from Beaufort Sea near Barrow, Alaska, United States - SB 1.2 | ecosystem: Environmental > Aquatic > Marine > Coastal | place: USA: Alaska | collected... | reverse complement strand
GCGGTGCGGTGCGGTGCGGTGCGGTGCGGTGCGGTGCGGTGCGGTGCGGTGCGGTGCGGTGCGGTGCGGTGCGGTGAGGTGGGGTGGGGTGGGGTGTGGTGGGTTGGGGTGGGTTGGGTGGTTGGGGTGGGGGGGTGGTGGGGTGGTGAGGGGTGGTGCGGGGTGGGGTGGGTTGGGGTGGGGGGGGGTGGGTTGGGGTGGGGTGGGGTTGGTTGGGGTTGGTTGTGGTTGGTTGGGGTCGGCTGGGGTTGGTTGGCGTTGGTTGAGGTTGGTTGGGGTTGGTTGGGGCTGGTTGGGGTTGGTTGAGGTTGGTTGAGGTAGGTGGGGGTTGGTTGAGGTAGGTTGGGGTTGGTTGGGGTTGGTTGGGATTGGCTGGGGTTGGTTGGCCCTGCCGTGAGCGCCTTCCGCGCGGTGGTGACCGCCACCGCCGCCACCGCCCCGAACTGCTTCATCAGCATCGTGTACATCCACGCTCCCAACCAGAACGTCACACTTCGCACGAATAACAACACCAAAGCTAAGGGATACTCGTAGAAATACGCCGCCGCCTCTTGCCCCTCGTTGTAGCGGCGCAAGTTGAGATTGAAAGCAAAGCTTGAAAGGAGTTTATCACATTGCAGTTTCAAGCGCTATGATGCAGATGCTTTCAACGTGGGTTTGATAGGGTCAACTTGCACCGTCTCACCTCGTACACGACCACGGCGCCCATGACGATGAGCGCCCCGATGCCGTTGATGTACAGCATGTTCTCATTGACACTGGCGCCGTGGTCGCGCAGACACTTGTCCGCGATGTTGCTTTGCAAGGCGCCGAAGCCCAGGCAGATGAATGTGAGGACGAAGCCCATGAACTGGTTCCCGTCGGGCAGGGGCTTACACTCGTCGACTTCAAAGCTCAACTTGAGGACCTTCCGGAACACATCGCTCACGTTAGAGCTCAACTTGAGCACCCTGAGCACCTTCGGGACACATCCACGGGTCAATTTGGGTTATATGCGGGCCAAAGTACGCTTAAGTTGAGCGGAAAGGGGCAATGTACGCTCAAGTTGAGCGGAAATGTGAACGAGTGTAAGCCCCTGCCGTCGGGCTCCAGCTCGCGCTCGCCCAGGCCGAAGAACGCGGCGGAGGCCACCATGAAGCAGGGGCTCACACTGGTCCACTTCTCAGCTCAACTTGAGCCGCTTCTGACACAAAAACACACCCCCTAAACACCCCCTAACACCCCCTTAACACGGGCTACACGACCCCTACGCACAGCCCCTATCCCATACAGCGCGCTCAAGTTGAGCTGAACAGTGGACGAGTGTAAGCCCCTGCCATGAAGCCCGCCGCCACGTAGTCATGCATCGTGTAACTCCGCCTCAGCCACAGCACCGACACCGCCATCCAGGGGCTTACACTCGTCCACTTTTCAACTCAACGTGAGCACTTCTTGTCCCATGTGGTGGGGTGCTTCGCTGGGTTCAGTGACAAAAACGGCTTAGGTTGAGCAAAGATGTGGACGAGTGTAAGCCCCTGCCGCCATCACGGGCACCAACTTCGCCGATTACTAGGACCTTTTCAGATTTTGCCCGCCACGTCACCCACACGTACATTGAACCCTCGTGTCTTGAGTCTTGAGTCGAATGGCATCCTGAGACGTGGCGAGCAATGTCTACGAGGGCCTTGCAGATTTTGCCTGCCACGTCACCGACACGCATATTGAACCCTCGTGTTTTGAGTCGAATGGCAGGCATCCTTCGACGTGGCTAGCAATGTCCGCCAGGCCTTACCGACTTGAGCACTGTGCCCGTGGCGTAGTTGACGTACTTGTAAGCGATCTTCCCTAGACTGGTATAGAGCGCCACGGTGTAGCGGCGCCAGTTGGATTTGAAAGGAAATCTTGAATGCCATTAATCGCGTTTAAGTATCAAGCGCTTAGTTATAGGCGGTTTCAACTCGTGTTCCATAGGGTCAACCTGAACCGACTCACCATGGTGCTGGCGCCCGCGATGTACAGGGTGTAGCGGCGCAGGTTGAAATTGAAAGCAAAGTTTGAAAGCGGTTCACCACATTTTAGTTTCAAGCGTTTAAACCATGCGCGCTTTCAACTCGGGTTTGATAGGGTCAACCTGCACCGCCCTACCAGGGCGATGGGCGCGGCGCGCGGCTCCAGCTTGGCCCTCCCGCAGGGGCTTACACTCGTTCCAATTTCCGCTCACCTTGAGCTCACTTTGTCCATTTCCGCACAACTGAATCTTACTGCGTCCCTCATGTAACCCAACTTAACCCGTGGATGTGTACCAAAGGTGCTGAAGTTAAGCTCGAACGTGAGCGATGTGGCCCGAAGGTATTCAAGTTGAGCTCTGAAGTGAGCGAGTGTAGGCCCCTGCCTTCCCGCACCCGCTCATGCACGCGTACGTGATGACGGCGAACACCACCAGCTCGAAGAACGCCATCGTCCAGGGGCTCACACTCGTCCACTTCTCAGCTCAACTGGAGCGCTTTGTATGGGATAGGAGTTGCGCGTAGGGATTCTGTAGCCCGTATTGAGGGGGGGTTAGGGGGTGTTTAGGGTGTGTAGGGTGTTTTCTTGTGTCAGACACGGCTCAAGTTGAGCTGAGAAGTGGACGAGTGTAAGCCCCTGCCATGGTCCAGTAAAACTTGTAACCCACCAGGGCTTTCAGGATCCACTCCTCGAGGTAGCAGCTGAAGCCGATCAGGGTGACTGTGCCGACGCTGAGCACCATGAACGCCTTGTCGCTTGGCACCTGCAGCAGAGATGCGGCGAGGGAGTCAGTGTGAAGCGCATCAGCGGCCTAGTCTACGAGGAGATCCGCGGCGTGCTCAAGGTGTTCCTCGAGAACGTCATCCGCGACGCCATGACCTACACCGAGCACACGCGCCGGAACACCGTCACCGCCATGGACGTGGTCTACGCGCTCAAGCGCCAGGCAATCATTCAGGAACCGCATCAGGAGTGCCCACGCCCTCCGCTCCCCCGCCGCCGCGCACCTGATGGCCCAGGATGTCAACATACGCCGCCGTGACCGGATTGCCGTCCTTGCCCACCGCCTTCACCGGGCCCGCCATGGCCCCGACGGTGAAGGGCGCGCGCTCCGAGGCCCCGACGGTTTGAATGGTGACCGTATGAGAGGAACGAGGATCGAGGAGCCTCTGCCGTCTGCGCTACCTTGTTCGATTCTGACTGCCTCGTTCGATTCTGACCGGAGGGCTACCGCGCAGCGAGAGAAAGCGAGAGCTGTCGCCCGAGGGGTTTGGCCTGGTGCGATGCGTCGAGGTCGCACGAGGAGCGGCGCCTTGTGGCGATGCATGGGAGTCCGTCTGATTGCAAAACAAGCGTGGGGGCAGGGAAGTTCAATCGAATGACTCCCCCAACCCCAGCCAGCCAGCGAAGCCTGCCCCCGACTGCCCGAACCCTCGTCTGCGCTCTGGCTCCGAAACACAGCGCACCACAGGGCCTACAGTTACGTGCGCAAAGCAGCTGTCAGCACCGGGGCCATCGTATTGTGGAAGCTCCGGCGCGCTGCGCTCACCTCTGCCGTCCCCTCTGTCGCCGTCGACGCCGCAGCAGCGCAGCAGCAACCTCGGGAGGACCTCGCATCGGGCGGCAGCCTCGAGTCGTTTTTCATTTTATCCAGTCCACGTCATCTGAGAGAATAGCATGGCGGTGGTGCTGCGGCCCGCGTGTGCGACAGCTGCGTTCTCGCGCGCGGCAGGGCGGAGGCACCGGGTCCCGCCTTGGTCCCCGTGCTCGTCCACTTTGAACTCAACCTGAGCTGTTTTTTTGTGGGTTACTGACGCCACCCTTCAACCCATCGTAACCCACAAAAAGTGCTTACGGCCTTACGCATACTCGTAGCGGAATAGAGCGGGCGTCGGCGTGTATCAGGAGGCACTAGGCTTCCGCCTTGGCTCCCGTGCTCACGTGCCTCACTGACAGAACGTTGTTGAGCTTGACCATAAGCTGTTTCTCCCAGGAACCACGTTTCCACCTTTAAGATGCTCAATTGATTACATTACGTGACAGCTGTAGAAGGAAGTCGTATTGAGGCCCTGGCGCCCGGCCGCTGCCCCGACGAAAGTGCGCGCCGGCATGCGGCTCGCGCACGCCGCTGTCAGCCGCGGCATCCACGCCATCACCGCCGGCCGCTCAGCCTGCTTTGGAGGTGGACGGCCAGCCTCGGCCTCCGTCCGCTGCCGCGGCATCGCGTCGTCGTCGCCGACCGCCATCAACAACACATCAACATCCATCTCCCCCGGCGCGAACCACGCGGCAGGGGCTTACACTCATCCGCTCTTCAGCTCAACTTAAGCGCCTTCTGTGTGATAGGGGGTGCAGTTAGGGGTTGTCTTGGGGGTGTTTACGGTGTGTAATGGGGTGTTTAGGGTGTGCTTTTATGTCAGAAACGGCTCAAGTTGAGCTGAATAGTGGACGAGTGTAAGCCCCTGCCACGCGGACCTGCCCAAGAACTTCGAGCACGGCGCCACGGAGGAGCGGCTCTACGCGTGGTGGGAGGCAGGGACTTACACTCGCTCAGTTCAGAGCTCACCTTGAGACTTTCGGAACACATCGCTCACGTTAGAGCTCAACTTGAGCACCTTAGGGACATATCCACGGGTTAATTTAGGATGTATGGGGGACAAAGTAAGCTGAAGTTGAGCGGAAGTGGACAAAGTGAGCTCAAGTTGAGCGGAAATGGGAACGAGTGTAAGCCCCTGGTGGGAGGAGCACGGGTACTTTCAGCCCGACCCGAATGCCACCGGCGAGCCCTTCACCATCACCATGCCGCCGCCCAACGTGACCGGCGCGCTGCACATGGGGCACGCCATGTTCGTGACGCTGCAGGACATCATGGCACGCAACGCGCGGATGCGCGGCAGGGGCCTACACTCGTTCCCATTTCCGCTCAATTTCAGCTGACTTTGTCCCTTTCCGCTCAAGTAAAGCTTACTCTGTCCTTCATATGACCCAAATACACCCGTGGATGTGTCCCGATGGTGGTCAAGTTGAGCTCTAACGTGAGCAATGTGTTCCTGAAGGTCCTCAAGTTGAGCTCTGAAGTGAGCGAGTGTAAGCCCCTGATGCGCGGCCGCCCCACGCTGTGGCTGCCCGGCACGGACCACGCCGGCATCGCGACGCAGCTGGTGGTGGAGCGCGCGCTGGAGGCCGAGGGGCAGGGGCTTACACTCGTTCACTTTTCAGCTCAACGCAAGCGCTTTTTATGGGATAGAGGGTGCGTTCAGGGGGTATATAGAGGGTGTTTACGAGTCGTCGCCGGGTGTTAGGGGGTATTCAGGGTGTGTTTTGGTATCAGAAACGGCTCAGGTTGAGCTGAGACGTGGACAGGTGTAAGCCCCTGCTGCGGGGCTGACGCGCGTTGGCATCGGCCGCGACGCGTTCACAGAGCGCACGTGGGAGTGGAAGCGGGAGTACGGCGGGCGCATCGCGGGCAGGGGCTTACCCTCGTCTACTTCTCACTTCAACTTCAGCCGTTTTGACACAAAATACACCCTGGATACCCTCTAATACCCCCTGACACCTCCCAAACACCCCCAGAACAACCCTTGAATGCACCCCTGTCCCACAGGTAGCGCTTAAGTTGAGCCGAAAAGTGGACGAGTGTAAGCCCCTGATCGCGGGGCAGATCCGGCGCCTGGGCGCGTCGTGCGATTGGTCCCGCGAGCGGTTCACACTCGACGATGGGCTGTCCGACGCGGTGCTCGAGGCCTTCGTCTCGCTGCACGACAAGGGGCAGGGGCTTACACTCGTCCACTTCTCAGCTCAACCTAAGCCGTTTTGGCCACATCTCCCCGCGTTCCCCTGTCTAATAGACTGGGGGAATCATGCACCCAACGTATCCAACGAAATGTGCTTACGTTGAGCCAAAAAGTGGACAGGTGTAAGCCCCTGACACGGGGCTCATCTACAGGGGCACCTACATGGTGAACTGGGCGCCCAAGCTGCAGACGGCGGTGTCAGACCTGGAGGTGGAGTACACGGCAGGGGCTTACCCTCGTTCACTTTTCAGCTCAAGTTGAGCCGTGTCTGACACACACAAAAACACCCAACACACCCTAAACACCCCGTACCACCCCCTTAACATGGGCTGCACAACCCCTACGCGCACCCCCTATCCCATGAAAAGCGCTCAAGTTGAGCTGAGAAGTGAACGAGTGTAAGCCCCTGGTATACGGACGAGGCCGGCACGCTGTACTTCTTCAAGTACCCCGTGGAGGGCGGCGGTGACGACCACCTCCCGGTGGCCACCACGCGGCCTGAGACCATCATGGGAGACACCGCGGTGGCCGTCAACCCCGAGGCAGGAACTTACAGTGGTCCACTTTTCAGCTCAACTTGAGCGCTTTGTATGGGATAGTGGGTGCGCGTAGGGATTGTGTAGCCCGTCTTAATGGGTTGTTAGGCGGTGTATAGGGTGTGTAGGCTGTGTAGGGTGCTTTCTTGTGTCAGACACGGCTCAAGTTGAGCTGAGAAGTGGACGAGTGTAAGCCCCTGCCCCGAGGACCCGCGCTTCAAGCACCTGATCGGCAAGCGGTGTGTGGTGCCTTTCAGCGGCGGCCGCACCATACCCATCATAGGCGACGACTACGTGGATATTGAGTTCGGAACCGGTGCCCTGAAGGTGACTCCCGGGCACGACCCGAACGATTACGAGATGGGCAAGCGATGCGGGCTGGAGTTGATCAACATCATGAACAAGGATGGCAGCATGAACGGCAACGCTGGAAGGGGCTTATACGCGTCCACTTCTCAGCTCAACCTGAGACGTTTCTGACACTCAACACATCCCCTATACGCCTAAATACCCCCTCCACCTCCGCCTAAGACAATCCCTGAACACCCCCTAAATACCCCTTTTCCCATCAAAAGCGCTTACGTTGAGCTGACGGGTGGGCGAGTATAAGCCCCTGAACGCGGGGAAGTACGAGGGGCTAGACCGCGCCGAGTGCCGCACGCAGCTGTGGAAGGACATGGAGGCCGAGGGCATCGCGCTCAAGGCCGAGCCCTATCAGACCCGCGTGCCCCGCTCGCAGCGCGGCGGTGAGGTCATCGAGCCGCTGGTGTCGGAGCAGTGGTTCTGTAAAATGGACACCATGGCGGAGCCGGCGCTGAAGGCTGTGGAGAGCGGCGAGCTCACCATCATCCCACAGCGCTTCGAAAAAATCTACAAAAGCTGGCTCTCAGACTGCCGCGACTGGTGCATCTCGCGGCAGCTATGGTGGGGCCACCGCATCCCGGTGTGGTACGTGCACGAGAGCCAAGCGGCGCTGGACCTCGCGTGCTCGGCAGGGGCTTACACTCGTTCCCATTTCCGCTCAACTTGAGCTTACTTTGCCCCTTTCCGCTCAACTCAAGCTTACCTGATCCCCCATGAAACCCAAATTAACTCGTGGCTGTGTCCCGAAGGTGCTCAGGTTGAGCTCTTACGTGAGCGATGTGTCCCGAAGTCCTCAAGTTGAGCTCTGAAGTGAGCAAGTGTAAGCCCCTGGTGCTTGGGGACCGGCAAGGGCGGCAGCGCTGTGTACGTGGTGGCGCGCAACGATGCGGAGGCGACGGCAAAGGTGTGGCGGTGCAGGTTGATAGTATCAAAAACCGAGTTGAAAAGCGTGTGAAACTAAACTGTGATGTACCGCTTTCAAACGTTGCTTTCAATTTGAAGTTTCGCCGCTGCACCAAGGCCAAGGCTGAGCACGGGGACGGAGTTGTGCTGTACCAGGAGGAGGATGTCCTGGTAGGGTGGTGCAGGTTGACCCTATGAAACCCACGTTGTATGCGCCTAAATCTAGGCGCTTGAAACTAGAACATGATGAGCCGCTTTCAAATATGGCTTTCAATTTCAACTGCGCCGCTACATCCTGGACACGTGGTTCTCCTCCGGCCTGTGGCCATTCTCGACCCTGGGTTGGCCCAAGGAGGACGCCGAGGTAGGCCGGTGCAGGTTGACCCTATGAAACCCATGTTGAAAGTGCCCAAATCTGAGCTCTTGAAACTAAAACATGATGAATGCTTTACATTGTTGGTTTCAAATTCAGCTTGCGCCGCTACACCGAGGACCTGGCCAAGTTCTTCCCCACGCAGGTGATGGAGACGGGGCACGACATCCTCTTCTTCTGGGTGGCACGCATGGTAAAGCGGTGCATGTCGAACCGATACAATCCAAGTTGAAAGGGCCTGAAACTACGCGATTGGAACTATAATATGATGGACCGCCTTCGAACTGTGCTTTCGAATTCAACTTGCGCCGTTACATCATGGTGATGATGTCGTACGGCATGACGGGCAAGCTGCCGTTCCACACCGTGTTCCTCCACGGCCTGGTAGGGCGGTGCAAGTCGAAACCATTCGAAACCCGTGTTGAAAGCGCCTGAGTGAAGCGCTTGAAATTAGACTATTATCAACGGCTTTCAAGCGTTGCTTTCTATTTCAACTTTCTCTGCTACAGCCTGGTGCGCGACGAGAAGGGCCGCAAGATGTCCAAGTCCCTGGGCAACGTGGTAGGGCGGTGCAGGTTGTCCCTATCAAACCCACGTTGAAAGTGCCTAAAACTAAGCGCTTGAAACTAAAATATGACAAACTGCTTTCAATTTTGCTACAATTTTGCTTTCAATTTCAACTTGCGCCGCTACAAGGTGGTTGACCCTCTGACTGTGATCGACGCGCAGGGGTGCGACGCGCTGCGCTTCACCCTCGCCACCGGCACCGCGGCGGCAGGGGCTTACACTCATCCACTTTTCGGCTCAACGTAAGCGCTTCCTGTGGGCCAGGGGGTGCAAACAGAGGGTGTTTAAGGGTTGTTTAGGAGGAGTCAGGGGGGGTTTACGGTGTATTTTGTTTCTGAATCGGCTCAGGTTGAGATGTGAAGTGGACGAGTGTAAGCCCCTGCGCGGCGGGCCAGGACCTCAACCTGAACATGGACCGCTTGGCGTCCAACCGTAACTTCACTAACAAGATATGGAACGCTGGCGGGGCCTGTATACAAGTTCCCTTTCCAGCCCAGCTTAAGCTGTGGTGTCCCCTCTGGAACCATTCAGGTTATCCAGGGTCGGAGAGGAGGAAGCAGCAAGTGTGTATGGGTACACCGTTACACTACGAAGTTTACATTCAGTGTGGGAGTGACTACTCACCCTTATCTCCTCGAAATCGATGGTCTATTTACTCAAGGATGGCGACCGGGTCGGACAGTCGGCGAGTCGGTCGGTGGGATTTGTGAAATGGACAGTCCTGATTGGTCGAACGGGATTCGATGCCAGGCCTTCGATACCAGACCCGACACTGCGTTTAAGGTGAGGTGACGAGGAAGTGGTGTACGGCCCTGGACGCGGGAAAGTTCCTGCTGTACAGCCTGGAGGCAGGGGCTTACACTCGTCCACTACTCAGCTCAACTTGAGCCGCATCTGACACAACAGCACACCCTGAACACCCTTTATACTCCCTACCACCCCCTAATCACCTTCGAAACAACCCCTAACTGCACCCCCTGTCACACAGAAGGCGCTTAAGTTGAGCTGAATAGTGGACGAATGTAAGGCCCTGCCTGGAGGGGATGAGCGACGAGGAGCGCGTGGCGCTGGTAGGCGAAGCGGAGGCGTGCGGCGCGGACCTGGCCTCGCTCCCATTGGCCGAGAGGTGGATCGTCAGCCGCCTGCACGCCACCGTGGACCACGTCACGGTGGGGCCTGCCGGATATTGCCCCCGCCACGTCATCGACACGCAGTCACCCAATCCTCGTTTCTTGAGTTCAATGGCATCCTGTGCCCTGGCGAGCAATATCTGCCCGCCCCATTGCCCGCAACATCATGCACACGCGTTTTCAACACTCGTTAATTGAGTAGAATGGCATGCTATGACGTGGCGAGCAATAGCAATATGAGCCAGGCCCCATGTAACGAAACCCTCCACTCCTAGATCCTGAACCCTAAACCCTAAACCCTAAACCCTAAACCCTAAACCCTAAACCCTAAACCCTAAACCTGAGCAAGGCCCTATGTGACGGCGGCGCACGACCGGTACGACTTCGGCGAGGTAGGGTGGTGCAGGTTGACCCTATCAAACCCACATTGAAAGCGCCTCGAAGAAAGCGTTTGAAACTGGATTTTGATGAACTGGTTTCAACTTTGCTTTCAAATCCAACTTGCGCCGCTATGGCGAGGCGGGGCGCGCGGCGTACTCGTTCTTCTACGACGACTTCGCGGACTGGTTCATCGAGGGCGCCAAGTCGCGGCTGTACGGGGATGACCCCGCTGCCGCGCGCCGCACGCGGGCTGTGAGCTTGTACGTGTTGGAGCGCACGCTGCGGGCAGGGGCTCACCCTCGCTCACTTCAGAGCTCAACTTGAGGAGCTTTGGGAACCCATCACTCACGTTAGAGCTCAACTTGAGCACTTTCGGGACACATTCACGGATTAATGTGGGTTATATGGGGGACAAAGTAGGCTTCAGTGAAGCGGAAAGGGGCAAAGTCAGCTCAAGTTGAGCGGAAATGGGAACGAGCGTAAGCCCCTGGCTGCAGGTACTGCACCCGTTCGTGCCGTACGTGACGGAGGAGGTGTGGCGCAGCCTGCCGCACGCGGGGGAGACGCTGATGTGCACAGAGTGGCCGGCGCTCGGCGCGCCGGTGGACGCCGAGGCCGTAGCGCGATTCGAGGCGGTGCAGGCGGTGGTGCGGGCGGTGCGCAACGCGCGGGTAGGGAGCCACATAAAACTTTGATGCCCAATTTCCGACTTTCTGCCATGAATTCCACGGAATATTCCGAAAAATGCGGAAATTCCGCCCAAACCGCTTGTGCCCAAATGGCCGACACTGCCCGAAAACGCCCAAAATCGTCCCAAATCGACCAAAATCGCCTCAAACTGCCAGTGATCCCGGGCAAACGCCCAAAACTTTCCGAGAAAGTGTCTGAAATTCCCGGGACATTCCGGCATTCTGGAATTGCCTAAAATGCCGACAAGAGATTCCGGGATTTTCCGTCGTTTCCTACGCGTGGGCGGAGTACGCGGTGGAGCCGGCGAAGCGCATCCCCGCGTTCGCCGTCGTGACGGGGGCAGGGGCTTACACTCGTTCCCATTTCAGCTCAACTTGAGCTCTTCCGTCCACCGTCTAACCCACCTTAACTCATGAATGTGTCCTGGCGTTGCTCAAGTTGAGCTCTAACGTGAACGAGTGTAAGCCCCTGGACAGGGGCCTGCGCGGACGCGGGGTTGCTCACGGCTCTGTCGGAGGAGCTGGCACTCATCTCCACGCTGGCGCGGCTGGACGCGGCGGAGAGCTCCGTGGCCGCCGCGCCCCCCGCCGCCGCCGCTGCGGACCCTGTAAGGCGGTGCAGGTTGACCCTATCAAACCCACGTTGAAAGCGCCTGAAACTAAGCCCTTCACACTGAAATGCGATAAACTGCTTTCAAACTCTGCTTTCAATTTCAGCTTGCGCCGCTACATACCGGGCGCTTTCGTGACGCTGGTTGTGTCGGAGGGGCTGGAAGTGTATCTCCCCCTGGTAGGACGGTGCAGGTTGACCCTATCAAACCCAAGTTGAAACTGCCTGGAACTAAGCGCTTGAAACTGAAATGTGATACACCGCTTTCAGACTTTGCTTTCAGATTCCAATTGCGCCGCTACACCCTGGCAGGACTGGCGGATCCCAAGAAGGAGGAGGCGCGCTTGGGCAAGCAGGCAGGGGCTTACACTGGTTCACGTTAGAGCTCAACTTGAGCAACACCAGAACATATTCATGAGTTAAGTTGGATTATACCGTGGACAGAAGAGCTCAAGTTGAGCTGAAATGGGAACGAGTGTAAGCCCCCGCGGGCTGGCTGATAAGCTTCAGAAGGAGGTGGACGGTTTGGCCGGGCGCCTGAACAGCCCAAAGTTCGTGGCGAAGGCGCCGGAGGCAGGGGCTTACACTGGTCCACATCTTTGCTCGACCTGAGCCGTTTATGTCTCTGAAACCAGCCAAGCACCCCACCGCATATGACAGAAAGTGCTCACGTTGAGCTGAAAAGTGGACGAATGTAAGCCCCTGGCCGGAGGAGGTGGTGGCCAAGTCGCGCAAGGAGCTGGCGGAACTGGAGGCAGGGGCTTACACTCGTCCACTTTTCAGCTCACCTTGAGCGCTTTGTATGGGCTAGGGGGTGCACGTAGGGGTTGTGTAGCCCGTGTCAAGGGAGTGTTAGGGGGTGTATAGGGTGTGTAGGGTGTTTTTGTGTGTCAGACACGGCTGAAGTTGAGCTGAGAAGTGGACGAGTGTAAGCCCCTGCCTGGAGGAGCAGCTGGCCGCGGTCGCCGCGCGGCGGGCGCAGATGCAAGCCCTGCTCCAAGTCTAGGGTTCGGGGTTTCGGCGCGCGGCAGGGGCGCCCATGCAGGCCCTGCTCCATGCACAACATTGATGAGATCACTGTGGCTTCATTTAGATATCTTCCTCTTAAATGGCGGACTGGCATGGTGAACGTTAATGTATATCTTCCTCACAAACTTAGTGTCCGGTTTGGCGCACGAGATGAGTTTGTGTGAAAGAATTTAAGAGTCGATATTACCTCTTTCTAGTATTGGTTGAATCGTATGATACAGTCATCAAATTGTCTACTCATCGTACACATACAGATAATAATTGAAACATGCCACGTCGTAAACGTGCTTGCGCTGTCCCCCCTCCCATGAATTTAGAGTTTAGGTTTAGGGCTAAACCCTGAACCATCAACCTACTGTCCCCGCACCCCCCGCGCGGCGCTGGGTGTTATCCCGTCGATTGTACCTCCCCTCTGCTGCTTTCGCCTCGATTCCTCGTGTTCCGCCGCGTCATCGACCACGTCATTCGCCACGTCACTCGAGACGTCGCAGCGTGATTGCGTCGCCACGTAATTTGCCATGTTAACGAGCCATGTCACTCACCACGTCATTCGCCTCGACATTTGCCATGTCATTCGCCACATCTCTCGGCTCTCGCCTGAGCCCCCCGCCCCCGCTTCCGCCACCCCCCTCGCTTACCCCCCTTGCTTGCCCCCCCCGCCTACCCCATCGCTGCCAACCCCCCCCTCGCTTATCCCTCTCCCCATAAAATCATTTTTACAAAACACTGAGTGGGTAGGTGGGCATGCTAACCGCCTGGCTCTCCTGCAGATTCCCCAAGTCCGGCGAACTCGCCATCGCCGGAACGCAGGGACCCACACTTTTTTCAAACTGTCAGGTTAAGCTAAGAAGGGAACGTGTTGCCAGGCCCGAGGGGAGGATGCGGCGGGAGCGTGTACGGGTGTAGCCGAGAAGGGAACGCCGTGGCGGGCCAGAGAGGAGACTGCAGCGAGTATGTACAGGAACACTGGCGCACCATCAACAAACAGTCAGATTGAGCGGATGCGGCGAGTGTGTACAGGTACAGTGGCAGAGTATGAGGTCGCAGTGCAGGCAGAAATTTGGGTGATTTCCCTCGATTTTTGCTGTCACTTTGGGTGGAATATCCTCATTTCCCCTCCTGGAATTCCAGTTCAGTCTGGACAACCCAAATTTGTGATGGATCTCCGGGTGATCGACAAGACATCGAGACTGCGTTAGAATTGGCTCGTCCTCGAGTTAATAGCCCAGGGCCCCGCCAGGTTGTGCGCCTCGAGGAGCAGCAGCGAGTTGCAGCTGCCGCGCTGCTTCCGCCCGGCGGAGCTTATCCAGTTCTCCTCGTCGTTCGACGGGTGCACCACCACCAGCCCGGGGCTTACACTCGTCCACTGTTCGGCTCAACAAAAGCGCTTTCTGTGGGACAGGGGGTGCTTTTTAGGGGTTGTCGAGGGGGTGTTCAGGAGGTGTCAGGGGGTATTGAGGAGTATGAGGGGGTGTTCAGGGTGTATTTTGTGTCAGAAATGGCTCATGTTGAGCTGGAAAGTGGACGAGTGTAAGCCCCTGCCACCAGCCTTGGCAGCACCTTGCTTTCGCCCGCCACGCCGTGTGTGGATTCGCCCCGGAACATGGTTTCGCGATGGTGGCTGCGCCCGTGCCTTAGGGTCCAACGCACCATTAAGTTTGGTCAGCGGACCACATTGCCGCATATAACGCAAGGCCGCGTCAGTGACAGACTGATGCACTTGTGCGCCAACAGTGTGCGGGCATTGCCTCAGCCAGGTTTGGGGTTGAGGGGTTGAGGGTTTGCTGTTTACTGTTTACTGTTTAGGGTTCAGGGTTTAAGGGTTTAATTTGCATCAGCCTGTGCGGGGAGATACGCTGGTGCACCATGGGCAAACAGTCAGCAGGCATCGCCTCAACCCTACAACCAATCGACACGGGGACACTGTCCAGGGGGTTTAGGGTCTACGGTTTAGGGTTCAGGGTTCAGGGTTTAGCAGCCCTACCACCAATCGACACGGGGACACTGCCGAACAGGCCCGCGGTGGCCTCAGCCGAGGCGGCGACGGAGCTGGTGGAGGGCGGGCCGCCGCCGCCGCCCGCGCCGCCGCCGCCGCCTCCGCTGCCACCGCCGCCGCCGCCG
>Ga0307489_10001734_pt1 | contig 14487 bp, 20 predicted proteins | sample SB12metaG_FD_202247 | JGI IMG/M metagenome (GOLD analysis project Ga0307489, IMG submission 202247) | Sea-ice brine microbial communities from Beaufort Sea near Barrow, Alaska, United States - SB 1.2 | ecosystem: Environmental > Aquatic > Marine > Coastal | place: USA: Alaska | collected... | reverse complement strand
CCTCCGAATGTGGGGACTTTGGCGTACAGCGCCGACTTTTCGGGCACTTTTGGGCAATTTATTCGGTAGTCATTCGTCCTGACTCCCCCGAATACCGGGAACATTCGGTAGTCATTCGCCCAAAATCTCCCGAATACCGGGAACATTCGACAGTCATTCGCCCAAACTCCAGCGAATACCGGGCACATTCGGTAGTCATTCGCCCTGTCTCCCCCGAATGCCAGGAACATTCGGTAGTCATTCGCGCTGACCCCCCCGAGTGTAAGCCCCTGATTCATACCATACCTTCGATACCATACCCAACACTGAGTTTAACTTTAGCAACTTTCAGTGGTTTCGTGTGGTCTCAGGGAGGAAACCGGCTCAAGTTGAGCTAAGAGAGGGACCATTGGAAGGCCCTGCCCGCGCCCATCAGACCGCGCAGGCCAGCGGTGCCGAACTCGAGGCGGTTGTTTAGGCGCTCGCGCAAGGTGGCGCCGTCGCCCGCAATGTAGAGACGCAAATTGAAATTGAAAGCGAAACTAATTTTTGCGGTTCATCATCAAGTTTTAGATTCAAGCGCTGAAGCCAAGTGCGGTCAATGAAATCTGCCAAAGGATGTGAGCTTGGACCTGAAGCGGTGGCAGGTTCTGTACGACGCGATGGAGCCGCAGAGCGAGAGGCTTACCGAACCGTGGCACGACAGGTTCTCGCCGCTGCAGCGCATGGCAGGGTGGCACACGTGTGATAGGACACTTGTGACAAGACGGGTCAACCTGCACCGCCCTACCTCAGCCACGAGAGCCATGATCTCGGCGCGTGTGGCGGGCTGCGTGTCCAGCTGCAGCCACTCCGCGGCCTGCGCGGCGGTCGCTGCGTCGATCGCGGTGTCGCCGGCGACTTCGGAGACTGCAGAGGGGTTGGCACGGGTGAGCACGTGCCGGGGGGCATTGTGATTGTGCCCCCCGGACCCACGTGCGGCTGTCGGGGCGGCGGACCGGCTGCCGGCACCGGCGAGGACGGCGCTACGGGCTTGCTGCTTGGAGGTTTTGGGGCCGCCGGCAGCGGTGGTGGCGGAGGCGACGGTGGCCGAGACGGCGAAGGATGCCATCCCTGTTGTTACGCAGACTTCGATTGGAGGTCTTGTCACTCAGTTTCCAAGAGTCGGTACGAAATTTCAGGATTGAAGCGCGCGAGATGAAGTATCTTTGGTTTCGCGAGCAGGCGGGGACTAGCTGTGGCTTCGCAACAGTGTGATGTTGGTGTTGGTGACGCGCGCTCACGTTTAGCCCTACGACGCGCGGCGAATACCGAAGATGACCGCGACGCTTCGACGTCGGCTCGGGGAATCTGAAATTTTGGCGCTGATGCGCGCTTCGCGCCAACGCGCTTCGCGCCACCGCCCTGTCACGAAAATTGGATCCAGCTTCGATCCCCTTTCTTTCAAGAGTACAGGCCGCGGGCAAACTACGGCACCGCAGCAAAGCGACGCCATTCCCAGGTCGCGCCCCCGCCGCACCAGGTACGAAGACCCCCGCGCCCGCCCTCCCGCCTCGCGCCGCGGCGCGGCGGAGGCCGTGCTGCGGTCGCGCCGCGCCCCCCTCTCGGTCCATCACTAAACGTGACGCTCCCATTTCCTCGTCCAGTCAGCGTTCCGGAGACTCGCCCCCCTCTCTCCTCCCTCTTGTGTCTTTCGTATACAGCGCTCGCTTACGCGCCGCGATCGCCGGACGCCCCCGGAAACGCCGCAAACCCCTCCAGCTCGCTGCGTCAGAAGGTCATGCCTCGGTCACGTCTCTCGAACCCCGGTCTCAGTGAACACAACCCTCACAAATATTTTTTCCTGTCAGGATTGCCGCTGGGGGGCTCATGGTGGGTAATGTCGTGCTGTGAAGCAGCCTTCCGACTACAACACACGTGCGTCAGCGACGCGGTGCCTTCACTCGCGCAGACGATACGCTCGCGGGCGGCGTCCGAGGCGCGCGGCGGCTCACCCACCGCGGTCTACCGCTACGGATAACATCTTTCGGGCGTGGTGACTAAGCCGCGCATCTCTCTCCACTTCCCCCTCTTCCGACAGCTCTCCTCCGCGCACGGCAAACTCGACCGCCATGTCGAACGCAGCCTCCAACATCGGGCTACAGAACCCCGCGTTCTTCGTGGGGCGCGCCGAGCTCCTGGAGTGGGTCAACGGGCTGCTGAGCCTCAAGCTCTCCAAGGTGGAGCAGGTGCGTGACCCACATGGCTCCTTTCCCACCCATATTTTCCTCCACGCAAGACAGGAGCCCCCCGCGACTGGCAGCGGTTTATCCGGGGGGGAAAGCGCCGTCGCCGCCGCCGCGCCTCCAGCGTCGCCCGTGAGAGCTGTTTGTATGTGCTTGTGCAAGTGCCGCTCGTTGCTGGCTTCACGTCCGTATGAGAGAGAGAGAGAGACGCTTCCGCTTGTACAAGGAGGCACCAGGCTTTCGCCCTGGCCCCCGTGGGTGGGTGCACACCAGTGCAACACGTGAGGTTGCCGCTGCCCGCCGCAGTCTGACGGTGGTACTGACGCATCACCTTCGCTCCGTCTCGTGTATCGTCGCAGAGGGAGATCGCGTCCGGCGCCGTTCACTGCCAGATCCTGGACGCATGCCACCCCGGCAGGGCCTACCACTCGTCCACTTCTCAGCTCAACCTGAGCCATCTTCGTCAGTGAAACCATCCTATACACCCAACGTATCCCTTAAACAGTGCTCACATCGAGCCGAAAAGTGGACGAGTGTAAGGCCCTGCACCCCGGCGTGGTGAACATGTCCAAGGTGAACTTCGACGCGAAGAGCGAGCACGAGATGGTGTCCAACTACAAGCAGCTGCAACAGGTTGGGATGTTGCAAATTATGACTCGTCCTGAAAGCGCCTGGTTCAGGCCCTTGAATCCAGGATACGAGGCAGCCGCGTGGGGCGTTGCAAATTGAAACCAGTTCCACCCTTGTTCAAACCGCCTCGCCTCGTTCCAGCAATTGAATAAAATGTCATGAAGTGCTTCCAATTTCAACTTGCGCCGCTACAAGCAGGTGTTCGACAAGCTGAAGATATCGCGCAACATCGAGGTGACCAAGCTGGTGAAGGGTCGCCCGCTCGACAACATCGAGTTCCTGCAGTGGATGAAATGCTACTACGACACCGCCACCAGCGGCATCCAAAACACGGCAGGGTCTGATGCTCGCCAAGTCATCAAACGCATTCTGACCCTCGTTTCTTGAGTGAGATGGCATCCTATGATGTGTCGAGCACTATCTATCACTCTGTCCCGCCGCCTTGGGACTAGTGGATAGTGCTCGCCACGTCATTCCATGCATGTCCAACCCACGTTCTTTGAGTGAAATGGCATCGTATGACGTGGCGAGCACTGTAGATCAGTCCCTACACAACGGACTACAACCCCACGGAGCGCCGCGCGGTCTCCAAGGGTGGCGCCGCCGCCTCCAAGGGCCCCGTGCGGTCGGCGTCCGCGCGCGCTGCCGTGCCGCGCGCCGCCGCCGCCTCCTCCGGCGGCGCCGCGTCATCCTCCGCTGCCGCCGCGCCCAAGGCGGGGCCTGCCAGATATTGCCTGCCACGTCAACCGACTCTCCTCCTCCTCATTATCCTCCTCTTCCCCCCCCCCCCCTGGTCCGCCTCCTCCTCCTCCTCCGCATCTTCCGCATCCTCCTCCTCCGATCTGACGAGGGTTCTAAATGCGTTGAATGACATGGCGAGCATTGTTTGCCAGGCGTTTAACCCAAGGCGGCGGTCGGCAAGCTGGCCTCCACGCGCGCCCCCGCCAAGCCGCGCTCCTCCGCCCCCGGCTCCTCGTCCGGCGCCGCGCAGGTAGGCACATGTAAACCACGCCTGCCACGTCATACACAGAGTATTTGTCCGCAACTCATGAATCGGCCGCGCATGCATGCAAACGTAGACTGTGCCCGCCACGCCATCCATTCAGCGTCTGTCTACCACTGCATGAATCGGTGCTAGCAGGATATGATATTTCGGGGCATCGCATACTCACTCGGCTGCAGGCGCCATCCAATGAAGCGGCATCGCATGACTCACTGGGCCCCACGCGCAGGCCCGCGAGCTGACCGCGCAGAACACCGAGCTGCGGCTGGCCGTGGTAGGGCTGTGCAGGTTGACCTAAATTAACCCCGGCTTGACCCTGGCATGGCCGTGCTTGGTGCCAGCGCTTGAAGCTAAAATGTGATCAACCGCTTTCAAACTTTGCTTTCAATTTCAACTTCGTCGCTACACGATGGAGCGCACCGAGCAGGAGCGCGAGTTCTACTTCGAGAAGCTCCAGGCAAGGGTTCTCAATGTCACGAATGACCCTCCTGCCCATTCACCCTACAGGAAGTCATACTCCGATCTCGATCGAGTGCATGTTCTCGATGACCCTCCAGGGGGCTCATTGGAAACAACCACTCGGCCCATGTCAAATCGACGAAACAGTCGGCACGTATGTATGAGCGTTCACTCTCAAGGAGGTCATGATCCGATATGGTTCGAGTGGTTCTTCTCGATGACCATGCTGCCCGGATATCGAGTTCTTGTGCCAGCGCCCCGAGTTCGCTAGCCAAATGCTGACCAAGGTAGGGGGTTGCAAGTTGATACCAGTGTTGAAAGCGCCTGGTTTCAGCGCCTGAAAGTAACATGTGATTATCAACTGCTTTCAGGTGTTGCTTTCAACTTCAATTTTGACTAAACTTCTTAACTTCCAACGTCTCCGTTTGCATCCGGGCCTTACACGAAGGTGGTGGAGCGCATCCTGTACTTCACGGAGGTAGGGCGGTGCAGCCTGACCCCACCTTGACCCCATCTTGACCGCGCATGGTTTCAGTTCAGCACTTGAAACTAAAATACGATGTCTGACTTTCAAACTGTGCTTTCAACTTCAACCTGCGGCACTACATGGAGGGCAAGCCGGACATCGAGGCCATCATCGCCGAGTGCACGGATGACGGCGCGTCCCTGGTGCCGCCGGAGGAGGAGGCGGCTGCGGAGGCGACTGAGGAGGTCGTTGAGGAGGTGGCGGCTGATGTTACGGCGGAGGAGGAGCCGACCGTCGAGGAGGCGTTTGAGGAGGCGTCGGCTGAGGAGGCGGCGGCTGACGAGCCGGCGGTTGAGGAGGAGATCGCTGAGGAGGCGGCGGAGGAGGAGTCGACGGCCGAGGCGGTGTGTGAGGCGGTGGCGACTCCCGTGGGAGAGGAGGTTGTGCAGGAGGAGGGCACTGAGGTGGGGCGGTGCTGCTTGACCCGTGACGACAGCTGTTGATCTCACCGCTTGACACTGAAATGCTGTACACTGCTTTCAAACTTGGCTTTCAATTTCAACTTGCGCCACTACACCGAGGAGGCGATGATGGTGTTCGACGAGCTGCCGCCTGTGGAGGCGGAGGAGGCGCCCGTGGAGGCGGAGGAAGAGGAGGAGGAGGAGTATGCCGACGCTGAGTTTAAGGGTAGGCTCCGATGAACACAACTGCTCGCCATGTGATGCGATGTAAATTGACTCATTTATCAATATTTCTCTTCGCTACATCGCTAGCTAGAGCTAGCCTAGCAGCGCGTCTGTATATGTCCACCATGTGAGTGCATTGGGGCTCGTTGAAGTGAATTAATGCTAGAAATGTATCTGTCCCTATTTCACGGCGACGGGGACACCACGATTGATGCGATGGACACGGGCGCGGCGCCGACCCCACCCCCGGTGCGGACGGCAGCGGAGGAGGAGGGGGAGGATGCGGTGGTGTGCGGGAGCCCGGCGGCGGTGCGGGCCCCGCTGTCGCCGCACCCGGTCAACGTTTAAGGCGGTGGTGGAGGCGGAGTCGTCTGACGCGGAATCGTCTGACGCGGAATCGTCTGACGCGGAATCGTCTGAGGCAGCGGGAAGTCGACGCGTGAGGCGGGGGCGGAGGCTTGACTTCGAATTGTAAGGTGGTGGCAGATGCAGCCGGCGTGAGGTCAACGTATGACGCGGCGGCGGCAGCGGCACATACGAGGTAGCTGCAGCGGCACGTATGAGGCGGTGGCGGCGGCGGCACGAATTTGGCGGAGGCGGCGTAAAGCAACCAACGCTACCATGCCAATCATATATTCTCATCCCAAACAATAAAGCTAGAGAACAAGATATGTTAGTGTAAAGCAGATTGCCGACCACCGTGCTTCTCAGTGCGACGTGCTCCATTCCATATTTATCTTTCATCCACATATGTGAATACTTCCGATCATGAATGAGATGAGCGCGATTCACCGAGAATCCAGCGCAACCCCCCCAATCGACCGGGCCTAATAAGGGGGTCAGGTGTCCATTACAGGGAAGGCAGATGCTCGTTCTGGGGGGGAAAGGTGCCCGTTACAGGGGTTCAGGTGCCACACACCGGCCGACCGTGAGCGCGAAATACATGTTTTGAGAAACAGATCCAAAGAGCTAGTATACATTCGGAAATGAACACTGCAGCAGCCGCTACCCGAGGTCGGGGTCCGTGTCGTCGTCTTTCTTAGCCGTGACGGGAAACCGTTTTGCTGCTGCGAATGCTATGTATCCGTTGCCATCAATAACCCTAAATTCAAAAACAAGTTGTAAACCCTAAAAGCCCAAAAAACCCGGTCGGCGCGGCACACTCGTGTCCGTCCGGACGAACAACTGGTCGGCGGTCATATTTTTCGCAAACCAACCCTAGCGCGCTCGTCACCCGACACTCCCGCGCGCGTCACCACGCTCGGCAGCGTAAACAGTCGGCGCTCGGTCGTGATATCACCCGGGGTCCACCTGCCGGGACGATCTCAATCAGTTGGGGGAAAGCGGGGCAACCTTGCGAGCTTGTTCCCAGCGTGGCAGCGAGTCAGAAGGGCAATTGTGTAAATTAGCTGAGGGGTAGCGCGAGAGGCGGCACGCGTGCGAATACACACAGCAGACAGCAGCGATGTCGGTCACGATCCACACTAACCTGGCAGGGGGTTATTGAGAGCACGCTCGACCTGCTTTACGGTACCCTCTTCCTATGTGAGTCTGTGTGTGCATTCACACCTGCTCTTCCCCTCGGTGTGAGCATTCACACCCAATACGGTAGCCGTGCTCCGATCTCGGTCCAAGCGACCCTGCCGCCAACAAACACTTGACTGCCGTTGAGCCTTCTCCTCCTTCTCCTCCTCCATACTTCGCTGGTCTGTATGAGCATTCACCCTGAAGATGGGAGCAAGGGCGAAACCCTGGTGCCTCCTTATACATTAATACACGCGGAAGCGATTCTCTCTCTTCAACCTGAAGGTGAGCCGTGTTCCGATCTCGGTCGAGTGCTTGTTCTCACTGACCCTGCTACCAGGGGGACATGAAGTGCGAGATATTCTGCGAGGACGTGCCGCGCACGGCCGAGAACTTCCTCGCGCTGTGCGCCAGCGAGTACTACAACTCCTCCAGCTTCCACCGCAACATCAAGGCAAGGCCTTCAACAGAGTTACGTCACGAGCTGAAAACAGAAATTACACGAGCTCAAGCCTTTTTTCGCTTCGTGCTTCGTCCCTGGAACCGCAACCACTATTCACTACCGGCGGCACTCGTAGCGCGTGTGATTAATACCTGATATCTCAACGACGCTGGCAACGCCTGACTCGTCGACCCAACTCGCATCCCACCCCGCCGTGAATGCACCGAAAATGTTGCTCGGATCTCGAATTCCACCAGTACACTGCAGTGCATGGTGCCATCCCTACATCTGCCTTTGGAGATCTGCCGCCGGCGCCCAGAGGCGACACCGCCGCCCCACGAGCTTCACCCAGTAACAAGTGACCAGAGTCGGCATGAGGTGAGAAGGGGAGGAGTGTACGGCTCTGCGTCCCTTATAAGGGCCTGGCAGGATCTTGCCCGCCGTGTCACAGGATGCAGTTTAACTCAAGAAGCGAGGGTTCAAAAGGCGTGTCGATGACGTGGCGGGAACGGAGTCTACGGCCCTGCGTGACGGGGTTCATGATCCAGGGCGGCGACCCGACGGGCACGGGGCGCGGCGGGCAGAGCATCTGGGGCGGAAAGTTCCCCGACGAGATCCGCGACACGCTCAAGCACACCAACCGCGGCATCCTGTCCATGGCCAACAGCGGCGCCAACGCCAACAACAGCCAGTTCTTCCTCTCCTACGCCAAACTGCCGCACCTCAACGGTACGGCGGTGCACGTCGACCCCATGTTGACGCCGGGTTTGACCCCATGATGACCCCATGTTGACCCCATATTGACCCCAGGTTGACCCAAGGTTGACCCCGCTGGTTTCCGCCCTTGAAGCTACAATGTGATGAACCGCCTTCTCACTTTGCTTTCTAATTCCATTTGCGCCCCTGCTGAACGGCAAGAACACCATCTTTGGCAAGGTCATCGACGGGTTCACGGTGCTTGACATGGTAGGGCATTGCAAGTGACAGTAACCACACCTTTCGTTCGACCACCACATGTTGCGCGCACTAAGATGCAGTAGTGTGATTGTGATTGCCCTAGTGGCTTCACTCGTCCACTTCTCAGCTTATCCTGAGCTTTTTTTGTCGCTCAGACGGGGTGAAACCGCCCAGCTCATCCCACGAAAAGTGCTGACGTCAAGCCGAAAGGAGGACAAGTGTAAGCCCCTAATTGACGATGGAGAAGACTCCCGGGGATGAGATGGATCGCCCGCTGGCCGAGATCCGCATCAACAAGGTCACCGTGCACGCTAACCCCTTGGCGTGATTGGGTGCTTTGTGCTGGCGTGATTGGTCAACAGGGTGCTTTCGCGGGGCGCGGCAGTCAGACCGGGGTGCTTTCCTGGTGCGTCAGAAAGATGTTTCGGGTGAATTCGCGCGTTTCAGTGATGCAGATTGGAGCGTTTGGCTTACGAATGGGTGTTATTAGCGGCTTTAGACTAGTTGTTTGAATATAAAATCGTTTAGGTTTACACAAAATCAGCGTGCACTCCACGAGCACATTATTTTCAAATCCCGCCCCATTCCCACAATATACTTTCCCCCCAGACACTTCACTCGCCGCGCTCTCACATACCCCCTCGTTTTCACATCACTCCCCGCGCTCGATGCGGGCGAGGTCATACACCTGGCGCATGCTCCCGCTGGTCAGCAACCACTCCTTGAAGTATGCCTGAATCGTGGCCTGCAGCTCCCGCTTGCTGGCCTGGCAGGAGGGTCAATGAGAAGAAGCATTCGACCGATGTCACACGTGCCCGTATGCTTGACCTTGACGGTCAATGCTCATACAGTCGGTCGAGTACTCATTCTCAATGAGAAAACTGTAATCTAGGAACTAAAATCCCTTTTATTTTACAGGAACATGTCACACTGTACCGATATCGTTTGCATCACGCGGAGCGGCGGGGGCGGCGGAGGCGACGACGCGTGACAGGCACGCATACACATCGACACACGATTCAATATGCCCGTTCACATAATCCCCTGCCTCATCCAGGCCAGCATCGCGCAACGCGGCGCGGAGTGACGCCACCGCGCGAACCTTGTGGTCCAAGGCTTGCACGTACGCGGGGGGCACCGGGAACGGGTTGGCCTGAGTCACCGCGGCAGCACCCGGCGGCGGCGGTGCTCCTCGCAGGAGGGTCATTGAGAACGAGCACTCAGACCGAAATCGGAGCATAAAGGGGAGGAGGAGATTCAACGTCGGTCGAGTGCTTGCTCTCGATAACCCCCCGCGCATACAGACGCGCGGAGGAGGAGGAGGATATTCAACGTCGGCCGAGTGCTTGTCCACAACACCCCCCCCTGCCTCGGAAGGGCACGATAAATGGCGAGAACTTCTCAGCGGGCAGCACCTCCACCGCCCCCGCGGCCGACCCCGTGCTCGGCGCCCCGATGACCACCGGCTGGTCCCACGCCGCACACGTTGCGCTCAACCCCGCCATGAGCAGGTGCCGCTCCAGCTGCTCGTAGAAGGTGTTGTAGGGTGCGACGCGGTTCCGCCGGTTGTCGCCGATGAGTACGGCCCAGTTTTCAATGGAGATCTCTGTGATAAGATGACTATGTTGAGTGCTGTCGTATCATGCATAAGGAAGCTCACGACATGGATGCATGCAAGTGACCGTAACGATGTTGATGGTACCAGGGTGGAGGAGACAGAAAAAATGGAGGAGGAGGAGGAGGAGGAGGAGGAGCAGGAGAGCGTGTAGAGGCAGCGGTGGACGTAAGAGGGCGAAATGTGAGCAAACAGTCATATACTGGGCCTTAGTCAGATGCTGGGCCTCGGAAGGAGGTGGTGAACGTGAACGGGTGCACTATGCGCAAACAGTGAGACGGCGGCGGGCCTCACCGATGAACAGCGGCTGCCTGGCGATGCCCAGGTAGAAGGTGCCCTCGTGACAGCTCCGCACTTGCAGGCGCTTCGTAGCGGCGATGCAAGTCAAACGCTCGCACTGCTCAACCCTCAGCGCCCGCGTCACCGCCCCCACCACCACCACGCAGTCCGTGCACCCCGTGATGCTGGCGTACTGCACTGGCGCCAGTGGGTAGGGGCTCACACGTTTTGCGGGATATGTTGGGTGGTTTCAGTGACAAAAACGGCTCAGGTTGAAGTGGACGTGTGCATGATGGACAAGAGGACAAGTGCACAGTGTACAAGTGGACCAGTGGACCAGTGTACAAGGGGACGAGTGGATCAGAGGATAAGTGGACGAGTCGACACGTGGACGAGTGGACGAGCCGACAAGCGGACGAGTGACAGCCCCTGCCAACAGGTAGATGACCGCGTCGTGGCACCCGCTGACGCGCACGCTCTCACCCGGCGCGATTTCGCCCTCGCGCCGCACCGCCGTGCCCTTGTGCACGTTCTCGATCACCACCAGCCCCGCCGCGTAGCGCCGCAAGTTGAAACTGAAAGCAAATTTTAGAAGCCGTTTATGATGTTTAGGCTTTAAGCACTTGCACCAGGCACGGTCAACCTGGGGTCAACCTGGGGTCAACCTGGGGTCATCATGGGTTTAACCTGTGTTCAACCTAGGGTGAATTTGCACCGCCCTACCGGCGCGGGTGGATGCTGCGCGTGCGCTTGCCCCCCGCCGCCGCCGCCGCGGAGGGGTGACGTCGGACCCCCATTCGCCGCGGGGGCTGCGCATCGCTTGGAGACCCAGTCCCGCACGGCGCTGGCGGGGACCGTGGCACCGCCGCCCTTGAACAACCCCGTCAGAGTGCTGAACGGCACCCGCGGCGGCAGTACAACCACGCCATCAGCATCGGCCGCTGCGGCCCCCTCCCCCCCGCCGCCGCCGGAAAACAAAAACTCCAAGTGGTCTGCCTCCTGTGCAGTGAGATCCACATCACCACTGCTGCCCCCGCCCCCGCCGCCGCCTCCGCCCCCGCCGCTTCGCCCGCCACCCCCCCCGCTGCTGCCGACCCTGGCTTCAGTGTTGGCCACCAGACCCGCAATGGCCTGCCAGTGGTGCATCACGAATTGCATGTGAAGCGCCTCCACCTCCGCCTGTTTATCCCGCGCCCGTTTCCCTGGAGACCCGGGGGGTCCCATCTTGGACGGCGACCCTCCTGGCGACGACCCCCCGCCCCCGCCCCCGCCCCCGCCGCCACCGCCGTTCTCGCCCCCCGCGTCGCCCCATGCCTCGGTCCCCGCAGTCTCCCGCAGCTGCGACTGCGCGTGCGGCCGCGTGTATGTCTGCAGGAACAGGTAGAGCAGCAGAGACTGCACGTGAACCTGGCAGGAGGGTCATTGAGAACAAGCACTCGAACCGAGGTCGGAGCATGACTTATATTCAGGGTGAATGCGCATATAGACGCGCGGAGGCGGAGGAAGTGATTCAACGTCGGTCGAGCGCTTGTTTTCAATACCCTCCCTACCTCATCGTTACCCTCGTCTTCGCGCGGGGACACCGCCGCCAAGGTGTCCAGCACTTGCGACGCCACCGCCAGCGACACCCCTATGGATTGCGCCGCAGCCTCCGCGGTCACCACGCTGCGCCCTGGGTTACTCGGGCTCGGCGAGGCCGCGGCGTAGGGCCCGGCAAGACACGGGATGCCGCTCAACTCAAGATAAGGGTTACAAATGGGTGTCGGGGGTCGATGACGTGGCGAGCAGGGTCTTCCACTCGTTATGTTTGCAGCTTAATGTCAGCACCTTTCGGTGGTTTCAGGTGGTCTCAGGGAGGAAATCAGCTGCAGTTGAGCTGAACAAGTGACGAGTCAGCCCCTGGTGGCGAGCAATATCTGCCCGGCCTTACCGCGGCGAGCAGGCGGCGCTGGATGGGCACGAGCGCCGCCGCGGTCTCCACGCGCGGTAGCAGGTAAGACGCGGGCAGCAGGCCGAACTCGAAGGGCTCGCGCCGCAGCTGCACGCCCGGGGGCTCGCCGCCGTTGCCTGTTCGCATGGGAGCAGGCTTGTGGTAAGGGTAGGAGTAAAAGGTTCCGAGGCTGACTAAGGCCAAAGAAATTGCCCAGGGTTCGAAACCACGCGTTCAGGAGTCCGGCTGTGGGGACTGGCGCGGGGTGCGGCGTCTCTCAGGTGCACTACAAGAGTGCCGCCGGCGGCGTCGACGGCGCGTTCGACGCGGCGGCGCCGCTACGCGCTCATCCCCGCTACTACGCGCGTCCCTATAGTTGTGACCGTTGGGTGCCCTATGTTTTTCGCACTCCAACACACGGGCTGCCGAAGCTGAGGCGGCCCGCCCGCGGAGTGGTCAATGTCAACACGGGCACGGTGCGGCGAATCAAAGACCGAGACCGCGATGCCGCGCGACACTCTGGATAGCAACACCACCACCACCACCATCGCCACACCGCCACCGCTCGCCGACGCCTCATCTCACCACACAAAAATCGAAAAACCCACCACCACACGCCACAACCCCGCGTGCGTTGGTGTGCCTCCCCCCCCGGGTCGTGACTCATCGTGCGATTCAATGCACCAAGTCACTGACGCACGATCGTCGTCCGTCGTAAGCCATACTCGCTGCCAGACTAGATGAACGACCCCCCGCAACCCACTCGACACATCGATTTTAAAAACTTTTTCCCTCGGAACTCGAGCTCAGGAGTTCCGTAGCGGGACGCACCCGCGCTGTGCGCCATGATGCCACCGCCGCCGCCGCCACGGCACTTGCACGATCGCTCCTGGCTGCCGTCGCGCCCAGCAGCCCTCCGCGCCACGCGCAACCGCGCAAGCGCTTGTGATCTAGACCACGGCTCAGGACAGTGGAAGAGGGATAACTGAGGGACGCGGCGCGGCTGAAACGCGCTGCGCGCTATCTCACGTTTGACCCCCCACCGGATATGCGCAGAGATGGAGAGCGGCTTCAAGAAAGAAAGTGCCCACCCGACACCTGTACAATTGCGCGCTGGCCGGTCTCGATGCAAGCGACCGCCTTCAGTGCGGGCCGCGTGGCGAGCCGCGTGGGCATCCGTCCCCAATGGGGTACCACGCGGCGGGTGTGCCCGCGGCTGCATCGGGCGGGCGCGGGCCCGGCCGCGGCGGCAGACGACAACCCAGCGCCCATTCTTGCTTCGAGGCAAGGTCAGGTCACCCAACAATCTCCGGAGCAGTGACCAACGCCGGGGTCGCCCATCCCCTTCTCCGTCCCTGGGATCCGATTGCGCGCACTCTTACCTGCGACCCGACCCCGGCGAGTCGTACATCGGGCCTCGCAAGAGGAGGGTGTAGGCGCGTTGGTTACCCCGCGTCATTACAAAAATAAAATTCAATACGAAAATAGTGACAGGCATCGGCAAAGCACGGGAGTGGGCGCCGCCGCCGGCACTCGCGTGCAGAACCTTAGGGGCGTCGTGTATTGCGCTAGTCCCCTGCTCTGAAACTCCCCAACGCGCGTCCATCCGCGTCACCTCTCGGGAAGTCTTGACTGATGACCCTGTGTCTCGTGAGGAAACTACGAAAATCGGTGCCGAGCTCGACGTGGCCGAAGCCGATGACGTGGATAACAATGGAGCGGAGGCGGAGGCGCCGGCGCCGGCGCGGGTGTTCAAGCCACAGACGGAGCCGATTCGGGTATCGGGGCCGTTCCAGCACATGGTACGGCGGTGCAGGTTGAATTGATGAAACCCGTGTTGAAACCGCATGGTACTGAGCGCTTGAAGCCACAGGATGATGAGTCGCTTTCAATTTTTGCTTTCAAATACAATTTGCGCCTCTACAGCATGGCGGCGGCATTGGGGTGGGTGCCTTACTCGTACCTCCCTCACGAGGAGAAGATGGGGGTCTGGAAGGTGGGACCTTGCCACACGGCATCTGGAGAGTAATGTCGAATTGTAATTTCAAGTACTCGTACTCGTAACCCCAGTGTACTGACCACATTTCAAGTCGTGCGTGTGTGCGACACGCTCGCGTGCTGCGTGCTACGTGTTGTGCGCGCGCAGGACTGCGGTATATGTCGTTGTCTAGAACTCAACCACGACTGCTCTGCTGACTAGGATGCCCCGATGAACCGAAAATGAAAAATTACAGTTGAGGAAATAGATGACAGTTAGTGGGTTGACATCCAGCTCATCATGTCTCCCTGCAA
>Ga0307489_10001733_pt1 | contig 14491 bp, 23 predicted proteins | sample SB12metaG_FD_202247 | JGI IMG/M metagenome (GOLD analysis project Ga0307489, IMG submission 202247) | Sea-ice brine microbial communities from Beaufort Sea near Barrow, Alaska, United States - SB 1.2 | ecosystem: Environmental > Aquatic > Marine > Coastal | place: USA: Alaska | collected... | reverse complement strand
TGAATGGGATCCCGCTGACGGGCAGGGTGCTGAGGTCGTCGAAGAGACGGAACGACCCCGTCGCCAGGGGCTCACACTCGTCCACCTTTCGGCTCAACCTGAGCCGTTTCTGACAATCAAATACACCCGACACACCCCCTGATGCCCCTGACACTCCTCAAACACCCCCTAAACAACCCCTACACAACCCCTACACGCACCCCCTATCCCACGCATTGCGCTTACGTTGAGCCGAAAAGTGGACGAGTGTAAGCCCCTGCCCGTCGCCGGCAGCGCGAGGTTGGGCGGCGGTGGCGGAGGAAGCAGCGCATCCTCCGCGGCGGCACAGCTGGCGACGAGCCGCGCGCTGACTTCGCGGCTCCCTGCGGCGTCGCGCCACGCCTGACAGGTGGCGGATGCCCTCATGATATCCGGGAACGCGAGCCGGCAGCCAGGGGCTTACATTCGTTCACTTTTCAACTCAACGCAGGCGCTTTTTGTGGGATAGGGGTTGCGTCTAGGGGATATTCATGGGGTGCTTGATAGGGGGCAGGGGATATGAGGGGGTGTTTGTGGTGTGTTTTGGTGTCAGAAACGGCTCAGGTTGAGCTGAGAAGTGGACGAGTGTAGCCCCTGCCGGCAGAAAACATCCCTCAGGAGGTCGGGTGGCAGCGCCGCGAAGCCGAAGGCGCCGCTCCCGTGCGCCGGTTCAAGTCGCCGGTCCATATCGTCGGCTCTGAGCGCCGGTACACGCCGCCGGTCCGAGTCGCCCTCGCTGTCGAGCGCCGCGGTCCGTTGGGGCGCGCCCTTGGGGCGAGGCATGGTGGGCGCGGCAAGAAACACAGGGGTTCTCAGACGGTACCCTGCGCTTCGTTCTTTGACTTTTTCCGGAACCTTGGCCGCACCCTGTCTGCCGAAAGCACGCTCCGTCTCCTCTTCTTCCTTACCGCGGCTCCGACACCGACCCAGCGAGCACGGACGCACTCCTACCTCGTGGATTCGCGCGGCGCGGGGGGCGGGGAGGCGCGACGCTCCAGACTGTACCTCTGTTCACGCAACGGCATGTCGGCATCGGGCCCCATCCAGCGCGGCGCTGGCTTTAGGGTTTCGTTTTTCAGGGTTCATGGTTACGATAGGGTAATTTCTTATTTTGTTATTTATGGCTTTTGGGGCATTATGTGCCCCGCTGAACCCGGTTGGGCATCACCTGCATATCGTGCGGCGCCCTGCGTGCGCGCAACGAAACGTGCTCTGCTCGACGGATTCGGCCCGCCCGTCGCCCGTTCCTTGACGCGAAGGGTCAGTGGGTCAAACGCCGTTGATCTGCCCTTCCTCGCACGCACCGTCACATCTCAGAATGCCTTCTCGCCAAGAAAGGCGCAAAGCTGAGCGTGACGCCGCCAAGCGCGCGCCGGCTCAGGCGGGGCTTACACTCGTCCACTATACAGCTCAACTTGAGCCGTTTCAGACAAAAAGCACACCCTAAACACCCCTAACACACCCTGACACCCCCTTCACACGGGCTACACAACCCTCCGCGCACTCCCTATCCCATAACCATCGCTGAAGTTGAGCTGAGACGTGAACGAGTGTAAGCCCCTGGCCTCAGGCGGGAGCCGCCCGAGCCGGGGGAGCTGCCGCCGCTCTCGCGAACTCAAACTTGACCCCCCTCGGCGACTGGAGAACACAAGCGGAACACCCTTCCGTGGGGCCCGGCGAATAATGCCTTGCAGGTCATGGGATGTCGTCCAACAGAGCGAGTCCCAAACTTCAAAGTGCGGTGAATGACGGGGCGAATTATATCTGCCTGGCCCGACCCCTCGGCGCTATTTGACGCGCTCGGAGAAGCGACGGTGTTACAGAAGGCTGGCGAAGGTGACAGGGATGCGCTGTACAGCCTGGGTTGCTGTTTAGTGAGTCAAGCGGATGGGGTAGCGGGCAGGACTATGGGTCTCGGCGCGGGAGGCAAATCGCCGAAAGCAAATGTAGGGTTGGCAGCTTGGCACTTCACAACGGAACGTTTCCGGTCGCTCACCACACCGAGATGCGTCGACGTGCACGTGATCGCCTGCTGACAACGTGATGAATCTGCGGGTGCCAACCCTGTGCGAAGGAGGGCACGGCGCTTCTGGAGAAGGCGGCCGGGCAAGGGCACGCGTATGCTATGTACGCAATGGGAAATATTCATCACGTGAGGGAGGAATACGAGCCAGCGGCAAAGTGGTTCACCAAGGGCGCCGAGGCAGGGGCTTACACTCGTCCACTTCTGAGCTCAACCTGAGCCTTTTCTGATACAAAATACACCCTCAACACCCCCTGACACCTCCTGAACACCCCTTAAACAAACCCTGGATGCACCCCTATCCGACAGAGTGCGCTTAAGTTGAGCCGAAAAGTGGACGAGTGTAAGCCCCTGCGCCGAGGCCGGGTTGCCGATGGCAATGCACAACCTCGGCGTCGCGTTGGACACGGGGAACGGCATGGCGGCGGCGGACCACCCGGCGGCGGCGGACTGGTACAGGTAGAGCTTGGCGGATATTGCTCACCACGTCACATAGGTCCGGGCAAGGGCCGGTAAAGTGACCCCAGAATTTACCAGTTAAGAGGGGGTATATTTAACTATTAGGAGGGCATCAGGATGTACCCCTAGACTACCCCCCTTCGTAACCCCCAAATCGTCATTTACACCCCTCCTACCTGCTTAATTCTGGGGTCACTTTACCGGCCCTTGCCTGGACCTATCACAGGAAGCCATAAACTTCACGAAACGCGGGCTCGAAGTGCGTTGGATGACGATGACGAGGCGAGCGATATCTGCCAGCCCCTGTGCACGGACGCGCGGCCGACGCTGGGCGCGGGGACTCGGCAGTCAACCTAGCTGGCATGTATGCCGTCGGCCGCGGCAGAGTCCGACACGTAATGCCTGCCACGTCATCATCCACATTACAGACCCTCGTTTCTTGAATTTCATAGCAGGGTCCGACATGTACTGCCTGCCACGTCATCCTTCACATTACAGACCCTCGTTTCTCGAGTTTCATGGCAGGGTCTGACACGTAATGCCTGCCACGTCATCCTCCACATCACAGACCCTCGTTTCTTGAATTTCATGGCACCGCATGACGTGGCGAGCATTATCTGCAGGGTCCGACACGTAGTGCCTGCCACGTCATCATCCACATTACAGACCCTCGCTTCTTGAGTTTCATGGCATCGCATGACGTGGCTAGCATTATCTGCCAGGCCCTAGGGCGCGGCGTCACGCGCAGCAAGCGGATGGCGATTACGTGGGTGCGCAAGTCCGCTGAGAATGGCATCGCACGCTCGTGCCTGCAGCTAGCCGTTCGCATGTACGCAGACCAGCCCTACGCCCGTGAGGTTGGGCGCGTGGGGGAGGCCACCGGAGTCGCCTCGTTCGCTGAGGTCATGGAGGGTCACGATGTGCCTCCAGATGTCTTGGCGAGCGTGGTACATTGGTTGCGGAAGGGGGGGCATGATTTAAGAGAGCTCGCCGGGTGTCGCAGAAGAGCGATGGAGGGGTCTAAATATTGCTACAACGGTGGCAGGGGCTTAAACTCGTTCACTTCTTAGCTAAACTTGAGCGCTTAATGGGATGGGGGTTGTGCGTAGGGATTGTGTAGCCCGTGTTAAAGGGGTGTTTATGGTGTTTTTGTGTGTCGGACACGGCTCAAGTTGAGCTGAAACGTGAACGAGTGTACGCCCCTGGACGGTGGGTGCGAGGTTGTGGGCCATCTGAAGGACTTCAAAGTTTGCCCGCAGTGCAAGACTGCCCGGTACTGCGGCGAGGCGTGACAGAAACAGGGCTGGACCACGGGTGGGCACAGGGAAACGTGTGGCACATTCATAATCGCAGATGTCGCCGCGCAGCATACTTTTATTTAAGAAACGAAATGTAGTCTCTCGAAAAGCTACTTCGTTCCACCACGTCCCAGAGGCGACGCGTGTGGTAGCTTTGGGCGCCACATAGAAGCAGAGGACGGTGCACCATGAGGGAAACAGCCGACAGTCCATTATTACACGTAGTCGCACAACCTAAGAATTATATAGCAGCCCCTCGTCTCGCCAGGTCATCCACCACACATTAACCCTCGTCTTTGCAACGTCATCAACCACGATATCCACACTTCAGCCCTGGTCTCGCCCGCGCCACCTCCACTAATCGAATACTCATGTGTTAAGTTGAATGCCAAGGCCATCACACGGGGGGCAGGGCGTAAGCCTGGTGCCTCCTGATACATGCAGAAGCGTCTCTCCCTAAGTGCCATGGCCCATCACACGGTGCGCACGAGCTTGGTGACGGTGCTCTGCTGCCGCCGCTGTACCTCCATTACCACAACTTAGGGCCAGGCACGTGTAGCCCACCACGTCACCGGTACGCATTGGAACCCACGGTTTACGAGTTAAACGGCATCCTGCTCATATGACATGGCGAGGAACATCTGCCAGGCCCACTGCTCGCCACATCATCAACACCCGACAAGCATTCGAACCCTGGTTTCTCGCGTCACATGGCTTCCTGCGACGAGGCGAAACACATCTGCCAGGCCCACTGCTCGCCATGCAATCGAACCCCGACATGCATTTCAACCGTGGTTTCTCAAGTTACATGGCGTCACATGACCTTATGATCCTATGACGTGGCGAGCAACATCTGCCAGGCCCCGCCACCGCCATCATACCCATGGTGGCAATGAGGGCGCATGTCATGGCGTACGCTTTCTTCATGCCGCCCTGCATCTAGGACAAGGTATAGAACGCTTGCCACGTTATAGGATCGTCATATCACTCGAGAAACGAGGCTCTGAAGTGTGGTGGATAACGTAGCGAGCACATGTACATTAAGCGGTGGTCGCTACATCACAGGATCATCATCAATTCAAGAAATGAGGGTCTGGGATGTGGCGAATGACGTGGCGAATGACGTGGCATACCATGTGAACTCATACCTATCCAGGGATAGGTAAGGAACGCGTGCCAGGTCACAGGATCGTCGATTTACTAAACAAATGAGGGTCCGAGATGTGATGCATGACGTGGCAGGCAGTATCTACTCAGGCCTGCCTCCATCCAGCCAATCATGGTGGCGCCCAACAGACAGTTGTACCACGCGGCCAATAGGAGCGCGACACCTAAGGCCCTGTGCACCTGAGACTAGGGCCTGGCAGATATCGCTCGCCACGTCGTGGGATGCAATTTAACTTGAAAAACCAGGGCTCAAATGCGTGTCGGGGGTCGATGACATGGTGAGCAGTGGGCTTGGGGAACGGGCCTGGAAGATATTGCTCGCCACGTCATAGGATGTCAGGTGACTCAAGAAAGCAGGGTACGAATTTCGTGTCGATGACGTGGCGAGCAAAATCTGCCAGGCCGTACCTGTGACCAGGCGGCGCGCGGGAGCATCTTTCGCAGCAAGCCATTGCTGGCTTGCACGCACACCAGAACCACCACCACAGCGCCAACCTTGCCGTGCTTCCCCCAGGGCGTGGACCACCCGCGCACCGCGAGAATGAACGCGGCTGACACAACCGTGGCCACCGTCACGGCGATGCCAGCGTTGCGATGGAAAGCGAACCACCAGAGTGTAGTGGCGCCAGTTGAAATAGAAAGCAAAGCTAGAAAGCGGTCCATCATGACTAAGTCCCAAGAGCATAGATCCAGGCCCTTTAAACACGGGTTTCATCGCTTCAACCTGCACCGCCCTACCAGGGCGCTGTCTTGCCGTGGCGCGCCACCAGCACCGCCCCCGGCGCAAACACCAGCCAGGTGAGGCCCATGACGAGGCCGTGCGCCAGGGGCTTACACTCGTTCACTTCTCAACTCAACGTGAGCCGTTTTTGGTCACTGATGCCACAGCAACCCTCCATTTCTCAGCTCAACCTGATACCGTTTTGTCAATGAAATCTCCCATCACAGCCCGTGCTCACGTTAAGCCAAAAATGCGGACTCGTGTAGCCCACAAATATTGCTCACGTTGAGCTGAAAAGTGGACGAGTGGAAGCCCTTGCCATGCGCGATGCGCGCCGTGCGCCGCTCACCCTTCGCGATTGACGCGCTCACGAACCCCATCTCAGCAGCATCACTGCCACCTTTCGCTACCTTACGCGGGACCTTCACCCTCCCGGGCAATGGCGCTTGCTGCTGCGGCTTCGCAGCTGACCCGTCGGGAGCCTTCGGCTTCGCGGCCGAACCGTCGGGCGCCCTCCAGCCGCCCTCCACCGCCGCACCCATGCCCGGCGCTAGGGACCGATGGATAGTGCTCGCCACGTCATCAAACGCAGATCGACCCCTCGTTTCTTGAGTTAAATGGCATCCTATGGTCCCCTACGTGGCGAGCGCTATCATCAGCCCCTACCCGGCGCCCGCACCCCGCCCGCGGACACCGCCTTCGGAGGCTCCAGCTCCAGCCCCGTCTCCCCCCCGCCGGCTGCCGACCCAACCGTGATGATCCTCTCAAATGCGAACCAGGTTTCGTAATCACGCACCACCGTCACCTTGATCTTCACCACCTGCCCCGCCGTGGGACAGGGCCTGGTAGATGTTGCTTGCCACGTCATAGGATGCCTTCCAACTGAAGAAATCACGGTTGGAATGCGTGTCGGGAGACGATGACATGGCGGGCAGTGGGCCTGGCAATTGTTGCCGCCACCTCATAGCAAAATGCCGTTTAAGTCAAGAAAGCACGATTCGATTGCTTGTCGGTGACGTGGCGAGCAATATCTGCCAGGCCCTACCGCGAGGTCAGCCGGCGCGATCCACGGGAGGGCATTGCGCACGGCGCCCAGGTTGTGGTACGCGTCGTGCGTCGCCGCGTACGTGCAGTGCGGGTGCTTCTGGCAGCCGTCGGGCATCCTGTCCGCGGCCCAGGTGCCCAGCGGCTTGGTCTCCTCCTTGTCTACCATGAACACCAGCAGCCCCTTCAAGTAGGGCCCCGCAGATACTGCTCGCCACAGTGGGCGGACAGGTGGCGGAGGGACTGAAGCCATTGAGGAGGCGTACGAGGAGTTGGGACGCGGTAAGGTAGGTGGTGGGAGAACCAGGCAAGCAATCTGGCAGGCCGTACCTTGAAGGGCTCGGCACCCTCCACGATGACGGGCACCGTGGCGCCGGGCACGTTCACGCCCGGGTTTCCCAGCCGCACCGTGTACCCGCCGTTGCCGTCCTGCGGCTTGATGCGGTCCATGCCGTGGATGACTCCCGCGTGGTCGCAGGAGCCGGCGAGGGAGGAGTAGCCATCGGCGACTTGCAAGGACGCCAGGGCCAGCAGCGTCAGCAGCGACGGCAGCGTGGTGCAGGGGCGCCGGAGGACGCTGCGCGGGGACATCATCATATGGCGTCTGGCGGTGGCGGCGTCTGGCGGCGGCGACGTCTGGCGGCGGCGGCGGCGGCGGCCTCGCTTCTGCGTCGGTGTGGCGAAGAGCCACGAGTGCCGTCACGTCCACTCAGTCCACTCAATCTATTATAGATTGACGACCAGTCGACCACGACGCAAACGAAACGCCCAAGAAGAATATCGGCCGTGTGCTCTGCTACGCTGGGTGCCCGTCGAGTGTCGGATCAAATTCAGCGGCAGCGGCGGCGGCGGCGGCTCTCAACCGTTGTGGCGCGCACGATGGTGCAGCGCGCAGAGGCACTCAACACACAACACCAAAAAATCAAGACCCGCCACGCGCCATATGTGCGCCACCTGTCTTGAGCTGCCAGGTGTCTGCACGTTTCCAACCAAATATTCGTTGCGTCGTGTCGAATGCACCGTTCAATTGCGGCGCCAGTAGAGGCGCGGCGCACACGAGCCGCACAAGTAGGGAGAGGGGACGAAAAGGAGAAGGGACGCGGACGCCGCCCGACACCCGACAGGAATCGAACCCACGACCCAAGCAAGGATGTTCCAGAAATGCTCAATCTTAGATAGACCGGTGCGGCCTCAGTCGGCGAAAAACGTGGAGAGCGCCCCGAAGGAGTACGCTGCGAGCCTGGTTCGCGACGCCGCCAAGCACGCGGAGTACCAGAAGTGGTCGGTAGGGCCTCACACGCGGCCTCCCCTTTCCAGCTCCGCTATCTGCTTGCTCATAGCGTTCCGGTGTACCCGTACACATATCCTGCGCCGCATCCCCTTTCCAGCTCCAATGCGCATTTCCTTCGGGGCGCTTTCCACGTTCTCGCGACGCCGCCAATACAACAAATTGGCGGCGGGCCCGAGCAGCGGCGGCTCCTTTCCAGCTCAGCCTGACTCATTACTCCTACCCGCACACACACCCTGCGCCGTGTCCCCTTTCTACTCGTAGCTCCACTACCAGCCGTCGCAGCTGCGGATTTCAGTTCCTGACGGGGCACAGTTGAACGCCCTTCCCCCGAAGATGCTCATGGAGTCAAGCTGCCGCTGCGAAGGCGCTCAAGTTCAGATAGCGCGAGAACGACTGCATGGCCCTGGCACGAGGAGCACAAGGGGTACAGCTGTCGCAACCAGTGGGAGGACCCGCAGGTCCGCCACCCCACACACAGTCTCTAACTGCCATTCTCAACCTAAATTGTGGCTTGTCAAGTGCAGCGCCAAGTGTCGAGTGTAGAGTTTAGTCAAGTGTGCCGGTGTAGCTCTATGATACCATGCCCGCACACAGTTGCCACCATACGTTCTCCAACTGGCATTCTCAAACCAAAACCCGCCGACCTCGCTACGCCATCCACCACATACTCGTCGTGCACCGGTGCTCGCCACGTCACTCACCCTACGGTGTATCGGTGCTCACTTTCAAAGCCCAAAGGTCTTGTCAAGTGTACCTGTGCAGCTCTCCACACCCGTACACACTTGCCACTATACGGTCTCCAATTGACATTTATAATCTCAATCCCACCAGCCTCGGCCCGTCATCCACCACAAATCGTACGGTGCTCACGGCGTCATCCACCCCATAATGTGCTGGTGCTCACCGCGTCAGCCACCACACAGTGTACCGGTGCTCGCCGTGCCATCCACTTAATAGCGTACCAGTGCTCACGGCGACTGCCACCGCATAGTGCACCTGTGCTCAGCTGCTCACCACGTCATCCACCGCATAGTGTACCTGTGCTCTTTCAATAATCGACTAACCTCCGTTCCAAACCCGCACCCCAAATTATAGGATCGGCCGTCCACGACGTATGACAAAAGGCATCGGCTGCAGACGGTGATCACCGAGGTAGGGCGAGCAGATTGAACCGAAACCTGTGTTGAAAGCGCCTGGAACTAAGCGCTTCGAGCTAAACTATGGTAAACTGCTATCAAATGTTGGTTTCAAATTCAACTTGCGCCGCTACACCGAGGGGGGGCTGGTCACCAAGCCGCGGGCGGACGTGGACATACCATCGGGGGTGGCGCGAAAACCGCGCGAGTCACAACTGGCGCCATGGGTCCGGTAAGGCCTTTCGCTAATCCTTGTTCAGCTCAACCTGTTTGCTCACAATGTATCGGTGATCCGTACACACTCGCCGCATCCTTCTCCCTGGCCTTAGTCCACCTTACTCGAGCCCCTTACTTCCTTCACACAGCGTAGCGTGTCCATGAAACCACGTCTCTGAAACCACTCAAGACATCCCACATATAAACACCCACAAAGGTGCTTACGTTAAACTGAAAAGGGAATGCCTTGCAAGGCCTTGCTCATCGGGCGGACGAGACGTACGACCCGCCGGAGTCGCCGGGCGCGGGCACCCCGTGCGGCGTGTGGACGGACGGTCGGGCGGATGGCCTGCCGCCGGCCGGCACCCCGCAGGCGCGCCCCAGCGCCGCCCACCGGTTACTCAACGGTCAGAGCTTTTTCGTGCCCGGGGACGACCAAGCGCAGGCGGGATCAACGCAGCGCAAGTATGTGGAGGTGCCCCCAAAGCTGGTAGGGCCAAACCGTTCCCGCGCTTTGTCATTCCGTTCTCGCGCTGTGCCGAACCGTTCCCGTACTGTGACAAACCGTTCCCGCACTATGCCAAACTGTTCCCGCACTGTGCCAAACCATTCACACAAAGTGCCAAACCGTTCCCGCACTGTTCCAGACCGTTCCCGCACTGTGCCGTACAGAGAATGCTCGCCACGTCATCCATTACATAGTGTACCGGTGCTCGCGACGACATCCGCCACACTGTGAAGTGTGAACCCTCGTTTCTTCAAAGTCAAATGCCGTATTATGACGTGGCGATCGTTATCTATCTGGCCCTCACGGCTGGCCGGGGTGTACAACCCCATCACGCACCAGTGGACGGTGCCACCACCGGACGAGGAGGATATGGACCGGGAGCAGCGGCCGATCGGGCAGCGGACTAAAGGGCAGTTCTGGGCGTAATGAACGAGGTGGATGTGGCGAGCGCAGGCTCACTATAATGTGGCGCCGCCGAGGGCGAGCGAGATAGACAGGGAGCTGAGGTCGCTCGGGCAGCGGACTAGGGGCAGTTCTGGGAGTGAGAACGGTCGCTCGGACAGCGTGCCATGGGGGCGTGGGGGGGAGTTCGCGTGAGAAAGGCGAGGGTGCTTGCCGATTAGGACAGAGGGTGCTCTCTGCGCGTGAAAAAGGCGAGGAGAGGAGGGAGGGTGCTTTGAACACGTGAGAATGGCGTGGCTGGGGAGGGGTAATGATGCTTTCGACGAGTACGCGGTCGAAAGACGAGCCTTGTCTGAGAGGGTGATTTCGTTACTGTGATGTACCTGATGCAGCGGGGTGGCTCATTACAGTACCAGTTCTGGCGGTTGAGCTTGGTGAATGCTCACCATGTCAGTGCCCTGGGGCTCGATGAACGTCAGTTGAATAGCAGCGGGATGGGTGGGGCGGGGTGATTGATGAAAGATAGACAATTAGCAGCGGGGTGGTGCGTGGGGTTGCGGGGGGCGTCCACTTAGTAGTGGGGGTGCTCAACGGGATGTGATAGGATACTGTATTGCTTACTGGAAGTGCGTGTTCGTGTTTCGTATTTGAAATCAATAAATAACATCGCTTTCGTAGTAGACCATGCAGGTTCAAAGCTGGCTCCGCGCGCCTCGGCCAAGAAGAAGTGATAACACACGCTTGGCTCCGCCGCAGCTGCCACCAGCCATCTAGGGACAAGCAAGCATTGCGCGCCACATCATCCAAGGCACTTAGAGCTCGGGGGACTTAGCCTTCTTGCTCTTCTTGCCCTTCTTACTCTTCTTGCCCTTTTTGGCGGCGGGCGCGAGCGGCGCCTCCTTGCCGGCGAACATGCCCTTGGCGGCGCCCCACGCACTCTTACCGGCGTCCTTGAGCTTGTCCATCATGGACGGCGCCGGCGGCTCCGCAGCCAGCTCCTCCAGCGGCGGCAGATCATCGTCCGCGCCCATTCCCTCCATGCCCTCCATGTCGCCCATGCCGTCCATGCCCTCGCCCTCGCCGCCGCCCAGCCCTTCCATGCCGCCCATGCCGCCCACGCCGCCCGTGCTGTCCATGGAGGGGTCATAGTTCTCGTCGTCCTTGTAGTCATCCATGAGGTCCTCCATATCGTCCTTGCCGTACATGTTCATGTTGCCCATCCCAGCGTCCTTCGTCCAGAGCCCCCGCCGCAAGCGCTCAAACACTTTGGTCAGGTGACCATATGGTTACACCTCTATTTGGTGGGGTGACCTTCTCACTACACCTCTGACTGGTGCGCTGTCCATATCCCTATATGGGATACCTCTGTTTGGAGAGATGACCATATCGCTCACCTCTGTTTGTGAGGCGGCCATATTGCAGCATCTCTGTTTGGTGAGGCGGCCATATCGCTACACCTCTGTTTGGTGAGGTGACCATATCGCGACACCTCTGTTTGGTAATGTGAACATATCCCTACCTTCATCGTCTTCATCATACGCTCCATGTCGATCGTCTTCTGGTCCTTCAGGTCGAACTCCGGGCCAGACTGTAGCGGCACAAGTTGAAATTGAAAGCAAGGTTTGAAAGCGGTGTGGCATTTTAGTTTCAAGAGCTGTAACCAGGCGCTTTCAACAGAATAGCACGTGATGAGATCACGCAACATCACACAAGGGCAGTATGTGATACACGCCAACGGCGTCTTATTCCGTGCTAGCAAACACATGTTTCAACCTGCATCGCCTTACCAGGCGCGCGGTCGGCGGGCAGCGGCGGCGCCTTCTTGAGGCACGCGCCGTTGGGCTTGGAGTTGCACAGGAAGTTGGACAGCGCCGCGCGCTTCATCTGCCCCGCCGAGTAAGGTAATGCGGATAACGTGTGTCACGGTAAGGCCATATGGATCATGCGTGTACGGCCATACGGATACTGCGTGTGATGCCACATGGATAACGCGTGTACGGCCGTAATGATACTCCTTGTGTCCTTTGATGCAACACGATAATCACAGTGCAGTGGTCGGCGTAGCGAGCACCGTTACACTGTGTGATGCAGGACATGGCGCGTTGCCTCCAGGTTGAACACAGGTTGACCCCAGGTTGACCCCAGGTTGACCCAAGGTTGACCGCAGCATGACCCAAGTTGATCCCAGATTGACCGCAGAGTGGCGTGCTGCCTTGCCGCGAAGAGCGCCTCGGCAATGTCGGTGTCGCGGTCACCCACGATGGACTGGCACGCCGCCTGCATGGTCTTGCACTCGGTGCCGCAGCTCCCGAAGTTGCCGTCCATGAACACCATCTCCAGCTTGTCATCCTGCTCCCACATGTATGGCCACGCAGATATTGCCGGCCACGTCATACGATGCCATCTGACTTCACAAACAAGGGCTCAACATGCGTGTCGCTGGCGTGTCGGGCTTTGGGCCTGGCAGGTGTTGCTCGCCTCGTCATGGGATGCCGTTTAAATCAAGACACCGGGATGCAACATGCGTGTCGAGGAGGATGAGGAAGGAGGAGCAGGAGCAGGAGGAAGAGGAGAGGGAGGAGGAGGAGGAGGAAGAGGAGGAGGATGACGTGGCGGGCAACATCTGCCGGGCGCTACCTGCAGGTCGTGCTTGATCAGCCACTCGCCCTCCGTCGTCTCCACGTCGCACACCATGTTGTAGGTACTCATGAATAGTGCTCGCCACGTCATCAATCTCATTTCGGACCCTCGTTCCTTGAGTTAAACGACATCCTATGAGGTGGTGAGCGCGAATAGTGCTCTCCACGTCATCAATCACATGGTTTGTTCCTGGTTTCTTGAGTTAAATGACATCCTATGACGTGGCGAGCACTATCCATCGGTCCCTACCTTTTCCACCTTCTCGAGGATGTCGTGCTCTGTGAGCGGCAGGTGCTTGGGGCCCTTCGCCTTTTCCTCGCGCAGGGTGTTGGCCTCACGGGTCAGAACCTTGGACACCTCCTGGCACACCCAGCACCAGGGACGAGTAAACAGCACGGAGCCACGTCATCCACCACATTTTAGACCCTGATTTTAGACTGTCGCATGTTCAGTCAAGTGCCAACCTAACACTTGATGGTGAGCCTTCATTATTTTTGCGCCGGGGCGCAGGCGCCCGGCAGTGTGTTGGGCGACAGCGTCGTGGATGACGTGCAGGGCGTGTGGTTGTGGTGCTGGGTGACGACGGTGTCGCTTGGCTCCGGCGCACGCAGTGGAGTGTGTTGCTGCTGGGCGCGGCTGTCGCACTGTTCTCTCGGTCCCTGCCTGGCACTTGACGTACTTGAGATCGCTCCTCACCGCGCGCTTGGGCTCCTTGTCCTTCTTCTTCGCGTCGGCGCAACCGGCAGCCAGGGTGCCCGCCACACCACACACATACGCTCAGGTGCCTTGGCGTGCAGCGCACTAGCGCGTTCTCGTCAGCGGGTAACGGATGGGAACTTGTACTCGTAGCAAGGGGGGAGACTTGAGACCGAGATAATCGCGATTGTTAAGTGCTTTCGCCGACACCAGGCTTACACTGACCTCAGGCGGACGCGGGGCTGTGGGCGCTTTAATCTCAATGTTCTAGGTATGATGCTCGCGGGCACGCAATGACACGAAAACGGCGTACCACGGCGCACGGCGTCGGCGAAGATGGGTGAGAGCTTGCGCCTTGGGGCGGGCCATTCTTGCGGCCCTACCGGTGGATGCGAGGAGCGCGATCACAAGGAGGGCGGCGGCGAGGGAGGAGAGGCCGCGCAGGCCGCGCCCGCGGGCGGGGGACGGGAAGATCGCCATGTCTCGCAGCTTCGCAGAACGATTGGCGGGGGTTGTTGTCGACGACGTGTGGCGTGGTGGTGTGCCGCGCGGCCTGCGACGATCAACCAGGTGTCGGCGGCGGCGGGTAAAGAATGGCGCGTTCGCGATTAAACATTTTCAGATTGTCGCCTCGACCTCGTCAACCGAGGCACCCAAGAACTGGCCTCTCACTCTCTCTCACGCGCGTCGTCGTGTGCGTCGTCGTCGTTGCGCTGTGAGTCACTGCGCCGATGGTGGACCCGGTCGTGATGGTGACCGAGGAGGCGACGAAGGAGGCGAAGCGGGAGGCGCTGTGGGGCCCGCCCCGAGTCACACCCAAAAAATAAATCTGTCCCGTCGCGTCGGCACCCGGCGTTTTCACGGCCCTTTCC
>Ga0307489_10001732_pt1 | contig 14497 bp, 12 predicted proteins | sample SB12metaG_FD_202247 | JGI IMG/M metagenome (GOLD analysis project Ga0307489, IMG submission 202247) | Sea-ice brine microbial communities from Beaufort Sea near Barrow, Alaska, United States - SB 1.2 | ecosystem: Environmental > Aquatic > Marine > Coastal | place: USA: Alaska | collected... | reverse complement strand
CCACTTGACCGTTATTTCTAAAACCTTCTTTTTCGAGCATCGCCAATGCTGGCTTTCCTTGATCATTTGGCCGTCCAATCACTTCTCTTGCTTCCGTTGGCAACAAATTGACGTAAATGGGATGTTTTGGCATTAAATCAGCAATAAATTGATTGCCATTGAGTGCACCATACAGATCAGCTTCAGAGTAACTCATATCAAAAAAGTGTCGTCCTAGTGCTTCCCAGAAGGGTGAACGCCCATTTTCATCAAAATATCCTCGCAAATCCGCCATGACTTTATCGGGAAACCTTTCTCTAAACTCGGCCATAAACAAATAACGACTGCGTGCTAATAGTTTGCCGTTGCCATTTTTGCGATAAGCCTGGGTGAGATATAAAGTGGCCACTTCGGCGGATCCCTCAAAGTGATTGGTGAGATGTAAGGTTTCTACCGTCACTTTTTTGTTTATCTGTCGACTGTACTGGGTTTGCTTATTGAGCTTGTAAGAGTAAAACTGATCGTCAATACCTAACTTAGCGATGATACTGGCGGTACCTACTAATTTCCCTGTATCAGTGTCTTCCATGACTAACAAGTAGACTTCACTGCCCGGTTCTTTGATGGTACGGGTGATACTTTCTGATGAAAGCCATATTTTACGTTCTAAGGTTTTTCTGTCTGGCGGAAGTGTTGTCATCCCTGGGGAGGCTGCCACAGCAATCTCCATAAGATGATCAATATCTGCAATCTTTACTGGCCTAACAATTATCATGGGCAACGCCTTGTTCAAGGTGAGTGAAAGTACTGTTGTTTTTTGTGGGCAGGTGAATTCCCGCAATCATGCATCTCACCGATCCGCCGGCCAATTCTATGGTCTCGACGCTTAATGGCAACAAGATTGCACTTTTTTCAATGGTGGCGATTTGATCTTGGGTGAGTGAATTAAATGCACTACGAGATAAAACCAATATTTTCCCGTTATTTCCGGTTAGCTCGATGCAATTGCCCGCAAATTGGTATATTTGCTCAGCACTGAGGTCAATAATATCACGACCAGAACGACTTAAGTTGCGCACAATGTTGTCACGTTGAGTGAGGTCGGGGATCATTTGCAAACTCAGAACCGCAAAGTCGCTGCAAATGGACATAAATACATTGGTGTGATAAATCGGATTATCGTTTAAATCTAATGCCGAAAAGACAAAGGGCTCATAGTTAAATTGGCGACAAAAGCGTTCAAACAGTGCTGGGTTGGCGCGATTGGATGGGATCATATAAGCCACGCGTTCAAGATGATCAATAACCATGGCGCCAGTACCTTCCAAATATAAATCGTCATATTCAGAACGAGAATAATCAACTATTTCACACACCTCATATTCGCATTTCAGCATTGCTACTATATCGCTGCGGCGCTCTTTTCTGCGATTAGGCGCGTACATTGGATACAGCACGACTTTACCCTCAGGATGGGTAGAAAACCAATTGTTTGGAAAGACTGAATCGGGCGTGTGATGAGATTCATCTTCAAACAAATGCACCTTAATGCCACTGTTTTTAAGCAACTCAACGGCTTGCGTAAATTCCATATAGGCGCGATTAGATAGAATTTTTCCGTTTGCATCATTGCTTAGCGCTTGAAACCCATTGTCAGCCAAGGTTTCAGGATTGGGGTTAAAGTGATGGGGCCTAATCATGACTATCGAAGAGGGAGATTGCGGATTTGAGTGTGGTAACGTCATATAAATAATGTCTGTTTAGTGGCAATGAAAAATAGGTTTTACATACGCCATGGTAAGCAGAAATATTGTCAAGTTCTATGGGCAAGATTGCTAGTTACCAAGCAACATTTAGCTAAACTGATAGACCCATGTTACATATTGCTAGGTGATTGAACTTTGTTCATTTTTTACGGATCACATACTTTGATTTAACGGCATCTGACCCGTGGTATTGGTTTGAATAGCGAGTGTTGTAAACTCAGACGGTACTTAGCAAAATGCTGGTCTCACTATTGAGTACACCGTTGGTTTCTCTTACATCCCTGAGTACCCTGTCAAACTCTCTAAGGTCACCAACAGATAATTCGGCTATCAAATCCCACCCCCCATTGGTTGTATGTAATTTCTCAATTTCTGGGATCCGGCGTAATCGCTGTATCACCTGTGAAGTGGATTTTCCTGCCACTTCAATCATCATAATCGCCCTAAGGCTGTTGGGATCAAAGTCCTCTCTGACACGGATCGTAAACCCCAATAACGCGCCTGACTTTAAGAGCTTTTCCAGACGATTTTGCACTGTACCCCGTGATATATTCAGTATTTCAGCTAAAACCGAGATGGGCGTTCTTGCATCTCGCTTGAGTACTGCAATCAACTCTCGATCAGTTGAGTCGAATGTAATGAGTGGGTTGGGGCTTGGGTCTTTTGGCATTTTAATAACTCGTTCATCAGTGGTGAAGTGATATCGTTTGAGTGGTTTTTCGTCCCCCCATTTTTGCATATCATGATTTTAGAGGAGGCAATCTTAACGTTCATTTAAATACCTTTAATGATGATTACTTTGGTTTCCAAACCTTTGAGTAATCATTTGAAGTTTGATTATCCGCTTTTTAGTATAGAGCGTTTCAAATTAGTACAATCAAACTCCTTATTCTGAATTGTCTGAGTGGATATGGTCTATTAAGCATTAGGTTAACCAACCCTTAGTCTTGGCGTTATTTGCCAGCCAAACTAAATATAGCGCAATGCTGAACACCATTATTGGCATGATACTGCCGCTTGGCCCATATACCTCAAATGCATGAGCGATAAAAAATGCATGGCACATCTGCACTAATACCCCTGCTAAAGAGATGAATAAAATCGGCAAAGCGATGGCTTTTTTAAAAGCTAAAGCAATACAACCTAGTGAGCCTCCAAAAACCGCACAGCCAAAGGCTATATTCACCCAAAGAGGGATGTCTTGATATAACATCTGCTCTTTTTCTGGCAGTGCCGCGATTTGCTCGACTGTCATAGTTATTTGCATAATAAAAGCCATCACGCCCATTAGATTCCATATGGCCATGACAACAGCCAGAATTACCAACCACTTTGGTGCCATGTTGTTGGCGTCATTCATGTATTTTCTCTGATTATCATTTGACTTACATTTTATGTTAGCAGATTGTTAATGGGAAAGAGAGTTCACCTTGCTCTTGTTAAAATTTATTCCATTGATTGTCCTCAGCATTTTCTTCACACTATTGTTCAAAATAAACCTGAGTAAATTTGATGAGTGTTTTAGGTTCAGCCGTGATTTTTTTGACCGCTACTGTCATTGCGGTGCCCATTTTTAAGAAGTTTAAATTAGGTGCCATTTTAGGTTATCTGGTTGCCGGGTTGGTGATTGGCCCACAAGTTATGAATTGGGTGAATGATCCTCAGACCATATTACACTTTGCTGAACTGGGTGTGGTGTTGCTGCTGTTTGTGATTGGTTTAGAGTTACAGCCCGAAAAACTTTGGCGAATGCGCAATCAAATTATATTTACCGGCGGTGGGCAATTACTTGTCAGCGCACTGGTTATTGCGCTTATTTTACGTTTTGCACTGGATTTTTCTGTGAGTATTTCACTGATCATTGGTTTGTCTCTCGCCTTGTCATCCACTGCTTTTGCTGTGCAATTGATGACAGAGCACCGTATTCTAAAATCCCCCATTGGTCAGCAGGGTTTTTCTATATTGTTGATGCAGGATCTCGCGGTGATCCCTATTTTGTTGTTAGTTGAAAATCTATCACCCACAAACAATCATTCTTCACCGTCCTGGTGGATAAGTGTGTTAGCCATAGTGGCAGTCTTAGCTGTGGGTCGCTACTTAACCAATCCGTTTTTACGCCTAGTGTCTAAATACGGTAGCGAAGAAGTGATGACTGCGGCTGCGCTACTCATTGTTATGGCAACGGCTGTAGGCATGCAAGAAGCAGGTCTAACTATGGGCATGGGCGCTTTTGTTGCTGGTATTTTGTTAGCCAACTCTAGTTTTAGACATCAACTAGAAACTGAAATCGAACCCTTCAAAGGTTTGTTATTAGGACTGTTTTTTATGGCTATAGGCATGAACCTCGACTTAAGTTTATTAGTCGATAAACCGCTATTTATCTTGTCTGCCAGTGTCATATTAGTGTTGCTTAAAACAACCATTATATTTTCAATACTAAAACTGGCTAAACAGCGCAAAACAGATGCCATGCGTATTGGTTTGATGTTATCTCAGGGAGGCGAATTTGCATTTGTCGTTATGGCACAAGCATCAAACAATGGTTTATTGCCTGTTCAAATTAGTGGTGAGGTCACGTTAATTGTAGGCATATCTATGGCGTTAACTGCTCCTTTGGTTATTTTGCATAGTCTGTGGTTTACCAGTAAAGATTGTCCCGCGGTGTATGACACTAAAAGCGATTTCAATGAGCCTGAGGTATTGATTGCTGGGTTTGGTCGATTTGGTCAAGTATCTGGCAGGATTTTAGCCGCCAACAATATTCCTTTTACTGCACTTGATAAAGACGCTGAGCATATTGAATTTGTTAGACAGTTTGGCAACAAAGTATTTTTTGGTGATGCTTGTCGATTGGACTTGTTGGTGGCGGCCGGAATAGAACACGCTAAGGTGATTTTGGTGGCCGTAGATGATGAAGATGATGCACTTAAAATTGCAGAATTAGTCAGGAAACATTTTCCTAATGTAAAGGTTATTGCTAGAGCTAGAAATCGGTATACAGCTGTCAAACTTTATAACCTAGGCATTCAAACCAACGTCAGAGAGGTTTTTGCTGGTGGCTTGGAAGCCGCAAATATGCTGTTACAAGCATATGGACTAAGTGAAGCCGAAGCCAAGGGTTTAATTGATATATTTGCGGCTCACGATAAAAGTTTGCTAGAAAGTACTATGATGCAAAATATGGATTTTGATCAATTGATCGCAATCAGTAAACAAGGTCGCCAAGAGTTACAAAACTTATTTGAAGAAGATAAGCAAAATTTTGACTAATGTTTGGCAACGTAAAATGCGCGAAATTAGTGCTAAAGACAGCTTTGTGAATATTTACCATGAAAAGTTTGGTGACGATGCTTATGCCAAAATAAAAGAGATGGCTAAATACCCAACCCCACAAAGCCAATTTACGGGCTTATTTAATGGCCGAAGATCCTTATTCTGCCAAGGGTTAAATCTTATCTTAACAATCAGTTAATTTTCTCTGTGTAGCGCAGCGGTCGGCGCCCGACGCTCATTTTCCTCGGTGGTGTAAACGCTCTTAATTTTAAATGATTTAAAAGCAAAATGACTTTTTTACCACCGAGGAAAATGAGATCACCGAGAAAAGATAAAAACAATGCAAAACAAATAGGATATTTGGTTGTGTTGGTCTTTAAATGTTGCCTAGCCTATTAAGTTAACATGGTTCTCTTTTTAAGCACTCGACACAATAACGTTGATAAGCCATAAGCTTATGCAGCGAAATATTCTTTAGCGGGAACGAGTAAACATGCCCTGTTTCATAGTGAAGACTAAATAAACAGGGCATTTTTTATTGTTGGCTGATCCTAAAAGGTCTTACTTGAAAGACCCTGGCCATTCTGCGGCGATAAAGGTGAAGACAGTCCATACTGCTAAATTTTGGCGCATATGTTCAGGGTTCACCTTATCAAAGGTATCGTCAGGGGTATGATGCAGATCAAAATAATCTGTACCGTCTTGCATCAGATTCAAGGCAGGGACACCTAGTGCTGCTAAAGGGATCATATCTGGTCCACCGCTCGTATCACCACTTCGACGACTTACTCCAAGCTTACCCATTAGCCCCGCCATAGTATCAACCACATGTATCGCGTTAGGTGAGACGTTGCTAGACGACTGTAGGCCATAAATCGGACCCGCACCAAAATCAGATTCGGATCCAATCACATGATTTGCGATGCTGCCGTCCTCTTGTCTCGCCTTGGCATAAGCGCGAGCACCGATTAATCCCAACTCTTCCGCGCCCCAAAGGATGACACGGATAGTGCGCCGAGGACGTAATGTTGCGTTATTTTTGATAAAGGCGCCTGTGGCCATGGCGATAGCAACACCTGCTCCATCATCAACTGCTCCTGTTCCTAAGTCCCAGCTATCTAGATGACCGCCAATGACAACCACTTCATTTGGCAGTTCGCGACCTGTAATTTCACCGATAACATTTTTGGTGACAATTGGCCCCAGATCTTTGGTTTGGATGTTTAGACGAATTTTTGGGGTGTGACCGTAGTCCATTAAACGCACCAACTGGTCCGCATCAGGATTCGAAAGGGCAACAGCAGGTACTGCCGTATAACCCATGGCTACGTTGGTAGCGCCGGTATGCGGATTGCGATGGTCATCGGTACCGATAGAGCGGATCAGTAAAGCTTCAGCCCCTTTTTGAGCTGCAAGCTCGTGGCCTTTACTCCGGGCGATGTTAGCAGGGCCGTAACCACCACCATCTTTTAACTGTTGCATACGATTACTGATAAAGGCGATTTTTCCCTTTAAGCTGCCATCTACCGCTTTTTCAAGGTCTGCATAAGTTTTGAAATGCACAATCTCAGCTTCTAACCCACCTTCAGGGGTTGATTTTGAACGGCCTAGAGCCGTTATTATCAATTTTTGGTAGGAAGGTAGCAAAATCTCAGCCGTTTCGACGCCACGGACCCAGCCATTCATGTTCACGTCTTCGGTATAAACCTTATCAAACCCTAGAGCTTTTAATTTATCAATGCCCCATTCAATACCCGCCTTTTCGCCAGGTGTGCCAGGGTGACGCGCGCCAACTTGGGTGGTTAGCGACTTTAATATTTCATAAGCGCTATTATCAGCAATGGCTTTATCGCGCAGATGGGTGGCGATATCTTTGGTCTCTTTTGAAACAGGAATAATGCTGTCATTAGCAAAGGTGGGTGCAGTCAGTATGAGGGCAGCAACAGCTGCCAATTTGATCAGTTTAATAGGAAATCCCCTGTGAGTGTTTTGTATTATGAAGGTACGTTATTCTTTTTCAAATATTTGTCCAGTGCTTCCTTCAAGTTGACTATTTTACGCTCTATTTTTATCCTTGATATCAGTCATTAGGCCGAAATTAATATTCAAGCTCTATGTGAACCTGAACTTTAACCCTGCAGGGGCAATTAAATTCATGCTCTTTGCGGATAGAGGCCTATGGCAGCCTTTGCTGCATGTGTGTCATGATTTTTTCCAGCATCGGAACCTGTTCATAATCGCAATGTCCCGCTCCTCTTACCCAAGTAAATTTAGCATCGGAAATAGGCTCTATTTGTACGTTTAGCATTTCCTGATATAAGTGCATGGCGTTATTAAGATAAAAATTATCCATATCACCCATCCATATATTCAGCTTACCTTGTAACTTGGGCCCAAGTGTTTGCCAATTTTTTTCGGTGTATAACCTTAAGTCATACTTAGTCCATTGTGTGGCAATGGACTGATCAATTTTGCCCGTTAGAGGATCCCAAATAGTGGACGGAGAGCCGTCTTGCAGTTTTGGTCCAAATACCGCATTCCAACCTCCCCATTGACCACCACTGTAGGCAAACGAATCATTTCTGCCCATTTGGTTTTCCATCATGATTTCACGTTTTATACTAAAAATGGTTTCGCCGTCTTTGGCTCTATAAGACGGTCTTTGCATGCCATTTTCATTCACAAAGGCATTCTCGTCTTGATAAATGTCTACCAACTGAAAATATTTAAAATCCACACCATCTGCACTGAATGACCATGCGCCATTAAATAAATCGGGATAATAAATTTGTAAAGCTAAGCTTACCCAGCCGCCCGTTGAACACCCAGTGACAAACCGCGAACTAGCGTTGTCTACTAAGTTAAATTGATTGGTTAAGTAAGGCAGAAACTCTTGCCAAGTGGCTTGGCCATAGGGGCCATTGTTTGCTGAATCAATTTGGTATGAGTCTCCTAACGGGGCTTCGCCATCCAAAAATACTATGACCATTTGTGGTGTGTCAGGGGTTAACCAATACTGTTTAAATGCCTCGTCCTTATACAAACCTTGGGCTCTGTCATATCGCGCGTGATACCCGCCTATATTAAAGATCACCGGGAAGTCTTTAAGGGGATTGTCATAATAACTGTTAGGTAAAATCACCCCTGCCCGAAGATACATATCTGCCCCCCAAAACGCAGACAACATGGGACTTGGCATTTTGACAAACTTTAAAAATTTATCGCCGTCAGGTAACGTTTCCTCTGGTAGGCGTTGATTTAAAGCTAGGGCTAAGGACATATCGCTGGCACCATCATTTACATACTCAACTACATCTGAATAGAGATTCAGCGGCGAATTAATACGTGAATCAAGAAAGTCACTGTCGTAAATGGCTTGCACATACCACTTACCCGCAGGCAGGTCAGCCAATGAATCGAAAGGAAAACCTTTTGTGGATGTATCAAAGGTTATGCTTTGTCCTTTTGACAACCCCGAGAGGTCTTGTGAAAAGAGTGGTTCAATATTTTTTGTTGGCCAAGCACTGTATAACCTTGGCTCTTGCTCCGTTGAGCTTGAAAAAATAAGGTGCAGACGACCTTCTTTCTGCACTGTTTGTAAGCTTGTCATCTTTACCGAGACCGATTTTGCAGCGGCCGTTTTAATGAATATCTGCGTCATACTGAAAAGAATGAGTAAAATGACAAAGGTAAAGTGGGCGTGCATTTTATTGACCTATTTATTTTCTAGATGGGACTGGATTTAGAGTACCTAAATTAGTTGACTTTGGCACCCACAGATTTGAATTGGCAAGAGGTGTATTATTACGCTAGCTAAAAAACAGTGGCTCGAAGATCAATTCGGTTTGTTCGGTTTTTTAGTTTTATAAAATTCCGTGAGTCAAAGTCAATCTGTGGTATTTTTATGGTCGAATTTTTTAAGGTTAGGGTGTCCAAACAGTGCAGTTGTGGCTTCAAGATGATTTATTGTCCAGAAAAGTGCTGGTCCAAAGGGCATTGATTTTTTCTGCAGTGACCTTGTTCGTTTTATTTTTGTTTCAGCCTTTTGGTACTCATAACGATCTTATTTCCTATAAATTTCTGCGGCTCTCAGGCTACGGTTTAGTCACGTTTTGTGCCTTATGGTTATCTGGGGTTTTAGAGATAGGCTTAACTCGTCTTAAGTTAAAGAGTCAATTTCAATCTTTGCTTATTCCTAGTCTGTATATCGGGATAGTTGCCGTGTTTAATCACAGTTATTTTGTAGTGGCAGTATTAGGCTCGTGGCATTGGCAAAATCAATTGTTGTTTGTTTTTTATACCTTAGCTATTGGCTTGTTTCCTATCTGTTTTATGTTTCTAGTTCATCGTCATTCAGTCACTATCTCGCCGCCACAGAAGATTGATCTAGTGCAACCTCGAACTCAAGGCAATCCGTCCACCCGGGTTAAGCTAATAACCTTAACTGGTGATAATAAAGACAATAATGTGCGTCTTGCCTTGACGCATTTATTGTTTATCAAATCCGCGGATAACTACTGTGAACTTGCTTTACTTGATGGTCTTAGTTGCAGCCATAAATTATTGCGCTGTTCCTTAACTAACCTCTTAAAACAACTGCCTAAGGACTCACAAATGTATCGTTGCCATCGTTCTTATGCAGTGAATGTATTATTAGTTAATGCATGGCAGGGAAACGCGGGTGGTTTGCAATTATCCATGCAGGCAGGTGAAGTTGTGGTTCCCGTTTCCCGTACTTATGTGGATGTCATAAAACAAGCCTTGTTATTAGTCCCTAAAGCTTGTTAATCACCCCAATTTTTTGTCACTAATCCCTTAAATATAAGGTTTAGCCCTAACTTATCGCCCTTATGGATTGTGCTTGTCATGCTTAGTGTGAATTTTGAATTTCACACTAAGAAGGTACATATGAATCACATAATAAAATCACTGGTGTTATTAACCACCTTTATGTTCTGTCACTATTTGATGAGAGAGTTTTGGGGCGATAGTTGGAGCGACGTTTTACTTCGGCTAGATCAACAATCTTACGTTTTACATACTTTAGTGAAATATCTATTTATTTACGGACCACTGGTGCTGGTAGCGACCTTTCTGTTTAAAGAACATGCTTGGTATGACGTATTAGGCCTCAATGTGGCTGGGTCTCAAGATTACTTTTTGGCGGCAGTAGCCTGTTGTATTCCCATGACTTTAGGTTATGCACTATTATGTACCGAGTTAGACCTGTCACTTTCTGCCATTATTACGGGTTCAATATATGCCGGTGTGTTCGAAGAAATTATCTTCAGAGCGGCGTTATTTGGGGTGTTATTTCACTATTGTCGCTGGGGGTTTATACCTGCCGCATTAATTAGCTCGATTATTTTTGGTTTAGGACATATCTATCAGGGCCATGATGTCATATCGGCTGTGATGGCGCTGGCAATAACAGCGATCGCTGGGACGTGGTTTGCGTGGTTATATTGTGAATGTGGTTACCGTATCTGGTTTCCCATGTTTATGCATATTTTCATGAACGGGGCATACGGTATATTCGGTATGTCAGGTGGCGCAGCAGGAGACTTAGAAGGTAATCTGTTTAAGGCCACCTCAATCATCTTAAGTATTGTGTATGTTCATCTGCTTGTTCGCAAAGGAAAGCCGCGGGAAATAACTCTTCCATCCTTATGGCAAAACAAGGCTACTTTTGAAACACAAACACAAACACAACTAACCAACCTAAACGCCTACTAGGGGAACCACTATGTTTGAATTATTTTTAGTTATGCTGGCACTCACATCACCCATTTTAATGATTATCTTAGTGCGTCATTATTTTCATTATAAATCCGAGGTCAATCAGAAGATATTAGCACTGCAAAAAGAAAGTGATAATGATGCTGTGATTACGATGCAACACAGGGTAGAAGTGCTGGTGGCTAGGGTGATAGTGCTTGAAAAAATTGTGACTGAGAGCAATGTCGACTTACGTCATGAAATTAATCAATTATGAATTAAATCTGAGGGGATAGAAAAAACGGCTCTAAATGAGCCGTTTATATTAATAGCTGAGTCTACGCTTTTTGCCATTCGGTCAGATTGTTCTCAAATGCAGTAATTTTATCATCTAATTCTAAGGTTTGTCCTATAGCATCCAACCCTTTTAGTAGATTGGTTTTATGTTGTTCTGCAATATCAAAAGTAAAATTTAGGTCACCCACACTCACTTTTTGTGCTTGCAAGTTAACCGTTATTTTCGCAGAAGCATCGTTTTCAACCACGGCAAACAATTGATCCATTTGACTGCTTGCAAGCTGCACGGGTAACAATTGATTGTTGAGACAGTTGTCGTAAAAAATGTCAGCAAAGCTGGTACCAATGACGACTTTAAAACCATAATCGTCAAGTGACCAAGGTGCATGTTCCCGGCTTGAGCCACAGCCAAAGTTTTCGCGGGTTAACAACACGCTGGCACCTTGGTGCTGTGGTTTGTTAAATACAAAATCAGGGTTAGGCACTTGTTCGTGCTGATCGAGGTAACGCCAATCGTGGAATAAGTGTTTACCGTAACCGCTGCGTGTGACGGCGGTTAAAAATTGTTTGGGGATAATTTGGTCGGTATCTACATTGGCCTGATTAAGGGGCATTGCGGTACCGGTGTGGATATTAATACCTGTATTAGTCATGAATCATTCCTTCTTTATCGCCAAACGGCCTATTGATAGTCGCGCACATCGGCGAAGTGACCGGCCAATGCTGCTGCCGCCGCCATCGCTGGGCTAACTAAATGTGTACGTGCACCACGGCCTTGACGACCTTCAAAGTTACGGTTGCTGGTGGAGGCACAACGGTCACCTTGTTTAAGGAAATCGTCGTTCATGCCTAAACACATTGAACAACCGGGTAAACGCCATTCAAAACCCGCTTCGATGAATATTTTATCTAGCTGTTCTGCCTCTGCTTGTTGTTTGACCGATACTGAACCCGGCACAACGATAGCGGTAACACCCGGCGCTACCTTACCATGTTTGGCAATAGCGGCCGCGGCGCGCATATCTTCAATACGTCCATTGGTACATGAACCAATAAACACATTATTAACCGTTAAGTCAGATAATTTTTGACCCGCTGTTAGGTCCATATATTTAAGGGCTTTGTTGGCTGAGTCTTTATCAATAGGATCTGAAAAATCCCTTGGATTAGGTACCGATTGATTCACACCTATTACTTGCCCTGGGTTTGTGCCCCAAGTGACTTGCGGTGTGATATCAGCGGCGTTTAATTCAATAATCTTATCAAAAGACGCCTCTTTATCAGACATTAAGCTAGTCCAGTAAGCCATTGCTTGTGTCCAATGGTCGCCTTTTGGTGCGTATTCACGACCTTTAAGGTAGTCGAAAGTGGTGTTGTCTGGTGCAATTAAACCGGCTTTAGCGCCAGCTTCAATACTCATATTACAGACTGTCATACGCTCTTCCATTGATAGCGCAGAAATAGTTTCACCACAATATTCAATGACGTAGCCGGTTGCGCCAGCGTGACCGATTTCACCTATGATAGCCAAGATAATATCTTTGGCTGTAATGCCAATAGGCAAACGGCCGTTGACCTGTACTTTCATACTTTTTGCTTTGCTTTGTTTTAGCGTTTGTGTTGCAAAAACATGTTCAACTTGTGATGTGCCTATTCCGAAAGCTAATGCGCCAAATGCACCGTGAGTAGCTGTGTGAGAATCACCACAAACGACTGTCATACCTGGTTGGATAAGCCCTAGTTCTGGCCCCATTACATGCACAATACCTTGTTTTTGATGGCCCACTGGAAATAACGCTATACCGTGTTTTTCACAGTTTTCTGCCAAGGTCTGTAGCTGTAATTTATTTGTTGGGCCACAGGCATCAAGGGCTAAAGAGCGGGTTGATATACTGTGATCCATAGTAGCGAAGGTGCGCTCTGGGCAACGCACTTTGCGGTTTTTTTCATCTAGACCAGCAAATGCTTGAGGCGTGGTCACCTCATGGATCAAATGTCTGTCTATATAAATTAATCCCTCTTCACCGGTTTCAGAGGTTTTTTTCGCATCAATAATATGGGCTTGCCATATTTTATCGTATAAGGTGGTAGCCATGACTATTTCCTAATTTTATTAAATTAACGCGGCGATATAGTCGCCCACTTCACTGGTACTTTTAGCTAAATGACGCTCTTCAGGGCCAAGTAAGTCACCTGTGAGTATACTATCACCTAAGGTCTTCACTACGGCGGCATCAATGGCATCTGCGGCGGCTGTTTCGTTTAAGCTGAAACGCAACAGCATGGATGCTGAGAGTATTTGCGCAATAGGGTTAGCAATGCCTTTACCTGCGATATCAGGGGCTGAACCGCCTGCCGGTTCATACATGCCAAAGTTGTATTGATTGATACTGGCTGAGGGCAATAGACCCATGGAGCCGGTGATCATCGCACATTCGTCAGAAATAATGTCGCCAAACAGGTTTGAACATAACATCACATCAAACTGACTCGGGTTGCGGATGAGCTGCATAGTCGCGTTGTCAATATAGATATGCTCAAGCTCTACATCTGGATAGTCTTTGGCGACTTCTTCGACTACTTCGCGCCATAAACGGCTGCAAACCAGTACATTGGCTTTGTCTACCGAGGTGACTTTTTTGCCACGTTTTTGCGCAGCGTTAAAAGCACTAATAGCGATACGGCGAATTTCTCTTTTGCTGTAACGCATAGTGTCATAAGCAAATTGTTCCTCACCTTCACCTTCTAAACCCTTAGGTTGACCAAAATAAATACCACTAGTGAGTTCGCGCACTACCAAGACATCAAAACCATTGGCAGCAATGTCTGCTCGAAGTGGAGAGAAGGCTTCAAGACCCGGATAAATTTTCGCTGGGCGCAAGTTACTAAACAAATCAAAGTGGCCGCGCAAAGCCAAAAGTGCGGCGCGTTCTGGGCGTTCTTCCAAAGGCAAACTGTCCCACTTAGGGCCACCAATTGAACCAAATAAAATGGCGCTAGCGTCTTCACAACCTTTTAAGGTGTCAGCGGGTAACGCTTCACCATGCTTATCAATGGCTAAGCCACCTACATCAAATTCATTCAGTTGAAATGAAATATCAAATTTTTTGCTTACGGCTGCTAACACTTTTTTGGCCTCGCCCATGATCTCTGGACCAATGCCATCGCCTGCCAATACTGCTATGTTGTAGTCAGACATTCTTTTTTATACCCCCGCAATCTTTACTTGTTCTTTTTGCTGGTCAATTTGATCAGCTAAATGTGTGTTGTTTAATACGTAAATTAACGCTTTTACGCCTGATTCGACTATATCGGTTGCCAAACCAATACCGTTAAAGCGACGTCCATTGTATTCAGCCACTACTGATACTTGTGCTAAGGCGTTGGCACCTTTGCCTTTAGAATCAAGTTTGAAATCTACTATCTCAACCTGATTATGACCAACGACTTTGGTGATGGCGTTA
>Ga0307489_10001731_pt1 | contig 14498 bp, 24 predicted proteins | sample SB12metaG_FD_202247 | JGI IMG/M metagenome (GOLD analysis project Ga0307489, IMG submission 202247) | Sea-ice brine microbial communities from Beaufort Sea near Barrow, Alaska, United States - SB 1.2 | ecosystem: Environmental > Aquatic > Marine > Coastal | place: USA: Alaska | collected... | reverse complement strand
GCGGAGGAGGCGCCGTGGGTTTAGTGGGCGGGGGCGGGGGCGGGGGCGGGCCTATCAAGGAAGTGAAGCGGGAACCGCGGCAGGGGCTTACACTCGTCCCCTTTTCAGCTCGTCGTAAGCGCTTTCTGCGGGACAGGGGGTGCATTCATGGGTGGTTTAGGGGGTGTGTAGGGGTGTTAGGGGGTATTAGGGGGGGTCAGGATGTATTTTGTGTCAGAAACGGCTCAGGGTGAGCTGAGAAGTGGACGAGTGTACGCCCCTGAACCGCGGCACTCGAGCGGGAACCGCGTGACGGAGAGCGTGGGTGACCTAAAGCTGACGCGGCTTTCCACCTCCACCCTGGCAGGGCGTTGCAGCTTGACCACAGGTTGTCCCTGTGTTGACCCGCTTGGTTTCAGCGTTTCAAGCTAAGACATGATGAAGCGCATACAAAACGTGCGCCGCTTTCAATGTCAATTTCAATTTCAATCTCACTTTCAATTTGCTTTCAATTTCACCGTGCGGCGCTACACCCTGGCCACGCTTCTCACCAATGTGGCCAACCAGCAGAGCTTCATCGAGGCGGGCGGCTTGGAGAAGACGTACGATCTCATCGCGGTCACGCCCAACCCGGGCAGGGGCTCACACTCGTTCACTTCTCAGCTGAACCCAGGCCGTTTCTGACAGAAAATGCACCCCAGACAGCCCCCAATTGCCCCTCATATCCCCTTAAACAACCCCAAACAACCCCTGCATGCACCCCCTACCCTCCCCTTATCCCACAGAAATTGCTAACGTTGAGCCGAAAAGTGAACGAGTGTGAGCCCCTGAACCCGGGTATGCGGACCAGTCTGGCGAGTATCCTGGCCAATATCTCACGGAGCACCGAGAACCAGGCGAAACTCATGGAGGGCGGCAGGGGCTTACACTCGTCCACTTCTTTCATTACAACCGCAGCCGTTCTTTTGTGAATGAAACCACCGAACGTACCGCACAAACAGCGCTAACGTTGAGCTGAGAAGTGGACGAGTGTAAGCCCCTGGCGAGTGGCGGCCTTGAGTCTTTATTCGACCTAGTGCGTTCCAATGACGAGAAGATTTGTCTGCACGCCGTGTCATGCTGCAAGCGCCTAAGCTCACTGAAGGAAAATCAGACAAGGTGGCCGGCCAGTGCGTTCCCAGTAATGCTGGGTTGGCTGGACATGTTCCAGCTGATGAAACTGCAGATGCTGACGCTGGAAACCATCACAAACCTGTGCGAGGAATCGGATGTGAACCGCGAGCGACTGGTCAATGTAGGGCCAAGCATATGTTTAACGCCACGTCATCGGTACCTACTTTGGACCCTCGTTTCTTGACGGTTTCCGGCGTCCAGGGCCCAGACAAAAAAGTTCCTGCCTGAGGTTTTGAATAGCTTTCGCCGGGCCCTCGGTCAAGGCTGGCGGCGTGGTGAAGATAGCGCCGTACCTAGACATGGTTGGGCGGTGCAGGTTGAATCTCATCGAAACCCGTGTTGAAAGCACATGTTGTCAGCGCTTGAAACTAAATTCTAGATGAACTGCTTTCAAACTTGGCTTTCTACTTCAATTTGCGCCTGTACGACATGGCTCGATACGACGACGACGTGCGGTTGTTAGCTGCCAAGTGCATCAGTAAGATTGCGGCGAGCCCGGTGGCGCGCCGGCACTTGGCCATCCCACAGGCAGGGGCTTACACTCCTTCACTTCTCAGCTCAACTTGAGGACCTTCTGGAACACATCGCTGCCGTTAGAGCTCAACTTGATCACCTTCGGACGTCGGGACATATCCACGGGTTACGTTGGGTCATTTGGGGGACACAGTCAGCTGAAGTTGAGCGGAAAGGGGCAAAGTAAGCTCAAGTTGAGCGGAAAGGGGAACGAGTGTAAGCCCCTGCCCGCAGGTGCTCGACTCATTTCGTAACTCGGTGGGGCGGTGCAGGTTGAACCGTTGAAACCCACGTTGAAAGCGCCTGGAGCTATGCCCTTGACACTCCATTATGATGAATCGCTTTCAAGTTTTGCTTTCAAAGTCAGCTTGAGCCGCTACAACTCGGTGGAGCAGGGCATGTCGATGAATGACACGGAGCAGCTGCGGGCGGCGCTCGACGCCATGTGCATGCTGGTGAGGTTCAAGGTTTAGGGTTTAGGGTTTAGACCTGGGTGTAGGGTTCAGGCCCTACCTGGTAGATGTTGCTCGCCACGCCCTGTAAGCGGGGTGTGTAGGGGGGTGTTTGGGGGGTGTCAAGTTGCTCGCCACGTCGTCGATACGCACTTTCAACCCTCGTCTCTTGAGTTCAATGGTACCCTATGACGTGGTGAGCGGTGTCCGCTATACCCATTGCCCGCCACGTCATCCAACGCGCTTTGAACCCTCGACTCTTGAGTTAACTTGTACCCTATGACGTGGCGAGCAACTGTCGCCAGGCCCTACTTGCCGGCAGACTGTGATATAAACAAAAGGAAACTCATGGAGGCTGGCTACGTTGAGGCGGGGTGGTGCAGGTTGACCCCAGGTTGACCGCGCTAGGTCTCAGCGCTTGAAGCCAGAATGTGATGAACTGCTTTCAAGTTTTGCTTTCAATCTCAACATGCGCCGCTACGTGGAGGTCATCTTCCAGGCCATGGACACTGTGAACGATAAAACATTGAGGCGGTCGTGCGCACGGCAGGGGGGTCATTGAAAACAAGCACTCGACCGACCGACCTTGAATCGAGGAAACCGAGAACCGAGTCCGCGCGTCTGCGTGAGCAACCACCCTGAAGGTACGTCATACTCCGATCTCGCTTCGAGTGGCTGTTCTCAATGAGCCTCCTGCCCATTCTCCCCCTAGGTAAGTCTCGCTCCGATTGCGGTTCGAGTGCTTGTTTCTCAATGACCCTCGTGCCACATTCGCCCTGAAGGTAAGTCATGCTCCGATCTGGGCTCGAGTGCTTGCTTCTCAATGACCCTCCTGCTCGGTGCCTCATGCTGATTGCGGAGGACGCGGAGTGCCGCGACTGCATGATGCAGGGGGGTTCATGAGAAACTGCACTCGACCCATGATAATGGCTTGAACCTCCGCCTCCTCCTCCGCGCGTCTGTATGGTCCCTCGCACATTCACGGAGGCGATCTATTGCCGTTTAGGGATTTGTCCCTTTTCTTGAGTCAACTGGTCGGCCGCAGCTTAATCATTGAGCTTCCATCACGAGTTGACTCAAGAAAAGAGACAAATCCCTAAACGGCAATAGATCACCTCCGTGAGTATGCGAAGTCACTCCCTCTGAAGATACGTCTTGCCGGCATGTCTGATGTCAGTTGGAGTGCTTGTTCTCAATGACCCTCCAGCCCGGCAGTTTGTGCCAAAAGTGATCAACCTGATGCACAGCCGAGACTACACGTTGCAATACAGAACGACGCAGCTTATGTTGTATCTGTCGGGGTGCAAACGCTGCCGCACCGTCATCAACCTCCAGGCAGGGGGGGCACTGCGATCAAACACTATGTCGGGATCTCATCCCCCTCCTCTGTATACTCCGCGCGTCTGTATTGAGAACAATCACTTGACCGACGTTGAATCTCCTCCTCCTCCTCCTCCTGCTCCTCCTCCTCCTCCTCCTCCTCCTGCTGCTCCTGCTCGTCCTCCTCTTCCTGCTCCTCCTCTCCTCCTCCTCCTCCTCCTCCTGCTCGTCCTCCTCGTCCTCCTCGTCCTCCTCCTCCTCCTCCTCCTCCTGCACCTCCGTAAACGCTGAGCGTCTGTGTGAGCATTCACCCAGAAGGTGACTCTTGCTCCGATCTCGGTCGACTGCTTGCTCTCAATGACCCTCCTGCCAGGTGGGCAGCATCATGAAACTGCTGGATCACTGGTTGAACGTTCCCGACGAGAAGTTCGGTCGGCTGGCTACCCAGCTCGGGGCGAACCTGGTGATTGACGCGGAGGTGGGGCGACGATGCATGGTGTGCCGGAGCTCACCACGTCATCCACCATATAGTGTACCAGTGCACGTTTGACTGTATACACAAGCAACATCACAAGCAACTAGTTAGAGTACAGTGGACCGCTTACTTGATTAAACCACGGGATATGGGGTCCTGTAGGATTCCTCCACCTAAAGTAGTTGCAGGTTGTACTAACCGCTGAGCCGATGTTATTTGTTTGATCCTACGTTGAGGCCAAGAGGGAGGTGATGCTGCTGCTGCCGCTCATGACGTCATTCATGGGCAGGGGCTTCCATTCGTCCACTTTCCAGCTTGACGTGAGCACTTTTTGAAGGGACACGCTGGGTTTGTTTCAGTGGGTTTCAGTGATAAGAACGGCTCAGGTTGAGCTGAGAAGTGGACCAGTGTGCGCCCCTGCTCATGGGCATGTGTAAGAGCAAGGTATGGGCCGATGAACATTGCTCGCCACATCACCAAACGCGTTTTGAATCCTTGTTTCTTGAGCCGACTGACATCCTATGATGTGGCGAGAACTTTCCATCAGTGACCGATGGAAAGTGCTCGCCACGTCGTGAAACGCATTCTAAACCCTCGTTTATTGGTTTAGATGGCATCCTATGACGTGGCGAGCACTGTCCATCAGTCCCTAGCGCAAGGACCCGGAGATACTGACAGCGACCGCTAGCTTCATCTCCAACATGAGCGAATCCAACGACCCGGGGACCAGGTAAGGCGGCGCAGGTTTCCTCTTGCTTTTAAGACCTCACGGAGCTAAAATAATTAGCTCCGTGAGGGGGTAGATCCGTCAAACTGGATCCGTCAAAACTGGCTCCGTCGATTCTGCCGAAGTGTTCGTCGTAAACCGTCGTTTCTTGAGTCAATTGAAAGTGCTTGGCGAAACTGTATCGGCCAAACTGGCTCCGCCGATCTTGCTTTTGCCAAAGGGGGGTTGGTCATTCTTAAAAGCAAGAGGAAGGTTGACCCTATCAAACCCACCCTGAAACCGCCTGGAACTCAGCGCTTGCAACCACAATGTGATATACTGCTTTTAACTTTTGCTTTCAAATTCAACTTGCGCCGCTACAGCTAGGCACGCGCTGGTGCAGGCGGGAGCTGTATGGCGCATGAGAGCGCTGGAAAAGGTGGCGGCGGTGCAAGTGAAACCCAGTTGAAACCCGTATTGAAAGCGCCTGGTTGATGCGCTTGAAACTAAAATGCGATAATATACTGCTTTGTAAACAAATGACTACTCGTAAAATGATTTAAAGTTCCGCCCGGTTAGCGTGCTTGATAACGAAATTAGTCGTATTGCTTCCAAATATTACTTTCAATGTCAACTTGCGCCGCTTTAATGAGGGGAACGACGCGAAGGTCAAGTCGCTGGCGAGCAGGGTGCTCAAAGTCCACCTGCTGGTAGGGTTTAGGGTTTAGGGTTGATGATTGGGGTTTAGGGTTTAGGATTGAGGGAGTTTCGAACCCTCGTGTCTTGAGTTGTATGGCATCCTATGACGTGCCGATTGATATCTTCACGAACCATTGCCTGCCACGTCATTGACACGCAGTTTGAAATCTCGTTTTACATGAGTTACCTGGCGTCCTATGACGTGGTTTGAAAGATCTGCCAGGTCCTACCTGCCGGACCACGTTGCTGCGATCCGCATCCAGGCGATGTACCGCGGGCATGGGCTTCCACTCGTCCACTTCTCAACTCAACCTGAACCGCTTTTGGTCAGTGAGCTATCTTGTGTCCAGTTTGTGACAAGTGATGACCCTTCGATTGTGTTACACGGTACTGCAATCACCCATCATATCCCTAAAAAAATGTTTAGGTTGAGCTGAGAAGTGGACGAGTGTAAGCCCCTGATCGCGGGCGCCTGCACCGGAGACGCGCGGAGGCGCGCGTGGCGGTGCAGCACAGCCAGGCGGGGCGGTGCTGGCTGAAACCGCCTTTCTAGCTGGCACATGACAGTGGCCTACTGTCAGACTCTGGCCATACCAATCAAGCATCGAGGGTTCAACGAGCGTTGGGTGACGTGGTGAGTGATATCTGCCAGGCCCTGTGGTTATACCTGTCGCGAGTAATTTACCCTACTACGCGCTAACCCTTAACTTACCCTAAACTAAGTTATACTAACCCCTCCTCCGTTCAGTTTCAGTGTGAAATCGACGTTCCTGAGTTAAGACCACTACGCACTAACCCTTAAACTAGCTCAATTTAGGGTATCCTACACCCCCCCCACACCAGAACTAGCCTAGTTCGACAGGTATACCTGTGGTGGCTATATCTGATAGGCCTGGCACATATTGGTTGCCCCTTCGCAGGATTGCTTTAATCTCAACAAGCGAGGGCTCACAACTATACTTGTCGCCCCCAAACTAGCCCACTAAGCACTAACTCCTAAACTAGCTTAAACTAGCTTAGTTTAAACCCCCCTATTTTACTGACCCACTGTAGTCGCTAATACTAACCCACTACCCCAATAACCACCAGCCCCTAAATTAGCTTAAACTAGCTTAGTTTAACCCTCCCCATGGCCAGCACTAGCTTAGTTCGACAAGCATATTCACAACGTGTGTTGATGACGTGGCGAGCGATGTCAGCCGGGCTCTAAGGTGAGGTGGGCGTGGCCGCCGCTGAAGAGTATCGCAAGGCCGGCGAGGCCGAGATGACGGAAGAGGCAGGGGCGTACACGCGTCCACCTTTCAGCTTGACGTTAGCACTCTTTGCGGGACACGTTGGGTGATTTCACGGTGGGAGTTTCAGTGAGGAAATCGGCTGAGGTTGAGCTGAGAAGTGGACGAGCGGAAGTCCCTTGGAGAAGGAGGTGCTGGCGGCTGCGGCGCTGCGGAATCATGAGTTGGCGGAGGGGGCTAAGTCCTTGGTAGGGTTGGATACTACGCGGTCTGACCCCCTCCACTTTCAGAAACTAAAGGGCAAATCACTTGTAACTTGTGTGACCAAATTTGGGGGTTTAATAACTCAAGAGGCACTGACAATGTCCGGCCGCCGTCGAACAGTGCTGGATTCCGGGAGTTCACACTGAAACCCCTAACTTCTTAAAGTAGAGGGGGTCGCATCGCGTTGCACGCGCTTTTGCCCTCGTAAACTACTCGGACTGGAACGTGTGGAAAATCCCCGCCCCTTCTCATCATCTCAGAATTGACCGTCTATTAACAGCGACTGGGATTTCTAAAAGCCGCCGTTTCAGTCAAGAAAAGTGGGGGGACTCCAATCCGACTAGTGTACGAGGGCAATGCTATGTAGTGTGCACTAGTCTGCACTGGACTTTGTGCCAACCATATCCACACTGTTATGGTCAGGTGACCAACACACTTCAAGTGTATTTCAGGGGGTGTCATGACTCTACCCTACACCCTAAACCAAACCCTCAACCTGGCAGTTATATCTTTTAGGTCTCTACCCAGCGGCGGCGGCGGCGGTGGTCAAGCGAACCCCGCGTCAGTCCCGAACCGAACCGCCACGTCAGTAATAGCCGCCTAGTCACGTCAGTGGTCGGTCCCTCCCGCCATGTCAGCAACAGCCAACCAAACGAGTCAGGCCCGCAGGGGGGAGTGGGGGCCGTTGCTGCGGTTGTGAGGGGGACGCCCGGTAGGATGTCAACGACTAACCCTAAAACTGATGTAGATATACAAACATTCAATCCTAACCGGAGAGCGCTCGCGACGGGTAAAGAAAGCCTAAAACGACCCAAGGTGATGAGGCGGCGGAGCTGAAAGAGCACTTGAGTATACAAATGCCAGAATCCCTGTCCTACGTCCTACTACTGGGCGGGAGAGGTGCCACTACTGGGCCCTCTTTTACTTCCGAATGTGCCGCACGTCGCCTTGTGCCCACCCGTGGTCCAGTCCTCTTTCTGACACACATCGCTGCAGTACCGGGCGGTCTTGCACTGCGGGCAAACCTTGAAGTCCTTGAGAACGCCCACGACCTCGCACCCTTCATTCATGCAATACTTGTCACCCTCAACCGCCATTCTACGAAACTCATCGAGTTTATATATCCCGTCGATTGAATTATACCCCCCCTTCCTCAGCCAATACAACACGTCGGTCAAGACATCCGGAGGGACGTCGTGACCCTCCATGACCCCAGCCGACGTGGCGACCCCGGCGGCCTCCCCAACATGCCCAACCTCGCGGCCGTAGGGGAGGTCTAGGTACATGTGTTGGGCGATATGCATGCAGGCCTCAATGCAGCGGCGCAAGTTGAAATCGAAAGCAAATTGTGAAAGCATGTCATCGTATGCTAGCTTCAAGCGCTGACACCATAAGCGCTTTCAATTCAGGTACTGATACTGTCAACCTGCACCGCTCTACCTCGGCGAGGCCGTTCTCGGCGGCCTGCCGACAAAATTGCACCGACCGCCGCTTGCTGCGCGTGACGCCGCGCCCTAGGGCCTGGTAGATAATACTCACCACATCGTAGGGTGCGGTTGAACTCAAGAGGTGAGGGACTAAAACGTGGCAGGTGACGTGGCAGGCATTATCTGACACGTCCTAGGGCCTGGCAGATGATGCTCACCACATTGTGGGGTGCCACTTAACAGGGACTGAATGTGGCAGGCATTATCTGCCAGGTCCTACCGCGGCCGATGGCGTGCATTGAGGCGAGGTTCACCGCCGTCTCCCAGGGGCTTACACTCGTCCACGTGTCGGCTCAACATAAGTACCGTTTGAAGGACAGACAGGGTGGTCCTAGTGGTTCAGTGACCCAAAACGTCTCAGGTTGAGCTGAGAAGTGGACGAGTGTAAGCCCCTGCCGCCTCCCCGTCACCGGCGTCCGCCGCTCGCCTGTACCAGTCCGCCGCCGCCGGGTAGTCCGGCGCCACCTCGCCCTTCCCCTGATCGAGGAAACAGGCTAGGTTGAACATCGATTGCGGCAACCCGGCCTCGGCGCCCATGGTGAACCACTCCACGGCTTGCTCGTGTTCATTCCTCTCGCTGTGAATAGATCCCAACACATCAGTAGCGTACGCGTGCCCTTGCCCCGCCGCCTTCTCCAGAAAAGCCACGCCCTCCTCCGCGCAGGGTTGGCAACCGCAAACAATCACACCCTTGGTTTCAAGTGCTCACGTCGACGCATCCCAGTCTTGTGGGCGACCGGAAACTTGTCGGTGCAAAGTGCCAACCCTAATAGCACCCGCAAATAAGCCTTTTGGTCAGGTGACCGCATCGGGGAGAGACTCGAAATCTGTGCGTTAAAAGGGCCAACCCTACATCCGCCATGGGCGATCGGCCGCCCGCGCCCAGGGAGCCCGCATGCCCACCCGCTGCACTCACTAACTGGAAGCCCAAGGACCACTGCGCCTCCCTGTCTCCATCGAAAGCCCTCTTCCTCACGATCTCGGGTCCCAGCTTTTGGAACAAGGCCGCGGGATCTTGTTCTTGGGTTGTCCAGTCCCCGAGCGGATTCACATTGAGGTCCTCGCAAGCAGAACAAAGTCCTGCGACTCCCTCGGCTCCCGCCGGCGCCGGCGCACGCTTGGCGGCAGCGCGCTCTGCCTTCCGACGTTCCTGCCGGGAGGGCATTCAGACCTAGCTAGATCTGGCCTTCCTCAGGGATGGTGTTCAACCTTCACCCGCCCAGGGTGCCAATACGCGGAGGACTACGCGCACGTTGGGGCGTCCGTCGACGAGTCCCGTCGATGAATGCGTCGATTGCTGGCGTCCCGTTGTCGGGCCTGCGCGACAAAGATAACGTGTCGCCGACCGAGGCGAGTGAGGTTTGGTATTTTCGCAAATTTGGCAAGACGTTTTTTTCACGAGTTTTTCAGTTTTCGCGTCAAACACATTTTCAAACACCACGAATTGTCACATCGCTTGTGACGCCGCCAGACACTGCCACCGTTCGCCGCTGCAACCGGGCACCTCACCGCCGCCGCGGCCGCTTCCGCCGCCGCATCCACCGCAGCCGTCGCTGCCGCCGCCACCGCCACCACCACCACCACTGCACCGCACCACCGCCATCGCCACCACCACCACCAACAGCAGCAGCAGCAACACTCGCATCATCATTGCCACCTCCCCTGCCACTGCCAACACCACCGCGACTCTGTCGCCACCACAATCACCACCACCACTGCCCCAGTTTATCCCGCCACAGCCCCGCCCCCTCCGCCGCCTTTACCGTCCATCGTCCATAATGTCGGGCGCCAACGTCGTGCTAGTCGCCGCGCTGTCCGCACTCGCGGGCGCCAAACTGCAGGACATTGTGAAAGCCGTCTTCGCCGAACGAAGGAAGGTTGCTAGCGCGCGGGGAGGCAGCGGTGGAGGCAACGGAAGCGGTGACGGCGGCGGCGGCGACGGTGGCGGTGGCGGCAGCGGCTGCGGTGGCGGCGACGGCGGCGGCGGCGGCGGCGGTGGTGGTGTGTCCGTATCCGCTGTCTCCATCTCCACCACCGTCCCGGATTCTGAATCTTCAACGTCCGGGCTCCCGCTCCCGCTCACGCTCCCGCCCGCCAGTCCCTCTCGCCCGCCGCCGAAATCCATCGCCACCCTCGCTGCCGAAGACCCGCCCATCGACAACGCGCCCGCCATGCTCTGTAGCCTATGCGGCGTCGCCGCCGTGCCACCGGCAAGGCCTGGCGAATCTCCCCACCGCGTCATCGACACGCATTTTGAACTTAGACGGCATCCTACCTGCCTCCCTCCCGCGCTCCCTCCCTGCTCCTTTCTCTCTCCCTCCCTCCCGTCCTACCTCTCTCCTCTCTCCTCTCTCCTCCCTGCACTCTCCTCTATCCTCCATCCTCTATCTTCTCTCCTCTCTCCTCCTCTCTCCTCTCCCTGACTCACTCACTCATTCATGCACCACCCCGCCGCGTGACGTGGCGATGGCGAGAGCAACATCTGCCAGGCCCTACACCTCGGCCCCCGCCGCCCACCCGCGCTTCTCCATCGGGATGAAGAAGCCCGACCCCCTCAACAGGTCCGCGCGGGGCCGGTAGGGGCTTGCACTCGTCCACATCTCAGCTCGACCTGAGCTGTTTCCGTGACTCACATTACCCGTCTTGTCCCACCAAAGATGCTTACGTGAAGCTGAAAAGTTGACGAGTCCCTGGTGGGCGGTACTTGACCTGGGACGACTACTTTATGAGCGTCGCGTTCCTCAGCGCGCAGCGCAGCAAAGACCCCAATAAGCAGGTAGGGGGGCGGCAAATATTGCTTGCCACGTCATAGGATGCATTCCAGCTCACGAAGGTCGGGTTCAAATTGCATTGGCCGACGGGCCTGGCAGATATTGCTTGCCACTTGATAGGCTGCCATTAAGCTCACGAAGTGAGGGTCAAAGTGCGTGTACCTGACGTGGCCGGCAGTGAGCAACACCTACTTGTGCCTACGAAGATATTGCTTGCCACGTCATAGGATGTCACGTGACTCAAGAAACGAGGTGAAAAATGTGTGTCGATGACGTGGCGGGGAATGTTTGGTAGGCCCAACGAGCAGGTAGGTGCCGTCATTGTGGGGCCTGAGAAGGTCATCCTGGGTGGGGCGGTGCAGGTTGAACCTATCAAACCCAAGTTGAAACCGCATGGAACTAAGCGCTTGAAACTAAAATGTGACAAACTGCTTTCAACTTCTGCTTTCAGATTCAGCTAGCGCCGCTACACCTGGGTGTCGGATACAACGGCTTCCCGCGTGGATGCAATGACGAGGTAGTGCGGTGCAGGAGGTTGAACCCGGGTTGTCCGCGTTTGGTTCTAGAGCTTGAACCTGAAAGATTATGACAGTTTCAAACTTTGCTTTCAATTTCAACTTGCGCCCCTCCAAGGCGGACCTGCCGTGGGCGAAGAAGTCCGCGCAAAATAACCCGATGGAAACCAAGTACGCGTATGTGTGCCACGCCGAGATGAACGCCATCATGAACAAAAACGCACAGAGCCTGAAGGTAAGGTGGTGCAAGTTGAAACGCTGAAACCCATGTTGAATGCCGTATTGAAATGAAAGTGCCTGATTTCAGCTCTTGAAACTATAATACTATAATACGATGAAAGAAATTCAAACATTGCTTTCAGTTTCATCTTGCGCCGCTACCTGAAGGGGTCCAGCGTGTTCGTGACCATGTACCCGTGCAATGAGTGCGCCAAGCTCATCATCCAGAGCGGCATCCGGCAAGGCCCAGACTGTTTGCGCACAGGGCACTAGTACACAACTACACATTCACTCCCGGTGTCTGACTTTTGCTCACATTGCACCAGCACACATTTTCTGAGGCTGGGTGTCCGACTGTTGACTGTATGATCATTTGGTACTGGGCCTTAGCATGAGGGAGGTGGTGTACTTCGAAGGCAAGTTGCCGCCGGAGCAGTTGGAGAATAGGTTTGATGTAGTCGCGGCGCTGGACAGCGGTGGCGGGGAGCGCGGGGAGGGGGATGACGTTGTGGTTTCCTCTCCCACTAAGGTCGGGCCTGGCCACTGTTGCTCGCCACGTCAGATAGGTCTGAGCAAGGGCCGGTAAAGTGACCTGAGCATTTACCAGTTAACAGACTGTGAAGTACTTTAGGGTTCAGGGTCAAGGTCTTAGGGTATGATTTTCACGAGGGGACCCCCCTCATACCCCCCTAATACCCGCCTAATATCAAAATATGCCCCTCTACAGTGGAAAATTCCGAGGTCACTTTACAGGCCCTTGTCCGGACCTATTAGAGGATGCCGTTCAACTCAACAAACGAGCGTTCAACATGCGTTGAATAATGTGGCGGGAAGTCGGCCTGGCCTGGCCCCTGGTGGATGTTGCTCGCCACGTGTCAGGATACCGTTTAAATCAATAAATGTGGGTTCGAGACACGTGACGATGACGTGGCGGACTATGTGTGCTTGGCCCTACATCACGGGGGGCATGCAGGCAGACCCAACCTACTTGGTAGGGTAGCGCAGGTTGACCCACGCTGAAAGCGCCTGAAATTAACCGCTTGCAGCTGAAATTTGAAGAGCCGCTTTCAAATTCAACTTGCGCCGCTACAAATTGGCTGCGGGGAAATTACTTCGCCTGGCAAAAATTGTGGTGCGGCAGCATACACCCACCGCCACTATAGACATCATGTACCAATAGGGGGCAGTCGTGAGAGCTAGTTTATAGCCACCTGTGCCCTTCTCACGGGCGCTAGGGCGGATGCGTCTCTTGACCAGTCATTTGTATCGCTCATTCATTTGCGGTTGTATTCTACACGCAGATGTGTCTATTGACGTGTCATTTATTTTTCTCATTGCTTCATGATGTGCTTCATTGAAGCGAATCATTGGAGTGCTGCTAGTAAAAGTGTTGGCTGGACAGTCAAACAAATAGCGAGGGTCTAGGTGGGCAACTTGTGACATATACAAATACACAGGCAGTCATCCACACCACACCCGGCGCGATGAATTTATTTTCCCACCCCTATTTCCGCGGGCTTCGTTCCGACCGATGCTCCGACGTCAGAGCAACGGTATCCGACGTGTGGCGGGGCAGTGCAGGCTGACCGCGCTTGTTTAAAGCGCATGACGCCAAAATATGGTGAACTGCTTTCAAACTGTGCTTTCAATTTCAAATTGCCCCGCTATACAACGGTGACCGACTATTAGTATCTGACCACAGGCACCCTGAATGATGGCCCCCGAATGGCGCCCCGAGTTGGCGCTCCGGGTGGCGCCCCGAATGGCGCCCCGAATGGCGCCCCTGAATGACGCGATGACACTTAGTCGGCGTTGGTAGCCCTGGCCTTAGCGGAGCTGATCTCCTCGACTGTCTCCCACTCCTCGATATAGGGGCAAAAGGTGAATATGAAAGCGAAACTGAGAAGCATGTGACGTATGCTAGTTTCAAGCACTGCAAGCAGACGACACGGACTTCCAGGTTGCCACTTGCACCGCCCTACCACAGCGCAGTCGTCCGTGCATGCCTTGGCCGATGCCAGCGCTGCGTCCAGCGCGGTGTTGAGCTGCGTGAGGCGCTCGGAGCTAATCTTCATCTCCTTGATGTAGCGCCGCAGCATGATTTGGAAAGCAACATTTGAAAGCAGCTCATCATATTGTGGTTTCAAGATCTAAGATGCAGGCGCTTTCAACGTGGGTTTGATAGAGTCAACCTGCAGCGCCCTGCCTTGATGCTGGCCACGGCGGACTCGATGGACCGCAGCGTGTTGATGTCCACCCCGTCGGAGGCCGACTTCGCCTGGGCCTAGGGGAACAAAGGGAGACATGCTGTGACGTTTAGATAAGACATAAGACCGAAAATCATCTCGCGTTCTGGTCGCTCAGACGAGACGTGTTGCATTGCACGCCTTTCTTAACTTTCAGTCTTCACCGTAGTTGTGGGTCCTTTCCTTCCCCCAACAACCATGTAAAGTCTGCCCACTCAAACGGCAGAAGGGGTTGCTTGTCGCTCACGTTGTGACTGCCTTGGGGCTCGAAGGCTGGTGGCATTCAACTAAAGAAACGAGAATCGACGAACGGAGGTTTAAATCCTAGGCCGCCTAGAACTAGGCGGCCTGGCGACGAGTTGAGAACCCTAGAACAGGTGATGGGAATTGTGCACGAAACTATCTCGACAGCACGCATCTCTGCTGATTAGTTACTCAAGAAAACAG
>Ga0307489_10001730_pt1 | contig 14498 bp, 14 predicted proteins | sample SB12metaG_FD_202247 | JGI IMG/M metagenome (GOLD analysis project Ga0307489, IMG submission 202247) | Sea-ice brine microbial communities from Beaufort Sea near Barrow, Alaska, United States - SB 1.2 | ecosystem: Environmental > Aquatic > Marine > Coastal | place: USA: Alaska | collected... | reverse complement strand
CGTGGGAGCTGCCAAGCTCGTCTTCGGTCGGGGCGAAGGTTTCGAGGAGATCACCGAGGAAGCGGGCGTCGTGCGCATCAGACCGGGGGTCATACGGCTCCGAGGCACCCAGGCTGGCTCCCGGCGCCTGGCGCGCGTTCTGGAGCTGGCCGGAGCGCTGGTAGAAGTCGGAGGCCGCGTGGGCTACCGCCACGGGCGGGGGCGGGCTCGCGATCATGAGGTGCGCAGCGAACAGCGGGTCGCTCGCCTCCCACCCGGAGTACCCGGTGTAGCACCCCAGGTACTCGGCGCCGAGCGCGTTGACCGCGCTCTTGCTGGCCGCGTCGGCAGCGTGGGCGGTGTCGTTGACGTCGGGGAGCGAGAACACGGCGGACTGCTTCGGGGTGCCGCAGGGGCCGGCGACGCACCCACAAGCAGGGCCAGACACAATTCGTTGGGGGTATTTCAACTCGCATCGGGGGTGTATACCATATGAGGGATGACCAGAAGTGCATTATTGGTGTATTAGGGATGTGTTAGGGGTGTATTGCGGGAATGCGCGTGCATGAGGAGTGTCAGGCCTGCCCGCGCTCGGCGTCGAGATGGCCGGCGCACTTGTCGTCGCGCGTCAGCGCGAGGTCCGACTCGCCGTGCGCGAGCCTGAAGGTGCACAGACACTCGAGCACCAGCCCGCGGGGCTCCGTGCGGGAGGCGGGCACCACCGCGGTGGCGATGTGCGGGTACCCCGCGCACGTGCGCGCGCACGCGCGGAACCCTCGCTTGGCGCGGGCGTCCATGAGGCCCGAGGTGTTGCCGCCGAGTGCGATGCGCTCGTAGAATCCCACGTCGGTGGGCTGGGACGCGTCCGCGGGGATGAAGCCAAGGTAGCATCCCACGAAGGCGGCGCCCTTCTCCGGCTTGAGCACGGCCGCGGGCAGTGCGCTCCCTGCGGTGAGGTCCTCGGGGGCGGCGGCAGGGGGGCACGGCTCAAACGCCTCGCGGAGGTCCGAGGTGCCGTCCGCGTCCGTCTTGCAGAAGCGCGCGCCGTTGATGTCAGCCGCGGCGGGCTCAATGGACGCCATCACCGCGTCCCAATCGCCCTTGGCCACATCCTCAGCGGTAGTGTAGCTCGCCCCCTCTTGCACCACCATGGTATCGAAGAGCGGCCCGGGGCTATCCAGATCCACGGCAAACTCGTCGGGCACGTCGTCGGCGCCGGCGTACGTGTCAAGCATCTGAGCCACGTCGCCGTGGAGCGCCGTGTCGGTGGTGTCATCGGCGCCGCCAGTGCCGCTGATGAGCTCCCATGGCTTGGTGGACATGGAGCAGCACGTGACTTCGATCTGCAGCGAGCCGCCGGGATAGAGCGCCTTGTGGTCGTCCCCGTCGCATCCCTCCGTGGTGTAGCGCCAGGAGGTGACCACCTCGTCCCGCAGCGGGTCGCATCGCACGGCGGGGATGTCCCAGACGTCGGGGGGGGTGACGGGGGGCGAGCCGATGTCGCCGGCGGCGGCGGGGACGATGCACCCCGTCTTGCGGCGCGTGCACATCCCGAGCTCCGCGTCGCCAACCTTGCAGCACTGCGCTGATACCTGATATAGGCTGTTGTCGCCCACGCCATTTTTGGCCTTCTCGTACCACACGCGGCTTTCCTTGGCGAACTTCCACGCCACCATTCCCGTGCTGGCGGGGCAGCTGGCGCCCACGCCGTCCAGCACGTGCAAGGTCCGGCCGACCAGCGTGCGGGGCGCCATGTCGGCTACCCAGGTGCAGGTGGGGCCCTGCATCGCGCTCTGGTCGTCGTCGGCCTTCGTACCCCCGGGCTTCGTCACCTTGATGTCCTTGCAACCGGCGACAAAGCGGCGCCCGGTCTTCGGCGGAGGCGGCGCCGGCGGTGGTAAAGGCGGCGGCGAAGGCGGTTGCAGATACTCCTTGTTGTAGCGGCCCAAGTTGAATTATAAAGCATCCGTTGAAAGCAGTTTATCATATTTTGGTTTCAAGCGCTTAGTTCCACTTGTACCACCCTACCTTGTAATCCGCCTTGAACTCCGCAACAAGGTGTCTGCGCGACCGAAGGCGCCTGAAGGCCGTCGGGGGTGGGCTGGGAATGGGCTCGTCGGCGGCGGCGAGGTGCCAGCCGGAGAGGAACTTCACAAACTCGTGATTCTTTTGCTTGAGCGTCTTGCACGAACCGCCGTAGCTGTTCAGGGTGTTTTCTGTCACGAGCCCGGCGGGCAGCAGCGTGTTGATGGTGGTGCCGCTGAAGGAGGACGTCACGCTCGGCGGCCGGGGCGGCGCTTCGGGCTTGGGCGGCGCGGGCACCGCCGTCACCTAGGGCCCGGCAAGAAAAGGCTCAAATTGTTAGGCATGTGGCATTTAACTCAAGAAACGAGGGTTTACGACAATATGTTGAAGGATGTTTTTGAGCAATTTCTGCCAGGCTCTACCGCCACCCGCTTGTCGTCCACGGCGAACTCGGTGGAGTAGATGCAGAATTTCCAGTCGCCCGACTGCGCGCAACATTGCTTCGCGCCAACAGCGTTCTTCGGGGTGAACTTTTGGATGTACGGGATCGCTTTTTCCTTGGTGTTGTGGATGTCTTCCACTTCATCTTCATCATCGTCTCCAAAAAGCCGAAGGAGGTGGCGGCGGGTGTAAGCTTCCTGGAATATCTCGCTCGGTTTGCCCGCCACGCCCGGGTCGTCGTGCAAGTGGCAGTGGCGCATGACGTGCTCAAAGTCGAAGGTCTGCTTGAGAATCACCGTTCGCTTGTCCTCCTTGAGCAGCTCGCACGTCAGCGCGTTGCCGATGAACAGGGCCTTACACTAGTCCACGATAACCTCGAGCATCTTCCAGGTGTTCGAGTGTGGCTATGCATCGAGTGATTTCAGCGGTGGAACGGCGCAAGTTAAGCTGGAAAGGGACGGAGTGGCCGGGCCCCGCCGATGAAGCTCGGGCTCGCGTCAATCAGCGGCGCCGTATCCTCAACGCAGGGCCGTAAACTTGGGTTAGTGCTTCAGGATTCGGGCTGATTCGGTGGGTGGTTGAATTCAGTCGGGTTCAGTCGGATTCGGTCGGATTCCTGGCCGTGTCCACCTCCGTTACGCTGAAAAAAGTGGATTCCGGATTCACTTGGATTCGCTTTAGGGTCAAATTCACTCGGATTCCAGTGGATTCCACCACCTGGAATCCGAATCCATCATCCAACCGTGACTCGTTCCCGCGGCCCGCTCCACTTGTGCCACTTCGAGGTAGTAAGAGGAGATGACTGGAGTGGTTTCAGGGCAAGAGGAGATACCAAGTCGAGATGAGATGAAGGGAAACTAAGGTAAGAAGAGGCCTGCCTTGACGTAGTTGTCGCCCACGTAGTCGAAGTAGTCATACCTATACGGGGTACTCGTCCTGCTTCCCGAGGACCCCTCGGCGTAGTTGACGTCGACGTACGAGTACGACGCCGCGCCCTTCTTGGAGTAGGGCCCGGCAGATGACGCTCAAAACATCACAGGGTGCCATTTAACTCAAGAAACAAGGGTTTACCATTACTTTTTCTTTGTAATAACGTTCGTCGAGCCCCAAGGCACTCACATGGTGAGCATTAACCAACTCCCTCCGCCATTTCGAGCGGATAGACCCTAAGGTATGTCAGGGTTTCGAGGTGCACTATTCTAAGGCTACTTGTGTTAAAGAAGAAACTTCGACGACCGTTTGCCGGGTCCCACCTTGGAGTAGCAATTCATAAAGGGCAACTCCTTGTCAATGGCGCGGATCCCCGCCAGGCGGATGCCCACCTTGGGCGCCGGCTTGTTCATCTGATCATAAGGCCCCGGCAATATATATATAGGGGTCTTAGGATTAGGGTTTAAGGCTTCTTCTTTCAAAAAGGGGATCTGCTGAGCAGTATGGATTTCAGGAATAGGGTTCAAGGCATTTCCTTTCAAAAAGGGAATCTGAGCAGTATGGGGGTTCAAAACAGTATGCGAGAGGCGTTCAACTAGAGAGACGAGGGTCGGCAAAATGTGTTGAAGCTTGAAGGACGTGTGAGTGATTTCTGCTAGGTTAGGCCCTGCCTGAATGAACACGCACATCTTGCCCGTCTGGAGGTCCACGGGCATGTCGTCGTACGAGTCGAGGTAGCCGGCGTATGATCCCTCGCCGTCCTTCAAGGTCTTAATGCGGTTCTCCTTCCCGGCGTATATGTACCGGAGGTTGGCGTCAAAAACGTTATCTGACTGAATCACCTCGCAGCAGGGCCTTAAACGAGTTCCCGCACTGTTTGCTCGTAGTGAACCAGTGTACAAGCGTACTTGTACAAACGTCATCACTAGCCACTAACTTTCGTTGAGTGAAAATGTAGAGTGTTCGTATAACTTTATGATTATGTGAAAATGTAGAGTATTCGTATGCGAAGTCCGTATTCGTAAACTAGTCGCCGGTAAACTCTGTTCATTTTCCGTGCAAAATCGGCGTTCTGGAGTTATATATAACAGGCTTTGACCCCTAACTTCATATCCCATATTTCGTCATAGTACCATACGTTTAGACCTTTAGACCCCCCTCTTCGGAATTAAGCTAGTTCGGCACGTATCCGCCCCCATGCCCTACCTCGCTGCAGTGGGGCCCGCCCAGCAGCCTCCGCCACGTAGGGACGCGGATATTGCCAGCCACGTAATCGACACGCATTTTGAACATTAGTTTGTTGCGTCGAATGGTATCCCGTGACGTGGCGAGCAATATGTGGCAAGCCCTACCGCGAAGCGCGCTCTTTGTTGCACGACAGGTACTTGACGTTGCGGACGTGTCTCTGGTCCTGGCAACACTCCGCCGGGTTCTCCGATGCCACCGTCGCGGGGTCACTGCAGAACTTCTTCAGGTGCTCCGTGCAGTAGTGAACAAACCGCATAGTGTACCGGTACACGGTTAATAGTTAATAGTTAATAGTCGATAGTAACTGTAGAGCGTGGCAAGATCATTGCACGTCACATGCACACGTTCGATGAGACACACCAGCAATGCCTTATCTCACGCGTGTGCCATACCAACGAGTATTGCTTCACGCTGAGCTCCTCGTTTTCATTCTTGCTGATGCCCTCGTACTTTATGTCCTTGGCGCCGTAGGCTCTATTGTCGTCCACTCCGTCGCCCTCGTCCAGGCTGTAGTCCTCCGCGTTCTCACCCTTCCGGGTGTCAGATTCCATCAGGCGGCACTCCACGCCGCTCACCCCGGGGTCGTGCATGTTGGACACGAGGGACGGCAAGTTGAAGATTTTCGGGTCGCCGTACGTAATGCGCTTGTTGTCCCACGTAAAGCCGGCCGCTCCTCCCATGTACTTGAGCGACGTGTCGTCGGCATCGTCCATCATTCCGATGCCGCCAAACCGAACCTCGCATCCCTCGCCCTGGAATTGGTCGCCTTCCCAGCGCTTGTCCCGCCGCTCTTCTTGGGGCACCGACCTGTCGGAATCCTTCGAGACCCCCGGGTCGACCCGGCCATGGTAGATGTCGTAGGTGGTCGGAGCCGACGCCGGTTCGTCTCCACCGAGCAAGCGGCGGCGGGCCGACTCCGCCTTCACCTCCACCTCCGATTGGTTCGTATGCTGACCATGACGACGGCCGAGCGAGGCGTCCGCGTCGGCGGCGTACGTCTTTTTGCACACGGCGTAGAGCGAAGACCGCGCGAACATGGGTGCCGAGCGATAGTGCTTGGTAAAGCTCTTGGGGGTTTCCTGCGTGGGCTCCCCGCCCAGGAGGGTTCGGCGGCGGCTCCTGTCCATCGGCGGCGGCGGCGACGCCGACGGCAGTCCATCCTCAAGCTCTTCCGTGTACCGGTGTCCGATGTAAGGGTTCGCCACGGAGAAGAACGCGACGCGAACCACGGGGAGGGAGTCCTCGGAGTCGTAGTCGCTGCGGGTGGCGCACGCGTCCCACGGGTCGACGTCGTCGGGCGAGGGAGGCGCCCGCGGCAGCGGCGGCGCGGGGGCGAACGGCGGCGACGGCGGCACGGTGTCCCACGGCGGCGGCGGCGGCGGAGCCGGCGCCGGCACCACCCACGCCTGTACGCGGAAGGTGCCGAGCGCGCCGGGGTTGGCGCCGCACATGTCGCGCCCGGGGAGTTGGTCCCACGCGTGGTCGCCTTCAGCGTACCACTGATCGTTGACCGTCTCGTCCGCGGGGGTGAAGAAGAAGTCGCTCTTGGCGTAATATTTGAAGCACACGGGACCCACCATGCAGTAGGAAACACAACACAATAAAGCATGTCACGTGGTAAGTAAATCGTAACATCACCCAATGTATGTAGCTACAGGCATTCAATCACATACACACACACCGCCGATGTCTTATCCGCATGCGTGCAGACATCGCACGTGGTAAGATCGGCGAGTACCACACATAGGCATTCATTCACACACACAGACGATTTCATATCCCGCCGTACGTTGTCGGTGCCGTCAAGCGCAAAGTCGGCATCGCCAAAGGAGATCACTGGGCTCGAGTCCTTGCTGGTCTGCACGGACTCGCGCTGCTTGCCGCTGTCGGCGCTTAGCACATACTTGCGCCGGCCCGTCAGCTCGTACAGCGCCGCGGAAGGATCCTTCTAGACGCCATCGATTTTCTCCAATTTCGCCGTGGTCTTGGCCACCACCGTGCGGCCCGTGCTAAGCCACACGACAATGAGCAGGATCTTGTTCGCTGCCACGTCGTCGCACGCCTTATGGAACTGCTCGCGCCAGCTGTACTTGCGGTAATCCGCTGGCTGGTTCAAATTGGCGGTGTCGAACACCGCGTTGACGTCCTCGGGTTTCAGCGCGGGGGCGCCGATCTGCGAGGCAAGCCAGTCGAAGTCAGCCTTGGCTATCGGCTTGCCGGTCGGCTTAGGCACGGTCCACGCGGTGAAGCGCTGGATGTAAAAGTCGCCGGAGCTCACCCCCGTGGTGGCGAGCGCGTTGCGGATGCGGCCGGTGTCGGCGGCGCCCGCCGCCTCCAGCGTGTTGCCGAGGCACATGTCCTCGGCCGTCGACGCCGAGGTGCAGCCGAACTGCTTGCCCTGGAAACGGCCCCACTGCTCGTAGTGCCGCTTCAGGAGCTCGCCCACGCGGACGCCGTGGCAGGTCCCGCCGTCGCAGAACTTGGTCTGGAGCTTGGGGTACCGGTTGCCGTAGCACAGGGCGTCCACACCACCGCCCACGCACCCGAAGGTCTTGCCCTTGGCCTTGCCGAGGCGGAAGTAGTGGCTCTCGAGCTGCTTCGCCTGCTCGGCCGTGGCGCACGCCTTGCCGCCGCACATGGACTCGCGCAGGTCGTCGTAGTTGTTGCCGTAGCAGAGCGCCTCCGCGGGAGTGACGCAGCCGTACACGCGCCCGTCCGCCCGACCGCTCTCTACCCAGTCCGCCTCCAGCTTGGCGCATTGCGCCGCGTTATAGTCTCTGGAAGCCGGACTGCACAGGCTGGCGCATGTCGACGCGTCGGCGCAGATCGTGCTCTTCAACGCGGCGTAGCGATCGCCGTAGCACGCCACGTCTGTGACATCCCGGTCGACCGGGTCGCATTGGAACTTTTCGGACATGTCCGTGGATTTGTACGCCGCCTCGACGGCCTTCGCCTGAAGTTGCGAGATGGGAGCGCTGTTGGCGGCCGACTTGGATGTGTGCTTGTCAGCGTAACACATGGCGTCCGCGGTCATGTCGCAACCGAAGCGGCGGCCCTGCAGGTGCCCGCTCTGCTTCCAGTGCGTGGCGAGCTTGAACCCCTGCTCCTGCGTCTTGCAGTCGCCGCCGCCGCAGACGTCCGTCCGCAGGTCGGTGTACCGGTTGCCGTAGCACAGCGACTCGTACGACGGCGCACAGCCGAACTTCCGGCCCTCGTTCTTGCCATGGAACTTCCAGTGCACGCCGAGCGACTCAGCTTGGTCGGGGTGCTTGCACTGTTTGCCGCCGCAGTACACGCTGCGCATGTCGCTGTACCGGTTGCCAGGGCCTGGCCACTGGTTCCGTGTTCAGCTCAACTCGAGCACCTTCGAGGTATCAAACCTGGGATAACTGCCAGTGGTGTCCGGGACAAAACACAGGCGCGACGGCTATGAGTTGAGCTGTAAATAGGTAAGGGGTGTTACGTTTCAAGCCTTGCCGGTTGCCGTAGCACAGCGCGGCGTCGTCCGCCGTGCAGCCGAAGTGCCCACCGGCGGGGTCCGACCGGCCGACGTTGCGCCAATGCCGCTCCAGCTTCAACACGTGCGTCATCGTAGCGCACTGCACGCCCTCGCACAGCGAGTTGACCAGCTCCGGGTCGCGGTTGCCGTAGCACAGCGCGTCCGTCTTGGTGCACGGGACGTCGGGCGCGGCGGCGGCGGCGGCGGCGACAACGGAGGAGTTCGCCTCTGAGGGCTTCTTGGCCGCCGCGTAGTAGCCCCAGCCGTGCTTGAACATGGTGCCGGAGGTGAAGTCATGGGCGATCTGCATCTCCATGTTGGGGAGAGACAGGTCGTCGGTCGCGGCGAGGGAGTTGGGCGGCTTGGTGGCACCCAGCGCCGCGTTGGCCGGCAGGAACGTGACGCCCTCGGTGACCTCGTACAGGGCGGTGAGCGAGTTGCCCCCCTTGACCTCGAAACTACCCGCGTATTGCTTGAACGCGATCTTCTTCCAAGTGGTGGTCACCGCGACGCCCACCACCATGTCCTTGTCCCAGTCGAAGCTGTAGGTGTCCGTGAGGTTGAGCTTGTACTCGTCCTCCACCCGCGCGATGTCCTCGCGCGCCAAGTTCATGGGACAGTACAGGTTGAAAGCCCGCACACTCTTCTGGTACCCAGCGTCGGAGGCGCCGGTCATGTCCGCGTCGAAGCACGTCTTCTTTTGGCTGAGGTCCACGTACCCAAGCGCCTTGCCCAACCAATCCTCCTCCTCCGCGGTGATTACCTCCACCTCGTTGACGTCCACGAGCCACGCCTTGATGTAGCGGCGCAAGTTGAAATTGAAAGCAAACATTGAAAACCGTTTATGATATTTTAGTTTCAAGCGCTGAAACCATAGGCGCTCGACAAGTTCAATACGGGTTTTGATACCATCAACCTGAAACGCCCTACCTCGACGCGGAGCACGCTGAAGTTCCCATCCGATGATCCCGTGAAGCCGTGCTGCGCGTCCTCGCCCGTCTGCATGCCGAAGAATGACCCGATGGTGGAGCGCCTGGTGGACAGGTCCCGGCTCTAGGGCCCGGAAGATACATCTCGATCGCCACGTCATAGGATGCCATTTGACTCAATAATTGATTCTTCAAAACTCGTGCCGATGACGTGGCGAACAATATTTGCTTGTGTCTACCCGAGCGAGCACGAAGTCGTCGCCGAAGCTGACGCCGGCGGCGTCCATCCGCAGGTTGGCCTCCGCATTCTTGAGCGGGAACGCCGAGGCGCCGGTGCCCAGGGTCTTACACGAACGCGTCGAAGATGCTCAAGTTGAGCTGAAAGTGTACATGTGAACACTGGTACACAGAGTCAGCACACAGTCAGCATACAGTCAACACACAGTCAGCTTACTACCTCGACGGTGCTCGAGTAGAGTTGAAAGAGAATTCATGCGGGTGGTCGCAAAGCTGAACTCGGGCATCTTCGAGCGATGCGTTGACTGGTTTCAGGGGGATGGCCGGCATGAGTTGAGTTGAAACAAGGGAACGAGTAGCCAGCCCCCGCCGGTGACTTCGTACAGTTGCGCGAGCGGGTCGCTCACGTTGCCGCTCACGGTGCCGAATCCCTTGTACGTCAGCGCCACCACTTTTTTGCCGGAGCTGAGCGCCACGGCCACCACTAGGAGCCTCTTGCCGCCCCCTCCCCCGCCCGTGTCGAGGGCGGCGCACGCCTCGGTGTCCCAGGCGCCCTTGGCGTCGGCGTAGGTGTGCGCCGCGCACACGGTTCGCTTGGAGGCGCTCGCGCAGTTCTTGCACGAGCTCGCCGCCGCCAGCCAACGCTCCTCCTGCGCGGTGAGGAGCGGCGGGTGCGGCTTGGCGACGATGAATGCCTCGAGCTTGAGCACGGAAAAGGCGGCGTTGCCGCACACCTTGTAATAGCGCCTTACACTCATCTCTTGTTTCAGCTCGGTACGAGCATCTTCGAGGTATAAAGTCGTGATAATGTGGCGAAATGATGACAACTGTGACTGTGACGGCTCAATTTGACCAGGGGATTAGTATGATGGCCTTGCTTTATAGCTCTCCGCTGTGGTGTTGCGCCACATCGACTTGATGCGGTAGTCGCCCACGCCCTCGCCAATGAAGCACGTGCCCGAGCTGAGTGAATCCTCGAGCATGAAGTCGGGGAAGTCATCGCCCTCCAGGGTGTCGTCGCCGAACGCCATGCGGTTCGCGGCGTCCGCGGGGGAGCCGAACACGCCGACCCTTCGATTGTTAGGGCGGTACGGGCCGAGCCTTTGGGTCACCTCGTACAGAGACACGAACGGGTCGGTGGACCAGCCGGTCGACGGCTGGGTGACGCCCTTGGAGCTCACCACCACCACCTTCCGCCCCGTGTTGAGTGTCGATACCAGGACCAGCATCTCGCTGGGCTTGAGCGGCCCGGCACACGCGGCGCGGAGAGCCGAGACGTAGGGCCAGACCACTCGACCCCATTAAAGCTCAACCTGACTATTTGCTTGTAGTGCACCAGTGTACCCGTACAAACTTGCCGAAACCCTCATTAAACCATGGCCTGGCCACTCGTCTGAGCTAGTCAGGGAACGAGTGGCCAGGCCAGAGGAGGATGCGGCGAGTGTGTAAAGGTACGCTATGAGAAAACATGTAGCAAACCCCGCCTTGCTGCTTCGGCCGGCATCGAAGAAGTTGGTGGAATAGCACGCTGTGCTCTTGTTCAGCGGAACATCCTCCACGATGTAGCGGCGCAAGTTGAAATCGAATCCAAACGTTGAAAGCATTTAATGATATTATAGTTTCAAGCGCTCAAACTGAAGGCGCTCTCAACACGGGTTTTGATACTGTCAACACGGGTTCTAATACCTGCACCGCCCTACCCCGATGGAGGCGCTGAGCCACTTGTTCTCGTCCTCCGTCAGGGACTCGTCCCGGGTGTTGAACGGCACGAGCCACGCCTCGAGGCAGGGACTTATTACACCGGTTTCCTCCCTTGAGCTCAACTCTGCTGCATCCTCAAGGACTTGCACCAGTTCCCCTTCAACTTTAACCCAGTCTCCGGTGTCGCTACCACCTACCCCCCCGGAATACAGCTTCTCGACCGATCAGGGACGTGCGGAAATGATGAACTTTCCATTGACCAAGGGGACCATACACGTTTACGTTAAAAATTGGCGCGAAAAGTGCAAGGATCCAGCCAATCAAACCTCAATAGATCTCTCGGTCGACCAATCATATGAGGGCCATTAGCATCTGCGGAAATGCGGAGAATGGGTTTAAATAGCACCACCTTCTTCGAGGCATCAGGATGTGATAACTGCCGGTGGGTTCAGGGATACAACGGCTGGCAGTTGAGCTGGACAGTGATGCCCCGCCTCGAAGCGGTTGAGCATCACCGCGCCGCCGTCGAGGTGCACGCCGCACAACAGCTTCTTCAGCGCCGGCGGCGTCAGCGGATCGTGGCTCTTGTACGACGTTCCGAGCTCGCAATCGATCGACTGGAAGTTGGCATTGACGGAGAAGTCGGGGCCCGCACCAAACACCAGCCCGCCGCCCGCGCGCCCGTGGCGGTCCTGGAGCAACCCTACGGCGTTTTCGGGGTCCTCCAGGACCAAGCGCGTGCGCCCCGTGACTTCAAACAAGTTCGCGAAGTTGTCCTTGTGCATCAGGCTTTCTTGGGTCGGAGGCGGGGAAGCACCCAAGGCTGCGTTGCCGTCTTGGTTGAATCCCTTGAGGGTGAAGCCGACCACCTTCTTGTTCGTCGAGAGCTCCGCGACAATCATCAGCGCGTGGCCCTCCATGTCGCCGCACCCCGCGAGGAACCGCGAGAAGTCTCGCTCGTCGTCCGTCGCGAGGTCGTAGCAAATCTTCGCCTCGGTGACCGCAGCGGCGGGCAACACGGAGTCGAGCCACGCCATTTCTTGGCCGTTGAGAACGTGTTGGTTATAGTCCTTAACGATCCAAGCCTGAAACGCGACAACGCCCCACCCCTTCTCGATCCCGCAGAGGGCCAAGGTGGCCTGCTCGACAGAATCCGCCTCCAACTCCATGCCGTCACCTCCCACCACCGCGGCGTCATCCGTGAACCCAAACGACCCACCGACATTGCACGAGCCCGTCTCGAGCGCCGCGTCGTTCATGCAGAAGTCCCCGTTCTTGCCGAAGCACGGGCCGGACAGGTGGTTGGAGTTGATCGCGTAGTTGGGGTCGCCCGCGAGGCTGAACGACTTGTTTTGCGTCACCTCGTACAGCTTCGCGCGGCCGTCGCACAGGGTCTTCAACGCCGCCCCCCTTTCATCTCAACTTAAGCATCATCGAGATATCACATGTTTCATGTGTGGCTCCTTGAGCAATCAAACGGCGCAAGTAGAGCTGAACAGGGAATGGAAACGGGAAACGGGAACAAGTGTAAGGCCCGGCCGTCTCGGAAGTACCCTTCGTCCGTGAGGCTGAAGCCGATCTTGGTGCGCGCCACAACCTTCTTGCCCGTGCTGAGCACCGCCACGGTGACCAGCCACTCGTCCGCGTCCACGATGTAGCGGCGCAAGTTGAATTTCAAAGTAAAACTTGAAAGCAGTTTATCATATTCTAGTTTCAAGCGCTTAGTTCCAAGCGCTTTCAACGTGGGTTTCATCGGTTCAACCTGCACCGCCCTACCAGGTAGGCGCACTGCGTGATGAAGTTGTGGGAGCGCTTGACGGCCCACGGGTCGGATTCCTTGTTGTAGCACACCTTGGAGTAGCGGCGCAAGTTGAATTTGAAAGTAAAATTCGAAACCAGTTTATCATAAAGTAGTTTCAAGCGCTGAAACCATGAGCACTTTCAAAACGGGTTTTGATTGTGGCAATATTTCATGCGGGGATATTTATTCGGCCCTGGAAGGCGCGTGCGAGGGGTGTGTTCACTCAGAATACGGAGAGGGGATCTAGTATTTGGTGAAATCCTCAGACCTCCTTAGCTCAAATTGAAAATATAAATAAAATTGTCAACCTGCACCGCCCTCCCTACCTTGGGATCGGCCAAGTCGGCGCCATGGAGCAAGGCCGTGCACAAGTTCCCTTATCGGCTTCAATTGATTGTCGCAAAGTGGGGTCCGCGTGAGTCTCCGTGCTGTGATTGTTCGATATGATGACTGCTCCTAAAGTGTACCGGTTGCGTTTACACCTCATTTTCTGGTTTGGATCAGAACATTTTGATTGGTCGAAAAGATTGGTCGAAAAGCCGACACTGAGTTGAAGTTGACGAATTCGGTGACGCCTTCGACCACAAGATGCCTTCGAGGCATAGTAAGGTGTTGCGTCCGGGACAGAACAGCTACAGGTACGCCGCAACGGGATCTAATATAAGGCCCGGCCGTCGAGCTGCTCCGAGAGCCACGACTTCTCCGAATCGGTGAGGATGGTCTTGTGCTGCACCCGCGGCACCAGCCAACCCTGCATCTCGACGATGCCAACGCGCTGCTTGCGCGGGTTCGCGTCCGTGCCGCAAAAGTTCCCGAGGTCGCACGCGGATTCGTTGCGTGCGCACTCGTACCGCCCGAAAGTCATAGCCTTGTGATGGCAGTCGACGCCGCTCATGTCAGCCGAGATGAAGATATCGCTCTCGCCGTTGCCTGCGAGACCGAACTTCAATCCGGTGGAATCCGCCAGGTACTCGGTGGCCTGACGCTGGTCGAGCGACAAGGAGCGTTGGCTGGTTAGCTCATACATGCCCGCAAAGCGCTCCTCTGCGTAGGGCCCGGCAAAGGGGGTAAAAACATTGAGGTGTGCGTGGCTCATTCCCCTGCACCAATTGGGCTCTTAGCTACAACACGTCTCTCCGCATCCGTCAAAAATATTAATAAATTAGAGACAAGAAGACAACGCTCGAAACATCACAGCGTGGCAATCAACTCTAATAAACAAGGGGTTGAAATCAGCTGAAGGACACTTCGAGAGGTTTTTGCAAGGGCCTACCTTGGTAGGCTTTCCCGCGACCCCGGTCTCCCGGGTGTTAAGCACGATCTTCCTTCCAGTGGTGAGCCGGATAATGGTCAGCAGCTGCAAGTACCCATCGTTCTGCGCCCGCATGCAATCGGCAAAGTACGTCTCCAAAAACGAGGCTCTCGAGCCGCCCGAGTTGGCGCCCGGGTACGGCTCGCTGAAGCACACCGTCGGGCTCTGCAACTCCGCGCCGCAGGGACCCACTTAAAAACTCAGTGTCGGGTTTGGTATCGAAGATATGGTATCGAAGATATGGTATCGAAGATATGGTATCGAAGATATGGTATCGAAGATATGGTATCGAAGATATGGTATCGAAGATATGGTATCGAAGATATGGTATCGAAGATATGGTATCGAAGATATGGTATCGAAGATATGGTATCGAAGATATGGTATCGAAGATAT
>Ga0307489_10001729_pt1 | contig 14499 bp, 17 predicted proteins | sample SB12metaG_FD_202247 | JGI IMG/M metagenome (GOLD analysis project Ga0307489, IMG submission 202247) | Sea-ice brine microbial communities from Beaufort Sea near Barrow, Alaska, United States - SB 1.2 | ecosystem: Environmental > Aquatic > Marine > Coastal | place: USA: Alaska | collected... | reverse complement strand
GCTAGAACTCAAGCAGGTGCCCACTAGGAGACCGACTCCTCCACACCTTACTCGCGGCCGCCAGCGCCAGCGTACACACCCGCCGCCGCGCGCCCCCCCGCTTTGCCGCCATGGGGAAGAAGAAAGCGCGGACACCGTTCAGCGAGCGCTCGTTGTTGTGCTTTATGCAGGCGTTGCAGGGATTGAAGGCAGGCCCGGTACTTTAGGTTCCTCGCCGGTCGCCGCGTCCTTAGCCGGAATCCTCGTCGACGCCGTGAGCGTCGCCGTCGTCGCCGCTGCCGCCGCTGGCAGTCGGCGTGTGGAGTCTTAGCGTACTGGCCTGAATATAAAAAGGCCGGTAAGCCGACTGGGGGGTGCGAATAAACCGGTGGTGACGTGCTCAGTCGAGTGGAGCGACAGTCTCGTAGAGGTGGGTATGATAACCACTGTGCCGGATTGATAGGAGAAGGTGGGTATCATGGAAAGAGCACAGTGGCGGGATGATACCGTCCCCTGGCTTTAGGTGGTGGTGGAGATGCGGAACGACGTGGCGGTGCGCGGCACGCTGAGCGACGTGGACGACAAGATGAACTGCGTAATCGACAACGCGGCAGGGCCGGGCTGTTTGCTCCAAGTGTACCGGTGTACCCGTAGGCCCGTGCTCACTCGCTGCATCCTCCTCCATGCCTGGCAACTCGGCCCCCCACTGTTTGCTCGTAGTGTACCAGTGTATCCGTACACACTTGACGTGGGCGACAAGACGAACTGTGTCATCGACAACGCTCTTGGCCGTGGCCACTCATCCCTTTCCAGCTCAGCTTGAGCGTCTTCGAGGTATCCAGTGGGGATAACTTGAGTGTGACGCGTGTGTGGTGTGTGGATTCAAAAGCAGACTACACTGATCAGCTATCAACCAAACCATTGAGACCACAAGGCCCTGCCACACGGTGCGGCTGACCCCCGAGGGGCAGAAGCAGAAGTTGGAGCAGATGTACATCAAGTCGCGCGTGATCCGCTACGTGCACTTCACACCCAAAGTGGACCCCGCCGCGCTCATCGAACAGAAGCGCCGCGAGCACTACGAGGTGGGGTGGTGCACGTTGAATTTACAGCAAAGCTTGAAAGCGGTTCGTCATATTCAGCTTCAACCCTGACACCAAGCGCGGTCAGTTCAACCCAGGGTCAATCTGCGCCGTTCTAACGTGGCAGGGACACGTCACAGCCGCATGATTGCGACCCAGTGTTATGTGTCTTACCCAAGGTCTCACCCTAGTTCCCTGACTGTTTGCTCATCGTGTACCAGTGTACACACTCGCCTCATCCTCCTCCCTGGCCTGACACTCGTCTCACCGCATTCGTCTTGCCAGGTTCATCCCACCACATGCTGAACAACCGTTTATTGAGTTGCAATGCATCCGCCGACTTCGTGGCGAGCGTTACTTGCCTGGCTCAAGGTCACCCCCCCCTTTCTGACTTCGCAACCTCAATGCTGATGAGGCAAGATCTGTTGAAACGTGTACCGGTACACTGTTCTGTACTAGTCAGATCCCGTTTTGGAACCTTTTCACATGTTTTATGCCGCAAGCCTTTTCCAAATCGCCTTGACGATATATGACGAAAAACTGTCTATTGACTCCCAGTTTGCCCGAAATGGGGCAGCGCGGCGCGCGGGTTGTGCTTTTGGCCGGTCTGGGAAAAAAAGATGGAACACCCGACAATCTGCCCCTCTATCCCCCACGAAAGCACGACGGCGGGACGGTGTGGCGGCGTCTGCCACGCGACGACGCCGCATCTATGACACACATAGACGCCCAGTGAACGCTTCCATCACTCGTTAGTGCGACTCCCCCGCGGTGACCGTGCACAATCTCCCTTGTGCCTATTGTTGCACTATTCTTGGCACACGCACGCAGGGCTGACGATCAAATCCGACCTATCCTAGTTTCATCACGAATCTGGGTGACTCATCGATTGTAAGCCTGCTTTGGAGCCAGCTTGCAAGGAGGCGCCGCGTTCACTGCAGACGCTAAGGTTCGCACATTGCGCGCCCGGCGCCCCCGATGCAAGTTAGAGGCCCGCCTACATACCCATGTGCAGAGTTATGTGCGAGGAATTTTGCCCGATCGATCTGAGCGCGAAGTCACATAGCTGCAACACTGGCTGTGTTGCAGGTGACCCAAGTTGTGGAGTCAACCCCCCGGAGTGCCCAAAGAGAAAAACGAAAAACAATTTGATTCAAGATTCTTAAGTTAATAGACCTATTTCGCTATATCATTGACGCGTCAGCGCCAACGACTTCGGTCGCCTGACTCCGACAAAACGTTTGTGTGCGTGGTGAATTGGCGGGAATGACGCGCGAACAGCGGCGTACGAAGGCGCTGAATATCTTTGTAGTAGCCATGCTGTGGACGCATGTTGGTCGGACCGCAAGTATGGCCGCCGCCGCGCTGTTCGGGCGTCCCTATTTCTTGATTCATTCGATCGGGAAGTGATCGTCTAAATGTGAGCATCGCCCTGTGGTGCGGCGGCGGCGACACTCGCCGTTCGACCCCCACGGAATCCACGGTATGACTACTACGAAGGTATTCTGCGCCTCGGCACGGCCGCTGTCGACACTTCGTTCGCCGTTGTTCGCGCGTCATTCTCGCCAATTCACCATTCAAAGCAACGTTTTCTCGCAGCAGGCAACCGAGGTCGTTGGCGCAGAGCGCGCAGAGTAGCAGTGATTTCCGTTTCTTGGTCATAGACCAAGGAAGTTGTCGGCTGGTAAGCGAAACAGGTCTATCATTCGGGAATAGCATTTTCACAGTTTTCTTTTTCCGGCGTCTCGTCGCGCTTCTCAACGATCACGAGAGCCACAAAATTCAGGTCCAATTTTATTAGACACCAGCTGTGCATCCGCAGCGGCACAAAACAATGGCGCATCCACGCTCTTCTGGCGTGCTTCTGGACATGTTCGAAATTGTGGCTCTGACGATCTCAATGAGAAGCTCAACAAGACCCTGAAAATAAATGAATTGCAATAAAATCATCTTATGGGGTACTTAAATTTTCTAGCCGTGAGAAGGGGTATATTTTTGTTTTTGCAACTCATTAGCTCAAGAATCTTGGGTTAAATTGTCTTTCGTATTTCTGTTGGGCAGACACCCGGACTTAGGGGTGGCGTGGCCCTGAAGCACGTACATGAGTATGAAGTGGCGGGCATCATGTTCCTGGCCGTACCACGAGGCAGCGCGGCACTACCAAAGATTGGCGGCGTTCGGGCCGCATAACCCCAGCAAAGATGAGGTGGACGCGGCGGTGGCACGCGGGCAGAGAGTAAGCGCGGGGGCGGAGCGGGGGGTGGCAGAGCCGGGGGGGGCGGGGTTGCACGCCGCCAGGGGGGGCGCGGGGGTGGGCTACGGTGGGGCCGCGGAGAAAGGCGGCGCCGGGGTAGACTGCCGGCGGCCCGCGGCGGGCGGCTGGGCAGAGGCAGAGGCGGGGTGGGCGCGGGGGTGGGCTACGGCGGGCCCGCGGAGGTTGGCGATGGCGGCGGGGGGGGCGGCGACAGAGACGGCGGCGAACATCAGTATTGACAACACGCCACCGGGGGGAGGGCCGGGGTAGGCTACGGCGGGTCCGCGCTGGAAGCCGACGGCGGCGCTCGCGGCGCACATCAGTAGTGACGACACACAGTCTTGAGGTCACGCTGTTTTGATAGCAACATCTAGCATGTTGCTGCGGGTTCTTGCACCTCTCAGACGAACATAACTTTGGTTACATTACCGGCTGCAACGTACGCATGGAAGACCCTGCCTTGATGGCGGTGGCGCAGCGCCAACCCACCCTCTGCCGCAGTCATTGCAAATCTCCAGGTGCCTGCCCCCAGCGGCGAATCGACAACGTTGACTCATGCCACGGGCACCTGTGCTCCCACGCCTACTTCAAAACCTCCAAGTGCCCGCCCTTAGCGCCCCCCTACACGTCATATCGCCCCACAGGCAGTCGTGCTCGCGAAGCCACCTCAACGCCTCCAGGTGCCCGCCCGCAGCTGCATTGCACCGCAGTCATTGTCCGGGTCCCCGTGCCCAATATCCTCCTCTGAAGGGCACCCGCAAGTCACGGGATTAAATGCAAACGGAGGTATTGATGGGCACTGACTACGGAGGTTTCCTTAATTTGATTGCAATAGTTGCAACATGACGACGAATATTCAACTGGATAGGATGAATGATAGTCCGACTGCCGGGCGCCACATCCCTCACCAGCTCCAGCTCTTCACCTCAATCGCCAGCTCTAGTGCTCACCCAAAGTCCCCAGAAGCACCCAACAAACCCTTTCCCCGCATCCGACAAACCCTTTCCCCGAACACGCGCACAACCCAGCCAGAGTGCCAAAATACCCAGCACCCCACACTGCAGACCCAACAGCCCATAATGTCACATTGCCCGACGCACCCAGCCGCCCTGCGCTATACAGTAATGCTCAGAGCTTGGTGTTCACCGCCGCCATCAGGTTGCGCTTCAGCGTGCCCTCCTTGGCGTAGGGACGCTAGTCTTCAAGTCTACATCTGACAATCGCAATTGAATAGCTGCACGCCGTGGCATTCTTGCTGAGTATTCCTAGATGCAGTGCTCATTGCCATCCTACTGGCGTTCGCATTGAACCACAACCCAGTGAGTTTTGTCCACGATACCCTGGTACTCATCGGGTCGCTGGTTCGACATGCGCACTGATCATCGAGAGTCTTTTTGCAAACATTTATGGTAGCCGCAAGGATTGATGGAATACGAATGCAATGACACTGGTATTAATAGATTCTGATACATAGTATTTCAAAGGAATCCCATATTTTATCATCAATTCCAGCTAGCTCTATTTCGTTTGAATATTGATTATTTCGTTTGAATGTTAACCCTCAATCCCGTGGCTGGGGCACCACACGGTGCTCCAGCGCCCGCTTCAATGCCTTCAGCTGCCCGCCCGCAGCGGCCCACGCACAGCTTCATCTCGCTCCACGGGCAGTCAGTGGTGCTCCCGAAGCCACCGCAGCACCTCCAGTTGCCTACCCTGCGCGGCGAGGGCACAGCAGTCCAACTCCCCGAGGGCCACCTCCTACCCGAGGTCCACCTGCTTCCCGAGGGCCACCTCCCCCCACGGGCACCCGTGCTCCGACCTAAGCCCACATTAACGCCCCCAGATACCCGCTCTTGGCAGCGTTTCCGCACTCCGCTCATCCCACGGGCAGTCGTGGGCCCGCGCGCACTTCAGCTCCTCCAGGTTCCCGTCCTGAGCGGCGACAGCACAGATCGCCACGACCCACGGGCACCCGTTCACCCAAGCCCAAGCCATCAGCGCGACGGACCCACCCTCGTTTCTTGTTTCAGCTGCCTCCTGCCTGTTGTTTCGAGCATTCCATGCCGACCTGGCGTCTGTGAAGCGAGCAGGGACCGGCATGCGTTGCTGAAAACGTCCTGCAACACATACGCCAACCCTTTTGGAGTCAAATGTCACCCTGTGATGTTTCTCGCGCTTTCGTCTGATGGCTTCTACGCGTAGGCGCCGGTCGGGGTTTGGACGAGTGCAGGCTGTTTTTGTTACAATTAGTGGAGGTCAGTGCATGTTTTCTCGCGAACCGCGCTCGCCCTCGCCGCGCTCGCTCACACGCCTACTTGACAAACCCCACGCCCGCCGCCGCTTGTTTGGCCGAGGTCGCACCAGTAGAGGCGCCTCCCACACAGCGGACGATGTAGCATACCGTCATCATCGTGCGTGCCGGCCGACTATCTACCGGCGGGCTTCGATGGCTCCGGCTGCGCGGGTCTCTTGTGCCACATCCGCGTACCCGAGTGCAACAGCGACCAACAACAGCGTGAAGCCACTGCGCGGGGCTTGTTGGCGTCCACCCCCGGCGCCGCGACCAGCAGCTGCATCACATGCACGTGCCCAAAGAGGGCTGCGGCGCACAGCAGCATGGTGCCATCAGCCGTGCAGGCTTTGATGACGTCCACCCCCGCGGCGATCAGCCGATCCACCACATGCACTGGACCGTGTGCGGCTGCGAGCACAGCGGCGTGAGGCCATATCCGTTATTGGGCTTGTTGATGTCCGCCCCGGCCGCGATCAGCAGCTTCCACCACTCGATGACTCCAGCCGTGTGGAGCTTCTGCGCCACATCCGCATGCTCGCATCCGTGAGCGGCGCACAGCGGCGTGGCGCCATCTGTGCGGTGCGTGTTGACCACGTCCACTCCCAGCGTTGCGACCAGCCGCTTCACCACATCCGCGTGACCAAGTGCGGCTACGGTGCACAGCGGCGTGACGCCACCAGTCGTGCAGGCCTTGTTGACGTCCACCTCCTGCGCCGCGACCAGCAGCTCCACCACACGCACGTGCCCCTATTGGGCTGCAATGTAGAGCGGCGTGTCACTGTCAGACGTGCAAGTCTTATTGACGTCCGCCCCAGCCGCGATAAGCCGCTCCACCACATCCACGTGGCCCTCGTAGGCTGCGATGCTCAGCGGCGTGTCGCATGGCAGCATGACGTCATCGGTGAAGGTCTTGTTGACGTCCGCCCCCGCCGCGATCAGCAGCCCCACCAAGGTACTCGCAGGCTGCGCCGAACAGCGGGGCGCCGGAGGAGGACGCGTAGTTTAACCCCGAGGTGCCGAGCCCGATCCCGAACCCAAGCGTAATGGGATCCGGCGTGAATGGGCTGCCGGCCGCTTCGTTGCCGGCAGCGGTTCCCATTCGGCGGGCACCGAGTTACCGCGGCGGGGGTGGAAGAGAGGAGGGGGAGCCAGCGCCGCCTCGCCGGTACAGCGCCTGCCGCCGCCTGCGGGGTCCCAGCTCTGGGAGCCAGCGCCGTCACCGGCCTGCTGCGTCAGACCGCGCCGCGCCGCCGCCCAGGCCCCCAGCCCAGCAGGGGGCGGCACCAGTAGCTCCCATGTCGCAGGGCCAGACGAATATTGCTCGCCACATCAACCAACGCATGTTGAATCTCGTGAGTGAATGGCATCCACCGCGTGGCGAGCATATCAAGCGAGGCCTTACCGCAGCGCCGATTCCCCGCTAGAGGCACGCTGATCATGGTCGGATCCGCACCCCTGCTGCACACGCGCCGGCGGGAGCAATGGCTGGGGAAAGCAGTGGCAGTGGAGGCGCCGCTGCCGCTTCTGCCGTGCTGGCGTCGGAGCTGCTGACGCGCGAGCGCCCAATGCGCGGCAACTAGTGGGCCCGTCTGCATATATTGCCCGCCAATTCATGGATGCCGTTTAACTGAAGATGCGTTGGATGACGTGGGTGACATCTGCCAGGGCCTACCGCCGCCGCCGCCGCCGCCGCCGCCGCATCCGCCCCCTACTTCGGCGCACGCGCCATTGCCAGGGAATATGATGCGGCCACAACGTGACTTGAGGACGTCGTCGAATTCTTGGACGTTCAAGCGGCGCTGGCGTGGAAGCCCCGCATCGCGCGCGCCGCCGCCCGCGCTGCCCCGCCGGTGTCGCCCACGGCGGACGCGGCGCGCATGAGGTCCGCCATGGGATGGTATGGGTTATGCTGTCGACGGGAGAGCGCGCGCGGCGTGCGCATGTTGGCGTCACGGCTTGTCTCACATTGCCGCTTGTCAGCTTGACCGACTCGTATCTGAGACTCATACATTCGTTGCCTCCGTCCGAACGGAAGAGGGGTACCATAGCATATTGTCGAACTAGGATACGCGACTACATATGGTGAGCCCCTGCAGGTTCACCCAACACACTGATTTGTCGGGTCCCGTGGAAGCGCGTTCAGGTCTAGGGTTTTCGGTCAATTGCTAAACCCTAACCCTAAACCAGGTCAATCTGAACGCGCTGCCCATATTGATCGTAAACAACCCAGATCTGAGCGCGCTTACCATGTTATGGCGACAACGCTCGCGTCGGTACCACACAAAAAGAGCACCTGGAAAGTTCGTCACTCGCGCGCAGAGCGGCAGCTGTCGCTCGCCATTTCGCATTGGCGGATCGCGGCGAGGGTCCACGTGCGTTGTTCTCCGCGGAGAAGTGCACGATAACGCGCGTGTCTTCGCGTTGTACAGCTCGTATAACAAGCGCCCCCGCGCCAACCGCTACGAGTGCGCGCACAGCCTCGACGCGACCGACCCTGCCATGTCCGACCCTGCAATTTGACATTCGCGTCTGATGGTTGGCTGGTCACTACAGGGACATGAAGCCCGGGCCATGGGAAGACTGGCCATCGCCATGGCAGCAGGCATGGGCACACTTTTCAGCTCCCCACCTTTTTAGCTCAACTTGAGCCGTTTCTGTTACTGTAGCCACTCCAGCCAGTGTATCCCACCTAAAGAGCTCGCGTTGAGCTGGAAAGGGGTCGCGTGTGCGCCCCTGGCACCTGGACCGCGCGCGCTGCTGTCCGGGCCGCCAGAGCCGAGGCGATAGTCGCCGCCGCCAGCGCCGAGGCGGCAGCCGTCACCAGAGCCGAGAAGGCCCGGGGCATGGCCGTGTGGCATTCAGAGCGGAGGATGTTGGCGGCGGCGTTCCGGCAATGGTATGAGCGGCGGCGCTGGATGCCACACTGGACTCGCCGAGTTCGACGCCAGCGTCACCTCCACGGCGCCGCCATGGTGCGCGCGGAGGAGCGCGTGCACGCACTGTCTCTGCGCATCAAACTGCACGCCCGTGAGGTGTTCATCGGCTGGCGCGAGGCGGCCCAGACGGCGGCCAAGGCGGCGAAGAGGGCGGCCAGAACGTTGGTGTGGAGGACGGGGCGGGTGCAGCTGAAGCTCACGTTCCTTCGATGGCGCTCAGCAGCGAAGGCGAGTGCGGTTCCACCTCCGCTGGACGGCAACCTGGCCGGCGCTGGCTACAGGTGCGTCACCAAGACTGATTGCGCCGGCGCCAGCCACGACTGCGCCACCAGGACTGCCACCTCCGCGCCGCCCAGCGGACAAAGCGCGCGGCCAGGTCGGCGCGAGCGTGTAGGCAGGGGGCACGCGGTGGGCGCCGCGGAGGCAGCTCCAGCACGCGCGAGTGGTCATCCCATCCCACGGGCATTTGAGGTGGAGGAGAAGGCACCGCTGATGTCGGAGCCGGAGCGGCATCGCGCGGGAGCTGCGGCGCTGGCGACCAAGCTAGCTTGTCAGCTCGCGGCGGATGAGAAGCTGGCGTCGAAGCTACGCCGGGCCAACCTGGCGCGGCGGCGTGCAGAGGCGGCGGCACAGCAGGCCGCGGAGGCGGCGGCGCAGCGAAGCGCGGAGGCTGCAACGCATGAGCTGGCGTCCAGGCTGGCGCTGCAGTGCGCGGAGGCGCCGGCGCGGCAGGGCGCTGAGGCGGCGGCGTTGGATGCCGAGCTGGCACGGCGGCGTCCAGCGGAGGAGGAGAACGAGGCAGCGCATGCGGCGGCGAGGTCGAAGGCGGTGATGTCGAAGGGCGGCGGGTTGACCAGGAAGGCGGCGCGTGCTCGGAGCGCGGCTGAGAGCGCAGCGTGGAGCACGGCGTGGAGCACAGCAGAGGTGGCGGAGACAGGCCACCACCGGCGCGGGAACACCGTCAAATTGGCCTACTACTTGCCCTACCACATCATCGACACCTACTTCGCCAGCCCCGCCACCGAGGCCTTCCTCGCCTGCGTCACCTGTGCCCACGTCGCCTACGTCGTCTTTGTCGCCCGCGTGGCCCACGTCGCCTGCATGGCCTACGTCGTCCCCGAGCAGAGCGTGGCGCTGAGCGTCGTGGGCGCATCAGAACTGACGCAGCAGCGCGCGGAGCAGGCGGCGCTGGCGCCCGAGCTGAAGCGGCGGCGCGCGGAGGAGGCGGCGCTTGCACGACCGGCGGCAGCCGAGGCCGCGCAGGCGAGGTGTGGTGCACGCGCTGACCGTTCCAGCGGCGGCGCGCGGCGGAAGCGGCCCAGTCGAGGACATCGCACCCTCGCCGCGCAGCACCAAATGCGGGCCCGGGTGGTCCTCTTCACGCTGCTCCAGACCGTTATGCGGACCCCAAGCCAGCAACAGACCAAGCCGCAGTGCAGGGCGAGCGCTGTGCGGACCCCGCGCCGGCAGCAGACCAAGCCGCAGTGCAGCGTAGTCAGCGCATCCGCGGAGGCGGCGTGCGCGCGGCTGGCGGCGGGGCTGCACCTGAACGCGGCAGCGGAGCGAGCAGGGGCTGGCGGCGGCGGCGGCTGGCTGCCGTTGGCGGCGGCAGCTCTACGACTGAAGGCGGCGCCAGAGGGGGTGCAGGAGGTGGAGTTGGACCAGGAGGCGGGCGACGCCGATGCCAGGTTCGAGGCATGGTACATGGCAGCCTTCATCGAGCCGCACCACGAGCCGCACCGTCGGGCCCGCACGGGGACGGGCGGGGCGGGGACGGGCGGCGGAGGCCGCGGCGTCGGGACCGGCGGGGCGGACTCGGGCGGCCCCTGCAGCAGCCCCAGCCTTCTCCCCCGCATCAGCCCCAATCTCAGCCTCCGCAGCAGCCCCAGCCTCAGCCCCCGCAACAGACCAAGCCTCCGCACCCCCACGGCGACGTGAGCACGAGCGCCCTGGAGGAAGCGCTGGAGGAAGCCGCGGCAGAGCTGGAGCGAGCGCCGCATGACAACCTCCGTGACATTATCCACCGCCTCCACCGAGCTGTAGACGCACGTGGAGGTGCACCGCCGCCGCCGCGGCCCTCGCCCATGGGGGCACCTGCGCGTGACGGCGCTGCGCCGCCGCCGCCGCCGTCGCCGCCGATAACTCCGCTGCCTCCGCCCTCGGCGCCGCAGCCGCTGCTTCCGCAGGCGATGACGCCACGCCAGATTGCCGCCTGGTGGAGCGGGCGGATGTACATCCAAGATCACATGCACCAGGCTGCACACGCACGTGGTGGCGCACCGCCGCCGCCGCCGCCGCCTCCTCCGGGGCCGTCGCCGCCGTCGCCGCCGCCGCCGCCGCCGCCGCTGCCGCCGTCGCGAATGGGGGCACCTGCGCGTGCTGCCACTTCGCTGCCGTCGCCGCCACCGATGACTCCTCCGCCGCCGCCGCCGCCGCCGCCGCCGCCGATGTCTCCGCCGATGTCTCCGCCACCTCCGCCCTCGGCGCCGCCGCCGTCGCCGCCGCCGGCGATGACGCCATGCCACGCCGCCTGGTGGAGCTGGCGGATATACATCCAGGGTCACCCGGATTACCTCGAGGTGGTCTCCTCCGATCCCATCAGCACGGTGTGGGAAAAGAGCCGCGATGCGTGGGGGCCATGCCACGATGAGCAGCGCCTTTATACCATCATGTCCGGGAAGCCGTTAGCCGATCCTCGCCTCAGCATCGCTGAGTGTGGTATGACCGAGGGCTGCACCCTGCGCTTCCTCGGCGGCCTTCTGGGTGGCCAGGGTGGCGGTGAAAGCAGCAGGGACGCCGACTTCGCAGCCGCGGCCAAAACTCTGGCTGGGTCTGGTGGGGCCGGACCAGGGGCGGGCGCCAGCGCAGAACTCGAACAGAGGCCACAGCCGCAGCACGAGCGCCTCGTAAAGACGTTACTTGCGAAGTGGGCGCGTCAGATGGCAAAGCCGGAGAACGAAGGATTGGGCGACGCGGTTGAGCAGCTCATCCCGTCCGGTCCGGCGCAGGACGTCCACAGAGGCGCCCTCGTGGATCTGCTGCGATTGGTGAAGGATGAGGAGGACAGTGGCCCCGTCGCGAAGCTGTACGCCAAGGCCGTGGCGCTCCTCTGCGGGGTGGAACTGTCCCAGTGGGCAGATCAACTGACCTCATTTTCACACCAGGTCAGCAAATGGATCGAATATAAGAAGAGGAACAACGGCCATGCCGCGGGCTCGATAGTGCCCGACGTATATGTGAGCGGCACAGTGTGGTTCCCGGTACCACTGCAACAGCAGCTGGCTCACATGGCGGCGGCGCTGAGTCAAGAGCGGAGCCGCAACTGCGAGCTGGAGTCCAGGCTGAACGGGCTCCAGCGGAGCAGCGCCGCATTGAACCAGCGGCCGACACCGCCCGACGTCGCCGAGGAGCCCGGGGGCTCGGGCGAGGCGCACGACGAGGAGTGGAGGCACGTCGGGCGGGAGCTGTGTAAGACCTGCCCCAACGAGGCGGCGTTTGCCAAGGCTCTGCCGCGCGCATTGCCGAACGTGATACCGCTGATGATGGAGGAGCACAGCAAGTTCGGGAAGTGCAAGCTGAGGGACCGCGCCGGGAAGATGAGATGGTGCTGGTCCACCGCCTCGCAAGACAGATTCATCAATCTGACAGCCCTTCACGACGTCTCCGACACAGCTACCTCCAAGGTGTTCGCCGAGTGTCTCAGAGGTGTCGCGGGGCTCGAGGAGGTTGCGGAGGAGCTCTCGAACGCTGGCAAGGGCATCGGCGACACCGTGGGCCGCGCGCTGATGAAGGCGTCCGCGTTCACGGAGATGATGGTGGCTGCGAAGCTGGCCGCGCGGCGACAGCCCGACGGCTTCTGGGTGCGAGTGGAGATCGGCCTGTCCGGGGATAAGACCAAGCATCCCAAGCAGTGCCTCGAGGAGTATTCGGTGTACATCAGGTTCGTGGACATCGGTGGCAGGTACCAGGAGTACTGCCTCGCCCTCGAGCAGGTCCAGCCCTTCATTCGAGAAGATGGCTCGGATCGAGAGCCAACGACCGCTGAACTCGTCAAAGGCGCGGAGATGGAGCTGGACGTCATCAAGCGGAGCTTCGAGCGGATCCAGAAATGGCAAGAGATCCTAGGCATCGAACTGGACGAGCGCGTGCAGTGGCACGATATCACCACCTCGTGCACTGATCACGCCGGATGCAAGCCGGTGGTGATGATCGAGCCGTTCCGGAAGGCGTCGTGGGTTGTGATGCCTGGGAAGGGTAACGAGGGCAAGTCGTACCCGCGCCTCTTCTGGATGGGATGTGCTGACCACAAAGTCGCCATAATGTCGAGGTGGTGCGCCATCGCCGTCGCCGAGCTGGAGCGGGCGTTCTACGTGGAGCACGGCGTGGATACTAGAGCGAGTGTACTTGAAGTACCCCTGCATCTCTAGACAAACACATCTGCGATTACTCGCATCGTCCTTGTGGTTACTTGTTGCCATGAGCTAACAACATCAAACCACGGGCCGGGTGGCCAGCCCTTTGGTCCCGCGGATGATCCAGGCATATCCTCCCCATCACACCCCCGTTCCTCCCCGTCGCCTCCATGCCCATGTCTCTCCTGTTATACACTTTTTTTTGGCTTTGTTTATGGGGGGCCACCCCAGTGGGGGGAAGGGGCGGGCACGGTGGCCCTATCCCCTGCGTGTGTCAGGTCTCTTCCTGCTGGAGTAGGCCGCCCTCCTGAGGGTTTTCTTGGCGGCGATGAGGCGCGTGCAGATGCCGTGCGTGCCCATGGTGGTGGCCTCCACCGCCCGCTGGGAGTGGCAGAGGCGTCGGAGGTATGTTGTCGTTATCACGTGCGCTTTACGGAGCAGCGTGTCTGTGGGTTTCGGGTCAACTCCGAGTCGGCGCATTGTCTCGATCGTGGACATGGGTATTGCGCTGCGCGCGCACACCACCACGACCTCCAAGGGGGGGACTATGTACCCCCGGATCTTGAGGGCTTCGCGTAGTGGCCGGTATTTGGCTCTCTCGGCTGCGATGGTGGTTGCGACTCGGTGCTCCAGGCACACGGCAATGTCGATGAGTTGGACCCTCCTCGCAGACGAGTCATCTTCGGAGCCAACCATGACGATGTCAAGGGTGTCGTGCTCGATGTAGGAGGCTCCCGTGGTGTCGAGGATGTCACGGGGCACCGTAGCGCTTTGTCGTCCAGGACCGCCCGCCGTTGGGCCTGGTGGTCGGAACGGGAGGACCCCGAATGTCTCGGGGCCGATGCGGACAGGGCCTTGCGCGCCGTGGTGAAGGCGGCGGTCTTGGAGGAGCGGGTCAGGGCCCTCCTCCACCGCGGGCATGGGCGGGTCGGGGGAGGGCTCCCCGTAGTCATGCAACACTGAGTCATCAGCGATGTCATCCGGGAGGCCGTTCCACTCTGTGCAGTGAGGGGACACGTCCCATTCACGGAGGTCGGGCAGCGGGCTCTGGGCCTCGCCGTCGGCGGTAACGCTCGGATCCGGTACGTTGGGGAATAAGCGTTTGCAGGTTGCGTTCTCGCACAGGTCCGCGGTGATGCGAAAGGACGCATTCCCTCGACGGCCCTCGGTGATGGCGTCACGTACGAGGTGAACCACCTCGTTGTGTCGGTTGATGATCAAACCCCGGAGTACAGGGTGGGCACACTGCGAGACCGTGTGTTCCCACCCTCTACCCGCCAGTTGAGATTCGCAGATGGTGCAGAATTCGGAGTCTGTGGCCCCCGAGAAAAACGCCTTTTTCCCGGCGAAAGAATCGTTGCTACGCACCCGCACCACCGTACGGAGTGACGAGTCCGGGAGGGCAGACCATATCCCCGCGCCCAGTTTCCGGGATGGGCGGTGGGGGTTGTCCGGGTCAAGGGGCTGGGGGCCAAGGGCCCGGGCAACGCCGATGGGAAGGTTTTCCCCAGGTTCGAGTAGCTTCTTTTCGAAGTGCTCACAG